>Ga0307432_1000298_pt1 | contig 40663 bp, 39 predicted proteins | sample SalMarWE160150MG_FD_202158 | JGI IMG/M metagenome (GOLD analysis project Ga0307432, IMG submission 202158) | Salt marsh sediment microbial communities from the Plum Island Ecosystem LTER, Massachusetts, United States - WE1603-150 | ecosystem: Environmental > Aquatic > Marine > Intertidal zone >...
ATTACCAGGAGAAAAGGTGGCAATTCTTAAGCACCAACGGTAAGCTTGACTTTTCTATCTCTCATTCTTATAATATTTGAGTTAACTAGCTTTTGGGAGAGAAGCTTCGAGAGGCGGTGCCCGAGTAGCGCAATGGTAGCGCAACCGACTTGTAATCGGTAGGTTAGTGGGTTCGAATCCCCTCTCGGGCTGGTTTATTTAGTGTTAGTGGTTATACGGGGAGGGGTGCCGGAGTGGTTAATCGGAGCAGTCTGTAAAATTGCCGCCTGAAAGGGCTACGCAGGTTCAAATCCTGCCCCCTCCACTATAGTTTAAGCATGGTAGAGCTTTGACTAGACACCGAATTATAAAAATCGGTATAATAAGACCAACGCCCACATAGCTCAGCAGGAAGAGCACGTTCTTGGTAAGAACGTGTTTTGTTCTAAATAGAACGGTAAAAAGAATAAGTCTGGATAGTGCCGCGGTAGCTCAGTCGGTAGAGCACTTCTTTGGTAAAGAAGAGGTCGACGGTTCGAATCCGTTCTGCGGCTCCAGCAGTGTAAATCTGTTATTGAAACCCCTGGTCTCCTATTTGATAGGGAGATTGGGGGTTTTTCTTTTTCATGAACGCCCGGGTATTACGTTCAAGTGGAGAACGTATGTAGCGGAGGTGGGTAAATGGGTAAATTAGCTGAGATGATTTATAAAGATTTATTGGCTAGAGGTAAAAAGAGTGATACAGCATTGCGTTGGAGGACGTGGGCAGAGCGGTTTGAGACTGTGGCCGGCATAAGGGCAAAGTACACTCGGAATGACGTGGTTGATTATCTGGAGTGGTGTCGAAGGCAGGGCTTCGCTCAGAATTCAATCAATACGATGTTAAGGCCATTAAAGCTCCTTGCTCAGATTCAGGGATGGCAGTTTCCTAAGCTATCTATGAAAAAGGTTGAGGAAACGGAGGTAAATAGGCCGATGTTTAGGAGGGAGGAAGTGGAGGAAATGATTAAAGTAGGCAAGCAGAGGTTAAACGAAAGGGAGCAGGCGGTGCTGGCGCTGTCAACAATCTACGGTATGAGGCGAGGTGAGATGGCGAGACCCAATGAACCTAATATAAGGCTTGAAAGGGTTGAGATAGAGAGTAATGGTGGCGGAGTGGTTGAGTTCGGCGGGAAGATAAAAGTATATACGACTAAGGGTGGTCCTAAGACGGAGCACCTGATACCAAAGGAAATAGCTGTATATTTAGAGGACTTTGAGCCGTATTGCAGAGATGAGATGTCCAGTGAGTTCAGACTAATGATGGCAAGGATGGGTAAGCGTTGCAGTAGTGGTTACGGGTGGCACAGTATAAGGCGGTGTTTGGCTACTGAACTACTGCTGGCGGAAATAAGTATGCTGAACATTGTTAGGTTCATGAGGTGGTCTGATGCTGTGGTCAAGGGTAGCTTTGGGATGCTGGCGCTGTATGCCAAGAGAGACCAGACCAGGATAGATGCTGAGATATTTAAGAATCATCCGTTTTTGAAGTATTGGTAAAAGTGGAAAGGGATAAAGCAAGTCAAGGGCGAGCACCTTCTTCCCCGGGTGCGAGAGCGTAGCGTTCCCTTGACTAGCGGTGGAGTAGAAACAGAATGGAAGTGAGGGGGTGAGTTTACGAACCCCCTTTATCAGAAGAAAGTTATAGGAGTGGAATGTAATGGGTGAAGTTGAAAGGTTAGGTAAGCGATAGCGGTAGCAATGGTGGAAGGCGGGCTACCGCCCGCTCCTTCTTTCTTTATAGAGATAGTTATTTCTATAGGAAATATATATAGAATAAGTTCAACGCAGGATTGAGAGATGGCAAGAAAGCAAGGTGGATTAAAAGAGTATTTGGAATATAAGGCGGGTCTGGATAGTAAGGTGGTGGTAGTGCAGCATCTGTCCGACACTGACCGTATAAAGGTAGTGAAGCCTGCCTATAGGAGTCGCTATTTTGCCGAGGGTCGTGAGTATATAAGTGGTCGGATGAGGCGTAGAGTAGGTAAGTATGAGAACGTTGATGGTGTTATGTTGACCCTAACGTTTAATCCGTCTGTGATAAGTAAGAAAGAGGCGTGGTGTGAGTATGGAGCATATGTTAGTAATGTACTGAACGTGATTAACCAGTACCGGTATAGGCGGAGAAATAGGTATGGTGGGAGGTGGCCGAGGTTAAGTTATTTTTGGGTGGTAGAGGTTCAAAAAAGGACAGGGTATCCTCACATACATATATTCTTCCCAAAGTTGAGATGGCTGGCTCCTGCGGAGTATTTACGGAGTGTATGCAATCTTGGGCGAGGTAACGTAAAAAGGATGGGTGCTATGAACGGAGCTGCGTATATCTGTAAGTATCTAAGAAAAATGGAAGCGTGGTCTGAGTTGAGCCAGGCGTTTCTTTGGAGGGGTGGTTGCCGTTTGTACAGTTTTTCTAGAGGTTACTTTGAGAAGTTGCCTGAAAAGGTGAAGGAGTGGGTATTGCTAGCTGTATGCGGAGTATACGAGGCATGGGTGTTAGTAATGGATTTGAGTATAGAGGGGAAGCGTATAGAAAACGGTAGATTGGTAGGGTTCAAGTATGGTTAAAGAGGTCTGAATTTGGATTTGGTGAGTACTCATGGTAGGTGTTGTGTTGTAAGGAAGATGATATAATGAATTATAGAAAGGTATACGTTCTTGTTACGAATGTAGTTGGAGTATGACTGAGTAGTAGTATTGGCGGGTTTTAGACATGATATAATAGAAACTGGGCTAATCGAGCGATATCATTGGTAGATAGAGTTGAGTTGAAAAGTGTAAGTATAGAGATGATGAGTATCGTCTTGGATGATTAAGACAATGAGAGTCGATGAATTTATAGAGATACTTATGCAAAAAGAATTAGAGAAGGTGGTCAAGGAATGCATATTCGCTGGTGTACCGTATGTTTTCCGTGATTGGAAGGAAGGGTTTGAAAACTTAAGAAGTCACATATGTGATAATTTAGGTATTGGTTGTAGAGAGAATGTAGAAGTAGTGGGAAGTGCAAGAGTAGGTTTCAGCTTAGATCCAGATAGCTTTGGTAGGGGATTCTCAGAAAAATCAGACATAGATATAGTGGTAGTAGATGATAATATTTTTGACGAAGTGTGGAAAATATTACTCAAATGGAACTATCCGCGGAGATTTCGACTAGCCGGAACTGATTATAGATGGGCTACGAAAAGGATGGAAGATTTGTATTGGGGATGGTTGCGACCAGACAAGATTAGGTATGAGGGATTATCATTTCCAGAAACTTTAATACCTTTGAGGGATATATCAACATCATGGTTTAATACTTTTAAAAGCATTTCACAGGTTAAAGGGTTCGCTGGTTTGAACGTTTCAGGACGCCTTTATAGAACATGGGACCATGTAATATTGTACCATGTTGATGGTCTTCGTAAAATATTAGAATTGATAAGGGAGAAGGAGGTTTAGGGAGATGAAATTCAATTCTTCGTCTCAGAATATTGGGTGGTTAAGAGACAGATATATTGAAGGAACGCTAGTAATTAAACCGCCATTTCAGAGGAAGCCTGTATGGGCTGCGAGACAGAAATGCTATCTTATCGAATCAATACTCATGGGATTACCTGTGCCTGAGATTTATATTCAGCAAATGGTTCCGGTTGAAGGGAGAACAAAGTATGCGGTGGTCGATGGACAACAAAGGGTAAGAACTGTGCTTCAGTTCATTGGGTCAGAGATTGATCCAGAGCAGCAGGACTATAATAAGTTTATCCTAGACAAGCTGGATGTTAGTTCAGAATGGAGTAACGTGTCTTTCGAAGAACTGATAATAGCTAAAAAGAGAGAATTTCTGGAATATAGCTTCTCTACTAGGTTTCTAAATACAGACAGCGATGAAGAGGTACGGGATATGTTTACACGGTTAAATAAATACCTGACACCTCTAAATGCGCAGGAATTAAGAAATGCAATGTATTCTGGTCCATTTGTAACACAAGTAGAGAGACTTGCTGACGATGAATACTGGGTAGAGAATAAAATAATATCAGCAGCACAGATCAGAAGAATGGGTGATCTGGAATTTGCTAGCGAACTCTTGATTGGAGTATTACATGGTCCACAAGGAGGAAGTGGGAAAATAGTAAATGAATATTATGAGCAATACGAAGATTTTGATGGTGAGTTTCCCGAGCAGAAGAGAGCAATTAGATTGTTCGAGAAAACCAAGAGGACAATAGAAAAGGTGCTGCCTAATATTCGTCAGAGCCGTTGGTCAAATAAAACTGATTTCTATACATTGTTTGTAGCGCTCGCGCAGTTACTACGTTCGAATGATTTGAGAGAAAAAATGGTAGCTGTTCTGCGGGGAAAACTAAAATCGTTTGAGGAAGAAGTAGACTTAAGAATTTCCAATGAGGTTGCGGTTGTAAGTACAGCAGCAATTAACTACGTCAGAAACGTGAGGAAAGGTGCTAATGATAAGTCACGTCGTGGTGAGAGACATGTAGCATTGACAGAAGTAATTGGAAAAAGCTTTTAGTAATAAGTTATAGTATTGAATTACTTGAAAGTTATATGATATGATATTCTTGATAAGAAGGCCAGATTAGATTCGAACTGGCTAGGAGGCTCGCTCTTGGTAAGAACGGGGTCACCAGTTCGAATCTGGTTGTGGGCTGAAATAAAGGGGGTTAGAAATGGCTAAAAAGAAGTTTGAGCGGACTAAGCCACATTGCAATGTGGGCACTATCGGTCATGTTGACCATGGGAAAACAGTTTTGACCTCAGGGATAACCAAGGTGCTATCAACGATAGGGTCTACTGGATTTCGCTCGTTTGAGAGTATTGATAATGCACCCGAGGAGAAGGCACGAGGACTAACTATTGCTATTGCTCATGTTGAGTATGAGACAGAGAAGCGGCATTATGCTCATATAGACTGTCCGGGACACGCCGACTTTATTAAGAATATGATAACTGGGGCGGCCCAGATGGATGGGGCTATATTGGTGGTGAGTGCCCCTGATGGTCCTATGCCTCAGACCAGGGAACATGTCTTATTAGCTCGTCAGGTGGAGGTTCCGTATATTGTAGTTGCCCTCAATAAGGTAGATTTGATGGAGGATGAAGAGCTTCTGGAGCTGGTGGAGCTGGAGGTAAGGGAACTGCTTAATAAATATGAGTTCCCTGGGGATGAGATACCAGTGGTGAGAGTGAGTGGGCTTAAGGCTGGTGAGTGTGGTTGCGGTAAGAGAGAGTGTCAGTGGTGTGGTGGCATCTGGAAGCTGCTGGATGCTGTAGATAGCTATATTCCTATTCCCAAGCGAGCCAAAGACCAGCCATTTTTGATGCCCGTAGAGGATGTCTTTAGCATTAAAGGTCGGGGCACGGTGCCCACAGGCAGGGTTGAGAGGGGTGTGATTAAGCCCGGGGACGAGATTGAGATAGTCGGCTTACACCATGAGCCCCGTAAGACAGTGGTTACCAGCCTGGAGATGTTCCACAAGATTCTGGATGAAGCTGAGCCGGGTGATGCCGTTGGCTGCTTGCTAAGAGGTATAGACCGGGAAGAGGTAGAAAGGGGACAGGTATTAGCTGCCCCTGGTTCTATTAAACCACATACCTATGCTGAGGCTGAGGTCTATGTATTGAGTAAGGAGGAGGGAGGGAGGCACACCCCCTTCTTTACCGGCTATAAACCCCAATTTTATATCAGGACTACAGATGTTACCGGCGAGATTGCGCTACCAGAAGGGGTGGAGATGGTTATGCCTGGTGATAATATAACCATGAAGGTAAAACTTATTTATCCTGTAGCCTTGGAGAAAGGCTTGCGTTTTGCTATTAGGGAGGGGGGTAAAACGGTAGGTGCTGGCACTTTTAGCCGCATTATAGAGTGATATGGCTAGGAAAGCTGAAGCCAGGGTTATAATTCATCTTGCCTGTACTGAGTGCAAGGAGAGGACATATACTACTACTAAGAATAGAAAAAATGACCCCCAACGATTAGAGCTTAGAAAATACTGCCCCCGATGTCGTACTTATCGACTCCATAGAGAGGTAAAATAGGGCTACGACTAAGAAGTATATGAGATTCCTTCAATGACATATCATACTACTAAGCGAGGCGGCTCAAGATTTAGAATCTTTGGCGAGGTTATAGCCGAGTTAAAGAAGGTAGTTTGGCTTTCCAAACGAGAAGTTGCCTATTTGACAATTATAGTGCTGATTGTTTGTATCATCGCTGGTCTAGCTCTAGGGTTCATTGATATTGGTTTTGCTGACTTTGCCAGTAAATTCTTTTTGGGTGGATAGAAGCTTATTAGTTCCAATTTGGTCTGAACTGTCATCATTGAGGGGGGGGGGATATTGCGCTTTCCCCAAAATCTTTACCTAAGTGAGGTCATTCATGGAGGAGCCAAAATCTTGGTTTGTAATTCATACCTATTCCGGGTATGAAGAACGAGTTAAGAAGAATTTAGAGCAACGTATTAAGTTTATGGATTCTGAGGGCGAGGTCTCTCAGGTGGTTATACCTACTGAGGATGAGATTGAGGTTAGAAGTGGACAGAGGCGGACGGTGACCAAGAAGATATTGCCCGGTTATGTCCTGGTTGAAATGAAGATGAGTGACCAGAGCTGGAAAGTAGTACGTAATACCCCTGGTGTCACTGGTTTTGTTGGTAGTGGCAATAAACCGGTTCCGTTGCGGGAGGAGGAAGTTGGTCGGATTTTGAAACAGATGGAAGCTGAAGCCCCCAGGCTTAAAATTGGCTTTCGGGAGGGGCAGAGTATTCGGGTGGTTGACGGTCCGTTTATTGATTTTATCGGGGTGGTGGACAGTATAAATTCGGGGAAGGGTAAAGTTAGGGTGCTGTTATCCCTTTTTGGGCGTGAAACGCCGGTGGAGCTTGACTTCTTGCAGGTGGAGAAGCTTTAGGCTCTCTTAGGAGACACAGGTGGCGAAAAAGATAAAAGCCGTGATTAAATTGCAGATTCCCGCCGGTAAGGCCAATCCAGCCCCCCCGGTAGGTCCAGCTTTAGGTCAGCACGGGATTAATATTATGGCCTTCTGTAAGGAGTACAACGAGCGTACTTCCTCTCAGGTGGGGTCTATTATTCCAGCTGAAATAACCGTCTTTGATGATAGGTCATTTACTTTTATTACTAAAACACCGCCAACTACTGATTTGCTGAAGCAGGCATTAGGTGTGGAAAAGGGTTCTGGCGATGCTGGTCGTGAAAAAATAGGCAAGCTGTCCCGGGATAAGCTTCGAGAGATAGCTCAGCTTAAGGCTAAGGACCTGAATGCGACCAGTATTGAGGGGGCAGAGCGAATCATTGAGGGCACAGCCCGGAGTATGGGGATTGAGATAGAGTGAAAGGAGGGGCTGTTATGTTATCGCCCAAAGCATTTTATATCCCCCCGGTGCTGATTATTGGCTCAGGGGCATCGGAACAAGTCGGAGAAGAAAGCAGGAAACTGGGGGTTAAGCAGGGCTTAATTGTTACTGATGAAGTTCTGCTCAAATTGGGGATATTAGATGATATCAAACGAGCCCTGTCTCAGGCTAAGATTCAATTTGCCATATATTCAGGCATCTTTACCGAGCCCACAGTGGAATTTGTCCAGGATGGTCTTAAGACCTATAAAGAAAATGGGTGTGATTTTTTGTTAGCTGTCGGCGGCGGCAGCGCCATTGATACTGCCAAGGCAATCGCAGTTATGGCTACCAATGGCGGTGCCATTGAAGATTACCAGGGGCTGGGTAAGATTCCTAAAGAAGGTGCCCCACTCATAGCCATCCCGACCACGGCTGGTACCGGCAGCGAGGTCACTCAGTTTACTATAATTACCGATACCAAAAGGGATGTCAAAATGCTCATTGGTAGCCCATTTCTTATACCTCGAGAGGCTATTGTTGACCCGCTGTTAACTCTGTCAATGCCACGTGGTCTAACCGCAGCCGTGGGAATTGATGCCCTGACTCACGCTATTGAAGCCTATGTTTCGGTAAAAGCCCAGCCGATGAGTGATATTTTCTGTCTTTCCGCTATTGAACTCATCTCGGGTAATTTGAGGCAGGCTTGGTCTAACGGAAATAATATAGAGGCGAGGGAGAAAACCATGGTGGGAGCGCTTCAGGCGGGCATCGCTTTTAGCAACTCATCGGTGGCTTTGGTTCACGGGATGTCCCGACCTATTGGGGCGTATTTCCATGTGGCTCATGGGGTTTCTAATGCCGCTCTCTTAGGTGTGGTTACCGAGTTCAGCTTGATTGGTAATCCGGCTAGATATGCCCGTGTGGCTCAATCGATGGGAGAGAATGTGGATAATCTCACTATTCTGGAAGCTGCCGATTTAGCCGCTAAGTCTATTAGGAGATTAGTAAAGGATATTAAAATACCTTCGTTACAGGAGCTGGGCGTGGATAAAGAAAAACTGGATAAATTGGCGCCTAAGATGGCCGAAGATGCTATTGCTAGCGGTAGCCCAGCCAATAATCCCCGCCAGGCAACAAATGAAGAGATAATAGAGCTTTATAAACTGGCTTACTCACACTAAAAACTAAGGAGGAAATGCAGGATGATTTTAGAAGAACCGATAAAGGGAGTGCCACTGGTTAAGAACTTTATCGATGGGGAATGGGTTGAATCTAAGGGTGAGATTAGGGATGTGGTGAATCCGGCTAAGTATGAGGTGATTGCCAAAGTTCCGATTTCAACCAAAGATGAGATAGAAGCCGCCGTAGAGGCGGCTAAGGCGGCTTTTCCTGACTGGAGGCGGACAACTCCACTGGCTAGGGTAAGATGTCTCTTTAGGTTGAAGGAGTTACTGGAGGAGCATTTTGAGGAAGTTAGTCGGGTCCAGACGCAGGAGCACGGAAAGACTATAGACGAATCCAGGGGAGAAACAAGACGGGGCATTGAAAATGTAGAGGTTGCCTGTGGGATTCCCACCTTGATGATGGGGTACAATCTGGAGGATATCGCCACCGGCATAGATGAGTATGTCATTCGACAGCCTTTGGGGGTTTTCGGCATAATAGGTCCGTTTAACTTCCCGTTCATGATTCCACTCTGGTCGGCACCGTATGCGGTGGCTACTGGAAACTGCGTGGTTATCAAGCCGTCAAGCGAAGTGCCCCTCAGTCAAATGAAGATTGCCGAGTTGGTAGATGAAGCTGGTTTCCCACCGGGGGTGTGGAACGTGGTCAATGGCGGCCGGACGGTGGTAAATGGGATGTTAGACCATCCCGATATTCAAGGGATAGCCTTCGTTGGCTCCACTCCCACCGCCAGAGACGTTATTTACAAGAGGTGTGGCGAGACGGGTAAGAGAGTTCTGGCTCAGGGTGGTGCCAAGAACTTTATGGTAATAATGCCCGATTGTAATATAAGAGCCACCATACTAGCCCTCATGACATCGTTCTTTGGCAACACCGGTCAACGATGCTTGTCAGGTGCCAACCTGGTTATTGTTGGTGAAGATGATGAGTTCTATAAGAGTTTTATGGATGCAGTTGTTGCCACGACATCCAAGATAGTTATCGGTTGCGGGCTTGATGAATCGGTCCAGATGGGTCCCCTGCATGATAAGGAGAAAAAGGCGAAGGTAATAAGATATATAGAGAGTGGCCTGCAACAGGGGGCAAAACTCAGGCTTGATGGCAGGAAGAAGGTAAAGATTGTCGGTGACTATCCTGATACCTGCTTCCTTGGCCCAACTATCTTCGAGGACGTTACCCCTGATATGAAAATAGGTAGTGAGGAAATCTTTGGGCCGGTAATGAGTGTTATGCGAGCCAAAAACCTGGATGAAGCCATAGAGATGTGTAATTCCAACTTATTTGGTAATGCTCATGCTGTCTTTACCTCGAGCGGTAAAACTGCCCGAGAGTTTCAATACCGGGTTACCAGTGGTAATGTTGGCATAAATATTGGAATAGTGGCACCGATGGCATTCTTCCCATTTAGTGGGATGAAGCAATCGTTCTTCGGTATATTACATACCCAGGGTCAAGAAGCTGTCCGTTTCTTCACTGAAAGTAAAGTTGTCATCCAGAGGTGGTTTTAATAAGGGGGTAATGAATATGAATCTACAAACAGCGTCGGCGGTTATTAGTTTTGCTAAGAGCCTGGAGGATGAATCGGCGAAGTTTTACCAGGATTTATCTCAGCGATACGCCGAAGACAAGGATGTTTTTGTCTCTCTTGCCACCGAGAATAAGAAGAATATAGTGCAGATTGAAAGGGCATACTACGGGGTTATCAGTGATGCCATTGAGGGTTGTTTTGCCTTTGATATAGAGCCTGATGCGTATAAGGTTGAGACTGCGCTAGCCGAGGGCGCCAGCTATCATGATGCGTTGGGCAAGGCTATTGAGCTTGAAGAGAAGATAGTAAAGTTTTACACCGATGCTGCCGAACAATCAAAGTCTCTGATGGCAGACGTTCCCCGAGCTTTTATGCTGATAGTCAAGAAAAGGGCAAAACGTGGGACAGAATTGAGGTCACTTCTGGGAAAGGAAGGCTAGTAGAGATATGGCCAAAATGACTGAAAGGCGCCGAGTTCATTGCCCGGTAAAGCATATTAGTGCCTTTATTCTTAAATGGGATGACGGGAGCTTCGCCGTTAAATGTGGTGACCTAAGAAGTTGTGGTGATTCCTGCCCATACCTTAAGGACCCTAACTATAAAAGCCCGTTTAGGCGGGCTCCAAAATATGAGCCCAAATAATTTCTAACGCTGGCTATCTAAGCGGAAAGTAAGAAATGGCAAGACAGGGTAAAAACTATCAACAGGCGGTTAAACTGCTGGAGAGGACAGGAGACCATCCTCCTCGGGAGGCTATTGAGCTGGCTAAGAAGATGGCTTATGCTAAGTTTGATGAGACGGTGGAACTTCACCTCAGGATGGGTGTTGACCCCCGAAATGCCAGCCAGCAGGTGCGTGGCGTGGCCCTTTTGCCTCACGGGCTGGGTAAGACAGTGCGGGTTTTAGTTTTTGCCCAGGGTGAAGCGGAAACAATTGCCAAAACGGCGGGGGCAGATTTTGTCGGTGGTGATGAGTTGGTTAAGAAGATTGAGGGTGGTTGGTTAGATTTTGATACCACTATTGCTACCCCTGACATGATGGGTAAGGTGGGTAAGTTGGGGAAAATCTTGGGGAGGAGGGGTTTGATGCCTAACCCTAAATCAGGAACAGTGGTCGCTGCCGCTGACTTGCCCCGAGTAATAGGCGATGCCCGTAAAGGTCGGGTAGAATTTAAGCTGGACAGGACGGCTATTATTCACGCCCCGTTGGGTAAGGTTAGTTTTGAAGCTGATAAGTTGATGGATAACCTGACGGCGGTAATAGAGGCTGTGGTGAGGGCTAAACCGAGTGGTGCCAAGGGGCAGTATATCAGGACTGCCTCTTTAACCACGACCATGGGTCCTGGGATAAGGCTTGACCTTAAACCAACTCTTGCTTTAAGCTCTAGTTGATGCTATGCTTGGTTAACAATTAAATAATTCCCTGAGATAGTGGGCGCCAATTAAAGGCTTAAATTAGTTTGCCTGCCGAGGGAAAAGGTTTTAAACCAATTGGTTTTTGCCTCAGTCCTTGTGTAGTTGGCGCAAGGACTTATTTTTTAAATGAATGCTCAGCGTAAGGTTAGGAGGCAATAAGGATGTCTAGACAAAAGAAGGCACAGATTATTGATAGTCTGCGAGAGGCTTTTGCTCAATGTAGTATTGGTGTTTTAACCGACTACCGGGGGTTATCAGCTTCTGAGATAACTATTTTGCGTCGTAGATTGGGGGAGTCGGATGTTCGGTATAGAGTGGTGAAGAATACTCTGGCTCGGTTTGCTGCCGAAAGAGCGGGCAAGGCTGATTTGGCAACCTCCTTTGATGGTCCGGTAGCTATTGCTTTTGGCTATGGCGATATAACTAAGCCAGCTAGAGCTTTGGCTGACTACATTCGCACCTCAAAGTCGAGCCTAACTATCAAGGGAGGCTTTTTAGGTGATAGATTACTTACTTCAGACGAGGTGATAACCCTTTCTACACTCCCATCAAGGGAGATATTACTGGCTAAGGTTCTGGGTGGGATGCAGAGTCCCATAGCTAGGTTAGTTAATTGCCTTACCGCCCCGATAGTGGGGGTGGCGAGGGTTTTGCAGGCAAGAATTAAACAATTGGAGGCAGAATAAAATGGCAGAAAAAAAGGCGAAGGTTGAGTCAGGCACGGGAGAAGAAGCGGTTGAGGTCGAAAAGCAGCCATCGGCAGAGAGAGCAGTAAAAAAACCTAAGGCAGTTAAAGCCGATGTTAGCCAGCCGAAAGCTCCGGCCCAAGCCGGGAAGGGGCAGAAAACAGCTATTGAAGACATAATGGCTGCCATAAAAAATATGACGGTGCTTGAACTGTCAGAGTTGGTAAAGTCTCTGGAGGCTGAGTTTGGGGTTAGTGCTGCCGCCCCGGTAGTAGCTGCTGCCGCGCCGACTGAAGCTGCAGCTCCAGCTGCTGAGGAGAAGACAGAGTTTAACGTGATTCTTAAGGAGACGGGGGCTAATAGGATTAGTGTGATTAGAGCCGTGCGGGAGTTGACTACCTTAGGGCTGAAGGAGTCTAAGGACTTGGTGGAGAGTGCCCCGACAGCAGTCAAGGAAGGGGTTAGTAAGGATGAGGCCGCCGTTGCCAAGCAGAAACTGGAAGCGGCTGGGGCTACTGTTGAGGTTACATAAAATTAGAGGTAATCTCCCCAGGCCTGGTTGCAAACGGCGTTGGCAGGGCATATAATTCCTGTTGAGGTCCCTTATAGGGAGAGGTGTGAGATGCCTTATCCCGATAGCTTCATACTAATGGTTATGGGTGCTGCCTTTGTCGGCGTTGGCATAGCCGTGTTTTTCTGGGGCAGGAGACAGGAGAAGAGCTACTATAATGCCCTATCTAGCCGTACTGATTTGAGAGAGTTTTTGCAGCGTTCACCAGAACACCCCCAGCATAGTTCAGTAAAGATAGGGGGTTGGGTAAGCATTATTGTTGGCTTGGTTATGCTCAGTATCGGTGGTGGCTTGCGCCTTTGGGGATGAGGGGGCTTACAACATTCGTCTTGGTCTATACTGGATAGCTTCAGCCAGGTGGTGAGCTTTAATTATATTAGCATTGTCTAAATCGGCTATGTGTACCGTTTCAATAGCAATTCATGCGATAAGTATTTCAAAAAGGAGATAGTGTAATGGCCACTTATATGATGCTTTTTCTACTTGCCGGTAGAGGTACAGAGGATCTTAAAAATAGTCCCGCTAGGGTTGAGGCGGCTAAGGAAACATTTAAAGCTGTGGGGGCGCATGTTAAAGCGTTCTATTTATTAATGGGTGAATATGAAATGGCCTTCGTGGTGGAAGCGCCAGACGATGAAACTATAATGAAAGCGGCTCTTAATCTTGGTTCGCAGGGTAGCGTGCGTACCGAAACCCTCCGTGCCTTTACAGAGGACGAATACAAGCGGATTATCGCTGATTTGAGCTAAGCATAGCGATTAACTTAACTATTGGTTGTCAATGTCCCCAATGTTTTTAGATGGATTTGTTGTGGGAGAATTAAACCATAAGAATACAAAACTTCTCTCCTAGCCAAGGCCTTCATATTCTGGGCTTCGGTTAATCACAAATCCATTTTCCCTTTGCCTCCTTTTAGACTATTTTGTTTTTACCCTGGCTGGCTTATATCATCCGTCTTGGTCTATACTGGATGGCTTCAGCTAGGTGATGAGCTTTAATTATATCAGCATTTTCTAAATCGGCAATAGTGCGGGCTAGCTTTAAGATGCGATGGAAAGCTCGGGCAGAAAGGTAAAGTTGTTTCATAGCGGCTTTAAGCAAGCTCTGGGCTGATTCTTCCGCCTGGCAGAACTCTCTTACCTCGGGCGGCGTCATTTCAGCGTTGCAGGTTAGTTTGGTTCCTTCAAAGCGCTTTTGCTGTATCGAACGGGCAGCCTTAACCCTGGCCTGGACCTTGTCTGATTGTTCCCCTAATCTGTCATCGGCTAGCTTTTCGTAGTCAATGTGGGGTACTTCAACAAATATATCAACCCGGTCAATGAATGGTCCGCTAATACGCTTCTGATACCGGGAGACCAGGCTGGGAGAGCAGGTACACTGTCTAAATGGGTCGCCATAGAAGCCGCAGGGGCAGGGGTTCATAGCTCCGACCAGCATAAAGTTGGCGGGGAAGGTTACGCTGCCTTGAGCCCGGCTGATGGTAATTACCTTGTCCTCCAGAGGCTGGCGCAGTACCTCAAGTAGGGAGTGTCCAAATTCAGGGAGCTCATCAAGGAACAGAACCCCACGGTGACTAAGGCTTATTTCACCAGGTCTTGGCCAGTGCCCGCCACCGACCAAGCCAGCATTGGAGATGGTGTAGTGAGGCGAACGGAAGGGACGGTGTCTAAGTATGGGGGTATCCGCGGGAAGCAGACCGCTGACACTATAAATCTTGGTAGTCTCCAGGGCCTCTTCGGTGCTCATTGGTGGCAATATTGAAGGCAGCGAACGTGCCAGTAGCGTTTTACCGCTTCCCGGAGGTCCTATCATTATTACATTATGTCCTCCAGAAGCAGCTACCTCCAGGGCTCGCTTAACATGCTCTTGCCCTTTGATGTAAGCCAGGTCAGTAATTGAACCGGCAGGCGGGGTGTATTCCTGAATTTCCCCAGGCTGATATTCTGGTATCGGTATTTCCTGCCGCAGATAACTAACCAGCTGCGATAGTGAGGCGATAGGGGTGATTTTAGTGCCTTCTATTAAGGATGCCTCTTTAGCATCAGCCTCAGGCACAATAATGGCCGGGAATCCTTCCTGGTGAGCCAGGGCAACCATAGGTAACACACCGTTGGTGTGGCGTAGGCTGCCGTCCAGGGACAGCTCACCGAGGATAATAGTTTGGGAAACATCGGCATATATTTGTTCCGAGCTGAGAAGGATACCAACGGCAATAGGTAAATCATAAGCTGGGCCGGCTTTTTTAAGGTCGGCAGGGGCAAGATTAACTACGATGCGCTTCATGGGGAAGGTGCAGCCGGAATTTCGGATAGCAGCGCGGACTCGCTCTCTGGCTTCCTGGACAGCGGTGTCAGGCAAGCCAACGATAGTCGTTGCCGGTAAGCCACTGGAAATATCTACCTCAACATCAACTAACCGACCCTCAAGGCCTACCACGGCGGCAGTTTTTACTGTGGCTAACATGATACCTAACTTAATGGCTAATTACAGCTCGCACCAATAATAACACATGTTTGCCATTAGGCAAATAATGAAAGACTGCAAAAGAAGTCCTCACATTAGTAGTCGACTGCCTAGCTAGGCTTTTAGGGCAAGATTTCATCTATGGCTCGACATTGCATATAAAGCTTTCCGGCATATCAAGGTAGGTGATGCTGCAATCTTTGCCCATTAGGCTCTCCGCCTCAGATATTGCCTCTTCCACTGAGGCAAACGGCTCAAAACCTATCCTTCTGGCGGCTTCAAAGTCGGTGGCTCCGGCTAGAAAGACTTTACTGACATACTTGAGACCATAGATACCCTGCCCATACAGGATTAGGGGATGAGAACCATGGAAGGCATAACCATATCTATACTTGTGGACGAACTCGGGACGATGAGCGTATTCCTCAGCATAAAGGTCCCAGATTTCAACAGCATCTTTAGTCTGGGGGAGAAGCTTTTCGAACAGCTCGACATAGGACGGAGTGTGAACTGGATGGAATTGGTTCCGGCAGGGGTGACACATAATAAGTATCCCTCCAGGCTTCACCAAAGGAACGTTCTGGAAGAGGCCATGGCTATAAGACATAGCCACATTTCTTACCTGAATGGGATTGATAATGGACATTTTGGAATAAGGGTCTCTGTTATTACCCAGACCATAGACCACCACGTCAGATTGCCCCTTTACGTCCACTACCAACTGTTGGTCCATTATTTCTAGACCTTTCTCGTGAGCCTCTGGCGGGTGCCCGGCCACAACCCGGACCAACTCCTGCGGGACTTTATTGTTCATCGTGCCTTCAATGACGAGGACACGCCGTCCCTTCTTGGCTAATTCATTGTCGATAACGGCGCCCATTTCATTGAGCAGTTTGGGGAAGGCTGAGCGTTTGGGGTCCAGCGAGGATTTGCCTGAAGCCTTAGGGAAGGGGCGGTGATGGTGCCGCTGGGTTCGGTAGCTGCCCAAACCGACGGCGACCGTCTTCCAGCCGCCGTTGAAATGACTCCAGGGGTGGCTGACATATATGAGCTGATCGGAATCGGTGACTAATCGGCTTACCTCTACTTCCTGACCTCGCTTGGTCTCGCCTAGAAATACCAGGTTATCTTTGTCCTCGGCATCAAAATTAAACAACCGGCTTACACTAGACCTGTAAACTAGCTCCTCGCCTAATATGGTGGCTAGTTCGCTTTGAGTCCACATCCGGTGCAGGGCTATAGCGCAAACCAGACGGATATTGCCCGAATCTACGCCGAGTTTACTGAGCTCCTCCAGCAGCACCTTAATGGCTACCTCCCGAAAACCAGGCATCTTTTCCTGGGGAACATAACCGATAAGGTCATCAAAGGCAATGGTAACCTTGGATTTGGAGTTCACCAGCTTGGATAGAGGCTCATGAGCAATCGGCGAGTTCAAGGCGTCACGCACCGCCTGGGTGGGGTCAGGAAGAGCCGGGAGTGGCTTGTTCGTTTGCTTTATGACTCTGGTCCTCTCAGGTAGCTCTGCCCGAATGGTAGTATCTCCGTATGGTATCTGGAAAACACTGGCTGACATTAACCGTAACCTCCCATCTTAATTACTATAGCTATATTAAAATCCTTGGCTAACTAGCTGTCAAGTTGTCTAACTGCCCAGGCTAAATTCCCATTGACAGCAAATATCATCCTTGCTCTTTCTCGGGGGTGATTTAAGGCACTTTACTTCTATATCAGGGCTGAAGAAAGTGGCATAAGCTTTCATGATTTTGGGGTCAACTATGTTACAAATCTCGTCCTCCCTCCCCTTACCCTCCGCCTCTAAAGCATCTAGCGTGGGACAATAGGTAACCGTGAACAGGGCTTTATTTTTACTCTTAATTTCTATGTTGAATTTCATCACCAGGCACCAGGGGCATATCTGGAAAGCCTTCATAAGAGCAATGACATCATTTCCCCGGATTTTCAGTTGCCTCTTAATCCTCGCCATTTCATATTTACAAGTGCTTTCCCAGGCTTGTATATCGCAGGCTAAAGCCTCTTTGTCGCCCACCCTTTCTTTCACGGTAAGATACCAGAGCCCATCCAGGGCTATGTATAGTTTGGCGTATAGTTTTAATAACTCGGCAAGTGTATCCGGGGAGAAATCGCTGAGTTTTAGCTCGGGACGGAATTCACCACTGTAATCGCTCAGTTTTTTCAATATAGCCTCCTTCGCGGTAGATTATCTGGAGCCCTGATTTGATTGGTGGGCTAATAGTCTATGTGCATTTACCATATCATTTACTCTTGCTATGTTAAGGGTTCTGGTGGGTGGTCGTCAAGGTCTCTAACCAGCTCGAAACCAACTCCTATTTTACCGCGAAGTTTATGGGTGTCAACGGAGTGGACGCTTGTTGTGTTTTGGGTCTGGTGCTAAAATACAGTTGTCAAACACGGAGGCAGACATGCCATTAGATTCCATAATTGTCAAAGGGGCTAGGGAGCATAACCTCAAGAATATAGATGTGGTTATCCCGCGGGATAAGCTGGTAGTTATTACCGGTGTCTCGGGCTCGGGTAAGAGCTCATTGGCATTTGATACCATTTATGCTGAAGGTCAGCGCCGCTATGTGGAATCGCTATCGGCTTATGCCCGCCAGTTTCTGGGCAGGATGGAAAAGCCTGAGGTTGATTATATTGAAGGGTTGAGCCCAGCCATTTCTATTGACCAGAAGGGTCCGAGCCGGAATCCACGGTCTACCACCGGGACGGTAACCGAGATTTACGATTATCTGCGGCTACTTTTTGCCCGGGCGGGTCATCCCCATTGCCCCAAGTGTGGACGAGAGATTGCTATGCAGACGGTACAGCAGATTGTTGATGCTATAAGCGCCCTCCCCCAAAATAGCCGGATTATGGTTCTGGCACCATTGATTAGAGACCGTAAGGGTGAGTATCAAGCGGTGTTTGACGATTTGCGCAAAGAGGGCTATGTCAGGGTTCGAGTTGATGGGCGTATCCGTGACCTGTCCGAAGAGTTTCAACTTGATAAGAATAAAAAGCACTCCATTGAGGCGGTGGTAGACAGATTGATAATGGGGCAAAGCGGAAGTCAAAGTCGTATTGCTGATTCAGTTGAAACTGCCCTCAAGCTCGGGGCAGGGGTAGTTCTGGTGTCTATTATTGACGGTGAGGAATTACTGTTCTCGGAGCACTTTGCTTGTGTGCATTGTGGCATTAGCCTGGGTGAGATTGCTCCCAGAACATTTAGCTTTAATTCTCCTCATGGGGCTTGTCCCGCCTGCACCGGATTGGGGGTCAAACTGGAGATAGCCCCCGAGCTGGTTATCCCCAATAAGGAGCTCTCCATAGCTCAAGGGGCGATTCACCCCGGGTGGTGGTTCTCTTGGCATGCTAACGAGTTAGAAATTTTAGCCCGACGCTATGGCTTTTCTCTTCATACCCCGGTTAAGGAGCTTAATGAGCGTCACCTTAAGCTTATACTTTATGGTGAAGAAGGGGAGCTGGTAAGGTACAGGAATCGCTATGGTCGGGTCAGGGAGTATTTTACCGGGTATGAGGGGGTTATTCCTTATCTGGAGCGTCTGGCTCATGATACCCAGTCAGAACGTACCCGGACTGAGATTGAACGCTATATGGTATCCACACCGTGTCCAGTTTGTCAGGGTAAGCGGCTTAAACCGGAGTCTTTAGCCGTAACCATTGATGGCAAAAACATTGTTGAGGTTAGCTCAATGTCGGTTACTCAGGCGTTAGACTGGGTGGCTACCCTCGGTGATGGTAAGGAGGCGATACTTACCGGGCGTGAGCAAATAATAGCCCGTGAGATTCTCAAGGAGATTCAAGCCCGCCTGAACTTCCTTAAAGATGTAGGTCTGGATTATCTTACCCTTGACCGCCCCTCGGCTACTTTAAGTGGTGGTGAGGCACAGCGAATTCGCCTCGCCACTCAGATAGGTAGCGGGCTAATGGGTGTGCTTTATATTTGTGATGAACCGACAGTGGGTCTGCACCCAGCCGATGACTATCGTTTAATTGAGACCTTGAAACGACTGAGGGATTTGGGTAATACTATATTGGTTGTTGAGCATGACGAGGCGATGATGCGGGCGGCTGACCATATTATTGATATGGGACCCGGGGCTGGGGAGCATGGTGGCTGGATTGTGACCACCGGGACTTTAGCTGATATCATAAATTGCACGGAGTCAATAACCGGTCAGTATCTCAGCCGGGCGAAGCAGATTCCTTTACCCCGGGAGCGTCGCCCTGGCTCAGGTGAGGAGCTGGTAGTGAACGGAGCCAGGCAGAATAACCTGAAGAATATAGATGTCCGTGTTCCCCTGGGCAAGTTTGTTTGTGTCACCGGGGTTTCGGGTAGCGGTAAGAGCACCCTTATTGATGAGATTATGTATAAAAAGCTGGCACAGATGTTGTATCGGTCAAGGGAGAGGGCGGGTAGCTGTGATGGTATCATCGGCGTCGAGCATATTGACAAGGTGGTCAATATTGACCAGTCGCCTATTGGGCGTACCCCGCGTAGTAATCCAGCGACCTACACCGGGACCTTTACCCCTATTCGTGAGCTTTTCGCCACTGTTCCCGAGGCTCGAATGAGGGGCTATGCTCCGGGTCGATTCTCGTTTAATGTCAGGGGTGGACGGTGTGAAGCCTGTCGTGGTGAAGGATTTATTCGGATTGAAATGCAGTTTTTGCCCGATGTCACCGTTCCCTGTGAGGTGTGCAAGGGGAAGCGCTATAATCGTGAGGCTCTGGAGATTAGATTTAAGGGCAAGAACATCGCCGAGGTATTAGATATGACCGTGGAGCAAGCCCTGTCTTTCTTTGACCATTTCCCCAGGATTAAGGGCAAACTGGAGACCCTGCGCGATGTAGGGCTGGGCTATATTCGCTTGGGTCAGCCGGCACCTACCCTTTCTGGCGGTGAGGCACAGAGGGTGAAGCTAGCCACTGAGCTGTCACGGCGGTCTACGGGCAGGACATTATATATCCTTGACGAGCCGACTACCGGTCTTTCCTTTGAGGATGTGGCGGCACTACTGCGAGTATTACAGCGTCTGGTTGATGCTGGTAATACGGTGATTGTTATTGAGCATCATCTGGATGTGATTAAGAATGCTGATTATATAATTGACCTCGGACCTGGAGCTGGTGACCGGGGTGGCTATATTGTGGCGACAGGAACACCCGAGGAAATAGCTCGGGAGAAGTCTTCAATTACCGGGCGGTATCTCGGCAAGGTGCTGGCTAAGAGTATTGAGTATGCTTTAACCAGCTGACTTTTTGCCTGGCAGTGAAGGAGGGGACAATTGACTCGAAGAGAAGTGCTTGATTCTGTTAACGAGAATGTAGAGAATAAGAATCTGGTAAAGCATATGTTAGCCACCGAGGCTATAATGCGGGCTCTAGCCAGGCACCTGGGTGAGGATGAGGAGGAGTGGGGGCTTACCGGTCTGTTACATGATATAGATGTTGAGCTCACCGGGGGAGATATGAGCAGTCATAGCAAGTTGGGGGCTGACCTAGCCAGGGAGATGGGAGCTAGTGAGGCTATGGCTCATGCCATCCTGTGCCACAATGAAGCCCATGGTGTTCCCCGGGAGACCAAGCTGGATAAGGCTCTATTTTGCGTTGACCCGCTGACTGGCTTAATCACCGCCGCGGCTTTGGTTCGTCCCGATAAAAAATTGGCTGGTCTTGAAGCTAAATCAGTGCTCAAAAGGTTTAAAGAGAAGAGCTTTGCCGCTGGGGCGAGTAGAGAACAGATTTCTCTATGTAGTGAAATCGGGCTTGAGCTTGGTGAATTTATCGAGCTCGGGCTGAAGGCAATGCAAGAAATCAGTAGCGACCTTGGACTCTAGATTTAAGGAGATAAGATGTACCAAAAAATATTAGCTCCGTTGGATGGCTCAGAGCTCGCCGAGCGCGCTCTGGAACACATTAAAATCGTCACTGAAGACTCCCGTGCTTCCAAAGTAGTTCTGTTACAGGTAATACCGTGGCCTGCCCACCCCGCCCATACCCTATCTGACGAGCTTATACGTAGCGAGGGCGGGAAGGCTGAGGCTGGCGCCAGGGACTACCTTGCTAGAGTGGCCAATAGCCTGAAGGCAGATGGTATAGCTGTTGAGATTGACATAGCCCATGGCGGGGCAGCCGAAGGAATACTGGACTACGCTAAGAAGAATAAGGTGGACCTAATTGTTATGAGCACTCACGGAAGGTCAGGGGTCTCCCGTTGGTTCTTCGGTAGTGTGGCGGAGAGGGTTCTACGCCACTCTGCCATCCCCGTGCTCATAGTCCCATCATTTGGCGTCAGAAGGTAGCCGGTGAGGTAGCCGGTGAGGTAGCCGGTGAGGTGCCCGGCGAAGTCTGCGGTTAGTTAACTCACTTCAAGGGTTGAGCCGGCGGCGGTTTTGACCACATCAATGCGAGTGGGAAAGGCGTCTCTAAGTTCCTCAATATGAGTGATAACCAGTATCTTGTCAAAGTCATCTTGAATTGAGTTTATCGCCTCTTTGAGTTTTTCTATGCCAGCACTATCTTGAGTGCCAAAGCCTTCATCGATGACCAGAGTCGGCAGTGGGGCTCCAGCTCGCCTGGTCAGTAGCTTGGATAAAGCAATACGAATAGCGAAGTTGATGCGGAAGGCTTCACCACCGCTGAACATTTCATAATTTCGTGTCCCTAGCTCGTCAGAGATATTAATATCCAGGGTTTCAATAACATTCCCTTTCTTTGTTTCCCGTTGCGTTTCAATTTTTATATGCATTCTATTGTCTGTCATGCGTCCCAGTAATTTATTGGCTTCAGCTTCAATCTCGGGCAGTGCCCTTTCAATGAGTAAGGCTTGTATTCCCTTTTTGCCGAAGGCTTGAGCCAGGTCTCGGTAGATTTTCTCCTGTTTTGAAGCTTGAGCCAGCAGCTTTCCCTTTTCCTTACTTTTTATCTCCAATTCAGAGCAGCGCTGTAGCTTTGCCTTCACGCTCCATATTGTCTCCTGGGCTTGCTTCTGTTGTGCTACCAGCGCTTGGTGTTCAGTTTCAGCCTGGGTTAAATCATTAACCAGTTGTGGCAGTAGATTAAGTTCTTCACTTAACTCTTGCCGTTTTTGATTATCAACCCCCAGGCTGTGGCGCAGCTCTTGAGCCGCCTCCTCAGCTCTTGACGCCGCCTCCTTTTCTTGGCTGATGAGACGGTCAGCTTCTTCCAGCTTCCGCTTACGACCTTCGTACTGTTCCAGGTTAGTCAGGCGCTGGCGGACCTGTTCGTGCTGCTGGGCATCGTAGCCAAGTTTAGCTAATTCGCCCTCAAGCTCTCCCAGTGTTTCTTGTTCCGTAGTGGCAAAGTCCTTCCTAGCCAGATGTTCTTCAATCTCAGCCAGCCTTTTTCTTTCCTCATCTAGCTTATGGCTAGCCTCCTCAGCCTCGGTAATCTCTTGGCTGGTGAGGCTGGCTTTGGTCTGGAACGAGGCTCTATCTTGATTTAGCTTTGTTTCTAACCGGACTATTTCACTTTCCCACCGCTCCAGCTCCATTCTCCTTTGAGCTAGCTCGGCTTGATTTGACTTCAGGCAATCAAGTTTGCTTTGCCTGTCGGTGGTATACTTTGTCTCAATGAGCTTTAGACCTTCTGCCTCTAACTCTGTCTCACATAGCGGGCACTTATTGTCACTTTGAGTCGTTAGCAAGTCAAGCTTTTCCTCTATTTCTTTTATGTCTCGTTCTAGTTGAGCTTTAGTAGATTCCAGGTAGTTGACCTGAGTTCGTAGTTCCTGGCTGTTTTGTCTTTGCCGGCTTAATGTTTCTTCAGGCTCAGCTAACTGGTTTAGTTGAACCTGTATTTGCTGTAGTTCTTTCTTGAGTGAAGGTAGTTTTTGTGAGCTAATTTCTAGTTCATTGATTCGGCTTTGAGCTACAGCGTGGTCTTTAACTAGGGCTTGTCCCATCTGCGTAATGCTCATCTGTAACTGGTGTTTACGCTCGTTTAGAGTGGTGGCTAGCCTGAACTTTTGGTCGAGTTCATCACTTAACTTCTTGGCTAAACTAAATTGGGCGTAGCCTTCTTCTATTGTGGAACGCTGAGCTATTAGCTCTTCATACTCTTTGAGCCGGGAGAGGTGCTGTTTAGCCTGGTCATCCCAGCGCTCTAGCTCTCTCATCATCTCGGCTATGTGCTCCTCTAGCTGAGTTAGTTGCAACTTCTTATTTTCCAGGGATTCCTTTTCCTGTCGCAGGCTATTAAGTCTGGCTTCCTGCTCTTTTACTACTTTTTCTATGTCGGAGAGTTGGCTCTGCTCCTGTTCCAACTCAGCCTCGTAGGCTGGCTTTTGGGTTAATTCATCACTGATGTCTTTAATAGCGCTCTCAAGTTGTGCCTTTTCTGTTTCCTGTTGTTTCGCCAGGTCTTTAGCCTGCTCTTCTAGTTCATCGTAGAAGAAAAGCCCCAGAATATCAGCCAGCACCTGCTTACGCTCGACCGGACGTTTGACGGTGAACTCGTCAGCCCGACCTTGTAGTAGGAGGGCACTGTTAACAAATGTAGGGTAATCCATGTGTAGAACATCGGTAATCTTCTGCTGGGTCTGGGTCATACTATTGCCCGTAATCGACCTGAAGCCATTCCCGGCAGCTATCTGAAATTCCAGGATAGTTTGTCCCGAGCGCCCTCGTCGTTTGGGTTTGGAGTGCTTGCGTATGATGCGATATGGCTGTTGACCTACGGCGAAGTCAAACTCCACTTCCATTTCTGTCTGACCCAGGTGAATGAGGTCGTCATCACTCTTGGCTCTGGTTCTTCCCCATAACGCCCAGGTCATGGCATCAATTAGAGCCGACTTACCGTTGCCGTTATCACCTGAGATACAGGCGGTATGAATGCCGTCAAAGGAGAGTGGTGGCACATTCTCGCGGTAGCACATAAAATTGCGCACTGTTAGCTTAATGGGAATCATTCAATAAGTCCCTCAGATAGCCACCTTTTTACTTATTTTACCATAATTAAGAGATTACTTATCTCTGCCCCTCTCCTTCAACGGAGGGGGATATGAACCTAAAAGGAGAGGTTATTGACAGGTGAAAATGATTGTGATAGATTTTGTGTAATACTTTTGCCAAATGGCAAACATGTGTGACGTTGCCGGCGCACACAACCCCAGTTCCCTTGAGAGGAGGACGAGCCGTGCTCAAAAAGATTCCCATTATTGTGTTTATCGCCATAATTCTGGCGGTATCATCAATGCTAATTCCACCGTGTACGCCAGTCCATGCTGAAGAGTCCGAACCCGAATGCTGGGCTGTCATCGTGGGCGTTTCGGATTACAAGAGTCCGAAAATAGGGGATGCCCCGGGTTGTGCTGAGGATGCCGAGGAGCTTTTTCAACTGTTATCTCCCATCTGGGGTGAGGAGCACTTCCAACTATTGCTAAATAGCGAGGCGCCTAAATCGGAAGTTCGGGCAGCTGTAGAGTGGCTGGTATCCAACGAGGATACCAATGACACTGTCCTCTTCTTTTTCTCGGGGCATGGTGACCCTGACGGATACATAGCTCCCTATGATGCATACTACACAAAAACTTGGATATCCTCTGGTGAGCTAAGTAGATGGTTGAGCCCACTGGAGTCGAAGAGAGTTGTCATTATTCTGGATACCTGTTATGCCGGCCAATACGAAACGGATCTTAGTGATAGTGGACGAGTAGTCCTAATGTCCTCTGGCGCCGACGAATATTCCTACTCTGGGAGCGATGGTGGTGTTTTCGCTTATTATCTCCTTGAAGCCCTTGGTGAATTCAGTATTACTGACGCTAACCGTGATTACGAACTCTCGGCCGAAGAATTATTCCAATATGCTGAGCCTGAAACCATATCGGAGACTACCGATTTCTATATCGATGATGAACTTCAAGACGTACAGCATCCAGTACTGTCCGACGATTATTCTGGCGAACTTAGTTTACTGCTGAAATTCCTCTTCAACACCGAACCTCGCTTGCCGTCTGGTGGCGAAATCCTGGTCCTGGACAATAAGACATATTCATCAACCCCGCCTGAATTCACCTGGGCACCGGACTTGGCCCATGACCTTACCATCCTTTCCTCGCTGGATACCGGGAGTGGCACCAGATATGTCTTTACTTCATGGAATGATGGAGATACATCAGTTTCAAGAACAATTTCACATGGAGGAGTTTATACGGCAAACTACAAGACGCAGCATGAGTTGACCATTGAATCAGCCTATAGTGTGCCTGAGGGACAAGGGTGGTATGATGCCGGCTCAACCGCCACCATCTCAGTGGCATCTATTGAAGAACCAGCAACCAGGCATATTTTCACCGGATGGGGTGGAGACTACTCTGGCGATACAGAAATAGCCTCGGTAACTATGGATTCGCCGAAGACAATCACCGCCAACTGGCGGACTGATTACCTGCTGACCATTGAATCAACTTATGGTGAGCCTGAGGGAGAAGGGTGGTATGAGTCAGGTTCAACTGTTGCCATCTCGGTAGCCCCGAGTGAAGGAATGCTAATCAGGCATATTTTTACCGGGTGGAGTGGGGACTTCTCCGCAGATGCACCAGCGGCATCGGTAACCATTGATTCGCCGAAGGCAATTACCGCCAACTGGCGAACCGACCGCAGACGGCTCTATATGCTCATAGGGATAATAGTTTTAATTGCTGCCATTAGCGGGGGTTTACGCCTCCGCCGGAGAAAGCAGGTTATGTAAGGCTCGTCGGTAACTGTCGGCGCAGGCTGTAGTTCTTATCACTCCAGGTAGTCTTTTAATCTTCGGCTTCGGCTGGGATGGCGTAGCTTGCGAAGTGCCTTGGCCTCAATTTGGCGAATTCGCTCTCTGGTTACATTAAACTCCCGTCCCACTTCCTCTAAGGTGCGGCTTCGTCCGTCTTCAAGACCAAATCTAAGTTGAAGTACTCGCTGCTCACGAGGGGTAAGGGTGGACAGCACATCATCGATTTGCTCCTTAAGCAGTTGCCGGGAGGCGGCATCGGGGGGTGGCAGAGCATTGCGGTCTTCGATAAAGTCACCTAAATGGCTGTCCTCCTCCTCACCTATAGGTGACTCCAGCGATATTGGTAACTGGGCAACCTTGGCTATCTCCCGGACCTTTTCCGGGGGCATTTCCATCCCCTCACCAATTTCTTTAGGGGTGGGCTCGCGCCCATATTCCTGAGCCAGGCGGCGGCTTACTCGTAGTAGTTTGTTAATGGTCTCAATCATATGCACCGGGACGCGAATAGTACGGGCCTGGTCAGCTATAGCTCGAGTAATAGCTTGACGAATCCACCACGTGGCATAGGTGCTGAATTTATAGCCTCGGCGATAATCAAATTTCTCCACGGCTTTGATTAGTCCGATGTTACCCTCCTGAATGAGGTCAAGGAGCGACATACCTCGTCCAATATGTTTCTTGGCTACGCTGACTACCAAACGCAGGTTGGCTCTGGTAAGGTGGCTTTCTGATTTTCTAGCCTCGTTCTCAATATACTCTAGGTAAGCTTTGAGTTGCTTCTCGTAAGCCTGAATGGAATTAACAAACTTAGACTTTGTCACCAGCTTCTCTATGTCGGCTGGAGAGGTATTATCTCCGATAACATTAAGGACTTCCTGGGGTAGCAGGTTGCTATTTAACGCCATATTAATAATAATTTGCTCTGTTTCAGGTAGGGACTTATCTAGCCGGTAAGCAGCGGCCTGGATTAGTCGTTGATTTACTTCACCATCAATACTAGCTCGCAATTTAGCATTGAAGATAGTCTCTATAAAGCTGGCGGTAGGTGGTAAATTAAGTTGTTTTTGTATGAGATGGATGATGGGAGCCGCTTGCACTAGCTCCTTGAGCATAGTAAGTACTGTCTCAGTTGCTGACGGCTCCCTGCCATATTCCTGTAGGTAGTCTTGTTTAATTTCAGTGATGCGTTTGCCGGCTTCTATCTTTTTGGCTAACAGTTGTTCATCACTAGCGGTGAGAAGGGGGACTCTACCAATTTCGTGAAGGTATATACGAACCGGGTCATCTACTATCTCTTGCTCCCCCAGTTGGGCTAGCGGTATTTCTAACTCGTGGACTTCGGGGGGACGAAACTCAGTGTTTAGCCCTTCATGTGTAGGTGTAGGCGCTTCTTCCTCATTCTCATTTTGGAGTGGAAACTGTGTAGATTTCTCGTTGTTTTCTGAGGTCATTTCTCAGCTCCTTTGCTCCTGACCCTCCGACTTTTTTGAGTAAAAACCTCGCCTAGTTGAAGGCTAACTTCTATTCCTTGCTCCTCAAGCTTAGCCAGCTCAGCGGCAGTACCGCCTAGCTCAGCTTCTAGAGCTAATGCTGCCTCTCTTTTAGTCGCTAAACTGCGGAGAAATCCTTCTCGGAGGCGAAGGACAGCATCGGCATATTTCTCCTCTATTTGGTTAGGGGGTAAGCTCTTGGTTAATAGGTAATCCAGATGCTCCCCAATTGCCGGGTCAAACTCAGCCTTGAGCGATGATAGGTCGCTGGCTTGCTGCCAGGCAACAAAGATTTCGCGGTTTTCGCTATTCTGGAAATATTCAGGCGAGGGTTGCTGGCTTAAAGCTTTAAGCTCAGGGTGCTGGAGGAGCAAAGCCAGGCAGTATTCTTCAAGGGGACTGGAAAAAACCGGACGTAGAGCCTGGGCAACGGCTTCTGGCTTGGGCTCTTCAGCTCGGCGTCTAGTTGGGCTCGGTTTAATTCTTGGTAAAGCAGCTTCCAGGTTGCGTTCAGTGACGTTAACCAGGCGAGCCAGTTTCTGTAAATAATGAGCTTGGCGCACGGTGTCCTTTATCTCAGCGATAATGGGTAGCAGCTTATCTACGGCTGAAGTCTTGTCCTTGGCGGTAGTCAGGTCAAGGTTAGCGGTAACCATATTGAAGGTGTAATCGACTATAGGTAAAGCCTCTTCCAGCAGTTTTTGCCAAATTTTAGCATCTTCTTTGATAACATCATCCGGGTCTTTGCCTTCGGGCAGGATGATAACCTTCACCTCAGCCTCCAGGGTATTTTCATAGCCTACACCCCGGAGCATGGCTTCCTCGCCAGCGACGTCGGCATCGAGGGCAAAAATCATATTTTTGGTTCGCCTTTTTACCGTACTGACCTGCCTCTCGGTAACTGCGGTGCCCATGGAGGCAACCACATTGGTGAAGCCATTCTGGTGGGCGGTGATAACATCCATATAGCCCTCTACAATCACTACCAGATTTTGCTGCCTGATAGCTGCTGCTGCCAGGTTTATACCGTATAGACTGCCGCTTTTATCAAAGACTGGTGTCTGGGACGAGTTGAGATATTTAGGTAGTGAATCATCAAGGGCTCTTGCTCCAAAACCGGTAATGTGCCCTCTGACATCATATATCGGGAACATCAGCCGATTGCGAAATCGGTCATGGCTTCCTCCCCCTTCTCCCTCTATTATTAGGCCGGCGGTTAGTAGTTCACCCTCGGTATAGCCCCTCTCCAGCAGGTGTTGCTTTAGCGCTTCCCAGCTATTGGGACTGAAGCCCAGTTGAAAGCTGGTGATGGTCTCCAGTGATAACCCCCGGCTGGCAACGTAGCTGCGTGCTTTTTCTCCAGCCTGAGAACTCACGAGCAGATTATGGAAGTATTGGGCTACAGCCTCATTAACTTGATATAGTCTTTCCTTCTCCTCTTTCTTGGCGCTCGGCTCAGACCTTGAGGGTAGGCTAACCCCTGCCCTCTGGGCCATAAGACGCAGCGCTTCCCCGAAGTCAATGCCCTCTTTTTTCATTATGAAGGAGAAGACATCACCGCCGGTGTTGCAGGCACCGAAGCAGTGCCAGCTCTGCCGCTCAGGATAGACGAAGAATGAGGGGTGCTTTTCACTGTGGAACGGACACAGCCCCCTGAAGGTTCGCCCTGATTTGGTCAGTTTAACATACTGGTTGACAACCTCTACAATATCAATCCTCTGCTTTACCTCGTCAATAACACTCATGTTATTACTTTGTAACCCTATCCCCTTTATCCCCTTCCCCTTATCAAGGGGAAGGGGAATGGTGATTTTTGAAGGGGCTTTGCCCCTTCACCCCACCTTATAAACAAGCTCTATCTAGCCTTGCTTTTGGTTAATGCCAGCTCTTCAGCCATTCTTAGGGCGTATTGGTCGGTCATACCGGCGATATAGTCCACTACCCTCCGCTCTGTCTCATCACTGTGAAGACAATACTCCGAGGGTAGCTTGTCTTCGTGCTCATTGAAGTATCTATATAATAGGCGAATCACTTCCCTGGCTTTTTCCGTTTCCTGCTGGACGGCTTGCAGGTTATATACCCGGTCAAAAAGAAATTTACGCAGGGTATTGGTTGCCTCCAGAATCTGAGGGCTCATTCCTATCTTTGGGCTGTCGGTAGTATCACGACCACTGGCTGCCCACGAGTAGCCAATAATATCACAGACCATAGTATTGATGCGCTGCGAGTGGGAGAGACCTAATACCTTAACTGCGGGCAGTGGTAAATCGCCCTCAGTGATGATGCCAGCTCTTATGGCGTCACCAATATCGTGGTTGATATAGGCTACGGTATCGGCAATTTTACATACCTCACCTTCCCGGGTATTTACCTTTCCCCAGTCTTGTCCCAGGATTTCTGTCCTGGTCTTGGAGTGATTAACAATACCGTCTCTCACCTCCCAGGTAAGATTAAGCCCGTAACCGTTATTTTCTAAAAGGTCAACAACTCGCAGGGATTGCTCGTTATGCCTGAATCCCTGGGGGTAGAGCTCATTTAAAACATCCTCCCCCACATGCCCGAAGGGGGTATGCCCCAGGTCATGACCCAGGGCGATTGCCTCAGTCAGGTCTTCATTGAGGTTTAGGGCTCGGGCTATGGTGCGGGCTATTTGAGAGACCTCCAGGGTGTGAGTGAGTCGGGTTACATAATGGTCACCTAAGGGGGCAATGAAAACCTGTGTTTTATGCTTGAGGCGGCGAAAAGCCTTGCAATGGATGATGCGGTCTCGGTCACGCTGGAAGGCGGTGCGTACCTGACAGAGCTCTTCGGGCTTGAGCCTGCCCCGCGACAACCTGCTTTTGGTGGCGTACGGGGAGAGGCTTTCTTCTTTTTCTTCAGCTAGCTGGCGAATATTAAGCCGACTAATCATTAAGTTTCAATTTCTCTTCAACTTTAGCAATTATTTCTCTGGTCTGGTCAATCATGTCCGGGCTGACTGAAACTGAGGTAATACCCCACTCCACCAGTTTTTCCGTAAGTTCAGGGTAGAATGAAGGTGCCTGCCCGCAGATAGAGGAGGTGACCCCCATGCTCTTGGATACCTTGATAAGCCGTTCCAGAGCTATCATCACGGCTTCATTTCGTTCATCAAAGGTATCGGCTAATTTTTCGCTGTCCCTATCAATGCCCAGGATGAGCTGGGTTAGGTCATTTGAGCCGATGGATATGCCATCAATACCAACCTCAATGAACTTTTCCAGGAGAATGAAATTAGACGGCACTTCAGCCATCATCCATAGTTTGAAATCTTTAGCGCGTTTTAGCCCTTCTGACTCCATAATTTTTACCGTTCTAGCCAGCTCATCAACGGTTCGGACAAAAGGAATCATCACCCAGAGGCTGGGATATTTCTGCCTCACTTTCTTAATAGCTTCTAATTCCAGCTTGAACACCTCAATGTCAGTAATGTACCGGGAGGCACCCCGGTAGCCAAGCATGGGGTTCTCTTCAACAGCTTCGTACTGTTCCCCACCTTTGAGCGCTCGGTACTCATTGGTCTTGAAGTCATTGGTTCTATAGACTACGGGTCGGGGGTTAAATGCCTTAGCGAATATAGTTAACCCTTGGGCAAGCTTATCGACAAACTCCTGCCCTCGGTTTTGGCTAATCATATAGTTGGGGTGCTCACCAATCCCGGCAATAATGAACTCGGCTCGAAGTAAACCCACTCCGTCGACATCACGAGCTGCCACTCTATCAGCCGCTTCGGGTTCAGCCAAGTTTACATAGACTCTTGTCTTCGTCTTAATCTTTTTCTTGGGTATAGCCGCCGACAGAGCCGCTTTTTCCTCGGCTACTTTCCCTTCGTAGACCTTGCCCGTTGAGCCGTCTACGGTAATTACCTGTCTATTTTTTAGGGAAGAGGTGGCTTGCTCGGTGCCAACCACACAGGGTATGCCTAACTCACGGCTGATGATAGCGGCGTGGGCGGTTCTACCCCCGCGGTCGGTGACGATAGCTACCGCCCGTTTCATTGCCGGCACAAAGTCAGGGGTAGTCATTTCAGTCACCAGGATATCCCCGGTTTTTACCTTGTCTATAAGCGAGGCTTCAAGTACTATTCTGACCGGTCCCGAAGCTACACCAGGGCTGGCCGGTGCCCCCGATAGAAGCACCGGGGCGGTAATTTCAGGCGTAACCTCAACGGCTGCCCCTTCCTTTGTCGTGGTTACCGGGCGGGTTTGGACGATAAAGATTTTCTTATCTTCTTTGGCCCATTCTATATCTTGAGGGAATTGATATAAATCCTCGATGTATTTTCCCAGCTTGGCCAGAGTAATTATGTCATCATCGGCTAACTTTTGCTGAGTTTGAAGTGCTGGTGGGAGAGACACCTTAATATTAGGTTGCTGGTCATCACCAGCTGTATTCCTTATTATTTGCCATTCTTGTTTGCCAATTTGCTTACTGCTAATCTTAAGCCCATCTTTATCCACAATATAGGTATCAGGGGTAACACTGCCTGAGACAATGGCTTCGCCCAGCCCAAAGCCGGCTTCAATAGCTATCTTGCTGGTATCATTAGACACCGGCTCTAAAGTAAACATAACCCCGGAAGTCTCAGATTGCACCATTCTCTGAACCGGGACGGCGATGCCCACTTCAAGGTGGTCAAAACCCTGTTGTTTCCTGTAGAAAATGGCTCGTGGGCCGAAGAGGGATGCCCAGCACTCTTGAACAGCAACTGTCACCTTCTTCTCACCCTGGATATTAAGAAAGGTGGTTTGCTGCCCGGCAAAGGAAGCTGTAGGCAGGTCTTCGGCAGTAGATGAGGAGCGCACCGCAACCAGGCCTCTACCCATTTTTATATAAGCCTCTTGAATCTCCTTTGCTAGTTCCGGAGGCATAGTAGCATTTAGGATTATATCTTTAACCTTGTTAGCCACTTGCTGAAGTCGTTTACTATCATTAATGTCTAGAGACTCTAAAAGTTTACCAATTTTATTGGCGATTTTTGACCTTTGCAGAAAGTCGTAATAGGCGTTAGCGGTTACAATGAAGCCGGGGGGGACGGGTATTTTGGCGTTGGTCATTTCACCTAGGTTGGCTCCTTTACCACCGACAAGGGGGATATCCTTTTTGGTGACTTCTTTGAACCAAACAATAACCTTTTGACCTTCGCCCATAGTTGGCCTCCTTTTCGGTGAAGGTGAAAAATTCTTGCCTTTGTTAATTATACCATAATAGAGTAGTTTAGCTGAATGTTATTAGATATTAGATATTGTTTTAAACTCCATCTCCTATTAAGATTGTTTAGCAACCTATCCCCCATGATAGGAATATATATCCGTATCATGGAGAGTCAAAGGGAGGCGAATACGGGGTCCCCGCAAAAACAAAGTTTTTGTGGGGTAAAAAGCCTCCCTTATATAATCGATTCCCCTTCCCCTTGTAGAAGTACACAATTGGCAACAAGTTTGGAAATCAATAGGGGGTTTAAGGGGCGAAGCCCCTTCAAAACCTATTCTTCCCCCTCCCTTACAAGGGAGGGGGATAAAGGGGGTAGGTTGCTAAGGAAATATAAAGGGGATAGGGTTACCAATAAAAATCTAGAGCGGGTTCCCAGGAAAATCGAAGATTTTTCTGGGTGCTTAAAGGGGGTGAGGTTGACCAGTTGGGAAATCTAACCGGGTTGGTAAACAATCTCTCCTGTTTCTAGTTGACAGTGGTAATAATGAGGAGTAGAATTAAATATGCTAGGCTGACAAATAGGGGGGTATGGCTATGATAGAGATGACCATTGATAGTATCCGGGTTAGTCTGATGAACTATCAACGGGTGGTAATTCTAAAAGAGAAAGAGACAGAGCGCTATCTGCCTATCTGGATTGGTCCCGCTGAGGCCGATGCCATAGCGGTAAAACTGCAGGGTGTTACCGTGCCCAGACCTTTGACTCATGACTTGTTACAATCGGTAATTGATAGCTTGGGAGCTACTGTCAACTCTATCATCGTCAGCGACCTTAGAAACGATACCTTTTATGCCAAGATTATTCTTAGTGTAGATAGTGAGGTAATGGAAGTTGACTCCCGTCCCAGTGATGCTTTAGCCCTGGCGGTAAGGGTGGAGGTGCCTATCTATGCCGAGGAGGCAGTTTTAGATAAAGCCGGTATCATCCTGGACAAGGAGACGGGCAAGCCTGTTCTGCGAGAAAAAGAGGCAGGAAAGGCTGAGGGCAAGGGTAAAGAGGTTAGTGAAGAAGAGTTAAAGCGGATGTCGGCTTTCTACGATTTCATTAATACCCTTGATTTAGACGACTTTGATAAGAAGCGTAAATCTTGAGCTAGACTTTTAATATCGGAGGCTGGATTGGTGGAGGAGCGTCTTATTAAAAGGTTAATGGCGGCAATAAAGTGTCGTGTTTGTGGGCGTCACTATGAGGTAGATAATGTTAACATCCTTAGCCATGACCAAGATTTATGGTTTTTGAGTGCAATTTGTCCCGCTTGCCGTACTCGGTGTTTAATAGCCGCCGTAGTTAAGGAGGGTAGGCTGCCTGAGGTTATTACTGACCTCGCTGAGGCAGAGCTAGATAGGTTCAGGAATGCGGCTAAGCTAACTGCCGATGATGTGCTAGATATGCACCATTTCTTAGACAATTTTGATGGAGACTTCTCTCGACTTTTCAGTCAAAATTAGGCTTAGTCTAGTAAGAGCTAGAAACATTACAAAAATTGTTATTACCTCAATTTTATGAATCGATAAATAAAGAGCCCTAGAGCTAAAAGCCCTAGGGCTCTTTATTGGTTAAGGTGTTTTTATCAAGGTAATTCTTATGGAGACGAATCTAGTATTAGCCATAGGAATAATTATAGTCATCGGTCTTTTTGGTGGCTTAGTCGCCGAGAGACTTAAGTTCCCCAGGATTACCGGCTATATCATCATCGGTATTTTGTTGAGTCCTTCTGTTTTCAACGTAATATCGGGGGCGACAATAGGAAACTTGGGCATAATCACCGATGTCGCCCTGGGCATTATTGCCTTTTTGGTCGGGGGTGGCCTTCGCTTGGAGCCCCTACGAAAATTGGGCAGAAGTATCGCCTGGATAACCCCGTTTCAAAGTGTAGGCGCCTGGTTTCTGGTTACCTTAGTGCTAGCATTCCTATTCCCCCGCATCTTGAGCATTCCAAATGCTACCTTCTATGATACCTATTTCCCGATGGCTTTTATCATAGGTGCCGTATCCTGTGCTACCGCCCCGGCGGCGATAGTAGCCATAATCAACCAGTACCGGGCTAAAGGCCCTTTGACCACAACCTTATTAGCCGTGGTGGCGCTTGATGATGCCATTGCCGTAGTCGCTTTTGCTATTGCTTTATGTGTATGCCGACCCTTGGTCAGTGGTGTCGGAGGTGTCTCCTTTTATCAGATGTTGGGTGTCCCTTTCCTACAGATAGCTCAGTCTATAGGGATAGGTACCGCCTTTGGCTTCGCCTTAATTTATATCGCCAGGCTGGTAAGAACACGTCCGTTGCTTTTGGTAGTAGTTTTCGGAGTGATTATGGCGTGCATCGGCGTTACTAATCTCTTGGGCGTCTCGGCAATTTTGGCTAACATGGCTGCTGGTTTTATCGTGGTCAATAGATTAAAAGAAACTAAGATGTTTCTTGCCCTTGAGGAGATTGAAGATGTAATCTTTGCCATGTTTTTTGTATTGGCAGGATTACACTTTGACCTGGGTGTTATGAAAACTGCCGGTGTAGTGGCAGGATTAATTGTTCTAGCTAGGTGCTTCGGCAAATATTTTGGCACCAGAGCCGGGGCTACAATTTCTCATTCCTCAGATGCAGTTAAAAAGTATCTCGGTCTTGCCCTCCTGCCCAAGGCTGGAGTTACTCTGGGTCTAGTTCTTCTAGCCGAGCGGGCATTCCCTACCTTTGGCGCTATAATGGTGAATGCCGTTCTTGCCTCGGTCATCATCAACGAACTGGCTGCCCCTCCTTTGGCGAGATATGCGCTTTTCAAAGCTGGGGAGGCTCATCCTGCTCCTGAGGAGAGCGAGGGTGAATAGGACTTCTCCGGTGCTTATCTAGCCGCTTTTTGGTTTTTAGGCTAATAGCCCCTCAATAGGCTCGATAACTATGCGCCCTTTATTACGGTCAATAGATTTTACGACATCGTCAATGGCGGGAATAAGAATCTCCCCTCTATCACCACTGACTACATAGATATCATTGCTCTCTGCGGTTAGAATTTCGGTGATGTTTCCCAGTAGTTCTCCCTGGGTTGTCTCTACCTCTAGCCCGATAAGTTGGAAATGGTAGTATTGTCCTTCGGGCAGAGGCTGGAGTTGGCTGTGATGTATTTCTATAGGTTGCCCCCGCAGCTTTTGTGCCTGTTCAATACTATCAATGGTGCTGAGCTTGATAATTGCCTTCCCTTTACGCCACTCAGTGGCGTCAATGGTCATAGGCTGGTGGTTAATATAAATCTTGGAACAGGGGGCGAAGCGTTGGGGGAAATCGGTTACTACCTTTACCTTTAGTTTGCCTTTGATACCCCATGGGGCTAGGATTTGACCAATAGTTACATATTCCGGCTCAGGTAATTTCATTCCTGATAGGTGGTTAATGCGTGGCTTATTTCAAACTTCCTTGAATCTCTTATTGGGTTGTTTTTAGATAATTTCGAGGCTGGCTCTGGTGCCTGCCTTGGCTGCTTTTACTCTGATTAAGGTGCGCATGGCAGCGGCTATTCGGCCTTGCTTACCAATAACTCTTCCTTTATCATCATCGGCAACCTGCAATTTAAGTATTATGCCTTGCTCGTCAGTTTCCTCAGTAACTACCACATCATCAGGTGAATTAACAATTGATTTGGCGATGAATTCTATTAATTCTTTCATGTTTTCTCCTTGGTTGTTTTGAATTTTTCCATAATCCCTACTTTGGATAATAAGCGTGCGGCAGTATCTGTTGGCTGTGCTCCTTGCCTCAGCCAGTGTAGTGCTTTTTCTTCATCTATAACTACTGTTTCGGGGTTGGTTAGGGGATTATAGTGTCCAATGATGTTGATGAAGGCTCCGTCACGAGGGGCTCGAGCATCAGCTACTACTAGGCGGTAACTCGGCTTTTTTTTGGTACCTGTCCGTCGTAATCTAATCTTTACCATTTTACTAGCCTTGTGTACATTATTATGCCCCATAATTGTTCAACTGTCAAATGGTTGGCTCTAGTATTTGGCGACCTTACTCCTGGTTTCCTTGGTGAACGACCTTTGTACAATATAGTTGTCAGAAGATTATACAGTGGTTATAATCAAGGTGTGAAAGTAGAGAACTTGCATAGTTGGCAGGTTAGTATCGCTCAGGCTTTAGACCTACAGCGGAGGTTAGCAGCGCAGGTGTCTAGAACTGGTGAAGTGGTGACCCCTCGCTTTATAGCCGGTGTGGATATATCAGCCGACAGAGCACAGGGGGTAGCTACCGGGGCGGTGGTTGTCTTACAGTATCCTGAACTTAGCGTAGTGGAAACAAAGGTAGTCAACGGCAAGCTTAATTTACCCTACATCCCGGGGCTTTTGTCCTTCAGGGAGGCACCCTTGACACTGGCTGCTTGCCAGGAGCTTACTATTACTCCTGACCTTATCCTGGTTGATGGGCAGGGAATTGCTCACCCTCGGCGAATGGGTCTTGCCTCCCATTTAGGGCTCTTTTTGAATTCGCCAACCATTGGCTGCGCTAAATCTCTACTATGTGGCACCCATCAAGTGCCCGGCGTTGAGCCAGGTAGCTATGCTGAAGTGGTGGACAATGGTGAGACTATAGGGGTGGCTCTGCGAACCAAGCTCGGAGTGAAGCCTATCTATGTTTCCATAGGTCATAAGATTGACCTTCAAACTGCTATCTACTGGGTCATAAAGTGCTGTCGGGGTTATCGCTTACCTGAGCCTACCCGGCTGGCCCATCTGGCGGCTGGTGGTAATCTGGTGGCTAAGGCAGGTTATCAGCGGGAGCTTTTCGGATAAAAGGATTACGGGAAATAAGGAGTTAAAAAGTTATTTAGCAACCCATCCCCCTGACCCCTTCCCTTGGTAAGGGAAGGGGGGAATGTAGGTAAGAGAGGGGGCGAAGCCCCCTCCCTAAAATCTCCCCCTCTCCTTAAGGAGGAGAGGGGGATTAAGGGGGTGAGGTCACCAAAAACAGTTTATTTAGCAACATCAATCAACATTTTGAAAAACGGTGAGGGCAGATGCAGGAGTTAGGGGATAAACTAAAGGATTTACAGGCTAGAGTATCAATGGCGCTGGTGCATCTTTGACATTGCTGCCAAAGAGAAGGAGATTACCCACTTAGAAAAAGAGTCAGCCCAGCCTGACTTCTGGTTAGACCAGGCTAAAGCGCAGAGTGTAATGCGCCGGTTGGCTGAGCAGAAGAGGCTGGTGCAGCCGTGGCGTGAGCTGGAGAAAAAGGTGGCTGACATTGCTGAATTAATCTCCCTGGCGCAGGAGGATACCTCACTGTGGACAGAAATTCAGTCTGAAATAGCTGGGGTGGCTTCCCGCCTTGACGAGCTGGAACTGGAGACAGCTTTTACTAGTGAGTATGATGCCAGAAGTGCTATTCTGGCTCTTCACGCCGGGGCTGGAGGCATAGAATCCCAGGATTGGGCCGAGATGTTACTGAGAATGTACCTTCGCTGGGCTGAGCGGCGCGGTTATAAGGCTGAGATATTAGACATTTCCTCCGGGGAGGAGGCTGGGATAAAGAGTGCCGTCATTGAGGTTAGCGGCAGTTATGCCTGTGGCTACCTGAAATCGGAACACGGTGTCCATCGTCTGGTTCGTCTTTCTCCTTTTGATGCTGACCATGCTCGGCATACCTCCTTTGTCCTGGTTGAGGTTATACCTGAAGCCGAAGCCGATGTTGACGTCAAGATAGAGCCTGATGACTTGAAGGTTGATGCGTTTAGGTCAAGTGGACCAGGGGGACAGCATATGCAGAAGACAAGCAGTGCTGTCAGGTTGACCCATCTGCCAACGGGGTTGGTGGTTACCTGTCAGAGTGAGCGTTCTCAGCACCAGAACAAGGAGATTGCCCTCAAAATTCTTCAATCTCGCCTGTTGGAGTTAGAGCTGGCGAAAAGGGCTGAAGAAAGGGCTAGGCTTAAAGGAAAGCGTATAACCGCTGGCTGGGGTAACCAGATTAGAAGTTATGTTCTTCATCCCTATAAGATGGTAAAGGACCACAGAACTAATTATCAGACCAGCGATACCGATGCTGTATTGGATGGGGAACTGGATGACTTGATAACTGCCTATCTTCGGTTTAATGTAGGTGGAGAAGGATGATTAACAAGGCTCGTCTATTAGCTTTAGCTGTTTGTTTACTCCTGGTTTTGTTAGTTCCCAGCTTGGTTCAAGCCCAGGGCGAGCTGACAATATTAGGTAGCTCGGCTCAACCCGAGTTCCCGCATCGGCTTAACTTTAGTTTATCAGCCGAGAGTGATGTTAATATTACCGATATTCGCCTCCGCTACCGGGTTGACCGAATAGGCTTTGCCCGGGTAACCAGCGAAGTCTATATTGGATTTGCGCCGACTAATACTGTCAATATTGACTGGCCTCTAGACATGGTAAAAATAGGCGGGCTCCCCACGGGGTCTAGCCTGGACTATTGGTGGGCAGTGGAGGATGCCCGAGGTGACAGGGTTGAAACGGCTCCGGCTCGGGTTAATTTTGATGATACCCGCTATTCGTGGCAAAGTCTAACTGAGGGTAAAGTAACTATCTACTGGTATCAGGGAGACCAGCCCTTTGCTCAGGAGCTAATGGCCACGGCTCAGCAGGCATTGGCTCGGCTGGCTGAGGACACCGGTGCCGAGCTTGAGAAGCCGGCTAAGCTCTATATCTACGCTAACTCTCAGGATTTACAGGGGGCAATGATTTATCCCCAGGAGTGGACGGGAGGAGTAGCCTTTACCCGGTATGGCATTATGGCTATTGGTATCGCTCCAGCTAACCTTGACTGGGGTAAGCGGGCAACTGCCCATGAGCTAACCCACCTGGTTATCCATCAGATGGCACTCAACCCCTATAATGACCTGCCTACCTGGCTTGACGAGGGGTTAGCCATGCATACCGAGGGTCCGCTGGAGACGGTATTTAGCGACTATCTTGACCGGGCAATAGCTGAAAATGGTCTTATCTCAGTGCAGAGCCTGTCAAGCCCCTTTTCCGCTTATGCCGAAGAGTCTGTTCTTTCTTATGCTCAAAGTTATAGTTTGGTCGATTTTCTTCTCACTAATTATGGGCAGGGCAAGATGCTTGAACTGCTGAATACATTTAGGCAGGGTAGTAGCTATGACGGGGCTCTGGAAAAGGTTTATGGCTTTGATATGGATGGTCTGGATAATTTGTGGCGGGATTATGTTACTACGTCACCCAGCTAAGCCAGGGGGCGACGCCCCTGGCACTGGGGGCTGGCTATTGAAAGCCGGGCATGGAGGCAAGAATGGCTAAGAAATCGTTTACCATTCATGATTTGCCCATCTCTGAGCGACCGAGGGAAAGGTTGCAAAAATTCGGGATAGAAGCCCTATCGGCTCAGGAGATTTTAGCTCTGATTCTGGGTCGTGGTGTCGCCGGCGAGTCGGTAATGGTAACCGCCCAGAGGCTGTTATCTCAGTTTGGCAGCCTTAAAGGCATTGCTGGTGCCTCAGTTGAGGAACTATCCCAGGTGAAGGGCATAGGTGTTGCCAAGGCGTCTCAGATTGAGGCTGCTTTTGAGCTGGCTAACCGGGTAGAGGGCTATGTGGAAGCTGGTAGTAAGCCAGTAGTCAAGACACCTGATGATGTCGTCAGCCTGGTCAGAGGCAGACTAAAGGGGAAGAAGAAAGAGCACTTTCTGGCACTTCTGCTGGATACCAGAAACCAGCTAATAAAGGTGGCTGAAATTTCGGTTGGTAGCCTGGATGGTAGCCTGGTTCACCCCAGGGAGGTATTCAAGGAGGCAATATCGGCTACGGCGGCTTCGGTTATCTTTGCCCATAACCACCCCTCCGGCGACCCCACCGCCTCGGAAGATGACATAAGGTTGACCAAGAGGCTAGCCGAGGCCGGAGAGATTGTAGGCATAGATGTCTTGGACCATATCATTATCGGCGATAAAAACTTCCTCAGCCTGAAAAG
>Ga0307432_1000306_pt1 | contig 40393 bp, 25 predicted proteins | sample SalMarWE160150MG_FD_202158 | JGI IMG/M metagenome (GOLD analysis project Ga0307432, IMG submission 202158) | Salt marsh sediment microbial communities from the Plum Island Ecosystem LTER, Massachusetts, United States - WE1603-150 | ecosystem: Environmental > Aquatic > Marine > Intertidal zone >...
ATCGGGTTGGTTTATTAAACGATCGGTATATGTTGTATCGTTATATATTGGCTGGAAAAATGGAAATCCTGAATTTCCAACAATTGTGTGAGGATATTTTGCCTCCGAAAATACATGTGTATAATTCACATTGAGTACCAGCCCGCTTAATGGCCCCGGTAAATACCAGAAATGTGTCTGCCAATCGGATTCGATACCCCATAATTCAACTTGATGAGGATTATTATAATATGTTCCAATCGAATATCCTTTAGTATTCAGAGTTTTATATTGTAATCCCGGATAATCTGCCGGATCATTTATATAGCCAGATTGCCAAAACACAAAATCATCAATACGTTTCAGGAATCCGCCAAATGTGAATAATCCCAATTCGTTATTATACACAGAAAGTTGCAGGTCAAAGTTTTCGGACTGAATCGGTTTTAGGTCGACATTATTCCAGGTAACACGGCCAGTGAAAACATTAATAATGGGGATGATGGCGCGGAAATTAGTATAGGCTAATGTATTCGTATATGCGCCACGTAAACTAAGCCAGGGTAATGGATTATATTTTATGTTAACAGCAGGCAACCAATAGCCATGAGTTTTGGTAACCGTCGTGTCTATGTGAGGAAGTTCATTGGGGTATGGATTTGAAGCACTGGCATTATAGAATCGATTTGCCTTGTAAGTTGTCTTAAGGTTTTGGTATCTTACACCAGTCATTATTGTAACTGACTGACCTATATGAAATGTACCCATTAAATATCCCGCACTTCGATCTTCATTACCGGAATAATCACTAGCTTGATTGCCAAACATATCTGGCACCCATGCACCGGCACCGCCTGTCGGCGCGGCATCTAAATTTTTGCCGTAATCAACAACAATTTCTTTAATCCTCTCCATATAATCCAGATTTAAACTATTGTCAAAAGTATAGTCGCCATCCAGATATGTACCAATATTAAGGTCAGGATCAAGAAAAGGCGTTAAAAATATACGTTCATTAACTACTGGCTGTATACCATAATCTGCCAACATGGGAAATGCTTCTACAATTCTATTACCAATTTCGCCAAACCAAACGAAACCATACCCTCTATTATAATCATGAAAGCGATCCGTATAAGCATACATTCCACCGGTTTTTACCTCTAAAGAGAGAAAATTTGCAAGGTTGAAATCTTTAGAGAGATCAACAGACGCTCTTAATTCCCTCTGACTGGTAGAACTATTGGTTGTAAGTACGTTTCGCAAATCCATTTCTTCCTGAATTACGCGTTGGTGTGACAGGTCAGCTATTTCAACAGGTGGGAGCTTGTCATCAATCTGATCAGTTCCTACAGAAAGCTGTTCAAATGTTATTTCCCATGAATAAGGGGAAATATTCTCGGAATAAGAATGGGAAAGCGTTGCATCAATATCTACCAAGGATGATTTCTGATTATAATTGAGAATGTTTGTGATAAGGTTTAATTTATTAGGTGAGTGATTGGCATAGTAGTGAATGTTATTTCCGCCTCTCTCGAGACCGTATTGTTGTCGAAAATGACTGGTGTTTGATTTACTTTGACTGAAGATATTGGTTAACGCTAAATTTCCGTTCGGAATATCATAATCAAATGTAATGGTTCCATTGTATCTTTTCTCTTCTCTGGGATAAAAGTAAAGATTGAGGTTGGACAGCGCTAATGAATCCGGATTAATCGTTCTGGCAATTTGAGTATAATTGGCATCTAAACGATTCGAAGTAAAATTTTGTTGCTGTATAATACCCTGAACAAATACGCCGAAACGTTCATCTAAAAATCTTTTTTCAAGACTTAGATCATATTTATAATTATTATACTCATTTGTAAGACCTGTATAGCCACCTTGTGTTTGAAGAGAAATTGCCGGCATATATGGGAATCCAAATGGTTGATCCGAAGCAGATTGAACCAGAATAGATTTTCGTGCTTTCCTAATACCTAAATTTACGGTACCTCCAAGGACAGCAGCATCCATATCCGGTGTATTTGTTTTAAAAACTTCAATTTGATCGAGCGAACTTGATGAAATCATTCTCATGTCAACGCCACGGCCGCCGCCAAACCGACCACCCTCTTGATCCCTTGAATCAATTTGTCGCTGACTTTCATTAGAAGGCACAGGAACACCGGCAATCGTGATCAGGCTATATTCAGGACTAATTCCACGAATTACTACTTGTGTTGCCTGACCACCAGATCTTATCAGCGAAACTCCAGGTAATCTACCAATTGATTCGGCTGCATTTGCATCCGGAAGCTCTTGTATACGCGCGGATGAAACAACATTTATAATATTTTGAGAAGACAACTGTTGATTGATAGCTGCATTTTGACCACTAGCTTGAGCTGTGACAACTACTTCTTCTCCGGAAATAGCTGTTGCTTCCATCTTTATATCTTGTTCTATGTGTTGGCCCTCTTTCAACTTTATTGTATATGTCACCGATTTATAACCGATATATGATGCTTTCAATGTATAAGATCCGGCTGGAATATTTGTAATTATGTAATTTCCATCCATATCCGTAGCTGAACCTATGCTGGTTCCTGGTAAAAAAACGTTGGCACCCGGAAGGGGTCCACCTGTGGTTGCACCGGTTATTCTACCTGTAATTTTCCCGGTAACCCCAGCAAAAAGAGAAAAACTGACAAAAAGAAGAATAAAAACAATAACCACTAATTTTCTTCGCATAACGTCCACCTCCTGTTAATTTTTACAAATGTTTTAAAAATTACACCTTTTGTTTGTACTAACTGTACTGAATTTTTAAACTACTAAACTATTTCCCTCATTCCTTTCATTAATATTTAATAGATTTCACCAATCTCCTTATTCTCTTTTTAATTCTCCCCCTATCAAGCCTCTTAAAATTTTATTTCAAACGCAACCGCATACGTTTGCTATATAAATATAAATTCTTATAATTTACTTGTCAAGATAATTTTTCCTATTTCTTATCTATTTTAGTGTTAAATAACGAAAATATTTATAGTAACGAGTTTATACATATAGCGCCGATCTGTCGAATACTTTAAACCGTAACGCTTTTTGCGCCATATACATTTTCAATCAACCTGATATAATCTTCTCTTATGTCAAAAGGCATAAACACCAAAATGGTCCCGGCAAACCCGCCACCATGAACCCGGCAGGCGTCTTCTTCTCCTCTACTCTTTAGATATTTTTCAGTAAGTGCCAGTGCTAAAGAAATTCTCTTTTCAGATGGATTTTTTACTATAAAGCAATTCCGAAGCCATTTGCGAGATGAGTTCCCTGATTCATTTACTAAATTTAAGAAAATATCGAAATCGTCACCCTCCAGAGCTTCGACCTGATCTAAGACTCTTTGATTCTCTTCAAAAAAATGTAATGCACGCAATGTGGCTCGATCTCCAACTTTAGAGCGAAGTTGTCTTACATTCTTAAACAGACTTTGATAAGTAATATCTCTGCAAACTTTCCCTTGTTAGTGTTTAATAATCAAGTATTGTGTCCCCAGAATTATCCCTTTTTAAAAAATGACATATCCCATTCGTTGAGCCACTCGATCTTGAAGCCTTCGTCGGTGAACTTCATCGGCAGCCAGACATATCGGCCGTCAATTGCATTTTTGGGTCGCCACATATCAAACATAGCAATGAACGCATCCTTTTTTCCCTGGACTTCAAGGATAAAAGTGCTTTGACAACCAAAAGTCTTCTCCCTGCCAAGTCCGTTGTTCTGATTGACTCCCACACACGGATTGACCAGCTCTTTCCACGGCCCCCATATTGAATCGGCAACGGCTGAGCGAGCTGCATTAGGAGCCCAACCAGTACATCCTGATCCCAAAAAATAATATTTCCCCTGTCGTTTGAAGATGGCAGGTGCTTCCATATACCGCCCAATGAAAAAACGATCAAACTTGCCACTGGGAGCAAGATAATCATCTGTCAGCAGACTAATATGTAACGTACGGTTATCCTCTGATGCATAAAGATGATAGGCCTTGGTATCATCGTCAACAAAAAGCGTCATATCACGAGCCATCTGGCCGTCCGGACGAAAACTGCTGATAAAAGTATACGGACCTGACACATTGTCTGCGACCGCCACGCCGCTTCGGGCTGCACTGTAACCCTGTCCAATAAGTTCTAGATGGAACCACATTACGAATTTCTTCCTCTTTTCATTGTAGATAACCTTGGGGCGTTCAAGAACACAACCCTTAGTAATATCGCTCTTTGGATCATCCGAAACCGCTAAGGCAATTCCTTCATCGTACCAATTGTAAAGATCCGTAGAACTATAACAGTGAACACCGACATGAGCTTTGTTTCCTGCCCCGCCTTCTATCTTGTGTTCTCCAAACCAGTAGTACGTCCCCCTGTGAAAGAGAATGTACCCACCATGGGCATTAATATGAACGCCGCCGTTATTATCAAGCCAAAGTTCACCAGGAATGAACTTTCCGCTTTCACTTTGCTCGCCAAGAGGTTTTTGAACAGTAGTAGATTTATCACAAGCTATCCAACCTCTGAGCATACAAGTAATGATTAAAAAAATGATTATGTGTTTCACTGGTCAACCTTCTCTAAATTTGATTATTAGTGTCAAAATTTATTAGGGTAAAATATAGGGCATTTAGACAATAATATATTGATAATCTAAAAAATAATTATTTGTCAGGATATCTTTCCCCTAACCTGGATAAACCAGAATTTCAAATTTCAAATTTCAAAATGCAAATTCAAGATCGCCTTCTCTAATCTCAGCCTCCGAAAATAATTTGTGTCACAGATATCTCTGAAAAAATTTGACATTTAATATTTGCAATTTGATATTTGATATAAAGTTGAAACACGTTTTTACCGTCGAGAATTCCAAACTTTCATTGCATATTTGCAAGAATTTGAGAAATAAGAGACTATAATGTAACTTCCGATATGACCATTAATTTTATACACTATTCCGAACACCGATTATTTATACACTTCCTCTATTTCCTCATAGTAGATTTTCAATATGAAAAATGCTTTCTTTTTTGTACCGGAATTGGAAATCAATCCTTTCCGGTTCCAGAACTGTTGATAAACCGGATGTTGTCTTCTCGGAGAACGGAAGTCAACCAGGATCCAGGGAGAAATCCCTTTAATCTGGGGTTCCCTTTTGATCATTTCGACCTGCTGTTGATATAATAACATCTGGTACTCTTCTGACCAAACAGTCTCCTTATCCGCATAAAATCCCTGTAATGCGCCGGCTCCGGTTTCACTGATATGCACAGGTTTATCATAAGCAAATTCCCAGTCCACTTCACTACATTTCTCTGGCAATCCGTCATACCAGCCGATGTATTCATTAAAAGCCAAAAGGTCCAGCTTCTCTCCAAGGGGATCATTGATGATATATGTATTCGGTTTGTCGGGCTCGGTATGCACTTCCAGTGCTGCGGAGATCAGTCTTGTATCGTCCAGATCGCGGACATGATCCACCAGACCGTTCATAAACTGATTCCTGGCTTTACTGAGTGGTGTTTCATTACCTACCGACCATATAATAACATTGGCCCGGTTTTTATCACGCGAGATCAGCTCGGTCAGCTGATTTTTGGCATTTTGCAAGGTTGCTTCGTTCTCCCAATGAATAGTCCAGTAAACCGGAACTTCCGCCCATACCATCAACCCCATTTGTTCGGCAAGACGTACTGTATGTTCATTATGTGGATAGTGGGCGAGACGAACAAAATTACAATTTAATTCCTTGGCCCAGCCAAGCAAAACCCTGGCATCCGCTTTTGAGAAAGCCCTGCCCTTTTTCAGGGGATTTTCCTCATGAATACAAATTCCCCGCAGGTAAATAGGCTTTCCGTTTAATAGAATATCCTGACCTTTTGTTTCAATGGTACGAAATCCGATTTTCTCAGTGACGGTATCCGTTTTACCTTTGATAATGACCTTATATAAAAACGGATTGTCGGGAGACCATAGATTCAGACCTTTCACGGCAATCTCTACTTTGGCAAAGCCATTTTTATCCTTTTTTATTTTATGATGAATTCCGGCCTCAGGAATGTCAATCCAAATGGTTTGCTTTTGGTCATCTCCATCCAATTTTACATAACCTTCAATAATGTCAGGCTTGCCTTTTGCCAATTGGATTTTATAGTCCTTGATAAATGTTGCCGGAGTTTCGATCAACAAAACGTCTCTGGTAATCCCGCCGTAATTCCACCAGTCTGTATTGATAGTGGGGATACCTTCAGGTCGTCTTGTATTGTCTACTTTAAGGACAAGAAAATTATCTGTTTCGTTAAGAATATCAGTAACCTCAAAATTATACGGAGTAAAGCCTCCGATATGAATTCCCAGTTTCTCAGCATTCAGGTAAACATGGGATTCATAATTGCTTGCACCAAAATAGACAAAGTATCTTTTCCCCGGCTTTTTTCCCACGTCAAAACTCCTTTTGAACCACAGGGTGCCTTCATACAATCCTAATTCGCTTACCTGAGAATTCCAGTCTCCCGGTATCGTCATTGCCGGCGACATATCAAAATCGTACTCGATTCTTTCCGATTTGTCCTTCTGCTTCTGGTTTGCATAAAAACCTCCGAGCCGGTTCCCCGTCTGATCATAAGGTTGCCAGCGATAATTATAATAGCCGGTTTCATAGGGATCAATTATGTAATTCCACCTGCCGTTCAGAGAGATGCCATCCCTGTTATGAGCATTGATGATAATATCTGTCTTTGCAAATAGTATCTCTGCCATAACAAATACTCCAATTAAAATAAATATTCCCTTATTCATTGCTTCCTTTCCGGTGTTTAATTTTTTCACACAAATTCTCAATTATTCATTCCCCCGTAACGGGACTGTATTCATTTTTTATGATACATTATTCCATAGAACGGTTAGCTATTTGAGACGTTGGGGATATCAACGCTCATCACTATCAAACCGCCGCTATTTTTTAGCGTTCAAATTTTATAACAAAACCTCCATATAACAAGCTTCCCTGTCTTATGATATATTAAAAATCAAAGTAATCTTGCCTAAATAATTGCAAAATTTTTAACATTCTCTTTATTAATTTTCCCCCAATATAGGACGAAGCGTAAAGTTGAAATGATAAATACCGGGGAATATCATGTATTCATCATGCGGTTTGGCTCCCCAACTGTTATCACCTCCTACACCCATCTGTCTCAGGTCAATATGCCATTCAACAAAATCCTGCGGTGAAACATCCGTAGTATGCCGTTGGGCTTTTTTTTCACCTGCATCAAAATCTTCGCGGGCATAAGGCATCGCGCTTGTACTGAATGTTAGTTCTCCAATGCTTTTTAATCCGACCCCGCTACTGTTTTTAAGCGTTGCCCAACGAACATCGGTTTTATATCCATTTTCCTGCGGACGGTTATAAGGATAATATTGGTCCTTAACCTTTGATTGATAAGCCCCAATAAGTGCGGAGGTATTCCGGTCAATATAGTTTTCATGCGGCCCGCGTCCGAAGTAGGCAAAATTGGAAAATTCAGCGGGCAACCGTGTACGGAAACCTATACGAGGTATTTCCGGTAAATCGGATTTATTTAAATTGAACATACTTTCAATATGCACTGTACCATCAGAATAAACAATATAGCTGATATCAGCTACAGATTTTATACGGCTAATATAGAATTCAACTGTTACTGATATTTTCCCATCAATGGGCTGAGATACATCCACACGTTTAACTTCAAATTCCTTTTCAAGGTCTTTCCAAACCCCACACCTTTTGGGCATGCGGTTCCCAAAGTCGTTATCGGTCGGCGCCCTCCAGAAATCGGCTTGCAAAGGTATCATTAACATTTCTTTACCACGGATTCGATAGGAAGAAATCCATCCTGATTTTTTATCTATTTCTAAAGAAAAGACTTTTCCTGAAATAGCAATCTTTTTTTCTGAATTTGTAAATGTTAGAGGCCTTTTTACAGAGTAAGTAACAGGAGTTTGTTTATAAACAGGTAATTTGAACTGTTCGTATGCAACTAAATGTTCTTCCGGTATCAATTCGGTTGCTTTTTTAGTTTCAGCAAATAGAGTAACGAAATATTCAGTATTTACAGCTGGTTTGACATTAGGCAGCGCCAGCTTTACAACTTTTGAAGAACCCGGTTTTACATTTACCTGGTATTTTTTACTTTTTTTAAACAATTTACCATTGGCTTCAACGACCCAGTAAAAATCGAGAGTTTTAAGATTTGTAAAAGAATATCTGTTAATGATCTTTACCTTTCCTGTTGCTAAGTCAGCATCTTCAAAATAGACGGGTTGATACACCTTTTTCACTTCAAAAAGAGTTGGATGAGGCGTACGGTCAGGATTTACAAGCCCATTCATACAGAAGTTCGCATCGGAAGGAACATTTTCAGGGCCAAAATCGCCGCCATAAGCCCAGAACTTGTTCCCGTTTTCATCGTACTTTGCCAGCCCCTGGTCAACCCAGTCCCAGATAAAACCGCCCTGTAGATTATCGTATTTATAAATCAAATCCCAATAATCCTGTAGATTGCCAAGACTGTTTCCCATAGTATGGGCATATTCACATTGAATAAGCGGCCGATCGGTAAAATTTCGTGCATACCTTTCCATACGCTCTATTGAAGCATACATCGGGCAAACAATATCGGTATTGAATTCATGCTCTGCTCTTTCATATTGAACAAGGCGGGTCGGGTCATTTTCTTTTATCCAGTTATAGGTCTGATACATGTTGTACCCATTTCCTGCCTCGTTTCCAAGCGACCATATAATTATACAAGGATGGTTTTTGTCCCTTTCTACCATGCTTTGTGTACGGTCCATGTGCGCCTTGAGCCATTTTGGATTATTTGCAAGAGTCTTATCTCTACGGTAACCAATTCCGTGTGATTCGATATTCGCCTCATCGATAATATATAAGCCGTATTTATCGCACAGTTCGTACCATACCGGATCCTGCGGATAATGAGAAGTACGGACAGCATTGATATTGTTCTGTTTCATGAGTTGAATGTCTTTAATGCGGGTTTCAACATCAATCACATGTCCGTTTTTCTCATGGTGTTCATGCAGGTTTACACCTCTTAAAACAACGGGCTTTCCATTAACCAGTAACAGACTATTGGCAATTTGTATATTCCTGAAACCGATATTCTGGCTTATAGCCTGTAAAACCCCCTTTTCATCTTTTAACACGATTTCCAGTCCATACAACTCTGGCAACTCAGCGCTCCACTGCCGTACTCCAGGAATAGTTGTTTTAAAAGTAATGCTTTCATTTGATGCAACTGTTTTTTCATCTTTGAACATTACTTTGTTGTTATCTATTACCCGGCATGAAACAGTTACTTCATTAATTTGTGAAGAATGATTGGACAAATCGACAGTCAAATTAAATAAACCATTGGTGAAATTCTTATCTAGATCAGCTTTAACAGCAAAATCATTTATCCTGACGTTAGGAGTAGCCAGCAGAAACACATCACGCTCGATGCCGCTCAAACGCCAGAAGTCTTGATCTTCGAGATAACTGCCATCGCTCCAGCGAATAACTTTGGCAGCCAACAGGTTTTTACCTTTTTCGAGATAATCCGTAATATCAAACTCAGCGGGTGTTTTGCTTCCCTGGCTGTAGCCAGCCATTTTGCCATTGATCCATAAATAGAAAGCCGATTTCACCGCACCGAAATGAATAAAAATTCTTTTCCCTACCCAGCCATCAGAGATAGTAAAGGTTCTTCGATACAATCCTGTAGGATTATAATCATGCGGCATAAAAGGAGGATTGGCGTTATCGAACGGATAGCGACTATTAGTATATATTGGGTAATCGTAACCCTCGCATTGCCAATCGGATGGCACTTTGATCAGGTCCCAGCCATCGTCATCAAACACTGTATCAGCAAATCCAGTCGGTGCTTTATCCGGTGTATTGACCAGGCTGAACTTCCATTTGCCATTAAGCGACTTATAATAAGCTGATTTTACAGGTTCATTCAACTTTGCTGATTCAATGCTTTCATATGGGATAAAGTAAGCATGCGGCTTTTCTTTATTAATGCCAATAACCAATGGGTTTTCCCAATCTTCTACAATCTGGCTGAAACAGTTACAGGTAACTGTCATTAGAGCTGCTAAAATCGTGATTTTTAACATTGTTATTTACCTCCGTTTTAAATTAAATAAATTAAATTTTTATTATATTTTATTCAGAATAATATGTCCATTCACATGCATCGGTATACTTTTTATCACCTTTATATCCAATTACGCTTATCTGATTTCGTCCTGGCTCAAGCTTTATATTATCCCAACTTATTTTATGTATATTAGAGACCATTTTTTTCTTCGAAATCAATTTACCGTTTATGTACAGTTCTACCTCGTCGAGATTAGTGTATACTTCAACCGGCACCTGGCTCTCCGTTCGCTCATTATTTCGTCTGCTAAGGATATAGAGAACAGGTTCATCAGACCAGTTGGCTTTGTAAAAATAAAAGGCATCTTTTTTTACTTTGCGGTCATGGGTAATAAGTCCTTTATGATTGATGAAATCACGGTCGCCACGTTTTGCAATTGTCCAGCTAAAATCAAACATATTCCAGATAAATTTGCACCAGATTTCCTTCCTGTCTTTGATTAACGACCATACTTTTTCATGGTAAAGACGCTGGTATTGTTCAGGAAAAAATCTCCCATTAGCAGGGTCTGGAAGCTTTGGATTTTCCTGCTGTTGGCTAATACAGCCCCCAGCCCCGTATTCACTAAGGCCAGCTTTTAGGCTGGGATATTCTTTGTGAAGGTTGTCAAACCATGTGCTATATTTATCGAACTTATCGTAATACCAGCCAAAATACCAGTTCCAGGCAGTGACATCTGTTTCGAAATGTCTGTCTATGGGCTGTGTATAATCGGCCTGAGTAGTCAGGCGGTGGGGGTCGAGGCGCTTAGCCGTTTCATGCAGAGATTTTACATCCTCGGCAGAGATAGGTATTTCGTTGTACATTCCCCAGAACAGGATGGACGGATGGTTGTAGTTTTGTTTGATCAGTTCGGTCAGTTGATCTTTGCAGTTCTGAACATAGGCGGGAAGCTCTCCCCTGTAAGCCGGCGTATTCGGTATTTCCGCCCAAACCACCAGCCCATTCTCATCACAAAGGCTGTACATTTTATCGGCTTGTTGATAATGAGCTAAACGAACACCATTAGCCCCCAGTTCTATTATCAGTTCAATATCTCTTTCATGGTGCTTATCAGTTAAAGCGGGACCCAAACCTTCCCATTCCTGATGTCGGCAGACACCATACAAATGATAAGGTTCTCCGTTTAAAATCAAACCCTTATCCCTGTCCACCTCGAAAAACCGGAGACCGAGGGGTTGGTCTACTGCATCCAATTGATTCCCGTTCACATCCTCGATACGTACATGCAATGTATATATGTACGGATCTAATTTAGCGTTCCAGAGATGGGAGTTTTTGAATTGAATTTTTTGTATGGCTTGTGTTTTCTGATTGTTTCTTAACACTATTTTTTCCTTATCTTGCGAAATGACCTTTCCTGCTCTATCGACAATTGAGGTTTTCAACAGGGCTTCGATTTGTTTATCTGAATCGTCAACAAACATCCACCCGAACATTATCGAAGCGTCACCGCTATGTTCATAATACTCAATTTTAATGGGTACCTCTTTCCCTGCTTGCAATCGGATTTCACCCCATTTTTCATAGGCGGGATGATCTCCCCAGTTATTGATGATCCGCTTTTCATTCAAATAAAGACGGGAACCGTCGTCACTCTTGAGGATAAATTTGTACAGACCTGATTTCTCAGGAACAAAGCTACTTGTCCAGATAGCAGAGAATCCATCAGACGGCATATCATCAAAGGGGCCCTTGTCACCATAATTAAAAAGGATTTCTTCATCTACCCGAACATGCTTTGGTTTTCCTTTAAAATCAGAATTCGTAAAATACTCTCCATACAAGCCTCTACCCGGCTTCCCTTCAGGTGGAAGAAGTTCCGAAGATTTGGTTTGCAGAACAGAAATGGATTTATGATCTAACAATGTTTCCACTTCAATGTCTGCTTCTTTTTTAGTAACGTTTAATGGATGAATATAAACACCACTGGAGGCATAATCAAGCGGGGAAACGCAAAGATCATTAGTAACAAATACAGTAACTGGTCTGTAAATTCCACCAAATAGTGGATAAAGATAGGTTCCGGAAGGAGCCACATCCGGTTGTGAAGAATTATCAACCCTAACAGAAATTGCATTACGCTCTTTACTTCGAATAAATGGAGTTATTTCAAAGCAAAAAGCCGAATATCCTCCTTTATGCTGGCCAATATAAGATCCGTTCAGAAACACGTCAGCCACCACGGAAACGCCCTCGAAGCGAATGAAATGCCGTTTGGCCTTCTCAGCCCTAGGTAAATCGAAGCTGCTGCGGTACCATCCTATCCCCTGGTAGTAGTGATTACCTTCGGTAAGTACATCTTTCGCATTCCATGTATGCGGAACGGTAACATCTTCCCATCCTTCGTCTGCTATCCTACCAGAGCTTTCAGCGGAATGTATGTCTCCTTTACAAAACTTCCAGTTTACGAGCCGGAAGCTGTTCCGATGTGTTAGAAAGCTTTGTGAATAAGCATTACTAATTCCAAAAAGGACAATCAAAAGTGCAACCGTACAAATTTTTAATCTTGTTTTCATATGCCAACCTCCTTTTTTGATATTAAGATAATTCCATTTTAATGCTAATTAATTTTGTTTTTATTATTGACATTTTAAATTTGAGTGCATCGGTCAACGCTGAGGTATTCCAAGATAAAACCCCATAGATCTATTTCTCACTCAAAAATCTTTTAAAAAAGCATCTAAACTTTCAAAAACCAATGCGCCCTCGGCGTTAGCTCAAAAGGATGGTTAGGCCATTATTTGACCACCAAACATTTCTTCACACCACTAAAATCACCTGCTATAATTTTGTAAATATATATCCCTGAACTTACATTCTCTACATTCCAATTAACTGAATAATAGCCAGCATTTTTCTGCTCATTTACCAGGATTTCAACTAATCCTCCGTTTATATCATAAATAGACAGTTTTACAAATGAAGATTTCGGTAATTGATAGGATAGTGTTGTGGCTGGATTAAATGGATTAGGATAATTCTGATGTAAAAGAAATTCTTTTGCATGAAGCACTATATCATTTTTATAAATATCAGATAATTTTTCACGATACAACTGTTTGGCTTCATTTTCAGTCAGGGCGATATTAAATATTTTTATTTCATCAATTACACCTTTAAATAGTCGGTCTGTATGTTCGGAATTACGCGCAAAATTCACATGATAATCTGTTTGAATGCCTATTGATCCCGCGTGTGATCGGCTTGCTTTCAATTCTCCATCTATATAAAGCTTCAGCTCAGCTCCGTCATAAGCGCCAATAAAATGATGCCATTCATTATTATCACTATCAGACGATAGTGCATTGACTGTATACCATTGTCCGTCATATATAAAAAATTGATATGAGTTATTGACATAATGTTTTAAGCCGAATGTATGATCACCTTTGGTTATCCAGGGATTATGTTGTCCGTTGGCAGCATCATATTGTTTAATCCAGGCAGCAACTGTAATTTCTTCCTGAAGATCAAAAAATTCATTTGTTCCCAAATCAACGTACGAATTCGAACCGTTGAATTCCAGAGCGTTTCCTTCGTAGCCTTCTACCCACTCTGGATTATTCCTTAAAGTGCCATTATGTTCGTAAGCAGAAGCATCTATTGCTATAGTGCCGGTCCCTGTATTCAACTGGTAGTAACCGATAAGTGTATCTGAAACGACTGATTCCGTTTTCACAATAACATCGGGTGAATATTCAGAATACCCTGCTCCACTAACCGCCCTGATACGATAGGTGTATTCTTTACCGGGCAATAATCCTGTATCGAAGATTTGAGTGGCATTTATTCCAGCAATTATTATTTTAGTTGACTGATAACGCTGGCGTTCTATCTCAAAACCTCCTTCATTATTTGATTTGTCTTCCCAGTTTAGTTCAATTTTTGTCGGCGAAATATTTTTACCCCTAAAATTTTCAGGTTTGGCCGGAATTTCACCTTTTACCCGCCCCCACTCTCCGTTTGATGTATTAATCTGCCAGGTTTCATACCATATAAGGGATGCTTTTTGATCATCAAGGTTTAAAGGCAGCCATATATATTTTGATCTTTCCAGATCGGGATCCTGCCAGCGGTCTGCACAAAAAATATAAGTCGTATCATCTGATCCAAACAGTGGGAGAACATAGGTAGATTGCGAATCGAAAGTGATGTTATCGCCAATATTATATAACGAAGTCCATGGTCCCTCAATCGACGTTGCAGTGGCGTATTTCGCCTGGTTTGGATCCCAGCCGGTAGCTCCTGAAGAAATCAGATAATAGGTGCCGTCTTTTTTGACAAGTGCAGGGGCTTCTCGATATTGACCGCGCCACAATGTGATAACCTGCTTTTTTATATCCAAATAATCATCAGTTAACTCATAAATAATTAAATCGGCATTATGATTTGCAGCCGAAATGAAATAAACAGTTCCATCATCATCTTTAAATAATGTGCAGTCACGAGACATATTATTGTTGGGTCGAAAATGCACTACCAATTCGTAATCGCCATCGATAGTAGCACATTTGGCAATGCCGCATTCCGCTGCCCCATAATCATAGCTTTCCCAATGCATCCACATCACAAATTCACCGGTACTTTCATTATAAACAACTTTCGGTCTTTCAATAACACGACCGCTTTGGTTCAAATCCTGATGTGTCGCTTTCGTTAATACTGCATTTCTAAATATCCAGTTTACTAAATCTTGTGAGGAGTAGCAATTAACAGCTTTAAAATGATGGCTATTGTGCGACTTATCCTCCCCAAACCAATAGTAAGTATCTCCACTTTTCAGAAAGCCGCCCCCATGAGCGTGTATTGGATTGCCCTCCGCATCGTGCCAAGTCGGGCCGTTCCATATTGTCTGCCAATCTGCAAAACCATTTTCAGTATAAATCAATACACACAACAATAGAAACATTGTTCTATACATTATTATTTGCATTTGAAGCTTCCTCATTAAGGATCAGATTATTATTGATTAACGGTGTATATATGCCGTGCAAATCATGGCTTATATACAATGTTAGCAAACATTTTACTGAATTACATTACAACTTGCATAAAATAAACGTACAGGTCCAAGTAATCCGGATATTCTCAAATATTTTTCAGAGTCTTCTGACTCAAATTTTTTAACATTTGTTTTTGTATATCTTTTTTCTTCGGGAAGTTCTCTGTCGCCAATAAGCCTGTTAGGCCACAAGTTCACTACATCTATTCGTAATGAGTTCTCACCATCCCTGAGATTATCTGAGATATTTATTCTGAATGGAGCTGTCCAGACAACACCTTGGCTCTTATTGTTGATATAGATTTCTGCCAATTCTTGCACATTTCCCAAGTCTAAAAAGACCTCGTGTCCATTAATCTCCTTATTCGTTATTGTGAAAGTGGTTGTGTAACGAGCCGTACCTGAATAGTACCTGATTTCTGGCTCTTCAAATTCAGTCCAGGATTTAAGTTCATTGAATGTTATTTTTTTAGGAGCGCCCCGTCCGTCAATAAAGTTGACATTCCATGGCCCTTCTATTGATTGTTGAGTGGGAATGGGAGTATTGGTTATTTGTGTTTTTTTACCGTCAGACCATTCAATTAGATACTCACCGTCATGAAATAGCAGTGCAGTTACTTTGTCCGGTGTTTTATCAAAATCAATATACGGTAATTCCTGGATGAATGTATTTGATATTGGAAAGATACTAAGGTCTTCTTTAGTTACCTTAATAATATGTCTGTCTTGTTGTTTTTTCCCGAATATTACAAAAACAGAACCTTCTGGAGCAAGATGCAATGGAACGATAGTGCGTCCGTTCTCTTCTCTGTATTGTACAATCTCTTTGGTCTCTCCTGTCATAGGGTCCCATAGCTCAGGAACACACCCTTGAACTCTAAAACTACATTCCACGTTCTCGTATCGGTCAGGAAGATTTGGCAGATATCTGTATTTTGAGTCAAAAATATTATGACGTGCCAGCCTGTTTACTATATAATAAATTTCGATGCCATTAACTGACCGGTGAATGTAATCCAATTTTGTGTCTGGCAGGCTGCTTTTGTAAGAAATATCAGGCTGGATGCCCAATGATTCCAATACTTCGTTTATATTTTTACCCCATACGACTTTACCACGGCCATAGTTATGTTCAACAATTGTTTTACCATCTATGTCTCCCCATAATTTGTCTGCGATTTCCTTTACTTCAATTTCTGATTGTGGGTAGTCCTCAAGACCAGTTGTACTTTCGGGCTTAGTGCCTATCACTGTGAGTCCGTCATTCACAAAAGATGCTATCTTTTTCAAGACATTCAGGTCGATCGTTTTTTCAGGAGGTAAGACCAAAACGGAATATTGTATGCCATCAGGGAAAACGATCTTTTGGTTCTCCACTTTAGCATGGTTAAGCAATACCTCGCTATTACATTTATCCCAATCGAAGCCAAATGCAAGGTTTTTCACTTCGTCCTTTAAGAACACGAAATTAGGGACATCATCTCCGTAATAATACAGAACATCGGCTTGAAAAAGTCCCTGGCTTAGTAAGTAACAGCATCTGTTGATATAATCTGTAAATGCTGTTGCTTTGTTCCACCATGTTACATTTCGATTAAAGTGTGTGCCTGCAAAATACTCATTCCCAGGTATGCCGAACTCCTCAGGCGAGGAAGTATAGGTATGCCAAAAAATACGGTTAACACCTGAACATAGGATCCTGTCGATCACGTTCTTTAGGTCTTTAGGTGCTCTTTCCCAATGTGGTCCTATGCTTGTTGGCCCTTCTGCGGCAACAAACCTTTTACCATAAATATGGGCAGCGCTGGCACTCTGCTTTACGCTTAGGCGTTCGGCATCTTCCATACGATGTGTGTTTGAGCGTGCCCAAAACTCACCCATAGGAATATCATTCATACCTAAGCATTTCAAAGCGTCAATAGGAGCCGAATGTGGGCCACCCGATTCAGGGTGGATAGACATCCCATTTTGTTGGGCTAAGTCCCTGAAAGTAGCATAACAGTTTTCGGCAACACAATCGCCAATGGTCTTCCTGAAATCGTGCAAGAAGTTATTTGACAACTCTCTATTCTCAACGACCTTGTTCGTTAGTACGGGCAAGTATGGTATCATATCGTATCCCCTGAACCTTTTGAATTCCTTCATGAAGTTATTTGTCCAATTAGCCACTCCCATTTCCCAACTGTCCGTATACAGGTATTTAAGGCTGTTCCCAGACTCTTTGGATTTGTTTATAATAGGCTGGGCAACAGTGCTGAAGTGTTTTTCAAAAGCGGCCTTACTTAGATGGTCAAATGACAAGCCTCCCCAACCATCACTACTGGTCGATACCTCTGCTCCTGTACATGTCATCCCGTAGCGCACAATGACCCAAGCCCCTTCGGGAACATCCCAGGATAGGGTGCCGTTCTTGAATTTATCACTAAGGTCAATGATGCTATTGATAGCTATTGCTGCTTCGGTTTTATTATCTTCCTCTCGCAGTTTGTACAAAGGATATACCCCTTTCCATCCTAATGATTGGTTGAGAGTCTTAACATCCCAATTCTTTATTTCAGAAATTGCCACACCCGATGAGGTAGGTCTTTTATATGCTTGAACAGTGACGTCCTGATAGAAGAGCACCGTGTCAGGCAAGGGAAGCCTTTGATCTATCTTCATAGGTCCTTTAAGTGCCACTTCACTCCAAACAAGATTTTTCATGGCTTGTGATGGTGTAACATAAGGTCCTCCCGGGTTCCAACCACTCTGTATGTTCACACTCAGCTCCATTCCTAATCTATCTGCCTCTTTTACTGCGTGGGCCAATAGCTCGAGCCATTCTTTGCTTAAAAATACTGGTCCTGCTTTTGTTTTATTGGCAACATGATACCATGAAGAACCTGCATCAAAAATCAGTGCGCCACCAAATCCTTTATCCTTCATTTCCTCAAGGTCTCTGGTGATGGACTCCTTGGTAGCCATACTGTTCAGCCACCACCAGTATGCCCGTAGTTTTGCATCATTAGGAATAATAGTAAAACCGTTTTTTAGATCGGTGTAATTGATTGATTGTGTTTCTATATTTCGAGCATTTTTCTGATTACAAGCTATGATTAAACTTATAATCAAAACAAAAAGTATAAATTTAATTTGGAGTAAACACCTTAATTTAGGGATGAATACTCCATTGTCAAGGGGCGCGAAAAGATGTACCACTTTAACCTTCCGTTCCAGCCATATCAATAACTTCCTTTAATGATGGTTCTGCCGCATTCATAGTCGCAGTAAAAGGTGAAAGGTCTGCGTCCAGACTTTTTTGTTTCCCAGCCGCCATCATACGTATTGAAACAATAAAATGCATTGCCTTTGTACTCCAAGATATCCACTTCTGCTGTCCATGGGCTCGCTCCGGTTATCCAGAATACCGACCATGTGCCTCTCATAATGGGAGCACGGAGCTCCCCCTTGATATCCCACTCAGGATATTGGTCGTTGCAGATGACCCAGGTCTTGGAGTTAAAGGCACCGGAGCGATATTTCCATTTGCTTTCCGGGTTCGGCATCTCTGCGACTATGGTAGCCGTTCCGTTGGTATTGAGGGTGACTTGCTCGACGTACATTTTAGCGCTTCCGTTGAGGGTGTCTCCCCACGGATAGAACCACTCCCAGTACGTGTCGAAATTGGCGGGCGTCATCGAGTTGCCGGGTATGACCGTTTCCCATTCGGCCTGAGCCGCACTCGGCAGCAGCCCGATGCTTAGAAGTACAACACTTATCAGAAGTAGTTCGCTTATATGCTCCGTTTCCATTTTGTCCTCCTTTTCCTCCTTTGTTTTTGATGTTGGTTTGTCTGGTTTAATATTTTTCGATAACTGAAAATACTTTACGTCCAAATCCTGTTTTTAATTACTTTTCCCTTTTACACCTCCTTTCTTTATCAGACGAGACTATCTGATTAAAATCATTTTTTTTGTTTGGCTTTTATGTTTTGATTGTAAGGTATATAAATAGATGCCGCTGCCAACTTTTAATCCTTGCGCATCAGTCCCATCCCAGGGAATAATGTAATCACCAGCAGGCAGAGCATTTTCTACCAGTGTTTTGACTTTGCGTCCATTAATGAAGTATACAGATAGATTTACCATTGCATTGGTGTTTAAACAATACTCAATAGCTGTCTCGGGATTGAACGGATTGGGATAATTTTGGTATAATTTAAAACCCTGGGGTATATTATTATCTTTGTTATCTATTTTTTCAGCATCTTCAATATCACCTAGCAAAGTCACTACTGATCGGGGAGGTATATAATAAATACTATCTGTTTTAAAAACCGGATATTCTTTTAAATCATCACCATCATTATCGCTTGTCACATAAGGTGTAAAGGAAAACGCTCTTTTATTTGTATCGAGTCCAGAAATATTTAATTGAACAGGTTCCGCCGATTCTCCCATATTTACAAATACGATAATGATTTGATCCCTGACGGGATTTAAATATGCGGAACCTAATAAGCCATATTTATCATCAGCGCCATTCAGGTTAATTCGGACAGAACCAGGACGAATGTAGCGGCTGAAATTACCAAATGCCCATAACAACTTACTTTCAATAATGGTTTGCGAATTCGGATCATCCTTGTAATTGGTGTAGATCAACCCATCTTTATAATCTTCAGGCGAAACAGCTGTCCACCACTGCCAGGCGCTGGCTCTTAAGATAGTCAAATCATAATGAATGACTCTGGCAACATCCAAGGCTGTTTTTATGGCTAGATCACGATCAAGTCCCCCTGCACCTTCCGGTCCATCCAAAATGCAATATTCAGTCTGCCAATATTTCCAGCCTTTAAGGAGATAAGGCTGTATTTTCATAAACAAGGCCTGCCGGTCTTCCGTTAACTGACCTTCAATCTTGTCTGACCAATAAGAATGACCGGAAAAGTGGCTACCAATTTTATCTTTAATACTGGGATTATTAATTACTTCTTCTAAATAATTACCATACTCTTCACCATACTTTGTTTTCAGATATTCAATTTCATTATACCAACTTGCCAGATTACCACTCTCCATAATGGAAATCTCTGTATTCAGCTCCCTTTCCTGAAGTTTATCGTACAGAGCCTCGACAATTGCAATAATATCAGAATTACTGGCCCGATTTCCTTCCTGATTACTGCCATTCCATTCCCATTGTGGTTCATTTACCGGACTGATATAATCAAATTCAATTTCCCACTTATCTTTAAAATGCTTCAGAATATCAGTCAGATATGTAGCAAACTGCCCTTCATAACCATCTTTTAAATTGGTACTGCCTAACCATCTGTGCAATTTGTATAGCCGTTGCGCGTCATTCTTGCCGGAGGACTATTAACAAAGGCAATAAATTGCTCCACGCCACGCTCCTTTGCTGCCTGTAGAAACCAGCGCTCATTTCCCTGACTGGTCCAGTCATATTGACCTGCGCCTGTTTCAAAAGTCTCTGCTGTTCTCCAGGGATGACTGATCGTCGTCCGGTTTATCCCTGCTCCAATATTAAATCGCCACGCTGATAATCCAATACCTTTATTAACAGAAAAGAGCAAATCGGCGACACGCTCTTTTTGAGGGGTATACCATTCACCGATTTTTTGCATTGACCAGCAGTCCGACGCACCGAAATTATCAATCACCTGATATTGTTCACTAATATCAATATCAATTTCAATTGTATTAGTTTTAGCAATAAGTCCTATACTTACAGAGAAGATCAAAAATAATGTTTTAAAAATCCAGCTCAATATCCAACCCTGCTTCTTATTATTTCGGTAATATTTTTTTCGATCTTTTTACTATTTCTGCTCTATTATTTTCAATTGGATGTAATTGAAAACAATATTTATAATTTCCCGGATAGAGAAGATATTCTTCATGAGTTCGCGGATTCCAGCTTTCATCACCGTCTAACCGCATTACTTTGTGATCAATGTTTATATATACTTTATTTTCTTCTTTTACTTCATAAGTATGCTTTGCCTGAGTCAGATTCTCAAATGAGTATTTATGGACACTCACATTCAGCAATTCGCTACCGATAACCATCAAACCGACATTATTATCAGTCAGGTATGCCCACCTGACATCACTTTTATTTCCATTCTCTTGAGGCATGATGTAAGGCACATATTGCTCTGTAACTGTTCCGCTATACCACACTCCTACCGGAGCGCCACTTTTTCTATCCCAATACGATTCATGCGGTCCCCGTCCATACCATGTAAAATGATCAAATTCATCGGGCAGCATCATTTGCATTCCTACTTTGGGTAATGGCGGTAGCTTTTTACCCACATCAATTGTATTATCAACCAGAACAGTGCCATCCTTATAAACCGAATAACATGTTTTAATTGAAATATTATCTGATTTTGCAATCATATTTAAAAGAATATTGACCTGAACCATATCTGAAGTTTTTTTATTGACTATAACTGATTTTAGTTCTTTTTTTAAATTATCAAGGCCGGCTTTTACCCATCGGTGTGCAAAACTCCTGTCATTGCCACCGCAATCATTATCAGTCGGAGCTCTCCAGAAATTGGGGACAAGCCCTTGCTGCAAAAGAGTTTTCCCTTTAAAACCAAAAGAAGAAATAGCTCCGGATTCTTTACTGAAAACAATCTTAAAATTCTCACCGGTAACAGATACCGTTTCATCACTTTCATCTACTGTCAAATCAGAATATTTTGATAAATCTAATGATGGTATTTTCGGTATTTTAATATCAATCCGGAATTGATCCCAGGCGACTTCGTGCCCCTTTTCCGCCCAACTTTCAGTATTTTTCAAACAAAAACTGATATTCATCCAGTATTCGGTTCCGGCTTCCGGTTTGGGATAATTATAGGGAATTTTAACAGTTTTATATTCATTAGGATTAATATTGAGCTCTTCAATAATACCATTTTCCAATTTTTCCCCATCGCTAACAATTTCCCAGGTCATCTGGAGATTTTTCATATTCAGAAAATCATAATTGTTAGCGACTTTTATGAGTCCCTTTCCAAGATCAATATTTTCAACCTTAATATATTGATAAACTTTTTTTTACTTCATACAATTCCGGTTCCGCTATTCTGTCAGGAGAAACTAATCCATTTATGCAAAAATTTCCGTCAGTAATATTTTCACCAAAATCTCCGCCATAGGCAAAATATTCGGTGCTGTCAGCAGTGTTTTCCCGTAATCCCTGATCAGCCCAGTCCCAGATAAATGCCCCTTGTAAGCGAGGATATTTTTCGATTGCGTCCCAGTAATCCTTCAGATTGCCGACGCTATTTCCCATAGCATGCGCATATTCACAGATTATAACAGGTCTGTTAGGAAAATCTTGGGTAAATCTCACCATTTTTTCAATAGAAGGATACATATTAGCAATAATATCAAAATAAGAAGGTTCGGATGAATAGCCCGGCTCAGTTGCCTCATAATGAATGGGACGAGTCGGATCATATTCTCTTACCCAGGCAGCCATCGCCTCGTGGTTTGGTCCATATCCGGATTCATTACCGAGCGACCATATAATAACTGAGGGATGATTTTTGTCGCGTTCAACCATCCATTGAACGGTTAGTGTAAGAATAGTAGCGGCTTGATGATTACATTCCTGTCGGATTACAGGAGTTTTAAAGAGAATTTCAAACGCTCGAAAATCTACTTTACCGCTATTATTTTTACACATTGTTGTATGGTGTCACTTTTGCAACTTTGAAATTTCAACTCCTGCCAGAATTACAGCACCTAAACCATGTATATCATTTAGGCTAGTTGGCCGTTTATAATAAAAAACCAGATCATTTTCTATCCCTGTTCCTATACATGTATCCTTAACCTGTCCATCGGACTGTATTTTAGTTTTTATTCCTTCCCATCCGTTTAATGCTATTGTTTTATATCTTTCATCTAACCAGCCTTCGTTTACCCCTTTTGCAATTGCATAGGTAAACATAGCCGAGCAAGAAGTTTCCAGGTATGAGTCGGGCTTGTCAAGGATTTGATGCCAGAGGCCTGTCTCACTTTGATATCTGGCTAATCCAATAATTTGTTGTCTGTAAATAGCAAGCAAGGTGTCTCTTTCGGAGTAATCTTTTGGTATAGCATCTAACAGGTTTGCTTGAGCCATAATGCTCCAACCATTTGCCCTGCCCCAACGGGCAACTCCATTCTCTTTAAAATTGTCAAAATAACAATGAAAATAGAGCCCTGTATTCTGGTCATATAGATATTTTGTGAATTGTTTTACTTGTTTTGATGCAAATTGGAAATACTTTGTATCTTTGGTCAATTCCCCATATCTCGCTAGAAAAGGGATGCTCATATAAAGATCGTCTAACCAAACCGTTTTTGTATAGGGTCCTAATCTTGCCAGTGTGCCATCTTCCAAACGATGTTCTTCGTTCATAATGAAATTAGCCGTTTTGTCAATATATTCCCGATATATTTTCTTTTTATCTATTTGGTATACTTCCAATAGTCCGGCTCCCATTGCTCCGCAATCATCTAACATTCTCATCTCGAAAAACTTATCCATTCCTGTGTTTTTTATCCCGGATTTATAAAGAGTTTCAAAGAAATTGAGGTTTTCAAAAACAAATTGATAATTCTTGATTGAATATTGTTTATAGTTTTCTTCCTCAGTAATTTCAGATAATTCCAGCATTGCCATGTTTAATACCCCATTCCAGTATTTCCACTCAACGTAGGGGCTTTCAATCTTAAACTCTTTATCTTTTGGCAGGTTCTCGGAACCAGTATAAGATTTACCGTTTTCTGTATTGATAACAGTATAAGTGGTATTGTTTAAAATGTTATTAGCAACTAATTGAATTATCTCATTATCTGAAGTAATCGTTTGACTATTCAGATTTACTCCCAGATTAATTAGCGTTAAAATGATTATTAATCTTTTCATATTTTTCCCTTTTGTTATAAGTTTTAAAATTCTTTAAGAAAAAGGTTCTAAAATAATCTTCTTTCTAATACTCTTCATAATTCTTTTTCCCAATTGTCCGCAAACGCAACCGCACTCGTTTGCAATTTAAATCTCTAAAATCAACTTGTCAAGATAAATTTTCTATTTCCTTTCTATTTTTGTGCTAAATAACGAAAATATTTATAGTAATGAGTTTATACATATTGCGCCGAGCTGTCGAATACTTAAAACCGTAACGCTTTTTTCGCCAAATACATTTTCCATCAGCCTGATATAATCTTCTCTCTTGTCATCAGGCATAAACACCAAAATCGTCCCGGCAAACCCGCCACCATGCACCCTGCAGGCACCCTTTCTTCCTGAATTCTTTAAATAATTTTCCGTCAGTGCAAGTGCTAAATTAATGCCTTGCCCAGAAGGATTTTTTGTCGTGAAGCAATTTTGTAACCACTTGCATGAAGAATTACCTGAGTCATTTACTAGATCCAAAAAAGAATTGAAATCATCTTTTTCCAAAGACTCAAGCTCTTCTACAACCCTTTGATTATCTCCTAAAAAATGTATAGCACGTAATATGGCTCTATCACCAATTTCCGGTCTTATTTCATTCATTTTATTTAATAAATTGTCATAAGAAATCTCTCGACATACTTCCTTACCGAGCTCTTTTGCTACAGACTTCATCTCCAGGGGAATTGATGCATAATCTTCAGTTAAATCCGCATGATTTCCCCCTGTATCGACAACTAAAAGGCTATAATTTTTCTCACTTAAATCAAAATTTATTTTTTTAACTATTGGATTTTTAGGATCAATAAAATCAATTGATATAATACCCCCAACTGCAATTGCCATTTGATCCATTAATCCGCAGGGCTTACCAAAATAATTATTTTCAGAAAATTGTCCAATTATCGCTATCTCCTCATCACTAATTTTAGATTCATTGAAAAGTACGTTCAATATTGTTCCAATTAATACTTCAATAGAAGCTGAAGAACTCAATCCTGATCCTACTCCCACATTGCTTGAAATATAGGCATTAAAACCTCCTATATTATATCCCAAGCTATCAAATCGTGCTGCTATCCCACGGATAAGAGCTGTTGTTGTTCCTTTTTCTTCATCTTCCGGAGATAGATTATTTAACATAACTTCAAATTTTTTCGGATACCCCTCTGAATATAAAACGATTTTTTTCTCTTCCATCTTACAAACGGCAGCAACAGAATCTAAATTTATACTAGCTGTTAATACTCTACCTCTATTATGATCTGTATGGTTTCCGCCGATTTCTGTTCTTCCAGGAGCACTGAATAAATAATCCGGTTCAGTAAAAAAATGTTCTTCATGCTCAGAAATAATCTTTCTATACCTCAAAATTTGCTCATGAAATATTTTATCACTTTTACCATATAACTTAGAAAACAAACTTTCCATTTTATCACTATTTAATATTTTCTTAAATTTCATTTAGTCCTTAGCTTATTTCTAAAAATTTATACTCTTTTACTATATCCCTAAAAAAAGCGCTTTTCAGATAAATTCTTTAATCTCTCAACAGCAGTTTCCGCAGTTATATCCCTCTGTGGTTCAGATAACATTTCATAACCTACCATGAACTTTTTTACAGTACTAGAGCGAAGCAGCGGAGGATAATAATGTGCATGCAATTGCCAATGCGAATAATCTCTTTCATCATTTGGCGCTCCATGCCAACCCATTGTATAAGGAAATGACGTTTTAAATAAATTATCATATTTCGCTAATAATATCTTAATTACCTTTGCAAGGTTTATTCTTTCTTTGATATTTAAATCAGGTAAATGAAGGACATGACGTCGCGGTAATAATAGTGTTTCAAAAGGCCAAACTGCCCAAAAAGGAACGACAACAACCCAGTCTTCATTTTCAGCAACGATGCGCTCTTTCTTTTCTATTTCAAAAGTCAAGTAATCTACGAGTAATACCGAATCATTTTTTTGTAAATAGTTTAATTGGTTATTATTTTCTTTAAAAGCTTCATTTGGTAAAGAAGAACAAGCCCATATCTGACAATGGGGATGAGAATTTGAACATCCCATTATCTCACCTTTATTTTCAAATATCTGTACCCAACGATATTTTTCCCCTAATTCAGTAGTTTGTTTCACCCAAACATCAACTACTTCCTTAATTCCATCAATCGGCATTTCTGCTAATGTTAAATCATGACGAGGTGAAAAACATATAACCCTACATGTGCCCTTTAAACTTTCATACTGCATCAAAGGATTAGAATAATCTGAAATACTTGGTAAATCAGGTAATAATGCTGCAAAATCATTTGTAAATACATAAGTGGATTTGTAATCAGGATTTCTCTCTCCATTTGCTCGTAGATTGCCAGGACATAGATAACATTCTGGGTCATATTTTGGTTTAGATACTCCAGGTATAGATTCAACTTTACCTTTCCAGGGACGATTGCTCCGATGTGGTGATACTAAAACCCATTCATCGATAAGTGGGTTATAACGCCTATGTGAATAATTAGAATAACCCAAATTCATATCAGGTTTACTTATAAACTCTTGCAATCCATCCTCCTCCTGGTGCAAGTTTTATATCTATTTTGCTATCCCTGGATGCCATCTTTGTAATCTTTTTATAATCACTGGCATATCTGTTAGCATTTATGCCGTCCTGGTATATTTCTATGGTATATTCTCCATCATCAAGAAAGGATAAATCTATTTGAAATTCCCGGGAAGTCCCATCAGTCATCGCACCAATATACCATTCATTTCCACTTTTTCTTGCAATAATGACATAATCACTAACTTTCGCACCAAGCACTCTTGTTTCATCCCACGTTGTTGGGACTTTCGATAAAAAAGATACTATCTCCGGTTCTCTCATATAGTTTGACGGTGAATCTGCAAGCATTTGGAGTGGGCTTTCATAAATTATATACATTGCCAGCTGATGAAGGCGAGTACCTTGACTCATAGGTCTTTCGAATATAATTCTGAAATTGTCTTTCTGAGCATTATTCATAGCACCTGGAGTATAATCCATAGGCCCAGCGAACATTCTAATAAAAGGAATTGTTAAATCATGCTCAGGATCACAATCTTCACTCCATTTATTCCATTCTAATCCCAACACACCTTCTCTGGTAAGCAAATTTGGATAGGTACGACGTAAACCAGCTGGTTTATATGCCCCATGGAAATCAACCAACAGATGTTTTTTTGCTGCCTCTTTTACTATTTTATGATAATAGTTTACCATTTTTTGATCATCTCTCTGCATAAAATCCACCTTTATGCCTTTAATTCCCCATTCTTCAAATTTATCAAGTGCCTGTTCCAGCTGCTTATCAAGAGTAAGCCATACACACCAGAGTATTATCCCTACATTCTTTTCTCTAGAATATGGTAGCAATTCCTGCATATTCAGATGAGGATTCACTTTGAGTAAATCTTGCGGATCTGACCATCCCTCATCCATTATGATATATTCAATATTATTGGTTGTAGCAAAATCGATATAATACTTATATGTTTTTGTATTTATCCCAGATTTAAAATCCACCCCATACACATTATTTGCATTCCACCAGTCCCATGCTACTTTCCCTGGTCTAATCCATGATACATCTTGCATCTTTAGTGGTTTTGCCAACTTATAAACCAGATTACTTTCAATTAGATCACCGTCTTCTTCAGTAATACCAATAACGCGCCAGGGAAAACTCCTTTTTCCACTAGTTAATGCTATATAATCTGCACGTTCAGTAACCACCATTGTTCGATCATCTTTTTGCTCTTCTTCTATCGGATATGCAGGAAAAATTCCATTAAGTGAAAAAGTATCATCATCCGATCCCCTTAGATACAAACCAGGATAATCCTCAAGGTCAGCCTCTGAAATTATGACTTTAAGTCCATCTTCTATTTCTACTAAAACTGGCAATGAAGCCATATTTTTACCTTTAATCTCATTCAAATTCAAACGCTTGTAAACTCGCTCCGAGTGAGTAATAAAACTCTCCTCTTCAGGGAAATACACAAGGTGATCCTCTGGAAAGTCAAATGTAACTTCTTCATGGTAGACCTTTATTTCCCTATCTAAATCTGTAATAAATCGATAAGCTATACCATCATCATAAGCTCTAAATGCAAGCCTATAGTTTCCTTCAAATTCTAAAATTACCTCATTGTAATAATCTAAAATTACTTTTCGCTTTTGACTAACTATCGGGAATATTGTATTACTTACACTTTTCCTCTCAACATCTTTTACCTCAGGGTTTTTACCAAAAATTTCTCCATCATTTATTTTCATCGAAATCGAAGAAGCTGAAATTATCCCCTGAGAATTGTGAAAAATAGAATAATATATCCCACTGGTTACCTCAATTTTAATCCTGTTCATTTTATTAGGAGAGAAAACATCATATGTCTTCCCTAAAAGATCACTATTTTTTGAAAAGTAGAAAAAAATAAACAACATAAAAATTAAGTAAGTGGATTTAATGTTTAACATTTACGCCTCCACTCTTCTGCACTTTTTTCCAAATACAACTTATTTCCTCCTTGCATTTCAGTATATTTCTTGTTCACCAATAGATTCGAAAAACCCTTTATTGCATTTTTAATTGCACTGCTATTTATAGTATTATACATAAAATTCCGTTGCTCCGATGTGGTGATACTAAAGCCCATTTATCGGTAAGCGGGTTATATCTACGATGAGGATAGCCAATATTTTCCAATTTCAATTTTTACTAACCTTATAATTTTCATATTTATACTATATTCCAAGCATTTAATAATAGTTCACATTTCTCACTTAATTTACAATGTAAATATTTTCTCTCCACTGTCACCCTGACCCTTCGACAGGGCTCAGGGTAACATATTAAGTTTCCAAATTTAAATTTAATCATAAGACATTAAAATTTCGATAGTTACAAAGTGAGAAATATTCATATTTATATTTTACCAAAAGATAATATATAGTAATACAACCACTGCTATCACAACTACACCTAATCGCTTCACAGCTGGTGTAGATTGCATACTAAAATCCTTCCTTTCGGGCATGGTAACCGGTTTATCCAGTGGTTTTACCAAAGTAATAACTGACATGACAATTACAATAATTATAAAAGTAATCGCCATTCTGTTTAGAAAAGCAATTTGAACGATCTGGACTTTTTCAAAAACTGGCAGTGAGCCGCAAAAAATTAGTAAAAGACCATATATTATTGGATTTAGTATTAAAGCACTTACTCCAGCGGCTTTTGGTGCACGTTTAAATATTAAGCCAAACGCAAATGCAGCTAAAATACCTGGTGAAATAAAGCCCTGAAATTCCTGCAAATAAGTAAAAATTCCTTTTAAAGCAGGATTTGCTAAAATCGGAGCAATCAAGCATCCGATGACTAAAAAAACGAAAGTTGAAATTCTCCCGGTTGTAACAATTTTCTTCTGAGAAATATCTTTATTAATCATTCGTTTAAATATATCCATTGTGAAAATTGTGGAAGCTGAATTCAGCATTGAAGCCAGTGAGCTAATTACTGCACCACCTATTGCGGCAAAGATGAAGCCCCTGAATCCACCTGGAATAATATTCCTTATAATAAGGGGAAAAGCTGCATCTGTACCTCCAGGACCGGTCATCTGTCCCTTAAATAATTGCCAAGCCATAATGCCCGGAAAAACAATTATAAATGGAGTCATTAGTTTCAGGAAAGAGGCAAAAATAACTCCTAATTGACCTTCCTTAAGACTCTTAGCTGCTAAAGTTCTCTGAGTTATAAATTGATTAACACTCCAATAATAAAAATTTGGCAGCCAGAGTCCAAAGACTAATGCTGTCCATGGTAATACGGGGTGATCAGCTGGAAGAATCATATGTAGTTTATCCTGATTTACTTCAAAAAAATTCCCAACACCTCCAACTTTAGCAAATCCAATTATTAAAGTAATTACTCCACCTAATATTAAACTGGAACCAAAGAAAAGGTCTGCCCAGGCGATACCTTTAAGTCCACCCCAAATAGTATATATAGCAGCAATAATTCCAACAAGCCATACAGCTTTAGTTAAAGTTACTTCTATACCAAAAGGTCTTGTACCACTAAAAAGAGTAGTAATCGTCAGACCACCTGTATATACAACAGATGCAATAAGCACAAAAACATAAATTAAGATAGTGTAAAATGCCATTAAATTTCTTGCTACCGGTGAATATCGATATTCCAGAAACTCGGGAAAAGTATATATTCCTGCTCTAAGAAAATGAGGTAAAAGAAAAATTGCTACTATAACCATCGTAACCGCTGCCATCCATTCGTAAGATGCAATCGCCAGTCCTGCAGAACCAGCACCCTGTCCCGACATCCCTACGAATTGTTCTGTAGAAATATTAGCAGCTATCATAGATAGACCAATCAATGGCCAGATTAATCCTCGACTTGCAAGGAAATAATCCTCTCCAGTTCTTTCTCTGCGACTTTTGTACATGCTAAAAGCCACAACAATTAGAAAAAAAATCAAGAAAATTAAACCGTCATACCAACTAAATACTATCTGCTCCATCTCTCACTTGCCCTTTCTATTTTTAACACTTGTTGATTACTAACACTAAATAAGTATCAAGTAGAATCACGAACTATCAATTTTGTTTGTAATACTTCTTTTCGAGGAATAAATTCCTCTGGTTTACTATTTATCTGCTCTAACAAAAGCTCTGCAGCTCTTTTACCTACATCATAGGCAGGTTGTTCAACTGTTGTTAAGGAAGGTTCAATTAAATAAGAAATAGGGTTATTAGAGAAACCTAACAGCGCTATATCTTCGGGTATTTTCAAACCATGTGCTTTGATTTTCTCAAACGCTCCGATCGCAACAGGATCATTAACTGCAAAAAGAGCATCTGGAAGATGATCTAATTGTAATAACTTCTGGAAACCTATAATTCCATCACCTTCATTAAGACCACCATAAACAACAAGATTCTCATCGAATGGAATTTTATGCTTTTTAAGTGCAGATAAATAGCCGTTAAAGCGGCATTGACTAATTGATAAATGTTTCGGCCCTGCTAAATGAGCAATCCTTTTGTAACCGGATTCAATCAAATGTTCAACTGCGTTGAAGGCACCGTCAAAATCATCTACCACGACTTTACTTGCTTCGATATCCTCACATACACGATCAAAAAAGACAAACGGAATTCCCTGGCGTTCCAGAAGTTTAAAGTGATCACTATTTTCAGTTGTTTGAGAAATTGAGATGAGTAAACCAGCTACACGATTAGAGATTAAAGCACGAACATTCACACGCTCTCTATTATAGCTTTCATTAGACTGAGATACAATGATTGCATAGCCAGCTCTATAAGCTACTTCTTCAATTCCACTTATTGCAGCTGAGAAAAAATTGTGTTTGATTTCAGGCACAATAACACCAATAAGATTTGTCCTTCTTTTTTGTAAACTTTGTGCAATAATATTAGGATGGTAATTCAATCTTTTTGCTAAAGTATTAACCGCTTTCTTTGTTTTTGGACTAATATCAGGATGATCTCTTAATGCTCTTGAAACTGTGGACGGTGAAATATTCAGCTTTTTAGCAATATCTTTTATAGTTATTTGACTTTTTCTCATTTCAAATTCTCCAGCATTTAAAATAGTAAGTAGCAACAAAATCGAAAACGTTTGCAATTTTATGCAATTTTTTTATTGTTGTCAAGTAGAATTATTTTTAATCAGCAAACATGTATAGATTTCGACCACTATATTAAGACTTGTATATTTATTCGACAAGTTTGGTCTAGATAAATGATAATTAATCCAGAAGAACCTAAAGTTACAGAAATAACGGACAATAGTTTTCTCTTTCCATTATACTATAAATTTTACTATCAAAGATTTTGTATAAGTTGTTGTAAACATTAATTTATCATTCAATTTTTAGTAACTGTTCACACACTATTTTAACTATTAGTACTACGTTTATTTTCCTATAAATTTCTCCCAAAGGGATGCCTTTGGCATAATTACTCTAATTAACCTAATTGTTCTAATAAATTCTCAAGTTCCCTGCCTGCGGCGGGCAGGCAATTTCTAATGTCAAAATTTTTAGGTTAGGTAGAATATTAAATTATTTCAAACTTTTAACATGATACACATGATAATCTGGATATATAATAAATACAATAAAAATATCTTGTTAATCATGTTTACCCCGTGTGATAGCTCGTTTACCCCGTGTAATATTTTTCCATTTTTTATTAGCCATTATCCTTGCATTGGTTATTACACGGGGTGAATTCCGTAAAAAAATGGAAATTCCTATACTATCAAGTTACCTTTCTATATATAGAGTTAAAAATTAAATTCAATTCTTTTGTTTCTTTCCATAATTGTTGAGCTTCTGATTTTAATTCAGGAACAGCTACAGCAATCATTCTTATAAAATGCTTTGTCTCACGAGATTCTTTTTTAACTATTCCTATTTTGTGTCTATGCCAAAGGCATCCCTTTGGGAAAATCTTTTTTACTCTCTGCATCATCTGCTTCGTCCCGATTTATCAGCAATTTTTTTAGCCCCATATATTTGACTAATATTGTTCAGGATAGAGTAAAAATATCGTATATAGGTCTAATATATTATGGCGTTACTAATTTGTATATTATATCTGAAAAAAATTACAAATAGTTTCAACTTGGTGTTGCAATTTCTTATAATTCCGATAATCGCAAATGATATAGCAAATTTACAAACTGTGCTTATTTTGTGCAGATAGATAATAATAATTTTGCGAAACCGCCATAATATAATTGACTATTTCAACCTGATTTTGTATATTCTACCTGTAAAAAAAGTGAGGTGGAGAATGCAAAAAACTAATAATGAAACACATAATTTTTTCTTCTCAGGGACCTCAGGCACTCTTCCCATTAAGTCTGATGATAAAGCTGCCATTAAATTAGCTATGCTTATCGATGGCAAGTGTATGGGGTTTGGTCCGCTTAAAGCTGCTGAAAGGTATGGATATACTAAGCAACGTTTTTTTCAGATCTTGCATTCTTATATTAAGGGAGGAATAGAAGCTCTAAAAGATAAGAAGAAAGGTCCGCAGAGAAAATATGTTCGCACAGAGACCATTGAAAATCAGATTATTCGTCATCGTTTTCTGGATCCGGATGCAAGTTCAAAAGTCATTGCACAAAAATTAAGACAGAGTGGCTATAATGTAAGTCAGAGAAGTGTTGAACGTACTATTACAGAAAAAGGGTTACAAAAAAAAAGCTCCATTTATTAAATCCTCAAAAAGAGGTAAAACCGGTTAAAGTTCATGTAACGAAACGGAAAACCGTCCTGCAGATGTAAAAAGCATAGAGCGTGGTGTTAGAGAATTATTGGCACAGAAAGTATCCGGAACTTTGTTAGGTATATGGTTATTGATTCCAGAGCATTTGCGTTTAGGGACATGGGATTTAGTAACTACATGGACTGGTGATAATCACAGTGGGATAAAACCACGTTTAGCGCTTCAAATGGTTCATGAATCGGCTCTGTGTATAAATGGGATTCGTCAGACTCGCTCATTAAATCATCAAGGTTTTTCCCAACAGGGATCCCTTGCGGGAGAGATAGCTAACGGACTGCCCTATATTGCTACAGATCAGGGAATTCACTACTTATTGGACGAACACAGTATAGAAGACGCAAAGAGGCTTCAAATTAATCTTGCTCTACTCCGCCAAAGCACTGGTCATTTCCAAGAAAAAATCTTAGCATTTGATCCCCATCGTATTCGTACTTTTTCTCGGAGAGTAATGCCTAGAAAGAAAAGTCGTCCAGATAAACACTCTAATAGTGTTCTACAAACATTTTTTAGTTTGGATATTGAGACTGGACAACCACTCTGTTTTACAATAGGCTCATCTGGAAAAACAATAACGAAGGCTTCTATAGAATCACTTAGAATATTAGATAAAATTTTAAATTCAAAAATGGTGTTACTACTGGCAGATACAGAACATGAAAGTTGTGAATTATTGGACTACATTATTGAAAGTGAGAGATATGATATCCTTATGCCTGTTGTCAGAAATAAAAGAGTAATGACTGCCATTCAAGGTCTTGATTATAAACGCCAATGGGCAGGATATGCTATTGCTGAGATGCCATATAAATTTAAAAGAAGTAAACACGAATTCAGACTTATTGGGCAGCGGAGTGGCGAAAAGGAAGAAGAATATAATTACAAACCTTTTATTACTACTGGGGATAGATCTTCTTTGGAATTAATTACAGAAGATTATCCAGAGCGATGGACTATTGAAGAATTCTTCAACTTTGAAGGAGCAATGGGATGGGATCGTGCAGCAACTATGAATTTAAACATTCGATATGGAAAACTCTCTTTGGCTCTTATTGCTCAAGCAGCAACTCACCAACTTAAGAAAAAATTGCCACAACCATATAGAAAATGGACATCAAAACATCTTGCAGATTCCATTTTACGTGGAATTGATGGTGATTTGCGTGTAAAGGATGATACTATCATTGCTACTTTGTATAATGTACCTGAATCATTAAATTTGAAACAATATTATGAAGATTTACCAAATAAGTTAGAAAGAGAAGGTATCAATCCTAAAATACCATGGTTATTTGATTTTAAACTGGATTTTCGTTTTAAATAGTGTCGAAAGGTCAAATTTATTTGGTCTATAAAATTTCCGACTTGTCGGGATCATTTACTCGAAGACAGAGTATGGTATACCGTTATGGAAAGGTATATATCACCCTCTCGGGGTCTGAGTCAGTGGTATGGTATTGAATGAAAGTTGTCAGAAGATCCGTATGGACAGGAAGTTGTCCCAACAGGGATCCCCACTGGGAGGAGAGCCTTATTGCTCTTTGGTAGGATAACGCACTTTTACGGGCAGGTGCGTGACAATGAGTCCGAGTTAATACTGGTAAATATTTCACCGGAATTAGCGTTAATATGCAGAGGTAAAGGGAAACATAGTCTAAACACGGAATTGGGAGAACTATGGAAACTAAACTAAACCTTATATCGGAAATAGCCAGAAAGGATAAGAGATGTAAGTTCAACAATGTAGCACATTTGTTAAATGTACCCAACCTGAAAGAATGCTTCTATATGCTTAAAAAGGATAAGGTAGTAGGTATTGACGGAGTTAGTTTTGAGGAATATGAAGAGGACCTTGAGAGCAATTTGGAGAAACTTGTAAGTAGTATGAAAAGGTTTTCGTATAGACCTCAGCCAGTTAAGAGGGTGTATATACCCAAATCGAATGGGAAACAGAGACCTCTGGGAATACCGTCAATAGAGGATAAGATTGTTCAGATGTGCATAACCAGGGTACTAACAGCGATATATGAAGAAGATTTCTTAGATTTTTCGTATGGATTTCGAGTAAATCGAAGTTTTCACGATGCACTAAATCGACTTGATAAGATGATAATGACCAATCGAGTGAATCATATTATTGATGCGGACATCAAAGGGTTTTTTGATAATGTAGACCACAAGTGGCTGATGAGATGTTTGGAAGAGTGAGTAAGCGATAAGAATTTTCTTCGTTTGATAGTCAGGTTTCTGAAATCAGGGATAGTAGAAGCGGGAAGTTTCTATAAGACTAATACAGGTACACCTCAAGGAGGTATTCTTTCTCCAACACTTGCTAACATATACCTGCATTACATTCTTTATTTATGGTTTGAGAAGAAAATAAAGAACAAACTCAAAGGTTATGCAGGAATTGTTCGATATGCCGATGACTTTATTATCTGTGTTCAGTACAAGGAAGAAGCATATAAAATATTCAATGAATTAAAACGGAGACTTGCAAAATTTGGACTTACCATAGCAAAGGACAAGACCCAAATAATTGAGTTTGGGAGGTATGCGGAAGAAAACTCGCAGAACAAAGGCAGAAGAACAGGAACGTTTAACTTTTTAGGATTTACCCATTATTGCGGTAGGAGCAGGAATGGTAAATTCATCGTAGGTAGGACGACCAATAAGAAGAAGTTTGCGAGTAAGATGAAAGAAATGAACAAGTGGTTAAAATCTATCCGAAACTTGATGAAAATAAGAGACTGGTGGAAGATACTCTGTTCTAAATTGAGAGGACACTTTCGTTATTATGGGGTTAGTGGTAATTATAGAGGGGTACAAAGGTTCTATTATCAGACGATTAAACTTGTTTACAAATGGTTAAACAGAAGAAGTCAGAAGAAAAGTTGTAACTGGGAAAAATTCAAGAAATACCTGCGTATCCACCCGCTTCCCAAGCCTAAGATTCATCATAACTTTTATACCTTATATGGTTATTAATGTGAATATTAATGAAGAGCCCGTTGCGGGAAAACCGCTCGGCGGATTCTGTGAGGGACATAGATTTCCTCACTTTATATCTTGAATGAAAGGAGAAAATTATATGTCTACTCGACAAAAAATTATTTTATTTGTATTAGTATTAGGAATCAGTATAGGTTTGCAAGCAGCAGTCGGCGAACCGGAAGTTGAATGGGAACAAACCTATTCTTTCAGTGAAATAGGTTATGATGTATGCCATAAAGTCATTGAAGTAGAAGATGGCTATTTTCTGGCCGGTTATGGCGGCAGGGAACAATTAGATACTGGGATTGATATTGACTTTAGTTTAGTGAAAATAAATACTGATGGCGAACTGGTATGGCAATATTTCTACGACCATACTGATGATGAATTTGAGCCACAAAGAGCATATGATGTAACTAAATCTCAAGATGGTGGCTTCATTTTAGCTGGTCATACAAATCGTCATTCGACAGGTACAAAATTTTTTATCGTAAAGACCGATAAAAATGGTTTGAAACAATGGGAAAAACTTATTGGGACACAAACACGTCCCGGAAAGGTTTTGGGTATTGAATCTACTTTTGATGGCGGATTTATTATAACAGGAAATAAATCCTTTCCAAATCTTCTTACTGAAGATATGCAGGTCTTTAAGTTTGATATGAATGGTGAACTTGAATGGGAAAAAACTTATGATTATGAAGGGTGGAAAGAATTTGGGCATGCAGGACATCAGACTGCTGACAGTGGTTATATTTTTGTAGGTCATATAATTTATGGTGGAAGTGGGGCAATACTCATAAAAACAGATTCCAGTGGTGTCGTTATATGGAAAAATGTATATAATCATATGCATGGCGGCGGTAAATACTATGATGTTCAAGAAACACCAGATGGCGGATTTATAATAGCAGGTTATGCACAGCCATATGAAGTTCCCGGAGTTGAAGATGGGACCAAGGCATGGATAATCAAAGTAGATGCTAATGGTAATGAAGAATGGAATAGAGATTATCCTTACCCAGGTAAGGAGTCCGTATTTTATGACGTAAAAGTGTTGGACGATGGCGGCTATGTGATCGGAGGATGTAGAGGAGAAGATGTTTCTGGTCAAAGTTCCGCCTGGATAATCAGGACTGACGCTGATGGCAATATTTTCTGGGAAAAAGAATTTCCTAGTACATACTCAAATCGAATCTATTCTATTGAATTAACTTCTGATAATGGATTTTTATTAGCAGGCAGCGATGTCTATGCATTAACATCAAGTGTAATGAAAATCAGTAAATTATCGGCAGAAACTGACGTTCCTGGCGAATTTGAAGTAAAATATTTTGGAGAGGTTAAAACCCCAACAATTGGAAATTATCAACTAAAGCATTCAATAATTTCTAAATATGAAGCTGTTGCTGACGTTAATCATTTTGAAATTCTTCGAGATGCTGAATTGATTTATACGGAGCCGGCAATTAATCCAAATGGTATTCATACTTATGAATTTACTGATTGTGATGTTACTGTTAATGGTCTTTATGATTATGATCTTATAGCTTATAATACTTCAAATGAAATAGTTACTGAAAAAAATTTAACAATAGAAATATTGGAAGATCAAGACTTCAAAACAGAATTATCTGCTGATGTTGTTGATGGATTGGTTACTTTGACCTGGAAATCCAATTGGGAAGCTAATTGTGTTACCGGAGGATTTAATTATTGGGAAGTTCGTAGAATAAAAAAACCCGGCGGTATTACTGATGAAACAGTACTTGGACAATTAGATGCTATTAATCCTGATGGAATTCATACCTATCAATTTGAAGATCGCCCCGAGGCAGGTGCTTATGAGTATAATCTACTTGTAACACCGGATGGAGTGTGTTATTCTTTAATTGCATCTGTTTCTGTAGTTGTAGAAGGAGGCAGTGCTGTAGAAGATGAAGCTCTTACACCAATAAGAACACAGCTTGGAAACAACTATCCGAATCCATTTAATCCGGTGACAACAATCTCATATTCAATTCCAAATCCAGGATATGTTACCTTGAAAATTTATGATGTGCTTGGAAGGGAAATTCAAACGCTGGTTAGTGAATTCCAGCAGGCAGGTTCCTATTCACTTAATTTTGATGCAAGTGAGTTCTCGAGCGGTATCTACTTTTACCAGCTAGAGGCAGGCAATTTAGTGGTAACGAAAAAAATGGTACTAATTATATAACAAAACTATTCGATATGAAAATAATATATCAATAGGGTTGAGCATTAACGAAGGAATTTCAAAATGTTGAGAAAAATATTAATTTTATTAATTTCTATATTCTGCATCATGTGCAATATTGATACAAATGAATCAACAAAACCAGATGCAGAAGGCTTCGGAATTTTTCTAACAAAAAATGATATACATCCTGAAGAACTAATAGTGCTGTCATATATCGAACCCGAAAGTGAACCTATTATATCATGTAACGAGATATTGTATTATATTCAAGATAACCACAATATTGTTCTAAATGAAACGGGAAAAAAGAATTTATCGAATTTAGATATTCTAGTACGTGGTAAATCCTTCCTGGTATGTATTGACCAACAAATTAAATATCATGGTGCATTTTGGACACCAGCTTCATCAATTCCTTTTAGTGGAGTTGTTATAGTTATATCAAAACCTATATCCGACACCATTAGATTGCAAATGGGTTATCCCGAGGGAATAGACAGCGCTTATTATGATCCAAGAAATAATATTGACGTTATGAACGCATTGGAAGAAAAAGGTAAATTAATGTAATTGTGATAGTACTTATAGAGGTTTCCATCAAATCAATAAATATACTGAACACGTTATAAAACGAGGGCAAGACATTTGATAATGATAACTTAAAAGATGAAAATAATTGGAAAACTCCGCACGGATTTGCTACTTTTCATAATTGCCATTAATTTAAATTATAAACTAATCCTCATAAGGAGGATCAAAGCACGAATCATGCAGGGCGGTAAAAATGAAAAGATTAATCCTTTTATTCACTATGATTTTTGTTGTTTCACTCTATGCTCAGGACGACAGAATTGAATTTGACTTTCACGGCGACAGCCTGACCATCTGGCATTACCAGACATGGCAAAATTGTGGTGCCAAATATGTCATGGATATCTAAATAGAAGGACCAACAATATATTTAATGGAAAATGACACTTCCTCTGACTGGTTACGTTGTATGTGCTATTTTGATCTGGCTGTTACAATCAAAACACCTCCCGCCGGTCAATATTCACTAATCATTCATACGACAAACAAGTTTATAGGCGATACGACATTTGTTGCTGATACGACATTGTCAATTAACCAGGTCCAACTGATCTCTTTTTCCGCCCCTGATTGTGTGAATATTCCAGGTGGTCTATTTGATCAGGATGATGTGGAAATTCCTTTAACTGATCACTACGAGTCTGGATGTCAATCGCCATTGAATCCTGTATTATATGCTTCGTCATATGACAAAAATGTACACCTTGTCTGGTACATCGATTCGATTAATTGTGATATCAAGCCCGATTGGCAGGGATTTTTGGAAAACGATACATTCCATGTCACAGTTACTGATACCGGTATTCAGAATAGCTGTTCCTGTCCGCAATACCTGACGGCTACGTTCGGGCCCTTTCAACCCGGAACCTATATCCTGGATTTTATCAATTCACAACAGGGACAGATCGAGTTTACGATAGGCGGAACACGAAAAGGGCAAACACTTGCCACCGTATCATCATATCAGAGCAATTGTTACTATCCTATATCAAATGAA
>Ga0307432_1000313_pt1 | contig 39724 bp, 36 predicted proteins | sample SalMarWE160150MG_FD_202158 | JGI IMG/M metagenome (GOLD analysis project Ga0307432, IMG submission 202158) | Salt marsh sediment microbial communities from the Plum Island Ecosystem LTER, Massachusetts, United States - WE1603-150 | ecosystem: Environmental > Aquatic > Marine > Intertidal zone >...
CAGGGAGTACATTATCGTGCCTTCTTTGACCTCTCTCTTTATCATATCGATTCTTTCGAGGTACGTTATGTGAGCAATGACCTCCCCGGTGGCAAACCACTTCTGTGGCGGAGGAAAGAGATCCCATGACTTGTAGTTCACATCCCAGGTTATATACGGTGCTATCTCATAGGCGGTTTTCTCGCCTTCCTCAAGAGCGAATAGGACCTCGTTCAGCCTGCCCTGATGGTGCGCATGCAATTCCTCGATCCTTCTTCTGTGGTCATTCCAAATCGTCCGGTGGCCTGGCAATACAAGGTCAACATCTAGAGGATACACCTTGTCGAGGCTTGCCAGATACTCCTTGAGAGCATCGTCCATTCGAGGCCAGAAACAGATGTTGGGAGTAATATCAAGAAGGATGTGGTCTCCGGACATGAGGATCCGCTTGCTGGATTCGTAAAGGCACATGTGACCTGGGGTATGCCCTGGAGTATCGATACAGGTGAAGGAGAAATCCCCGCATTCTATGCTGTCACCCTCTTTTAAGGTGGTGAACACAATAGGACGCTTTGGGCCGTACAGATGACCAGGATGAGTCCCTATGGCCCTTTCAAGCTCATCTTCAGGGAAGCCATTCAACCGGTATATTGTTGCCTGGTCTTCCCTGCTGCCCTCACGCCTGGAAGCGCTCATGTAGGAAGCCTCTCGCTCGCTGAAGTAGACTGTTGACGAATCGGTAGCTAGATTTCCCACCAAACCGAGATGATCCGCGTGCAAGTGAGTAATAAAGAAATCAGTCTTCTCCAGGTCCACGCCCAGCTCCTGCAGAGCAGAGTCCATCTCGCGAATGCATTCCTCCCGATTCATCCCTGTGTCAATGATTAAGAACCGTCCATCTCCTCTTATCATATAGGAGTTTACGGCTTTCAGAGGATTCCTGGGCAAGGGGATTTCGGCTCGATACAGATTGGGCAGAATCTCTTCAATCATATAGCTATCCTCCTATTCTTCTGCAGCCTGGCAACAGAGGTGAGAAATTGGGCTACCCCAGTATGGGCTTACCTCGCTCCAGGCAGGTCAGCTTCCGTGGTGATTACTCCCTCTATAAGCATATCGGCGATCTCATCGTCGGAGTAGCCCAGTACCTCCTTGTAGACATACTCGTTGTGCTCTCCCAGCATTGGGCCAGAGCTGACCAGCCGGCATGGGGTTCTTGATAGCCGGTAGGCTGGTCTCTGGTGCAGCATGGCGCCGATCTCCGGATGGTTCAGCCGTTCATGGCTCCGGCGGTCTCGCAACTGGGGGTCATTGAACAGGTCTTCGTTATTCTGTACTGCTCCCGCTGGCACTCCGTTCTCCTGCATCATATGCATCACCTCTGGAGCGGTGTGCTGGATGGTCCACTCCTCTACTAGCCTGTCTAGCTCGTCTTCATTCACCTTCCTGGCGGAAAGTGTAGCGAACCTTGGGTCTTCGGTCCATGCTGGGTTGCCAATCACCTCACAAAAGGCTTTCCATTCCGCATCTGTGAAAACCGCAATGACACACCAGTTGTCATCCCCTTGGCAGCGATAACTACCATGGGGTGCAGCATAGGAGTCACGATTACCTCTTCGCTTCATTATTCGTGCATTTACACCATAGTCGAGCAGGCTGGGCTCGGCAAAGGTAACTCCAACTTCAAACTGAGCCTGGTCCAGGTACATCCCTTCTCCAGTGCGGCGTCGGTGGTCAAGGGCGGCGATGAGGGCGCATACCATGTAATAGGGGGCGATTTGGTCAGTATAGGCCCCAGGGATTCCAGTGGGATCCCTATCGGGCCAGCCGACAGCTTCGTAGAATCCAGCAAGGGCGGCTGCCTGCCATCCCCAGGCCTGGTATCGGGAGTGGGGTCCATATTGCCCCTGGAGAGAGGTGCTGAAGTAGATGATGTCGGGTTTGATCTTTTTCACGCTCTCGTAGTCTAGTCCGAACTTTCCTATTACGCCGGGGCCGAAGCTTTCACCAACGATGTCAGCCCACTTCACCAGCCTTCTAGCCGCCTCTTGGCCCTTGGGCTTACTCAGGTCCAGACTTATGCCCAGCTTGTTGGTGTTGAAGTTGGCGAATACGAAACTGCTATTGATGCTAGTCGAGCCACCCATCATCTGGCCAGCCCTTCTCATCGGACAGAGATACTTATGAGACTCTACTCTGATAACCGTTGCTCCATGCTCAGCCAGTTCCCGTGTGGTCATCGGGCCCGCTATGGACCAGGTGAAATCGGCAATCTTGACTCCCTCGAATACCTGTTTCCTTTCAATCAAGTGCCTTCTCCTCGCTCACGGTGTGACTAGATAACCCCATCACGCTTCAGGATAGCTATTTGCTCCTGGGAGAGGTCCAGTTCCCTCTCGTAGACCTCCTCATTGTGCTCACCAATCAGCGGGGCGCGCCCTTGTATACTCCAGGCGTGATGGCTCATTTGGAGCGGAGCGCCAGCATAACTGATGGTATCACTTAACTCAGGGTGTTCCACCTCGATGAAGAATCCCCTGGCCGCCAGCTGTGCGTCTTCCACGAGGTCCTTGGGTGTAGAAGACGGTGCCAGCGAGAATCCCCTCTCTACCGCTGCCTGGTAGAGCTCCTGCTTGGTCTTGGTGAGGAAAAAGGACCCCAGAACCTCCTCGGCGCGCTGGACTTGCTCTGGGGTTGCGGCACCGGGATTGAAGTTGTGCCAGTCGATGTCCGCCAACTCCTCAGCCATGCCTTCTTCCGCCATCCAGTTGGTCAGTGCGATAGTGGACTGCGTCCAGCCCACTCCAGTTCCGCCAATGGAGCACACAACGCGGCCATCCTTGCACGGGTAGAGCATTTGAATCCTCATTCCTTCTGACCTCATTGTATTTCTCTTAAACCTATACCAGGTCATTACGCTATTGGGCACATTGAGCAGAACGCTTTCCTGAATGGAGACATCTACGTATTGTCCCTCATCGGTAAGTTGTCGGTGGTAGTGGGCCACCATGCTGCCGGTGGCAGCCTGCAGCCCGGCGCAGTAATAGGCCTGGGGTATGCTGCAACGGATGGGAGCTCTGTCCCTATCACCACATGTAGCCATGATTCCACCCATGGCCCAGAGCACAATGTCGCTGCTCTCGTAGTCTTTGTAGGGGCCACTCTGTCCGAAAGGGGTTACAGAAGTGAAAACGATCCCTGGGTTGATTGCACTAACTGCTTCATAGCCCAGCCCTATTCTCTCCATATAACCAGGTGGGAAGGACTCGATGAGGAAATCGGCGGTTCTCACCATTCTTTTAAGGATGCCCCTTCCAGCCGCTGCCTCGATATCCAGGGTTATGCCCCTCTTGCTGCTGTTGCAGTACATCCAGGACAGGCTATTCTCTGGGTCGGGAATGTCGTGGTAGAAGGGGCCGACATTGCGGGCAGGGTCTCCTCCTGGCTTTTCTATCTTGATCACGTCAGCACCCAGGTCTCCCAGGATCTTGCCACAAAAGGAGCCCTTCTCGTCGGTTAAATCCAGCACTCGATAGGAGTCCAGTATAGGCTTCATCTGGACTCTCTCTTCCATAGGCGCTACCTCCATTACGAAGATGGTAGTATTCTCAAATAGGAGCTAAACCACCACATAAAAACTAACTGTTCCTTTGCCGTTGTTCAACCCTACCCAGGATCTCGTTGAGATCGGCCATTAGTATCATTAACATCTCGAGCTTCGGATTCAGCTCATCTTTCCTATACCAGGGATTATTTCCTTGGGCCAAGTAGCTCGTGCGCCTTCTGGAGCCACTCCGGGATGGGAATCTGCTGAGGGCAAGCTTCCAAACATTCCCCACACTCGATGCATTGGTCAGCGCGCTCTTCTTCCTTGAGCCCTGTGGTCCCGCGGTAGCGGAACCGCCCGGTCCGGGGGTCACTGTACATTATGGCCTCGTTATATATCTCGAAGATACTCGGAATTTCCACGCCGTTGGGGCAGGGCATGCAGTATCCACAACTGGTGCACGGGATGGGGCTCAATCCATGGTAGGCCTCACGGACACGATCGAACAGCACCATCTCATCTATCGTAAGAGTGCCCGGTCCAGAGCGATCGGCAACGGCCACGTTTTCCACCACCTGCTCCATAGCGCTCATACCGCTGAGAGCTAATGAGACCTCTGGTTGGTTCCAGACCCACAATAGCCCCCACTCAGCCGGGCTGCGCTTCTGAGCGGCGCCTGCCCATACCTTCGCTACCTGCTCTAGGGGCTCCTTGGCAAGCCGTCCTCCCCGCAGCGGTTCCATGACGACAACGGCAAGACCTTTGCTGGCGGCATACTCCAGACCACGGCGACCTGCCTGGTAGTCTACATCCATATAGTTGTACTGAATCTGGCACAGAGTCCAGTTATCGTAAGCATCCACGATCTCCTTGAAGACGTCGAGTTCATCGTGGAATGAGAACCCCAGGTGGTCAAAGCGCCCGTCGGCCATCGCGCCCTCAGCCCAGCGAAGTACACCTAAGTCACGTACCTTGGGCCAACTATGACTATTCAGCCCGTGTAGAAGATAGAAGTCGATCCTGGTCTGCAGGCGCTCAAGTTGCTCGTCAAGAAAGCGGTCAAAGTCCGAGGCGGATTCGACAAGACGTGCAGGAAGTTTTGTTGCCAGTTTCACCCTCTCGCGATAGCCGTCCTTCAGCGCCCGGCCAACTATTCCCTCGCTCCGTCCCGAGTGGTACGTGTAGGCCGTGTCGAGATAGTTAACGCCATGGTCAATAGCATATCGGATCATCCGAATAGCCTCGGACTCATCGACACTTGCCGGATCCCTGTTGGTCAGGGGCAGCCGCATCGCACCAAATCCAAGCGCCGATATTTCCCAGTTAAGCTTTCCAAACTTACGATACTGCATCAGTCTTTTCTTGCTTGGTGGCTTCGGCGGCGGTTATGCTGCAGTGGTGTGAGGCACACACATATAACTGTATAAATATTCTCCCTCATTTAATAAGCAGACCTGCACCGCGTTTTTCTGTCATAGGCACTTTCCATTATACACAATAACACCACCGATATCCCACCCATGGCAGGTCTTGCCAACAAGAGTTCACCGGGGGAAAAGAAGCTGCCACGATCAGTCACGTCCTGACCCACAGCGGGGGCTTCCAGATGATCACCTTACCTTTTCTACGCTATGATTGGGAGGAGACCATTAAAAGCCTTTCAAAGGTGGCGTGGTTCATCGATGCCGCCGCCATAGCCTCAGAGCTCGGCGCTCCCATAGTGGTGAACATCGTGATGATGGGCGCATTGCTCGGCGCCGCGCAGTTGCCCCTTGACGTGGACGATATCGAGGTCGAGATCAGGGAAGCCTTCCCTCCCGAAGCGGCGGACCTCAACCTGAAAGCCCTCAAGAGAGGGATCGACGCTGTAGCAACAGCAACCTAGTGGCTGGCTTATACCTGCTTATCGAAAGACAAGCCCTGCGCAATCGGTGAAAGGAGTGGGTGGGTATTCCAGTTCAAGCATTAACAGTCCCTTTATTGCTATGACAGGCGTCCATCTTCTAAATCACGAACAGGTGTAAGACGAACGAAGAATCGCCGAACGTGAGCGGAACGTGAACCAAACTAAGGACACTGGCTCAACAATGCGCTCCGCCTGCAACCCAATCCGTTGAACAAAACGTCAATTTGTTCAACGGAATATCTAGATCATAACCCAAAGTTAGTTTGTTCGAATCCAACCCCATTACCGGCCTCGAAGCAAAAAGGGCTCTCGGCGCTGACGCCAAGGTCTTTTATTATTTACGTTCTTTCCTTGACTGCCGATAATGCGATATAGCATCCATCACGTATTCTATCTGAGGTTTGGCTGGTGGCAAACCAAGAATCCATTGAACCCCATCATAAGCAAGACGATAGCGGTCTAGGATTTCATGCAAAGTAATAAGAATTTTATCAATCTCCTGAATAGTGACCGGGTTTACTTCCATAATATTAACGTTCTTTGTTACCAGGTTCCTCTCAATATGAGCAAGCTTTTTATCTCGCCACACTTTTAGATTATGGACAGGTAAGCTTTCTATCTTTGCCTTGTCTTGATCTACCATCTCCGCTGTTATATCAGTATGAAGTTTTACCCAATGTTCACAGTCTTCGCTGTCCAGTCCTTTGTCCAGTAAACGTTTCTTGTAAGCTTTAGCAGAAAACAAATTCATGTTATTCCTTATAAACTTAAAAAAGACGTCCAAATGCAGTGAATCTCTGTGTGAATCTATGAACCTGTTTATGCTCATTACTGTCGAAAAAAGGGTAGCATTCAATGTTAATGATAAGAATGTGATTGCTTCACTAAATTCGGTGCGACGAGTGCTCTTAATTTCTCTGAGCGCCTTGCTTATTTCGTAATATGTGTATGCTTTATTTAATTCGTCACGTAGCTTATCGTAATAAGCGAGAAATCGTTCATCAGGTGTAAGTGTCTTAGTTGTTGTCATCGTTACTGCCTTTCTTTGATTTGCTTGGCATTACATACAGGTCCAGCGTGGGGCCAGCAAACCTTGCAGTTCGCTCTTCAATTTCTCGCAACCCTTTCCAATCGGCAGTTCGATACAGCTTGGTTTTAAATGTAGAAATCCCCCAAGCGACACCACTGCTAATCAGAGCCTCCATGCCATTGATGAAAACCCTTCCTTCGGAAGGGCTATCCAAGTAGTGAATAAGATGCACCAGACCTGTGTTGGAACCACGGGCGACCTCTGAATCTATTTGTCTAGCCCATATTTCTCTTTGTTGACCACGGTTCGCTTGGGAACGTCCAGAGAACGCAGCCATATCATGGCATACTAATAGGCAGATTCTATCTCTTTGGGTAAAAACGACCCTGTTCCGGCATGGTTTGCCTTTAGTATAAAGATGCATTTCATCCCAACGTGGGTATGACTTCCACGCTCTCTTACATTCTTGAACCAACCGGTCCTCCCTTGAAATGAAATAAGCGTCTTGAACATATCCGCCTTGACCATCGATGCCGAGAATAATATCAAAATGGCGCTTAGCAGGGATGGACTGAAATAAATGAGTAGCGTAGCTTTGTACTGCTTCTGTAAAAGTCTGTATCTCCCTATCGCGAAATTCGAGAACTGCTTCACCGAAACCTCCAGGTGTAACGAGTAATTGTGCCTTGAATTCTTCAACAAACTTGGTTGCCGCTGTTATGGCTTCGGCTGCTGCTTTGGCATTTAACGGCTCATGTGAGATTAGCCGCACTACGCGGGTGCCACTACTGTCCCTTCCCCACTCTCCCAAATAAAAGACTTCGACCGAAATGGGGTCATTGCCTGTAACGGCCCTTCCCTTGGTGGTTTTTCTATGCATCGATCACATAGCGTTGCTCTCCTCTCTTAAACATTCTACACAGATGCTCTTTCGCTGGCAACAGAAAAAACCCAAGAGTGTACCAAATGCACTTTAAGCCATAATGTAAAATCGCTTGTTGGCATCAGCTTCTCATTGCACAAGTCTTCTGGTGTATAATAAAGCTTATATTGACACTGTTTTCTTAGGGATTACACAAAATGCCATTACCAACGCACTGGGCCACGCCAGAAGACTTCGCCACCCTCTTCCAATACTTCTGGCATAAGGATTTCCCTATAGACCAGCGGTCTACCGGTGCCAGGCGCACCGACTGGACTATTCATATCGGTGTAATCGTGCGGAGCATTGCTGATCTCATGGGCTTGGTTACGAGATTTGAAGCTGGAGGTAGAAAAGACGCAGTCTTGCGGGGCACTGAAGGTGATGAAGTCGCAATTGAGTGGGAGTGGGAAGGTGTGTGGAAAGCCAATGAGTTGCAGAAGCTGAGGACTCATAAGTGCTGGAGCCCGACCAAAGACCCAAACAAGCTACTCAAATATGCAGTACTTATTACCTATACGCATAGCCCCAATATTACAAAGGTCTGTGAGCACGTGAAAAATGAGTGGGAAGGGGCGCATTGGCCACTAATGCTTGTCTTGATTGACTTGGAGGAGTCCAAGGAGTACTACTCAGGCAAAGAATTCAAGGGACTACACATGTTCATATGCAATACTGGAGAATGTACGAAGCTAAGGGAAACATCGGCTTTCCCTTGGGATGTTGAAGGTACTAAGTGGTATGCAAATATTTAGTATTACTTCATAAATAATGCTAAGTGAAATGGAAGAGAGAATAGATAAAGCCAAAAATATTCTGCGTAAACTTGATGCGCAGACATTGCAGCGAAGGGCTGAAAGGCAATCCAATCTTCCAATAACAACTTACCGTGGGAATATACCAAGTAGGGTATTCCATCTTCTTTCGGAAGCTGATTCCTGTTTTGTAAATGGAGAGTACAATGGCTGTGTCGCAGTACTTGCTACAGCTGTTGAATATTCATTAAAGAAGCTAATCAATAGTAAAAGTAAATCAGAATTAAAAACCTTGATTGAACAAGCGAAAGATCAAGGTATCATTGATGAGCAAGCCGCTGAAGTACTAGATATGCTCAGGAAATATCGCAACAATGTTTTGCATAGCGACTTATCCAAACTAGCAGCGGGTATTATCTTAAAACGGCAAAAGGCAGCTGTAACAGAGAAGGGCGTGGTGCCATTATCAGAGTGGGAAGAAATTATGCCAAAGGGTGAAACAATGAAAGATGCTTCTAGCTCACTTCATGCTGAAGCAGTTGTGGAGAAATTAATTTGTAATACTAGTAGTATAATGTGCAAATTCTATGGAGGGATACTTGAGTAAAGCTATTGAGACTTAGCATAGGCGTCCTATATAGTTGTAGTATTATGGGTGAAGTATTTGCTTCGTTGAAATAGCCCTTATGCGCTGCACAAAACATCGAAATTTGTGTTACTTGCTAGCAAACAGGTTAGAATAGGCAGAGGTTTCGACAATTTGAAACGGGGGCAAAATGCCGGTAAGCATAGATAATGTCGATCCATGGTGGCATGAAAAGATGTTGATGATTCTTATACTCAACATGGGTCCGATGCGCAAACGCCAACTATTCGACAGACTCACTAGCGAACAGAAGAAGAGAAAAGTACTTGGTGAAGAAGGGCAGACACATTCTAGGCGCAATTATGCCCGTTGGGTACGAATACGTGAAGACCAACAGGTAATCGTTGAACATGAAGGCACGCTGGAGTTGACCAAGATTGGGGCATGGATAGTAAAGTCTAGATTGGCCACCTTTTTCGACCGGGATGACTTCATTAACCTTGTTTGCGATAATTGCGCCAAGCCCGGAGATTTGGTTCTCCTTAAACCTTTGCGGGGTATCTCGGAGATGAACGCAAAGGGAAGATTATTCATGGACTTACAGTGCCCAAGATGTCACAACTACATCAGTAGAATGCCGATCAGCGAGGTTCTTTCTGAGGAAAAGTTTATCCAGTTCTATAACAAAGCCCTGAGAGAACTATATGGAATCATCAAGGGGCAGTTGGTGCCAGTTAAGTAGGCTGTCCACCGCTCTTTTCCATTAATCACTAGAACTGCCAACATATGTCATTCCTGCGGAACTGCACTTTTCATCGGATTGTTACTTTAATATTAGCCAAATCGTGCAGTGAGGTAGTATTTTGCCAACAGATGTTGCCTGTCTCAGAAAAGGTAATAACGAATAACTGATAAATGTCAGGTGCGTATCCTGTAGAGCACCTTTTGTCTTTTACCTACAGCATCTTCTCCGCCTCGGCGGCAATCAGAGCACAACTGTCACCCGCTACCTGGCCTCCAGGCGTTTCACCATGGTGGTGAGGAGGCGGAGCACCCTGTCGTATTCGTCGCAGGCGTCTTCAAACCGCTCCTGGTGCATAATGACGCCGGCCCCACCAGAGGTGGCAATACCGAGAACCGGTCGGACTCGAAAGGGTTTCATTATACCGGCTGGAGTCTTTTCAATAACCTTCCAGTGGCTTCCTTAGAGTTGTAGTTTAGGAATTAAGGCGTTTGTAGCATCAAGTCTAAACCACACTGTTCGGCATGTTCTTTGATAGTATAGGTAGTCGGTTCAGGCGGTAATTGTATATTAATATCCGTTTGTTCTGTTTGCTCTCGCAGCCCAGAAAGCCAAAAGATTTCCTCACCCTCATGAAGTTTACTTAGAACAGCTTTAATTTCATCAACACCTACCACATGGATTTGCACCCATCCAGATTCAGAGATAAAATCCTCGTTAGAAATTATCTCCTCCAGCGTTTTGTTGCGGTCGGTGCCTGTAATCAAGGTGAAGTGCCATTGGCTATCTTCTGACCACGAATACAATTCGTATCCTTTCATAGAATGTGGTAACTCATCTACTGCCGTTATTGACAGCTTGGTGATTAGCTTGCCAGCTTGCTCTAGTGATCTTATTACTTCTGGATTATTTCTGGGGTCTTCACCTCCATAGAAAGATGAAGAGGGATAACCAAGCTCGAGGTTGATAACGTGCGGCTCCTCGAAGCTGAGTGGCTTCAATATGGTGACGCCGTCAAATGCTATAGATGAAATCGGGGTCCAGAAGGCCCCAAAGTAGATGAGTTTCCTGTCTACACAAACTATAAACGACTTGCCTTCAACCGGGACTTCCAGTTTGGAAATACGGTCAAAAGCGCTTGCAGTAAGTTTTAGCTCATGTGTTTGAGCATTATATGTGATGATATCATTCATTGCGATAATGGGCTGTTCTGCGATGTCAACGTGGCTTAAGGCTGGCATCTGTGCAGGGGGAATATCTCCTTTGGTCAAGTAAATGGCAAATCCTTCATGGTCCGAGGCAGAACAACCTCTTGATGTGATAAGAACGCAGATTATGACAGCCGTGATTATTACAGCAATATGGCCTAAATACTTTTTCACTAGGTCTGATTCCCTCTTATTATACAACGCAACAAGAAGCCTCGGGTTATCATGCCACACAACGTCGGAACTAACTAACCACAATCAAACCTGAATGAAGGTTCGGTCCGGTCACTGGCTATTTACGCGCTTTCTGTTGCGGGATTCAGGTGATATCAGGTAGAGCATTATCGTTATTAACGGGCAACTGGTTCAAGTTGTCAATACCTGGTTCTGACTCTACCAGTGTCACAGTATTCGGCTGCAACATACGATGTTGTAAGCCCTGCTCGCTGCTTGTAAAAGCCTTCACATGCTTCTCACTGATTGAACGAACCACACCATTGTGCTAGCATACGTCGGAGGGGTTAGATACGCCTTTTATCAATGAGGAATGAAAGGAGTCTGGCTATGGATGGAGGGTTCATTGGCAATCCCGGGGAAGTGGGAGTAGATAGAAGCGGGCTGGAGCGGGTGGTAAGGTTACTCGAGGAGCAACGTGAGCGAGGCCTGCACGATGGAGCTCAACTCTTCGTGGCACGCAAGGGTCAACCGTTGCTCGATGTGGCCATCGGCGAGGCAGAACCCGGTGTGCCCCTGCGTACGGATTCGGTGATGCTCTGGTTTTCAGCCACCAAGCCGCTAACGGCGGTTGCCATCGCTCAGCAAATGGAGCGCGGCAAGCTGAAACTGGAGGGCCGTGTACAGAGTCATATCCCGGAGTTCACTAGGGGCAAAGAAGCCGCTACGATCAGTCACGTCCTGACACACACCGCGGGCTTCCCGATGCTCACCTTTCCCTTTCTACGCTACGGTTGGGAAGAGACGATCCACAGCATCTGCGAGGAGCCAGCCGAATGGGAGCCGGGTACCGCAGCAGGCTATCACGCTCTCTCCGGGTGGTCTATCCTCGGCGAGATTGTGCGGCTGCTGGACGGCCGACCTATCGAGCTATATCTAGACGAAGAGATATTCAAGCCTTTGGGAATGAACGATAGCAGTGTGGGCCTCAGCGAGGCCCGAATCGCTGAGCTGGGCAACCGCTTGTCCCGCGTTTCCGCAAAGGCCAATGAGGAGGAGTCGACCATCCTTGAAGCCTGGAATGACCCGAGAGCACGCCGCCGCATCCTCCCCGGCGGCAACGGCTACGGCCCAGCCCACGATCTGGGGAGATTTTACCTGGCACTTTGGAACAGCGGCGAGTGGGATGGAACTCGCATCCTGGACAAGGAAACCGTGGAGCTGTTCACCGCCGTGCATCGCAGTGGCATGGTGGACCGAACGTTCAGCGCAGGCCTGGCAATGGAAGTGGCTCCTCCCTGGGGCCTGGGCTTTGTCAAAGGCACCGATGAGCCGATCATCCATCAGTTTGGCAGCCGGTGTACCGCTGCCGCCTACGGTCACTCGGGTGCTCGCACCTCCGTTGCCTTCGTCGAGCCCGCTCGCGACCTGGTGGTGGCCGTCGTCACCAACGGCGCGCCTACAGATGTCGACAATGCCCGGCGCTTATGCGACGTTTCCGATGCTATCCATAGCGCATGCCACTGACGCCAACGCATTGTGCGTGACTAGCAACGTTGTCACATTTCTATGTTTCACAATTGTTCTGTCTACCCCTCAGGTGAGACTGCCCAGGATGCTCCATGGGAAGCAAGAGTGGCCTTTGGCATAGCTAGTATCTGTTCGAGGAGGCAGATTCCCAGATGAAAGGTGGTAAGTAACGTGGACGCTAAAACCTATCCCGAGTTCAGCATACGCTATCCACTACTTCTTACAACCTTGATGAATAGGCCAGTAAGCCTTAAGCCGGACGAGACAGGCATCGTCTACAGAAACCCAGACACCGGCCAGTACTTCAGGTTTACTTGGCGGCAATGGTACGAGCGCACCTGCCGCCTTGCAAACTTCTTGAAAGCCCTAGGCGTGCAGCCTGGACGTCCTGGCAAGCCAGGCGACAGAGTGGCTACAATGGCTCTCAATCACCACCGGCATCTAGAGCTTTATTATGCGGTCTCTTGTACAGGCGCAGTGCTTCATCCAGTCAACATGAGGCTTTCTCTGGATCACATAGCACATACGATCAAACATGCTGAAGATAAGGTCATATTCTTCGACGATTCTGCTCTGTCCGTACTCGAAAGGATATTGGATAGGATAGCACCTCCCGTAGAGAAGTTCGTGTATATGTCAGACGGGGCAGATGAACCGGGCACGAAGATCAAGCCTGTGAACGAATATGAGATGCTTCTGAGGGAGCAACCGTCGGAGTTTGAATGGGAGCATCTCAATGAGGATACCTTTGCTACCCTCTGTTACACCACCGGCACCACGGGTGAGCCGAAAGGAGCCATGTTCACTCACAGACAGCTCTACCTGTTGATATTGCACCAAATGGCCCACTCCAGCTTTGATGCGACTCCCGCGGTCTTGCCCCTTGGTGAATCTTCCGCAATCATGGTCAACGTACCTCTATTCCACGTCCACGGCTGGGGAGTACCCTACTCCAGTGTCTTTGGAGCGAGCAAGATAGTGCTGCCAGGTAGATTCACTCCTCAAGGCTTCTGCGAGCTGGTTGAAACCGAGAAGGTAACCAATACTAACCTTGTGCCAACTATGTTAGCCATGCTGGTCGAATTTCCCGACCTGAAAAAATATGACCTGAGCAGCCTGGTGAATATCAGCGTCGGTGGTGGTGCCCTGCCATTGGGCTTGAAGACCAAAGCGGAGCAGATGATCCCGGGATTCACCGCTACATCAGCGTATGGCATGACTGAGACTGCTCCATCGACAGTCCGCTCTTTTATTAAGCGTTCCCTCAGGGACCTGCCAAAGGAGAAAATGGACGAGTATACGGTCAAGACCGGGTTGCCCCTTCCGGGTCTCAGGGTTGAAGTTGTCGATGAGGAGAACAAGCCGGTACTACACGATAATGAGACGATCGGAGAGATAGTGATTAGAGGGCCCTGGGTGATGGAGGAGTACTATCGAGACCCGGAAAGGACAGCTACAGTGTGGCGGGACGGATGGTTCCATACAGGGGATGTGGCCAGGGTAGATAAAGAGGGCTATATAACAATCATGGACCGCGTGACGGACATGATACGAAGCGGTGCAGAGATGGTTCCCACCGTGCTGCTGGAGAATTTGACGGCGACGGCCGACTGTGTTCTGGAGGCAACCTACGTAGGTGTTCCAGACCCCGTTTGGGGAGAGAGGCCTCTAGGCATCATAAAGCTCGTGCCCGGCGCTACCGAACGCGAAGAAGACATATGCAAGTTCCTTCAGTCTCAGGGCGTGGAAAAAGGCAGGATAACCAAATGGATGCTTCCCGATTTCATACTGATCACCGACGACATACCCAAGACCAGCGTGGGGAAATACGACAAGATAGCGATCAAGAAGAGGCTGGACGAGTTCTTGGCGAAGGCCAGAAGAGTTCGTGAGCTGTGAAACACCAGCATTCCCTTGATGCTATACTGGGCCTTTTCTGGATAGGATTCGGTGTCGTGCTCCATGCCCGGCAGATCATCTTTCAGTTGGCTGAGGTGGCGGTCACCAGAGACCTATTTGCTGCCATTCTCGAGCGGATAACCCGGTTACGCCTGGCATCTGGCTGAGCACACCTGAGGGCAAGCAGGCAGTTAAGTGAAAAAGATAGGGAAAGTATCGCCTCCTTTCGGGTGGAGAGCTTGGTCGGCGCTGATAGATTTGTGATTCTGAGTGCTGAAGTACATGGCTAGCATGTCGAGGATTACTACAGGGCTCCGAGATGTAGATTGCCAATCAGGTGACATGGATACTATCATTGGTGACAAGAGCAATGAGGGTTAGGATGCCTCATTGTGAATTGCAATGGGAAATCCCCGTTTAAATAATATTCCCTGAAAGGAGGAAGATATGACAAACATAGTTAAGCCAATCACAGCGTCGCCATCAAAAGAGGAACTTGACTTGAGGATGAACAAAATCAGGTCGATGATGGCCAGTAAAGAGATGGACTTTTATGTTGCCGCTCATACGGATAATGTTTATTACCTGACCAATTTTGCCTATCTCCCCATGGAAAGGCCGTTTTTTCTCATTGTACCGGCCGAAGGCAAACCAGCTCTGATTGTTCCGTTGCTAGAGGTCAGCCATGCCGAACAGCGAATTTTGATCGAAGTGGATTACCATACCTACTATGAGTACCCGGCGCCAGTTGGAAAGACATTTGCCGATACACTGAACAAGGTGATCGGCAGCGATAAAAAGGTCGGGATTGAGTCGTCACTGTCTATTGCCTTGCAGAAAACTATTCCCGGGAAGTTGGTCGTGACCGATCTGATTGACGAGGCCAGACTGGTTAAAACTGACTATGAGATCGGCAGAATAGCCTACGCTTCCAGTGTGGTCGATCTGGGATTGAAGAAATTGATGGAATTGGCCAAGCCCGGTGTCCAGATTGCCACCCTGTATAGCGAAGGGAGTAAAGAGATGAGGGTCAAGGTCTTTTTTGAAATTCCAGATGTCAATATATTGATGACAAGATTCACAGCCGCCGTCTGGCCCAAAGCCCTTTCTGCCCAACCTCACTCGGTTATCGGCCTGTTCGACGCCCTGGAAGAAGGGGGGCCGAATGTAAGCATCATCGCCGCCCAGGCAAACGGCTATTCAGCAGAGTTAGAAAGAACCTTCTTTATCGACCAGGTGCCGGATGAGGCCAAAGCACTGTTTGATCTGGCCATGGAAGCCCGGCAGAAGGCCTACGATCTGGTTAAACCCGGTGTCAGGGCGGAAGATGTCGACAGTCAGGTATTGAAGATTATTAAGGACGCCGGATATGAAGACAATATCCTGCACCGTACCGGTCACGGTTTTGGTATAACCGGCCACGAGCCGCCCTGGGTAGCCCTTGGTAGCGATCATGTGCTGGAAAAGAACATGGTCATCAGCATTGAACCTGGCATTTATGTTGAAGGTGTGGGCGGGTTCCGCCATTCCGATACCGTTCTTGTTACCGATGACGGGTGTGTCCCGCTGACGCAGTATCCTGACAAGCTGGAGGATTTGGTTCTGAAGGAGAAAACAAAATGACACTAACACAAAATCTGAGGCTGTTATAGTTTGTACTCAGTTACGGACTGATTATGGTTGTACTGGGAATCTGGTTTTCGCGCCGCATCAAAGACGGCGACGACTTCATCTTAGACGGGCGGTCGCTGGGACCGATCGTTTTGGCTGGCACCCTGCCGGCCACATTCACCGGCAGCGGCATCATTACCTGCGGACCAAACACAGTATCGGGAGCATGATGAATCGACTTAGCAGCCTGGTAATAAGAGCAGAACAAATCAATCGATCATCTCTGTGTTCGGCGATTTGACGTTATGATGAAGCCGACCTCTTGGATTAAAATAGGGAACAGCAGGTGCAGACATTATGTAAAATAAGGCGCTCAGCAGTTATAGAAGGCATGTCTTCAGACAATTCAAGACGCTGTCGATAGTGCCAATGCTCTCTAGTACGAATCCCTGTAGATTTGGGCGATGGCTTCGGCATCCAGTGTTTGGGGGTGTCTGCTGAGCCAGGGCGATGACTCTACCGCAAGCTCAGCGATCTCGTTAGCACGCTCAAGCTCGCAACCAAGGTCCCGCAATCGCCACCGCATCCCCACACTTTCCAGCCACTCCTCAGTGGAAAGTATTCCATCCGCCTTGCTAAATACGTTCTTGCCCAGCAGGTCGAACCTGTCCTTCATTGCTGGGAGAGTGAACCTCATCCATGCTGGCAGCAGAGCTGCTAGACCCTCGCCATGAGTAACGTCGTAGTACCCGCTCAACGCGTGCTCAATACCGTGGCAGGTCAGGTAACCTCTGCCACCACCTAACCTGACAAACTGTGACATGGCCATAGTGCTGGCCCAGGAGAGGTGGGTGCGGGCTTCAATATCATCCAACCGAGCCAATGCTCGTGGCAGGAAATTCACCACCGTCCTCATCACCGTCTCGCGAATGCCATCGGTCAGCGGGGTAGGCGCTTTGTCAGTAATATATGGTTCGACTACATGGGTGAAGGTATCTACCCCTCCCGCCCTTGTCTGCTTCTGGGGTACAGTAAGCGTCAGCCCAGGGTCAATAATAGCGACCTTGGCTTGCATATAAGGACTACCCACGACAGTCTTCACATGGGTTTCCCAATTTGTGATGATAGCTCCATCGTTTATCTCGGCGCCCGTACCAGCCATAGTAGGCGCCTGAATAATTGGGGGAACGGTACCGCTTATCTCACCTCCAATTCCCGCATAGCTCCAGATCGTCTTGGTACTGCTGCTGGCAAGGGCTATCCCCTTGGCCGTATCTATCGCACTACCTCCACCCAGGCCGATAATCAAGTCGACCTTCTCACTGCGAGCCACTTCGGCTCCCTCGTCTACCGTTGAGCTGCGCGGATTGGCTTCCACCTTTTCAAAGATCACAGTATTCACCCCTTTGTCTTTCAGGTCTTCAAGAACTTCATCCAGCAGCCCGATTCGCCGAATGTCAGGATAGGTGACTATAAGAGCCTTTTGCCCTAATTTCTTTGCCTCTTCGCCTAGCCGGCTGATTCTCCCAACACCAAACAGTATCTTTGTTGTCAGCTCAAATCTCATCGTCACTGTGCTATTTCCTCACTTTCTGTTGTAGGATTTATAGGAATAACTATGGCTCATAGGGGTAAATATGCCGCATAGGCAGGGCATTGCTCACAGCACTTACCTCCATCATAGTCTTAATGCAGCTCACAGGCATCGCTCCTACCAGGTTCTAGGCATCCCTAGGGCGATGTTGGCGATGATGTTCCTCTGCAGCTCCGAGCTCCCGGCGCCGATATTCATGCCAGGGAGAAACTGGTAGTCGTCCTGATACTTGCCCGCCATGATCGCCCATCTGGACAGAGCTACCTGACCGTATAGGCCGAATATCTCGCAGGCTGTATTGGCTATCTTGAGCGCCAGCTCGGTGCCATAGACCTTGGACGCTGATGCGAGGGGAGCGGCAGTGATGAACTCCCCCTTCTGCTGCGCCCAGGCTATGCGGTACGCCAGGGCGTGCCCCGCCTCGATCTCGATGGCAAGCTGGGCCAGTTTGTGGCGAACAAGGGGATTGTCGGCCAGCGTCTTGTCGTTCCATCTGACCTGCTTGCAGGTCGCCACCAGGCGCTCTATGGTCCTTCTTCCCCCTGACACGCCGCCTATGCCCGTCCTCTCGAAGTTCATCGTCGCTCTGGTAACCCGCCAGCCATCGTTTTCCTCCCCCACGCGGTTCTTCACCGGAACATGCACATCGTCGAAGTAGACCTCGTTGTACAGGTGCCGCCCGCTCATGCTGATGAGGGGGCGAACGGTTATCCCTGGGCTTTTCATATCCACCAGCAGGAAGCTCAGTCCGCGGCTCCGCCTTTCCTCCGGATTGGTCCTGGCCAGCATGAAGCACCAGTCGGCGTGATGGGCGTTGCTGGTCCAGGTCTTCTGGCCGTTGACGATATACTCATCGCCTTTTCTCTCGGCGCGTGTGGTGAGCGATGCCAGGTCGCAGCCGGCGTTGGGTTCGCTCCATCCCTGGCACCAGTACCTCTCGGCGCGGGCGATGGGTGGGAGGTGCTCCTTCTTTTGTTCCTCGCTGCCAATTGCGAGAAGGGTTGGCGCTATCATACCAACAGTCAATATGTCGCCAGTCGGCACTCCGTGATATCCCATCACCTCGCTAAAGATAAGCTGCTCGATGACAGGAGCATCCACTCCGCCATACTCCTTTGGCCAGGCGCGAACGAGCCACCCCTTCTGCGCCAGCTTCTTGTGCGTCTGGCGGGTGAAATCCCAGCCATCGTCGGAATACATGAACTCGATAGATGACCCCCAACCCGGGGGTGCGTATCTCATTAGCTCCCTGGCATACTGGTCAAACTCTTCTCTCAGCGCTTCCTGCTCTGGGGTGAACATGAAGTCCATACTCTGTACGCTCCTTCCGTTTCCCGATAATATCTACCACGCAATTTCCTGTTGTGCACGACCGCGGCTATATCAAAGTCCCCCTCTGCATACACCACGTCGGCCTCGTACTGTGCGGTGCAGGAGGTGGGCTCCAGGGGAACGCCGCGGTATTCACAGGCACGCAATTTGTAGTTGCTGGCTACTGAATAGGTGCAACCCCGGGGGCCATGAATAACCGGCGCCATGTGGCGAATACCGTTGATTACCTGGAAGGCAGTCCAGAATTTGCAGGGAGGGGCATGAGAAGCCTGAAGCTTGGGGATCATCTCCCCCTGCTCCACCTTCTCCAGGAACTGCTGTAGCGTACCTTTAAAGGCTATACGGCTATCGTCCATTAGGGGGCCTGCTGCAAGTTAAGGGGATGCGTTCTCTGCTATCGATTATAGCAGCGCACAGGGAAGGGGGTCAACGAACGTTGGAATGTGGCGATGGATTGTTGGCTCACGACATATTAGTCAAACCTAGCAGATTGCACATTTTAGTGATCCATATAATGACTCATAAAGTTCCCCTTTTTAAAGGGGGATTTAGGGGGATTTGAGATTCTCAAATATCTCTCTATCTGAAAACCTCAAGACTGTTAATCTCTGCTCTCCAATATAATCATCCATGACGTTATCTTTTTTGATTTCCTTCTCGTCATAGTGCTGACCACTATCAATTTCAGTAACCAGCTTTGCTTTCGGGCAGTAGAAATCAACGATGTAGTTATAGATGATCTTCTGTCTATAGAACTGATAGCCCTGTAACTGTTTTCTCCTTACTCTTGACCAGAACAGTCTTTCTGCGTTGGTCGTGTCTTTTATCAGTTGTCTGGGGTATCCTTTAAGTTTCTTATTGTAATAGAGCATAATCCCCCTTGCCCCCTTTATAAAAGGGGGTATACATGTGGGTAATGATAAGATTCGAAGAGATTATCTTTGGTCACTGCGCCCGCCAATCCGGCTGTGTGTTTGCAGTTTTTACACATATGGAGTTGCCCTCATTGGGGCAATGTCAGTGCAACCAGGCAATACCAAAGGTGAAGTGAATTACCCCACAGCAAGCTGTGGGGTAATTCACTAGAGAGACAACCCTCACATTTGATATCATACACAGTTACACCGTAGACCGTTGTTAATCTGTCTTTGAATTTTCGGTTATCATCTCTGTGGGCGATATACACCACCGTCTAATGGATCGAAATAATCACCCAAAAAGTCTTGCTATTGACTATCATTGAAACAAATGCTACTCTTCGGCTGAGGTAAGTGGCTTAGAGACGATTTCTTATTTCGTCTATGTGTGAGTGAGACGAAATTTTGGTATTAATGTCAAAGAAAAAGAGAGAAAAAGGAGGTCAAAGTGAATATCTACGTAGGCAATCTGTCACGCGAGCTCACTGAAGAGGAATTGCGGGAGGCTTTTACAGAGTTCGGGGAGGTTACATCCGCCAAGATCATCACCGACAGAGACAGCGGCATATCGAGAGGATTCGGATTTGTGGAGATGACCGGCAAATCCGAAGCCCAGTCCGCGATCACCGGCCTGAACGGCAAGGAGTTGAAAGGACGAACGCTTACCGTTAATGAGGCTCGCCCTCGCTCCGACGATCGCCGAGGTGGAGGTGGGGGACGGCGCTGGTAAACGGTACTCAGATATAACAGATTCATAATATAGCTTCGCTTAACACTGGTTTTGCGGCTCGCTTCGCTCACCCACATGCCTCGCACTTCACAGAAGCGACTTATCTTGACAGCACAACCTGCCTTTACAGTTTTGCAGCTACTTCATGAATTACCAGGGCTACCCCAAGTAATATATCTCAATTCTGCATTTGCTACAAATCTTTTTCCCTTGATCCAATCTTCTCGTATAATGCCATGGCTTCAACATCCTTCGCCGAAAGAAGTGAATTACCCCACAGCAAGCTGTGGGGTAATTCATTTGGCGCGCACATTGTAGGCAGCCGAGGGCAAATGCCAATGCTTGCCTAGTGTTGCCTATCATATTGACTATGACTGGCAGTTCAGGTAGCAGAGGCGCTGGAACATTTAGAGGTCAAGAATGCTAATCTTGTTCGATTATGATTTCCGCTGCTATTCGGACCGCTGCTGCAACTACGGCAGAGCATTTCCCCTCAGCGTTAGCCTTTTGCCACTCCTCAGCATCGGCCGGGTCTGCTAGGTTGTACCTTCTGCCGAATATCGACTCCAGGATGTCGCCGCACATGGTGCTGCCGAGCTCCTTTTCAAAGCTGCGGCAGAACCTTCGACCGGGACGGAGTGACCTTATATATCCTTCCCAATCATCGAGCCTTTCCCGCCCATAGACCAGGCTAAGCGCCATAAGGCAGCCAACTACTGCACCGCAGGTCTCTCCCCTGAGAGCAATGCCGGGAAAGACAGTGAGCGCCTTTAGGATGGAGCCATCATCTAGCCCAAACTGCTCCTGCAGCGCCAAAAAGCTGGTTTGGGCACAGTTTCCAGATATCTCCAAATATTCCTTGACCTTCTGCTCGAGCTGGCGGTAAATCTCCTCTCCGGAGGCTTGGTCTGTCATTGCTTGTTCATCCTCCTTCTACCATCTGCCTACAGTCCGCGCACATTGTGCACCAACAAAGACAAACGTCATGCAAGAGGGAGCCTGCGGTAAACCTAAAAGCGAGATCTGCAGGCTATGACTGGTCAGGTTTTCTCAAGGTTGGTCAGCGATTTGGTACTTGGTACGTTGGACGTAGGTAGCTGTTTGAACCATATTTTACACAAAACAGTGTAGACCCGGCAAGGGTTAACATTAGACATTGTTGACGACATTCCATATAATAAGTAGTAACGTAGAAGATATGAAAAAAAGCAGGATAGGTGTTCTTACTGGTGGCGGGGATTGCGCCGGGTTGAACCCTGCCCTCAAATGGGTGGTCAAGAGCGCGCTCGATGAGCGACTTCGCCATGAAGGGGGCAATGAGTACGAGGTCGTGGGTATCCGGGATGGGTGGAAGGGGCTCATTGATATTGACGCTGCGGGCCCAGTTCCTGGAGAATCTATTACTCAGGGGTTCGATGTGTTTCGCGGCCTTGTGCTGACTGAGGAGCTGGTGCGTACATGGGATAGATACGGTGGCACCTTTCTGGGGACTTCGCGAACAAATCCCTATGATCCCAAGAACGACCAGTCCAAAACGGTGTTGGCTAATATAGAGAAGCTAGGTTTAGATGCGCTCATAGCCATCGGTGGGGAAGATACCCTTGGCGTCGCTTACAAGCTCTCACAGGACGGTGTCAATACCATAGGTATCCCCAAGACAATTGACAAGGATCTCCCTGGAACTGATTACACACTGGGATTTGAGACGGCACTGAGTGTCATTACTGAGGAGGTTGACAGGCTGAGAACCACTGCCGGTTCCCACAAGAGGATATTTGTGGTGGAGACGATGGGTAGACATGCTGGCTGGCTGGCTTTGGAGGGGGGGGAATCCAGCGGGGCATTTATCATTTTGATCCCGGAGCACGATTTTTCGATTGCAAAGATGAATGAGCTGATTCGGGAGGAAAAGGCGAGGGGATCGAGGTACGATATTATTGTGGTGGCGGAAGGGGCAAAGCCAGCGGGAGGCTCTGAGTTTGCTATGAGGGATGACGTGGATAGTTTCGGTCATAAGACTCTCGGCGGGATCGGTGAATTTGTCGCCAGAGAGCTGCATGAAGCCCTTGGTGTGGATACACGTAGTGTAGTCCTGAGCCATTTGCAACGAGGCGGTGCTCCGTGTGCCTTTGACCGAAGAATGGGCAGGTATTTCGGCATTGCTGCCATTGATTTGGTGGCAAATAGGGACTTCGGGAAGATGGTCAGTGTGAATAATGGCCAGATTACTGCCGTGCCCCTCAAGGAAGCTACGGCCAGGCCGAAACTGGTGAATGTTGAAATTGACTATGATACTGACAGGTATAACGGGCGCCGGTCTATTCTGGGCCACAAGGAGGGAGAACGATGGGTATAGAACAAGGCAGCAGCAAGATTGACTCTCTAGTAAACGATGCGGTCTTTGGCGCAAGCAGCGAGATCCAAGAAGAGAGTCGGCGGACTATTCGGCAATTGGCGTCCAATGAAGGTATCTTTCCAGCGAGCATTCAGAAACTGTATGAAGCAGCAGGTAAAGGGCTGTATAGCGGCATAACAGTCCCAGCTATAAATATCCGTGGGCTCACTTACCATGTGGCAAGGGCCGTCTTCAGCGCTGCTGTGAAAAACAGAGTCAGTGCCCTCATTTTCGAGATTGCTCGCTCAGAGATAGGCTATACCAGCCAGAGGCCCAGCGAGTACATGGCCTGTGTACTGGCCGCTGCAATGAAGGAAGGCTTCAAGGGCCCCATTTTTCTGCAGGGCGACCATTTCCAGGTTAACGCTGGCAAGTACCATTCGGAACGTGAAAAGGAATTGGGCGCAATCAAGGATTTGATTCGTGAGGCAGTTGATGCCGGATTCTTCAATATTGATGTGGACGCTTCTACGGTCGTCGATCTGGGAAGGTCGACCCTCGGTGAACAGCAGGAGGATAATTACCGTGTCACTGCTGACATGACCATGTTCATGCGTAGCATCGAGCCCAAAGGAGTAACTATTTCTGTCGGTGGTGAGATTGGGGAGGTAGGGAAGAGCAACAGCACGGTGGAGGACCTTACAGCCTTCATGTCAGGATACCTTGGTCTCTTAGGTCCCGGAGTAAAGAGGATCTCGAAGATCAGCGTGCAGACTGGTACGACGCATGGAGGGGTAGTGTTACCTGATGGGTCAATTGCAACTGTAAAGATCGACTTCAACACCTTGACTGAGCTGTCAAGAGCTGCGCGGGAGCAATATGGTATGGGCGGTGCTGTACAGCATGGAGCCTCCACACTTCCTGACGAGGCATTTGATAAGTTTCCGCAGGTTGGCGCGGTTGAGGTTCACCTAGCCACGGGATTTCAAAACATTATTTTAGATAGCGCCTATTTCCCACGGGAGCTGTTAGATGATATCTACAAGCATCTTCGGAGTGAGTACTCCGGCGAGCGAAAGCAGGGGGATACGGAGGAACAGTTCCTGTACAAAACTCGCAAAAAGGCATTCGGTGCTTTCAAGAAGGAGATATGGAGTATGCCCGAAGAGAACCTCAGCAGAATATGCGGAACGCTTGAGGAACGTTTTTCTCTGCTTTTCCATAAACTGAATGTAGTAAACACAATAGACCTGGTTAGAACATACGTAGGTGATTCACCTCCGTCTCAATAATTGGCTACAATGCCCTCCGTCCGTTGGAAGCAATAACCTCCTTGTACCAGTGTGCCGAATCCTTGAGAGTGCGTTCACCGGTGGCATAATCGACGTAGATGATGCCGAATCGCTGCTTATAGCCAAATAACCACTCGAAGTTGTCCATTATGGACCACAAAAAGTAACCCTTAACCGTAGCGCCATCGTCGATAGCGTGTTTTAGTTCGCTGAGGTATCGGGCTAGAAAGTCGATGCGCTGTGGATCGTGGATCTTACCGTCACGGTGAATCCAGTCACAGTTACCCATGCCGTTCTCAGTGATAAAGATGGGCAAATTGTACCGTTCATATAAGAAACGCGGGCCCCAGTAGAGACTCTCTGGCTTCACTTGCCATTCCATAGTCGTGAGCGGTGGGCCATCGGGGCTTTTCACCGACTTGGTACCGCCATCACCGGTGGAACTAATGGTCTGACCGGTATAAATGTTGGCGCCATAGAAGTCGAGCGGTTGGCGGATGGTCTTCATATCGCCATCAGCAATGGCTGGCATCTCACTCTCGAAGATTTTCATCCCGTCCTGTGGATATGTGCCGAAAACCATCGGGTCGGCGAACCAGGTATTATTCCAGCAATTCTTATTCCAGATAGAGAACATTCGACCGCGTGCCGCCTCGATATCTTCGGGACTATTCGTGGCTGGCATACTGGTCATGCCCACAAGTGCAGCACCTATTGTTGGCTTTGTTTTGGACCGTGCGCGGATTACCTGAACTGCCTTGCCATGCGCCAGAAGTGCATTGTGGGCAGCCAGAAGAACGTCATGAAAGCCCAACTGAAGATTCGGAGCATGCAGGCCAGTCTGATGCCCGATTCCAATGAAAACCTGCGGCTCATTGAGAGTCATCCAGTTAGATACGCGGTCCGAGATCTTGTCGACGATTACCCCGGTATATTCAGCGAACCAATCAGAGCTATCCTGGTTGAGCCAGCCACCGCGACAATAAAGGGCGTAAGGGTAATCCCAGTGAAAAAGCGTCACCCACGGCTGCACGCCATTCTCCATCAGTGCGTTGATCAGCCGGTCGTAGAAGTCAAGTCCTTTCTGGTTAATCTTCCCCACACCTTCAGGCAGCACGCGCGGCCAGGAAATCGAGAGGCGGTAAGCCTTTAGCCCGATTTCGCCCATCAGTCGGGCATCCTCCTTGTACCGGTGGTAGTGGTCACACGCTATGTCGCCGGTGTTGTCTTCCCACACCTTGCCCCGTTGTCGGCACATCGTGTCCCATATCGAGAGCCCCTTGCCATCCTCGTAAGCCGCACCTTCGACCTGGTAGCTGGCGGCCGCCGCACCCCACACAAAATCCTTTGGAAAACTCATTGTTCTATGACCCCCTTTCCAGGCCTATCAAACTCAACAGCCCAATGGCCGAAGTAACAGACAAATCAGCAGCTTGATATACGCTCCATTGTAAGAAGTTTACACACTTACCCATGGAGGTGAACCGTATACTCCAACACAGTCCTTGCGCAGCGAGTCAAAGATTACCAGAACGATATTCATAATTCATATCAGCTTTCTTTGTGGGATATGCCGCCAGCAATATCACCTTGGCCTAATATTAGACACTCTAAGTAGCGGAGCCAGCCTTGTCAAGCTCCCTCAGTGTTCAAAAACGCCACCGGCTAAACTTTATGTACCCACATGGAGTGAATGTATTCTACTTCAGACAATCCCGGCCAGTGTTGAAGGAGGTTTTATTGCGATGTATGATAACCTACGTAGAGCAGCTTGTCACTCAATCTATATGAAGAAAGAAATGCAACGAGGTTGAATTAAGGGATCAATATTTGTGTGGTTAAATAAAGACTCGTTCTCCAGAGCGACCCAGAGTTTGCGCCGAGATGTTTTTGGTCGGTTCGACGCTGGGATATGGCTCATCACCTTCATTCGTCTCTTCACATCTGCTGGTTTCTCCATCTGTATTCCCTTCCTGGCGCTATATCTATATCAGGACCGAGGCGTACCAATGACCCTGGTCGGGGCAATCATCCTTGTTGCTGGGCTTTGCTCCGCTGGCAGCCAGATGGTAGGTGGGGTACTATCAGACCGCTTCGGCCGCCGACGGCTTTTGCTCGGGGCCACGGGCATAAGCGTGCTTCTATATGGTGTACTGTCGATCTTGATTGGCGCTTCAGCGCCGATATGGGCTATCGCAGTTACCTACATAGCTGGTCGATCGGCATTGACGACGATACAACCGACCGTTTCAGCAATTGTATCGGACCTTACTCCAAAGAACCGCTTGACCGAAGCTTACGGCCTCATGCGAGTGGGTGGGAACGTGGGCTGGGCAGTTGGCCCGGCGGTAGGCGGGTATATGGCGACTTTTGTCTCCTATGCATGGCTTTTTGGTGTGGCAGCTTTGACCAGCATTTTGGCCTTCTCGCTTATTCTGCTTTTCTTCAAGGAGTCCTTTCATGGAAACGCCGACCGGGTGGACTTTCGGAGCGTACTCCACGTTGCGACTAATCGAACCTTTTTGATGTTTACCGCATTAAGTATGTTGGTCTTTATGGGTATGGCACACATTGGCAGCACTCTCTCTGTTTTCACTGTAGACCGCATAGGGTTTTCGACGGCGCAATTCGGACTCCTGCTTACCGTGAACGGCTTGATCGTCGTGCTCTTCCAGTACCCGGTTGCTCGTGTTATCGACTGGGTAGGGAAATCCAGAAGTCTCATCCTAGGCAGTCTCCTTTATGGACTGGGCTACCTATCCTTGGGGGGTATCAGCAGCTTCAGTTGGGCACTTGGGGCGATAGCAATCATCACCGCTGGGGAGATCGTCTTTGCCCCTACAACACTTTCGGTGGTGGGCGAGCTTTCCCCGTATGACTGGCGGGGACGTTATATGGGGTTCTTCGGATTGAGTCAGACGCTGGGCATATCGCTCGGCCCATTGGTGGGTGGGGTGCTGCTCGATGCCTTCCCAGGCGACCCCTGGTTCATCTGGGGAACAATCGCGTCTATATCATTTTTGGCTGCGTTGGGGTTCTATTGGTGGGGTGTTGTCAGTCGAGCAAGCAGCACCTGAGTTGTTGCCGTAGCTAGAGGAGATGGTCAGAGCAGCAGAGTTTCAGCGGGCATTATCTTACGCTTCTAGCCATTTTCTTTTTGTAGTTCAGGTAATCTTCGATTACCACTCCCTCCAATTTCAAGGGGCAAGTAAAGAAAACCCGGCCGATACTCTGTCTGACCAAAAGTGAGGCCAATTGTTTTAATTTGGCACTTTCATCCAGCATAATAAGATTCAAGGTGATGCCTGCTTTTCGGTAATAGAGCGCCTCTTGGACTACGCTGGCTGCAGCTTTATCAAATCCAACGAACCTACCATTTTCGGTATTTGGTTCACTATCGGTGATTAAATAAGCCTGCTTGTCTCCTTGTACATTCGAAATTCCTCTCCTAAAAGCATGAAGAGCTGCTGTGATATCGGTGAAACCCTGGGGAGAACTGGCATTTACAATATCATAGTAAGGAATCTCTGCGACATGGTGAGAGAATAGATAAACCTTTAAAAGATCTTCAGGTTCTCTTCGTATCAACTCAGACAAGGCTAAAGAGGTGTCGATGGCGGCACTAAATTTATCCCCCCGCATGCTGCCTGATTTATCAATTATTATGCCGGCCACCATCTTGGTCTGATGTATTTCCTCGCAAAACTGGAAATCCTCAAGCTCCAGCCTGATCTTGTTTCCAGCTCTTGGCTTTCTTTCCAAAGCGTTAAGCAAGGTCTTTTCAAAATCAATCCTGGCGTATTCATCCCCAATTTCATACTTTCGCGAGGCAAGGGATATCCATGCTCCATAGCCCGTCTGCTCCACGCCGTGGGGGCCCAATTTAGGGTCACCCAAATTCTTCAGAATTCTCCTTAGAATCTGATTGGCTAGCTTCCTGGCCCCTTTGGGAGTGATTTTGATTTTTCCGTCCTCTATCTGTAGCTCACCTCGCTCAATGTACTCCTGTAAGCTGCTCTCCACGTCTTCAGGTGTCAGGTCACTTGGCTGATATTCCAACTGTCTTACTTTTTGTGCTAGTTCTTTCCATAAAGCATCTGCGACCATATTGTCAATAATGTCATCAGCGTCTTTGTCTTGAAAAAACCTATCCATAACTTGATAAGACATTTGTTCCTCATGCTGTTTTAGCCGCTGCATATATTCCGCTTGTTGTCGTTGTTTTTCCTCCAATCGCTGCCTGGCAAATCCGCCGATCTTTTCTCTCAGGCCGCTTTCTCCAGAATCCACTTGCTTAAGCAAATCCTCAAACGAACGATTTCTCGAGTGAGCGATTTCAGACAAAGTTGTGTCGTCTTCAAGTACTATTGGGAGGCACTTGCTTTGTTGTTTCATTGCTGCCTCTTATGAAGAAAGCTTCCCATCTGGGGAACATAAAACCTATCCCTAATTGAGTCTCCAATCAAATTCCTGTGCCAGGCCAGATTATAAATCGTTTCCAAGGCTGAATAGTTATACTCTTCCAAGATATCCTGGCTTAGTTTTTCTGGCTGCAAAGCAAGGTCCCTTTCAGTTCTGTTCAGTTCATTGGTTGCTTTGTCTGTGGCAATTTTTCTCATTTTCGCTATCACTCGATTCAATTCCGGACACCGTTCTAGCGTAGAGGTGAGATTCCCTGTACCCTCTGTCAATAAAGTGTTAAGCTCAGCAGCAAGTTTATCGTTGCTAACTTCCCATCGAAAGTCAAAATCGGCTAACGCCTTGCACAGAAGATACTCTGCCAACTCATCGCATTTCTCCAAACTGTTTTTAGGACTCTCGAAATCAACTAAGTCAGCCCTTAGTCCGACCCTGCCCCGTAAGGCTAATTTCAGTCCTTGTGCTACGTCTCTTAGATTGGCTACTCTCCTATTCATTAGTTCAACCGAGGCATATGTGTGGTCGATTGCTTTGGTGGTTGCCCTTATTGAAGCCTTTTTCTCCAGCCATGGGCAGGTTCTACTCTCCCTTACCGCCATATTGATCAAATCGATAATCCACCATGGAGCGGCTACCTTTCTCTCCACCTCTTCCAAGGTAGGGTAGGTTAAGGTCTCTGCTTCTTCTCCTTGCTGGAGGTGGTGTTCATCGACCATGAACTTCTCTTTCAGCATTATTTCTCGTTCTGTTTCCTTTTCTGGGAGATCCATATAGATAAGCTCCAGCCTGTCTAATAGAGGCCTCGGAACTTCGTTAACATGGCTAAATCCCAAAGGATTACCGGTGGCAATCAGGACTAAATCCAATATATGTTCCCAGTTGTACTCTTCCAGAATTGCCTTCTTCTCCTCGAGAACCGGGTGCAACAATACCTGAACTTTGGTTCTAATCGCTGGCAGTTCATCAATAAAGAGAATGCCCCGATTAGCCCTGAGGATGCCTGTTCCAGTAAAAACTTGAGGGTCTGAAGGGGACCTCCCCTGAGCTATGGCATGAATATCCTTGAGACCAAGAAGTTTAGCTTCGTTAGTGTACTCATTGCCTTGGATTCGTGAGAATCTTCTTTGCCCAGGAATGAACTCAACTCCGTATTCTTTTTGCGGATCTTTTGAAGAACGGCACCTGGCGCAGAGCAAGTCTTTGGGCCACAAAGGGTCATCATGATAGGGACAACCCCTTATCGCTGGAACTCGTGGCAAAAGCTTGGTCAAAGACCTGGCCAATCTGGTTTTTCCAGTGCCCTCTTCTGAGACCAAATAGGCATGGGTTCCTGATAATAAAGCCCTCAATACGTCCTGCTTTGCTTCTTCCCTGCCTTGAATATCGGGCAACGGGTCTTCACCCCTCCTGACTTTCTGCAAGATCGACCATCTTAGCTGATAAACCACCGATAAAGGCTTGTATTCTCCTAAATCAATAGTCTTTGGCCTCTTTATTAAATCAAACTTCATTCTTCCCTCTCATTCCTTTGGCACTGAGGTTAGCGGCGAAACCTAAAAGAATGTTATCTCATAATATATGATACCACACTCTAGGCAGCCATATAAGAGTCGCCTACCGGTTTACTTACTGGACGGATAGTTAAGACCAGGGTCAGGGCTACAGCGGCAAGGCCAGCAAAGACAAACCATATACCTTGATAATTGCCCCAGTTGTCATACACCCACCCGGCTAGCGGTGGTCCTGTTAGGCCTCCCAGCATGTTTATGCCTATGATCAGGCCAAAAATGGTGCCGAACCTGGCTCTACCAAAATACTCCCTGCCCAGCGAAGGTCTCAGCGAATTGCCACCTCCATAACCAATGCCGAATAGAATAAGGAAAAACACGAGCGACCAGGCACCAGCAGAGGCAGCATATCCAAAGAAGAACGATCCGATACCCATCATAGCAAAGGCTCCTGCCGCTGCAAGTCTCCTGTTCATTCTATCTCCGAGCCAGCCCAGACCAAATCGACCAGCGATACTTGTCAGCGGAATTGCGGTCGCTACGACGCTGGCCATTGACCGAGAGAACCCAATACTGCTTAGGTACGGCATTACATGGGTAACTGTGGCACTCACGAACATCACCTGAAAAGTATACGCCAGTGCCAACTGCCAGAAGGTGCGACTCTTGAGGGCTGCCCTCGCATTGACCTCTACTTCGGCGGCTTGTGGCAAAGTCGACTCATCATTGGTTTTCGCTGTATCCATCGCTTCGCCGTCGGGTAGGTAGCCGTACTGTTCAGGCTTGTGTCGAAATACCAGCGATAGTGGCAGTACAATGACCAACATGCCTACAGCGAGAATAGTTATCGTCGTACGCCAATCATACACATCGATGAGCTTAACCATCACCGGGATTAGCAGACCGCCTAAGCCGAAGCCTGACACTGCTATGCCGCTTGCCAGTCCCACTTTCCTGCGAAACCAGCCAGACACCGCTGTCATCAACACCGTCATAGTGCAACAACTAATGCCAACGGCCATCAGAGCTAGAGCCCCGTAGAACATAGCTAGGGATGTTATGTGACTGAGTAGGAGCAATCCCCCAGCAGTAACAACCGCCCCGGTGAATATGAGCCTTCGTGGACCCCATCGGTCAACAAGTATTCCCAAAAGGGGCGCCAGAAGGCCCGCTTCCACACCGAGTAGAGACGGGCCAAGAGCTATCTGGGTGTAGCTCCAACCCATCTCATTTGCTATGGGCTCAAAGACAGTGGTAAATCCATAGAAGACAGCCCCACCAACGTAAAGCGCAGTCAGCAGAGAAGCACCAACAACCCACCACCCGAAGAACACCCTCGGAGGTTTCCAGTTTCGAGGCATTAACTAGTTCACCATAACCCGGGAATTTCCAGGCCAGCGTCTTCAAGCAGGATATTTTCAGACGCCGACCCACTGCCGCAATGTCTGATACTATCACCCTGGTTGTGCACTGTGCAAGGCTTGCCACTGACAATTGCCACCTTCGCAATGCAGGATGACACGAGACATCGCCCTCGATGCTGATTGCGTTATCGTGTTGGGTGGTATTATACTTTGAAGGTGTCAATGTAAGCCTCAGGGCGACGTTGCAATGTTAAACAACAATTGACTAGCAAGATGGAGGTTTTGCAGAAAGGAGGGGTACCGATGAAAATCATTGTTCTGGGAGGCGCTGGCGATATGGGGAGCCGGGCGGTTGAAGAGCTGGCAAAGGCCGAGGGGGTTGAGCAGGTTACAATCGCGGATAGGAACCTGGAGGCTGCCCACCAAATTGCAAATAGGCTTCAAGAGGAAAAGGCCAAGGTGGATGTCAAATCCGTAGATGCCAACGACCACCAGGGCCTGGTGGAGGCGATGCGTGGTTATGATGTGGCCGCATCTGCGCTCGGCCCGTTCTACCTCTTTGAAGCCAAGCTGGTGAGGGCGGCCATTGAAGCAGGTGTTGGCTATACCAGCATCTGCGATGATTGGCTCGCTGCAGACGAAGTGATCAATCAGTTCTCTGAAAAGGCCCGCGAAAAAGGAGTCACGGTCATTAACGGACTGGGCACCAGCCCTGGAATCTCCAATATCGGTGTAGGTTATTTTAATCAGCAGATGGACAAGCTGCGCAGAGTGGAGATTTATGTTTACATGCCTTTGAACGCAGGTGGAGGTGAGGCGGTTGTAGGACATACCCTGTTCATTATGAGTGGAAAGATCGCAGTCTGGCGGGATGGGGAACGGACGATGGTTCGCCCCTGTAGCGAGGAGCGGGTAGTTGAATTTCCTCGTTTTGGACCGGTTAAAGTCTGGAATATGGGCCATGGCGAGCCAGTGACGGTGCCTCTCTTCGTTCAGGGAGTAGAGGAGGTCAATTTCTTCATGGGTTTCGGCAAGGGTTCCAACTTGTTCGTTTTGCCCGCCAAACTACGACTTTTCGGCGGTAAACGGCTCCAGCGCGTGCTGACCAAGCTCCTGAGCAGACTCGAACACATGGGCAAGCCTCAGGAGCCGGAATGGGGTGCGCTCCGTATCGATGCCTGGGGCGAGCGAGGCGGCGAGGAGGTACATGAGATCGCCTGCGGTATCGGCCAGATGCGGGAGGCGACCGGTGTCTCTCTGGCCATCGGAACTCTGATGCTCGCACGAAAGGAGATCCTCACCAAAGAGGGAGGAGTCTACGGTCCGGAGGCATGCCTGGAACCGATCAAGTTCTTGACCTATTTAAAAGAGATGGGAATTGCAGCATACTTTGACCTGGAGATGACCAAGCCAGTTGTCTGAGTTACTCAAGACCTGAAGCTCTATATAAAACCTTCGGGAGATGCAAATGATATCGGATGATATTAAAAAACAGCTAAGACTCCCAAAGCTAGGGCAGATGGGCTATGTGGTGCCCGACATTAATAAGGCAATCGCTTATTACAAAGACACCCTTGGTATAAGCCCGTGGATACTGCTGGATGAGAGGCCTAAGCCCTGTATTGAGAAGGGAAAAGAGATACACCCGCTATTGAGGATAGCTCTAGCATATTCAGGTTCAGTCCAGATAGAGCTTATTCAGGTAGCGGAAGGGGAAAGCCTGCACCTGAATCATGTTAAGGAAGCCAAAGAGGAGGCGCATCACCTGGGTTATATGGTGCAGGACATAAATAAAAGGCTGGATGCCTGCCATAAGATGGGAATAGATGTACTGCAACGAGGTACTATAAAGGATACCGGTCTTACCGTAGATTATGCGTATTTAGACACCACCAAACGGGAAGGCATCATCCTCGAGTTCATACAGTGGCGTTTGGGCCCAATACGCATTCCCATAAACAGGTTCGTTTTCAAGGTAGCCTGCTGGGCAGGGTCCAGGACTTTGCTTAAGGGACGGGTAATCAAGTAGCATAAAGTCTGGCAGGCAGAGCCTTGCTCTTTTAGTATTTTGGAAGAAACCAAATATAGAAAGGAGACACTATGGGCGAGATATACGGAGGCCATCTGGTTGCTAAGTATCTCAAGGAGGTTGAAGGGGTAACCACGATCTTTGCGCTTACCGGTGGGCATATCGACAGGATTTTCGATGGGTGCTTCGAGTATGGGGTAAAGATAATCGATGTACGTCATGAACAGGCCGCTGCAATGATGGCCCATTCGTGGTCGATATTTCGGCAACAGCCGGGCGTATGCCTGGTTACTGCTGGCCCAGGGTTTACTAATTCACTGACCGGGCTGGTGAATGCCTATCTTGACAATGCCCCTATCGTACTGCTGAGTGGCACCGCCCCTGTACGCGACTGGGAAAAAGGCGCCCTTCAGGAGATGAATCAATCGGATATGGTCAAGTCCGTAGTGAAGTGGTCTGGCGTATGCTATGACACCAAACGGATCCCCGAGTACCTCTCCAAGGCCTTCCGACATGCGGTCTCCGGTCGTCCCGGACCGGTATTCCTGGAGTTGCCGCCGGATGTCCTGAATATAAAGGTCATTGAAGAAGAAGTGCCGGTACCAAACAGGGGAAACAGGATATACAAGTCCATGCCCGATCCCGCAGCTATTGAAGAGGCTGCATCTCTTATCAATAGCTCTGAAAAACCACTGCTGGTTGGAGGAAGTGGGGTAGGGTTTAGCGATTGTGACAAAGAGCTACTGGATTTCGTCGATAAAACAGGTATCCCTTTCATCCTGCTCAATAATGGCAGGGGAGCAATCCCCGATGGGCATCCACTATCTCTATGGGATGGTGGCCAGATGGCCCTGCTGACCGCCTTATCTCAGGCGGACCTGGTAATTGTCCTTGGGCTTCGATTCAACTGGCTTGTCGGGTTTGGACAGGGATTCCCACAGGCAAAGGTTGTCAGGGTGGATATAGAACCCACCGAGATAGATAGAAATAGAGGTTCGGATATCGGTCTGGCGGGCGATATCGGCCTCAGCCTCAAGCAGCTCAATACATTGGTGGAGAAGAGAGACCATGGTAGCTGGCTCAAAGCACTGCGCGATTCATACCTGCCCTTGATTGCAGGTGAACTTGAGCAGCGGCAGAGGACAACGGAACCCATCCATCCGGCTCGCCTGGTAGAACAGATAAGGGAAGCTACGCAGGATAATGCTATCTATGTAGTTGATGGCGGGGATACCTCTTACTATGGAATGGTTGGGCTAAAGGCCAAAGAGAAGTCCTCGGTACTAGCTACGGCTGCCGGCCTGCTTGGATGTCTTGGTACCGGGGTACCTTTTGGCATTGGTGCCAAGGTGGCAAGGCCTGACGAGACCGTGGTTGTAATCAACGGAGACGGTTCCTTTGGACTGAACGCCATGGAGTTCGATACCGCCGTACGCCACAACATACCTTTTGTTTGCGTAATATTCAACGACCAGGCATGGGGGATGATCAAACATGGCCAGGAAATGTCGTATGGCTCTGAACGGGTGATGGGTTCGGAGCTGGGCCTTGTCCACTACGAGAAGGTGGTTGAGGCATTGGGGGGCTACGGTGAGCTGGTGAGAAAAGATGATGAAATCATACCGGCCCTGAAAAGGGCGCTTGATTCCGGCAAGCCGGCGTGTATCAATGTATTAACCGACCCAACAGTGACCAGCCCGGCGACCCTGCTATTCGTTGCTTCCCTGACCATGGAGTAGATGTCACCGTCAGGTTGAAAACAGCCATTTCGCGTCCGAGCCGTTTTTAAACATGACGCTGGGAAGAATTGGAGGCAAACCTGGTGAAAAGCAATGCTTTGAAGATAGATGAGAGCGATAATGTCGCCGTAGCCACGCAATCTATAAATAAGGGCGACCAAATCGTAGTTAGTGGGGAGTCATTATGTAAAGCCGTCGAGGATGTAGAGCTTGGCCATAAGGTAGCGCTTATGCCTATCGTGGCCGGTGAGAGTGTGTTGCGCTATGGCGAGCCGATAGTGCAGGCTACCCGCGACATAGGCCGGGGCGAATGGGTGCATGTGCACAATACACAGCCTATCCCCGGCGATTTGAAGGAATAGTACCTGCGGAGGTGATGGCGCATGGAGTTCCTTGGTTATAAACGCGAAGACGGCAGGTTTGGTGTTCGCAATCATATGCTGGTAATGTCGTCGGTTTGCTGTGCCAACGGCGTTATCGATGCTATAGGCAGAGCGCTGCCCGAGGTAGTAACCGTGACACATGCCTACGGGTGCGGCTACGGCCCGGAGGATTTTGTCGTGAGCCAGCGTGTGCTTTCAGGGTTAATCAACAATGCCAATGTCGGCGCCGTTCTGGTCATCGGTCTTGGCTGTGAAATGCTCAAGGCCGAATCCCTCGCTCAGTCAGCTCAGGGCAAGCTGGCAGAAGCCCTGGTGATTCAGAAAGCCGGCGGCAGCGCTGCTACAACCGCCAGGGGCATAGAGATCGCCACCGAATTCCTCAAAGAGCTGAAAGCCCAGGAGCGGGTGTTGGCACCGGTAAGTGAGCTGGTGGTAGGGCTTGAATGCGGCGGGTCGGATGCATTGTCTGGTGTCACCGCAAATCCATCAGTCGGTGCTGCCGCTGACCGCTTTGTAAATGAAGGGGCAACGGTCATCCTCGGCGAGACGACCGAGATGATAGGCACCGCACACATACTCAAGCGCCGTTGTGCCACCGCAGAGCTGGGCGAACAGGTTGAGCGCCTGGTGAGTGATTGTGAGAAGCAGGTGCGGGCGACGCTGGGGCCGCTGGCGGGGATGGTCATAGCGCCGGGCAACATCGAGGGAGGCCTGTCGTCCATAACCGAGAAATCTCTGGGCTGCATCATGAAGGCCGGCACGACGCCGATAAATGAGGTGCTTCAATATGCCTATCGGCCATCGAAGCGTGGCCTGGTTATCATGGATACCCCCGGTTTCGATATCGACTCGATGGCTGGCTTTGCGGCGGGTGGAGCGCAGATAATCATTTTCACCACCGGCCGCGGCTCGACAGCCGGGTTCCCCGCCGTCCCGGTAGTAAAGGTGGCGAGCAATTCGCCGACGTACAACAGCATGCGCGGCGACATGGACGTAAATGCCGGCTCGATAATAGACGACGGCAGAACCATTGATGAGGTCGGCCAGGAGCTATTCGACCTGTCTATCCGTGTCGCCGGCGGCGAGCAAACCTGCGCCGAGATAAACAAATCGGCCGCCTTCAGCTACTTGAAGCAGGGCCCAACATTCTAGCAGCAACAAGTTGGAACCGGCCGAGCGAGCGGCAATGAAGCGGTCGGAACACATGCGCTGTAGCTGCACAATCTGGTGCATTGTTTGGGTGGCTCGTTGACAAGGAGCAGCGGTCTGTTATCCTTTGAGTAGAATCTAATGAAGGATTTACACACAAATTCAAAATGTCTTATCAAGGCCTTTGCCCTTTACATATTGGCCTATACCCTCGCTTTGTGCGTGGCCATTCTTGTGGGATATGCGCTCGGTGGCCGGCATTCCATATTGATCGTCTTTATAGCAGACATCGCAGCGACACTGGTCATCTACACATTCAGTCGCACATTCAGAAATGCAAGCTTCTACGATGCATACTGGAGCGTCGCCCCGGTCGCCATCGCCCTTTACTGGACATTGAGCGCTGTATCGGAAAACGTGGTTCTCACGCGTCAGGTAGTGGTCGTCACCCTGGTATTCCTTTGGTCTGTGCGGTTGACATATAACTGGGCCAGGCAATGGCGGGGACTGAGACATGAAGACTGGCGCTATGCGAAACTCAGAGCGCAAAGGGGGCGATTGTTCTGGCTTGTTGAATTATCCGGAATAGAATTGATGCCGACAATAGCTGTTTTCCTCGGCTGCCTTTCGCTCTATCCCGCCCTATCCACCGGGACAAGCTCGTTCGGACCGCTTGACTGGGTGGCCACTGTATTTGTGGTCGGGGCGATTATCATCGAGACAACGGCCGACGAGCAGCTAAGAAGGTTTGTGAAAACAAGGCAAAAACCCGGACAAACCATGAAAACAGGACTGTGGGCCTATTCCAGGCATCCCAACTATTTTGGCGAGTTAATGTTCTGGTGGGGACTCTTTCTGTTCGCGCTGGCTGCCGACCTTTCTTACTGGTGGGTGTTCGTTGGGCCGGTGGCGCTCACTACACTCTTTCTCATTATCAGTATTCCCATGATGGATAGGAGGAGTCTGGATAGAAGGCCGGGGTACCAGGAGCACATGAAAAAGGTCTCCGCGCTCATTCCGTGGTTCCCCAAGAGGTAACCGATAACTCTCCACCGAGCGCTTTGTTGGCGAGGGAGCACATGTGACCTGTCTATCCGCGTTGCCAGCGGCGACCAAAGCTTCGCTGAGATTAAACATTCCGCTGCATTTGTCTATCTGAAGCAGGGCCCAACGTTCTAGCCACATCGAAGCGGGAACCGGCCGAGCGAGCGGCAATTAAATGTCTATGACGCACACGTTATAGTTGAACGATTTGGCTGATTGTTTAACAGCTGAATTTAGGCCCACCTGAATACAAGATACAAAAGGCTTGTCCCTGAGCGTGGAAATTAGAAGAGCGTAATACCTCTTTTATATGCGATTATCTTTGATTTTTGTTTCTTGGTAATTCTGTAGAGAAGAGTCACGGAAAGTTAGTTAGGAAAAATGTTAGAAAATACTATGTTGACGATTTGAATTAAGAAGATTAAATTGTATGAATTATTTATTCTTAGTCGCTGCCTTGGGTTGCAAGCTTGATCCAGTTAATATTGTAACTAGTTAATTGTTCGTATTTCTCCGGTGAAGAATAAAATGGACTGCTTTGTGCCCGTTTGTACCACCATTCCCATTCTTTAATGATGTCCCTATCGATTTCCTGATTCTTAAAGTGTAGTTGAGCGTATCTTAGAGTATGTGTGAAGAATGTTGTATAGGGGTGAGGAAACCGACCCTGCCCAACATCTAAGGATTCGTGTAAATTACCGACTCCCTTCCAATATAAGTCTAGAGTTCCAGCAGCTCCAGAGTATTCTGGATTACTAGCTGTTCTAAGCAAGATTGTGCCTAAAGTATTTAATGTGAAGGTATCACGATTGCGGTCCACAGCAGTTTCTGCATATGACATAGCGGGTTCCAAATGATTCATGCGCGACTCAGCTAACGCCCTTTGTTCCCAGTACCGGGCATCCCAGTCATAATAAGGACGAAGATCAGCGTAGAACTTCTGAGCCAATTCGTAATCCAACCAGTCAAGAATAATCCTTTCATCCATCAACTCTTTAATGATCCTATAATACAGCGTTTTTTGCAGGATGGCGGAAATCGATATGTGTGGAGAAAGATGAATGGCGAGACTCTTCACTAATTCAAACCGTTCTTTGTTGTCAAACACTTTCTCTACTATATTACTGGCAATAACTCGATGCCTTGCCTTTAGTCCCTTTTGTGCTAAGACGACAATTCTAAATAGTTGACCTCCATTAGATACTTCGTCAGTAATTTTGTTTGTGGGAATACCAATGGCTGATGATACTATACCTATCGGAAGAGCATACCCAAGAGAGTGAGCAATACATACTAAGGCATAAACGTGTCTCAATTCTTGAGACTTAATATCCCCCTGATATTCTTTTGCTATTCTACGTATAAAGCCAAGGCCACCCTCCAAATCTGCCATTGCTGGGAATAATTGTCTATTCGACGTTTTGCGGAAATAGTATCTCTGTTCTCCAACAAATTTTCGCGTTATTTTACCAAGGCGGCCTTGAGTCTTAAGCTTTTCGATAAGTTTATTAATATCCGAATCAGATAAGTATCCCAAGGGAGTTTTCTTAAATTTCTGTAAGAAGGTGTATTCAAGTTCATCTATAATTACTCCTTCGCGTTTAACTCTCTCGGTGGCAACTATAAGAAGTTTTACCTTTTCTTCTCGGCAGACCTTGCATAGTTGTCCAACTTCTCTCAGGAAATCAGCGATATCATCGAACAGAAGTATTGTATTGGAAGAATGTTTCAACCACCAGACTACAGAATTGATATTCGGACGTTCCTCGCCACGAAACAAGAAAACATCTTTACCTAGAGCAATTAAATCACGTGCAATTCTTAAAAGAATGGCTGACTTCCCAGATCCAGGGTCACCTGAAAAATAATAAATTCTTTGGTCAGTATCATTATTGATGATTTGAACAATTTCTTGGTATATGTTCTCGACAGATTCAAATCTAACATCATAATCATTGAGAATATCAGCCCAGTAAGGCTCATAGCCAGCGTAGAAGTCA
>Ga0307432_1000315_pt1 | contig 39491 bp, 28 predicted proteins | sample SalMarWE160150MG_FD_202158 | JGI IMG/M metagenome (GOLD analysis project Ga0307432, IMG submission 202158) | Salt marsh sediment microbial communities from the Plum Island Ecosystem LTER, Massachusetts, United States - WE1603-150 | ecosystem: Environmental > Aquatic > Marine > Intertidal zone >...
ATGGGGTTGGACACACCTATGATTGGTCTGTGCGTGAGTAGCTACAATACCCGTAAGCTGTGCACAGCCGTATTCTCTGATGTTACCATGCTGGATGGTAACAGTGACCCTATTCCAGGCGAGTGGGACGACAATGACATCGGCATACCTTACAATGCCCCTGAGCCAATGTATGTGGTCCTGGAGGATAGCAGCGACAGTAACGGGATTGTATCTCATCCTGACCTCGACGTAACGCAGATAAGCGAATGGACTGAATGGCGGATAGACCTGAATGACTTCAATGATCAGGGCGTGGAACTGACGGATGTCAACAGGATGTATATCGGCTTTGGTGACCCGTGCGAAGGTGGTTCAGGTGAGATGTACATTGATGATATCCGGCTTTATGGGCCTACATGTATCCTTTCGGAGCGTTTACCCGATTTTGCCAAGGCCGACTACGCTCCGGTCAGTTACTCTGTTTCCGGGGATTGCGTGATAGACTATCAAGAGCTCGAGATAATGGCACGCGACTGGCTTTACGGGGAAGACGTCATTGATACGTGTAACCCGGGCACGGACGATCTTGTTGCGTACTATCCATTTGACGAGGGTGAGGGCAGTACCACTGAAGATGTTGTCGGTGACCACAACGGGACATTAAGTGAAGAAGGTGTGACATGGTTGTCACCTGGTGTGATGGACGGCAACGCCATTCATGTGGACGGCACCGATGGTGCCAGGGTTAGTATTGGAACGTGGAACCCTGCAGAGGGGACGGGAGAACTAACTCTGGCTATATGGGCCAAGTGGGCTGGACCGAAGGACGACCCCGGCGGCCAGGCTCAGGGCTTGATTTGTAAAAGAGACGACTGGGATGTCAACGAATTGCAGTTCACGTTCGAGATGGATACCCCCGATGCAGCACGAGGTTCATTTGCTCTCCGGCAGCATTCGAGTGCAAACACCGATGTATATACCGCGCTTGGTACAATGACGCCGTTTATCGGCCGATGGGCACACTTAGCCGCCACGGTTGATGGGACCACTGCCAGACTCTATCTAAATGGCAAAGAAGTAGCATCCGGGCCATTCTCATTTGGCGATGGTACCGGTGCCGGTATGATGATAGGCAACATCAACAGTGAGTCAGGTTGGGACAACTGCCCCGGAAGCTTTAACGGCGACTTGGACGAAGCTCGTATCTATAACCGTGCACTGGAGCCGAATGAAATAGCGTACCTGGCTGACTTGACTCCTGAAGACGGCAAACAGCATGTTCCGGTGCCGTCGCCCGCTGAGTTGTACGATGGCGAGGAGCCAGGCTCCAGGAGAGTTAACCTCAGAGACTTTGCCATTTTGGCAGAGTTCTGGCTTAAGGAGCAGATCTGGCCGACATGGTAAAGCCCATTAGATAACAGAGTAGTTCAATATCTAACGGGGTAAAGCAGCGTTGATAAGGCATTAGATTCCCGCGTATATGGGAATGACATAAAAGGCTTGTATAAGTTCGGGGCCTACACTGAATAGCTCAGTGTAGGCCCCGTTGTTTTAGCCGTTGTGGGCGATACTTACGAGTTGAAAAAGCTGTTTGTGCTTGATGTAATCGCCCCGAAATGTGTGGTTGGGGTATAAAAAAAATAGGTCTCCTTGCTGATTTGATATAGAGAAACGCACAACTGGGATTATTAAACACTCCTATTCCTGATTTAGCTTCTGCTATGTAGTTTTTTGTCAATATTTCATTTGCCAAAAAACAAAGAAGTTTTAAGATAACAGGTATTGTGGTAGCTTGTGCCACAGGTAGCAGGTGTTGTGATTGGCAGCTTCCAGAAATGCAGCCTGTCCTTGTGTCTCCCCCCACGTCTTCTTGTCGAAGACAAAAGTGGGGGGGGGCAGCGGGCGGTCAATGAGTTTTGAATAAGGTTGTAACACCTATACAAAATATTATTTAAGGAGCCATAAATGCAAGATGGAGCACAAAAACTCTCCATCAAGGAGAAAGTCGGTTACAGTCTGGGTGATGCCGCATCAAACATATTTTTTCAAACCTTCATCTATTTTATCACTATCTTTTATATGGACGTTTTTGGTCTTTCTCCTGCGGCCATAGGCACCATGTTTTTGGTAACCAAAATCTGGGATGCCGTTAATGACCCGATGATGGGTTTGATTTCAGACCGAACCAACACGAGATGGGGGAAATTTCGGCCGTATTTGCTTTGGTTTGCCATCCCGTTCGGCATACTCGGCGTGTTAACGTTTACAATACCCAATCTCAGCGCCAACGGCAGACTTATTTATGCCTACGTTACATATACATTATTGATGATGGCCTATACAATTGTTAACGTGCCCTATTCGGCACTCATGGGTGTTATGACACCTAATCCGGATGAGCGAACCGTTCTATCTCAGTTCCGGTTCATTGCAGCTTTTATTGCGACGACAATACTTCAGTTATCATTTATATGGTTAGTTATTAAAATCGGAGGAAATGAAAACAGTCCTTTCGGCTGGCAAATGACTATGGGTATTTTTTCCGTGATAGCGATTATCCTGCTGTTTATTACATTCTTTTCAACCAAAGAGCGCGTTCAGCCTCCAAAGGGACAAAGAACCCCGGTGAAGCAGGACCTGAAAGATTTGTTTACTAATTTGCCGTGGTTAATGATAGGCATTGCAACGGTTTTTCAACTCATTTACATTGTTATCCGGGGCGGAAGCATCTATTTCTACTTCAAGTATTTCGTGGAAACCAAGGAATGGGAATTACCTTTAATCGGTAATTTTCCGATTGTTTCCATATTTATGGTAGCAGGTACCATTGCGACGATTACCGGTGTTGTTTTAACAGGCATTATCAGTAAAAAAATTGGCAAATCAACAGCTTATTTTACTTTTTTAGGTATGGCCGGTATATCTACAGCGTTATTCTTTTTCTTAAAGCCCGACAAAATCTTTCTCATGTTTATTCTCCAGATAATTACATCATTTGCGGTCGGCCCTGTGTCTGTATTGCAGTGGGCCATGTACACAGATACAGCCGACTTTTCGGAATGGAAGAGAGGCCGTCGTGCTACGGGGCTGATTATGTCTGCATCGCTGTTTGCTCTGAAGCTTGGAATCGCATTGGGTGTTTCTGCTTTAGCATGGATTCTGGGCGCCTATGGTTATCAGGCCAATCAGGAGCAGACCGCAGAAGCGTTGCAGGGCATACGCATGGTAATGAGTGTTTACCCTGCCATTTTCGCCTTTGTTGGTGTAGTTATTATGTTCTTTTATCCGTTATCCAACAAAATGATGAAAAGAATCGAGGGTGAACTGCTCGAACGGCGTAAACAATTATAATTTTAAACCGATGGATTGTTATGTGGCTTTGGGAAAGAAGCACATTGCATATAATCAGGAGCTAAATCCGCACCCAAAAGTTGTCAATTTATAGGTGTAATTCGGCTGATTAAAGACCTGCAGGGCCAAAAATACTGTGAGTAAATCCAGCCGATTATTCTCAAAATAAACAGTTGCATTTATACTCGAATATTAGTATAAGTTTGAGCAAACTTCTAATGTTAGCTGTGGATTTGTATTATATTTAAGGAGTAATTTATGGCCTCTGAATCACAAAAGCTGTCAATCAAGGAGAAAATCGGCTACGGTCTGGGCGATAGTGCCGCCAACTTCTATTTCCAGATGTATATCGTTTTTATGATGTATTTCTATACCGATGTATTTGGCATATCCGCCGCGGCCGTCGGAACAATGTTTCTCGTTTCTCGTGCATGGGATGCAGTAAACGACCCTATTATGGCTGCTCTTGCCGACCGTACGAAGAGCCGATGGGGTAAATTTCGTCCCTGGGTGTTGTTTACGGCTTTCCCTCTGGCTGTCTTTGGCGTATTGGCTTTTACAACTCCGGATGTCAGTACAGCCGCTAAAATAGTGTGGGCTTATGTGACCTACAATTTCCTGATGATGTCTTATACAGCCAATAACGTTCCTTATTCGGCGTTAATGGGTGTTATGACAGGTGATTCTAAAGAGCGGACAGGTCTGGCCTCCTGGCGATTTATGTTCGCAACGGGGGCAATGCTATTAATTCAGGGATTAACTTTGCCTCTGGTCGGTAAATTCGGAGGGGGCAATGACGCTAAAGGATTTATGTTTACTATGTTATTCTTCTCCTCTCTTGCTTTGGTCTTTTTGTTAACTACATTTTTTACAACGAAAGAAAGAGTAAAACCCGAGCCCGGTCAAAGGACTTCAATAAAACAGGACCTCTCCGATCTTATTAAAAACCGTCCCTGGCTTATTATGTTCGTTGTAACCGTTTTTATATTCATTTTTTGGTCTATGAAGGGCGGTATCGGGCTGTTCTATACTAAGTACTTTGTAAATCACGAAAGTCTGCGTAGTTTTTTGCAGAATTTCGGACTGGCTCGAAGTCCGGACGCAGATATTGTAAAAACAGGGTTTACCTTTTTCAGTGTCAGTGGAGTTATTGCCATGATAATTGGCATCCTCCTTGCCAAACCTCTTGCTGTTAGGTTTGGAAAAAGGAACGTGTTTCGAGTATGTCTCTTTTTATCGGGGTGTTTTACTGTCGCATTCGTGTTTTTATCGCCGACAGCGATTTTGGGGCAATTTATCTTTAACATTCTTATTCAATTCTCTTATGGACCTACGGTTCCTTTGCTCTGGGCTATGGTTGCTGATGTTGCTGACTTTACCGAATGGAAGACCCGCCATAGAGCAACAGCTATGACCTTTGCTGGCATTTTGTTCGGTCTTAAGTTGGGTCTCAGTCTTGGTGGAGCAATCGCCGGATGGCTTCTTAGCTTATATAAGTATGTTCCTGATGCTGTTCAGGGTGCTACTACGCTCAGGGGTATTCGCTTTATGATGAGTATTTTTCCTGCTGTCGCATTCTTCATCGGTGTAGGCGCCCTTTTATTCTATAAAATTGATAAGAGTACGGAACTTGAAATGCAGGAAGAGTTAACCGAACGGCGCAAACAATATAAATTTGATTAGTTATAGTTAATGTTGCTCAACGAGCATAGAGAAGGATTGCAGAATGGAGATTCAAAGTGGGATTATTTGTACTATATTATTTTTAGTCATCTGTGGCTCTGCCGTATTTATCGGTGCCGGCTGCGGTCAGAAATATACATCCACTTCAACACTTACACTGAAGCAGGCCTTCGAAAACGATTTTTATGTTGGTGCAGCCCTGAATTACGACCAGGTAGCTGGTAAAGATGCTGACGCAATTGCTGTTGTCTGTAAGCACTTTAACAGCATTACCCCCGAGAATATGTTGAAATGGGTCAAGGTTCATCCGGAACCGGACAGGTACGATTTTGAGGCAGCCGACCAGTTTGTGGCATTTGGTGAAAAGAATAATATGTTCATTGTCGGACATACCCTCATCTGGCATCATCAGACGCCGTTTTGGGTATTTCGCGACAAATCCGGTAATCCCGTAGACCGCGAGACTTTGCTTGAGAGGATGCGAGAACATATTTTCACGGTTGTGGGTCGCTATAAGGGACGAATTCACGGCTGGGACGTTGTAAACGAAGCCGTCGACGTAGATGGGAAATTGCGGAGAACAAAGTGGCTGGATATTATCGGAGAAGATTATATCGCAAAGGCCTTTGAATACGCCCACGAAGCCGACCCTAATGCCGAACTCTATTACAACGACTATGATATGTATAAGAGAGGCCAGGTCAGGGGTGTGATTCAGCTCGTAAAAGACCTCCAGGAAAAAGGTATTCGTGTTGACGGGATTGGAATTCAGGGTCACTGGGGTCTCTATTTCCCAGCCAATGATGAACTTGAAATGACTATCAACGAGTTGGCACCGCTTGGTGTAAAATTGATGGTTACAGAATTGGAATTGACAGTTCTCCCGGATGCCTTCGGATACAGAGGCGCAGATATCTCGAAAAGCTTCAAAGCCCAAAAGAGGCTTAATCCCTATCCTAAAAGCCTGCCTGGTTGTATGCATCGAAAATTGGCCGACCGTTACGCTGAGTTATTCTCGTTATTCCATAAGAATCGGGGGCTTTTTAGCCGCATAACTTTCTGGGGTGTTCATGATGGCTACTCCTGGCGTAACGAGTGGCCCATCAGGGGACGCACGGATTATCCTCTATTGTTTGACCGACAATGTAAACCGAAACCGGCCTTTGATGCCGTAACCAAAGTTGTGCAAACTGACAAATAATCATCGTTGAAGGACCGTTTTATTTCGTCGAAAAACCGGCAGGGCATTTAACTCTGCCTTCGACCGGAGAATGGATAAATGCACCGGCTTACCATAAGATACGTGTTGCTGTTCCTTTTGTCCCTGATGTTAGTTACTGGCTGCTTGGGGCAGCAGACTCAAACCTTTCGCAATCCGATTATCTCCGGCTGTTACCCCGACCCCAGTATTTGTCGCGTCGGCGATGATTACTATATGGTTCACAGCTCCTTTGAGTTTTTCCCGGGCGTTCCCATTTTTCACAGCAAGGACTTGGTGCATTGGCGGCAAATTGGTCACTGCCTGACGCACAAAAGCCAGTTGAAACTCGACAGGGTTCGGGCTTCGGGTGGCATTTACGCGCCGACGATTCGTTACTACGAAGGTACCTTTTATATGATAACTACTGGCGTGGATTGCGGCGGCAATTTTTATGTTACTGCCAAGAATCCGGCCGGTCCCTGGTCCGAACCGGTTTGGCTTGACCGGAGTGGAATGGACCCTTCGCTGTTCTTTGATGATGACGGCATAGTCTATTACACCCGGCACGAAGGTCAGGGCGACGGCTATATTGCCCAGAGAACGCTCAATCTTGAAACAGGCAAACTCGAAGGCCCACTGAAAAAGGTATGGGGCGGCACCGGTGGTGTCTGGGCGGAAGGCCCGCATATATATAAGGTCAATGGCAAATATTACCTGATGATTTCAGAGGGTGGAACCAGCTACGACCATATGGTTACAGTTGCCCGCAGTGATTCTCCCTGGGGACCGTTCGAATCCAATCCAGACAACCCTATCTTTACTCATCGCAACCGACCCAAGCATCCTATTCAGGCTCTTGGTCATGCAGATATGGTAGAGACACCCGATGGCTGGTGGATGGTTTGTTTGGGAATACGGCCGCAGGGTGGTCATTTCCATCACATCGGCCGCGAGACTTTTCTTGTACCGGTTACCTGGAGCGATAAGGGCTGGCCGGTGGTTAACGGCAATGGCACTTTGGAAATGTCACTTCCTGCACCAAAACTTCCTCAGCATCCCTTTGAAAAACCGCCTGTCAGGGATAATTTCGACGGTGACAAATTAGCCATGCAGTGGAATTTTCTGCGGAACCCTTATGAAGATGACTTTTCCCTTACCGCGCGACCCGGATATCTGCGTCTCAATGGTTCAGCTGTGACTCTTAACGACCAGGATTCACCAGCCTTCGTTGGTCGTCGCCAAACTGATTTAAACTGCGTAGCTTCAACCCTGCTTGAATTCGACCCCAACAGCGAAAATGAGGAAGCCGGTCTTGTGGCTCGACAAAATGATAAACACCATTATGAAATCGGCGTGACTCTGCGACAGGGCAAACGCCAAGTCTTCTTCCGGAAAGTACTCAAAGGCAAGACAATGGATCCCATTAAATACGCGGATACCCAGCCTGGCCCTGTTACGTTGTCAGTCAAGGCCTCTCCGTTGTCTTATGAATTTTCCTTCCAGTCGTCCGCAAGCGACAGTAAAGTGTTAGGTACGGCTCTGACGAAGGGTTTGTCCGTTGAAGAAATAGGTTTTGAAGATGGGATGTGTTTTACCGGCGTGTACTTTGGCATGTACGCAACCGGTAACGGCAAGAAATGTATTACCCCGGCTGATTTTGCCTGGTTTGAGTACTTGTCCACCGAAGAGGGTCTTTGATGCCGATTAGGCGATGAAAATACTCGAGATTTTAATCGATAAAAACTGAAAGAGCATTATTTATGAAGTTGAATATAAAAGTGCATGGTTCGTTATTATGCTGTTATGTATTATTGTTACTTTCCCGGACGGCCTTTTGCCAGGTCAGACTTCCTGTTTTGATAAGCGATGGTATGGTGCTTCAAAGAGATGCCAATGTAAAGGTTTGGGGCTGGGCTGATGAGGGCGAAAAGGTAACGGTCAACTTTAACGGCAAATCATATAGTGCCGCAGCCGGCACAGATGGTAAATGGGCGGTAATGCTTTCTGCGTTAAAAGCGGGCGGTCCTTACAGTATGGAAATTAGTGCCGGTAATAATATAACTTTAGAAAATATCCTGATAGGCGATGTATGGGTATGTTCAGGACAGTCAAATATTGAACTGCCTATGGACAGGGTAAAATACCGCTATCCGGATGTAATCACTCATTCCGACAATCCTAACATAAGGCAGTTTATTGTTCCGCGCAGATATGATTTTCAGGAGCCGCAGGAAGATTTGAAATCGGGTCGCTGGGTATCGGCAAATCCCAAGAATGTTCTTCGTTTTTCAGCCGTAGGTTATTTTTTCGCGAAGGAATTATTCGAAAAATACCATGTCCCCGTAAGTTTTATAAACGCAGGTTTAGGTGGCTCACCGGCACAGGCATGGTTGAGCGAGGACGCCTTGAAGGCGTTTCCAGCATACCTGAAAACGGCGGAAAAATATAAAGACAGCGCCTATCTTAATCGAATCATGGAAGAAGATAAAGCTGTTAACAATGCGTGGTATGGTCGTATCCGGCAGCTTGATAAAGGACTGGAAAAAGGGCAGAAGCCGTGGTTCGATGTAGATTACGATGCCTCGCAATGGGAGACTATGAATGTGCCCGGATACTGGGCAGACCATGAACTGGGTAACGTAAACGGCGTTGTCTGGTTCAGAAAAGAAATTGATATTCCGGAATCTATGACCGGTCAGCCGGCAAGGCTTTGGCTGGGCAGGATTGTGGATGCCGATACGACTTATGTGAACGGCAAAACTGTCGGCTCGGTTTCATACCAGTACCCACCGAGGATATATGATATCCCTTCAAATCTTCTAAAGGCGGGTAAGAATATTATTGCAATAAGAGTTATTAGTAACTCAGGCCGGGGCGGCTTTATTCAGGATAAGCCTTATCATCTCTCGGCAGCGGGGCAGACAATCGACTTAAAGGGTGAATGGCAGTATAAATTAGGTGCCGTAATGGACCCGTTACCGGCTCCAACTTTTATTCGATGGCAACCGTCGGGTTTGTATAACGGAATGATTGCCCCGCTCTTAAATTACACCATTAAAGGCGTGATATGGTATCAGGGTGAATCCAACACCGGCAAGCCGCTTGAATATCAGAAACTGTTCCCCACATTGATAGCCGACTGGAGGCAAAAATGGAATCAGGGAGATTTCCCCTTTTTGTATGTGCAACTGCCTAATTTTATGGAGGCCAAAGACAAGCCTTGCGAAAGCAACTGGGCCGAGCTGAGAGAAGCACAGCTTAAAACGCTTGCTGTTCCTGACACCGCAATGGCCGTCGCCATCGATATCGGCGAATGGAATGATATTCATCCGCTGAATAAAGAAGATGTAGGCAAGCGGCTTGCACTCGCAGCTCAAAAAGTAGCCTATGGTGATGAAGAGGTAGTTTATTCAGGCCCAATTTATCAGTCGATGGAAGTCCAGGGCAACAAAATCATTATAACATTTACGAACATCGGAAGCGGATTAATCGCCAAAGGAGACGATGAACTGAAGCACTTCGCTATTGCCGGCGCCGACAAAAAATTTATCTGGGCAGAAGCGAAAATAGAAGGCGATAAAGTCATCGTATGGAATGATGATATAACCAATCCTGCAGCTGTACGCTATGCTTGGGCAGATAATCCGCAAGGCGCAAATTTATACAATAAGCAAGGCCTGCCGGCATCGCCTTTTAGAACCGATGAATAATGTTTTTCATGATTATATGCTTGTCAAATCTTAACAAATATGTTATGATATTACCGTACTGTTACATAGTGAGTAAAAATTACTTTGAGGTAAGGGTATGAAAAAAGTAAATGAAATTCTGTTATTTGCAGTTCTTCTTGTCGCAGCCGATGTGGGATATTCTCGAACCATTGACCCTCCTTACGAGGTAGGTACCTGGTCGGGGTTCCGCACGGCAGCAATAACCTACACTTTTGATGATAACTTGTCTCATCAGCTTAGTATAGCAATTCCTATTTTCAATAATTATGGTTTCAAGGCGACCCTGTATACTGTTACCAGCTCAAGCTGGGTATGGCCGGCTAACTGGACTGGTCTGCAAAACGCTGCTGCTCAAGGTCACGAAATCGGCGATCATACAGTTTCGCACCCCGGTAACTGGTGTTCATTGACATCCGCACAACAAGAGTCTGAGTATGCGAGCTCGCAGAGCACCATTAACTCATATATACCCGGCAATCAATGTCTAACGGTTGCGTATCCATATTGCTGCGCCAAATACGAAACCATGACCGCGACATATTTTATTGCCGGGCGGACCTGCTCAGGCCAGATTGTGCCGGCCACTCCCTCCAATTTCTACCAGATAAGTTCGTTTGTTCTCGGCAGCGCCGGGATAAATACGACGGCAGGCATCAACGCAAAAGCCGCTTCTGCCGCGAACTCCGGCGGATGGGCCGTATATCTTATACACGCCGTTGACGGTAGCGAGGGCGGAGGATGGTCACCGCTTTCATCTACGATACTCGATGAGAGTCTTCAGTATCTTGACGCCCACAGGGAAGTATTCTGGGTGAATACCTTTTTAAACGTTGTGAAATACATAAAAGAACGCAATGACGTGTCGGTTTCCGAAATCTCCAATACAGGCGATACTATCACTGTATCAGTGACAGACACCCTTAACGACGCGATTTACAATTATCCGGTAACCATACGCAGGCCTGTTCCCTCTGGCTGGGGTTCAGCCAATGTTACTCAGAACGGCAGTCCTGTGACTTCGTCGATTGTGCTGGTAGATTCAATCGCTTATGTTATGTTTGACGCAGTGCCGGACGGCGGAGACGTTGTGCTCTCAAAAGGCATCTACGGCGATTTTACATGCAACGGCATCGTGGAAATGAATGACTTTTCCTTTTTTCTCGGCTTCTGGCTGCTGGACGACTGCGACGGGACCGTCGGAGTGGACCTGGACGAAGACTGTAACGTCAATTTCCACGAATTTTCCGCTTTTGGGGAAAACTGGCGTATAGCCCCGTAACCGGCGAATGGAATGATATTCATCTGTTAAATAAGGAAGATGTAGGCAAACGCACAAATAAAAGGTGGTAAAATCATCGTCTGAAATGACCAGGTGCCTAATCCAGTCGCTGTGCGATATGTGTGGGCTGATAATCCTGAAGGTGCAAATTTATATAATAAAGAAGGCCTGCCGGCATCACCCTTTAGAACAGAAGAATAAGGTAAAAAATGAATTTATTCCGTCCTTACCGTGTGCAATGGTTATTATGGATTATGGCATGGCTTTTTACAGGTACCCTTCGGGCTGAAGATGGATATCAATTATGGCTTCGTTACAATAAGATATCACAACCGGAGCTTCTTTCTCATTATAGAGAGCATATAACGGAAGTTGTATTCCAGGAATCCTCCCAAACATTCAAAGCCATTCAGAAAGAACTGCAGAAAGGATTGTCCGGACTGCTGGGAAAGGATATTCCGGTGACTTCATCAGTTTCACAAGACGGAGCTATCATAGTTGGTACCTCGGATAAATCTTCTATTGTGCGAAAATTGATAGATGTTTCAGAGCTGGGGTCGGTCGGGGCAGAAGGCTATATTATTCGTTCATTATTTTTGAACAACCGACCGGTTACAGTTATTGCGGCCGATCAGCCGAAGGGTGTCTTATATGGAGCGTTTCATTTTTTGCGCCTTATTCAGACTCAGCAGTCTCTTGACGATTTGTCCATCCTGCACAAGCCGCGGATTCAGAAGCGCCTGTTGAACCATTGGGATAATCTCAACGGAAGTGTCGAACGGGGCTATGCCGGCAAATCAATATGGAACTGGAAGAATCTGCCCAAAAAAGTTGATTCACGCTATAAAGATTATGCGCGAGCGAATGCATCCATTGGTATTAATGGTACGGTCCTGAATAATGTAAATAGCCAGGCGGAGATTCTAACCAAGGACTATATCGAGAAAGCAGCCGTGATTGCGAACGTTTTAAGGCCTTACGGCATCCAGGTATATTTTAGTATAAAATTCACATCACCCAGAGAAATCAGCGGTCTGTCAACTGCTGACCCGCTAAATCCGTCAGTGCGTCAATGGTGGAAAGAAAAGGCGAAGGAAATTTATCGAATGATACCGGATTTCGGAGGATTCCTGGTCAAGGCCTATTCGGAAGGACAGCCGGGTCCGCAAATTTATGGCCGAAGTCATGCCGATGGCGCCAATATGCTCGCTGAAGCACTATCTACCTACGGGGGCATCGTGATGTGGCGGTCATTTGTTTATGACCTTTCGATTGACTCAGACCGTTCTAAATGCGGACACCTTGAGTTTGTTCCGCTGGACGGGAAGTTCGCGTCAAATGTCCTTGTGCAGGCCAAAAACGGACCGGTGGATTTTCAGCCCCGTGAGCCGTTTAATCCTCTCTTCGGAGCTATGCCGAAAACGCCGTTAATGATGGAACTGCAGATAACGCAGGAATATACAGGCCAGGGTAAACATCTGGTTTATCTGGCACCCCAATGGAAGGAAGTGCTGGATTCGGACACCTATGCAAAGGGCCCTGGAACGCTTGTCGCCAAGATTGTGGATGGTTCTGCTGAAAATCATGCCATCAGCGGAATTGCAGGGGTTTCGGGAATTGGTACTGAGCGTAATTGGATGGGACATCATTTTTCTCAGGCCAACTGGTACGCATTCGGACGGCTTGCCTGGGACCCGGCCCAGTCCTGCGAGCAAATCGCTGAGGAATGGATTAGAATGACCTGGTCCAATGAGCCGGAGATGATAGATGTGATTGCGAAGATGATGGCCGGCTCCTGGCAGGCCTGCGTTGACTATATGACGCCGCTGGGGCTTCACCACCTGATGGCTGCCGGTCACCACTATGGGCCGGGACCAGACTATGTCCATCCCGGCAGGGCAGACTGGAGCTCAACCTATTATCACAAAGCCGACTCTGGAGGAATTGGATTTGACCGAAGTAAAAAAGGCAGCAACGGCGTAAGCCAATACGCTCCGCCCCTGCGGGAGTTGTGGGATTCACCGGATACGTGTCCGGAAAAATATCTTCTGTGGTTTCATCATCTACCCTGGACGCATCGTCTGTCATCCGGCAAGTCGCTTTGGGATGCGTTGCAGTTTCATTATAATAGAGGTATAGAGTACGTTTGTTCTATGCAGCAATCCTGGGATTCATTGGAGAATAAAATTGACCCTGTTAGAAGTGAGCCCGACAGTCCGCACCGTCCACATTCGGTGCAGACTTCTAACAGGGTTGACCGGGAAAGGTTCGACCATGTCAAAGCAAGGCTGGCTATGCAGCTTCAGAATGCTCGTGAATGGCGAGATGTCTGCCTGGAATACTTCGGCCGGTTTGCAGAGCCTAGCCCATTGTAGGGTGGGCTAAAGCCCACCCTACGGCAAAGCCCACCCTACGGTGGAAAAGGAATAAATGACGATTAAAAAGAGCATATTATTAAAAACGGTTGTTATAGTTATCATAGTTATGTTTTGTTTGTTTGCTATGCTTTTTTTAAGTCAAAAGGCGGGTAAAGTAAAAACGATTCGTATTTCTCATAGTCTTGATTCCTCTCACCCCATTCATCAATCGCTGGAATATTTTGCTAAAATAGTGGAGGAAGAATCCGGAGGTACACTTAAGGTGCTGGTTTATCCCAGTTGCCAGTTGGGTTCTGACAGGGAAACCGTTGAATTAATGCAGATGGGAATTATATCGATGGGTATTTGCTCCAGCGGCCCTTTGGAAAGTTTTGTGCCGGATATGAAGATATTCGGGGTTCCATATTTATTCAGGGACAAAGAACATATGTATCAGGTTCTTGATGGTCAAATTGGGGAAATGTTACTTTCGGCAGGTGAAGAATTTGGTCTTAAAGGACTTTGTTTTCTTGATGCAGGAGCAAGAAGCTTCTATACGTGCCATAAGATGATAAATACACCGGAAGACCTTGAGGGCATGAAAATTCGTGTGATGAAGACGAATATGTGCATAAAGACGATTGAGGCGATGAATGCCTCCCCAACACCCATTAATTTCGGTGAGCTTTACACGGCTCTTCAGCAGGGTGTTGTTGATGGTGCTGAAAACAATCCACCAAGTTTTTACACCTCAAGGCATTATGAAATCTGTAAATATTATAGTTTGGACGAGCACTTAAGAATTCCTGATGTTCTGCTCATAAGCAAAATATTTTGGGATGGTCTTTCGAATGAATATAAGCAAATGTTATTAAAAGCTTCAAAATTGACAGTTCAATATCAAAGAAAGCTTTGGTCTGAATTTGAAGTTTATGCTCTTGAGGAAGTGGAAAAGGCCGGCGTCGAGGTTATTTGCCCGGGGAAAAAAGATTTTATTGCTTTGGTCAAACCTCTCTGGCAGGAGTTTGAGGGCACTGAAATGGGAAAAATGATTAAAGAAATTCAGGCGATTAACTGAATTAACAGGCAGATTAAAAAAAGGAATCCTTATATGAAAGCATTAGATAAGACCGTGCGTTATTCAGCAGGGTTAATCATGGGACTGCTGGTGGTGGATGTTGTCTGGCAAGTATTGAGTAGATATGTCTTTGAAGCACCTAGTCCCTGGACTGAAGAATTGGCCGAATTCCTTATGATATGGCTGGGACTTTTAGGAGCATGTATTGCTCTGAGGCAAAAGGCCCATCCGAAAATAGATTACGTTGCGAATAAGCTTTCCTTGGAAAACCGACTGATTGTGAAGATATTTTCGCATTCCATCGTGCTTCTATTTTCCATTTCTGTGCTTTTGTATGGCGGCTACCAGCTGGTTTACAACACGTTTATAACAAATCAGACATCACCTGCATTGATGATTAAAATGGGATACGTTTACCTGGCTATCCCCATCACAGGTGTGGTTATGGTTATTTACAGCATCAACGACATTTTCGTTCTAATCAGGAATGGCGGAGAAATTTGATGGATTACTCAATCTGGGTCATGTTAATTACCTTTTTTGTCCTTTTACTGCTGGAAGTGCCTATTGCTTTTTGCCTTGGTATCTCTTCGCTTGCGGCCTTGATGACGATAGGAGATATGCCGGCATTCCTGGTCGTTTCACAGCGAATGCTCAATGGAATGAATAGTTTTACCTTACTCGCAATACCCTTTTTTATATTAGCCGGCCTTTTTATGGGAAGAGGCGGTATTGCCAAGAAGCTTATTGATTTTGCGAATGTTCTTGTGGGTAAGCTGACTGGAGGATTAGGTTTTGTGAACATTTTAACATGCATGCTTTTTGGGTCAATATCCGGGTCTGCAGGAGCCGCGGTATCTTCTGTCGGAGGATTTATGATTCCTCTGATGAATAAGTATGGCTACAATAGAGAATTTAATACTTCTATAACGGTCACTGCTGCGACAACTGGTTTGCTTATCCCGCCAAGCAATGCTATGATTATATATTCACTGGCCACGGGCGGTAAAGTGTCCATTGCTACTATTTTTGTGGCGGGTGTCATACCGGGTATTCTGGTAGGTCTCGCTTTGATGGCGACGGCGGGTGTTATATCTGCAAGGAAAAATTACGGCAGAGAGGCAGGACAAAGTGTAAAAGTAAGTGATGCTCCGGTGGCATTTATAAAAGCCTTACCTGCGATATTTCTTATCGTCATAATTATGGGAGGTATCCTTTCAGGCGTCTTTACGCCCACCGAAGCATCAGCGGTCGCAGTCGTCTATGCTTTTGCGTTATCCGTTTTCTTTTATAGAGAAGTGAAATTAAGTGAGATTCCATCGATTCTTATTGATTGTGCGAAAATAACGGCTGTGGTTCTTTTTTTAATTGGGGCCTCTATGTCAACAAGCTGGATTCTTGCGTACAATAATATCCCGGAAAAAATAATGGCAGCCATGTCAGCCTTTTCATCAAATAAATATGTTATATTACTTCTCATTAATTTCATTTTGTTAGTTGTAGGAATGTTCATGGATATGACGCCCGCCATCTTGATTTTTACGCCTATTTTCCTGCCGGTCGTTATGAAGTTAGGTGTTGACCCAATCCATTTTGGAATCATTATGCTCATGAACTTGTGTATAGGTTTGTGTACTCCACCCGTAGGTACGGTTCTGTTTATCGGTTGCGGGATTGGTGATACAACGGTGGTAAAAGTAACGAAACATTTGTTGCCTTTCTTTGTGTCAATGATTCTTGCACTTTTAGTTTGTACATATATCCAGTGGTTTAGTCTTTGGCTTCCAGGCTTTGTTGGATTGTTGAAATAATTATATATATAGAGGACACAGTAAATGAATCAAAAGCAATGGGAAACAATTAATGATGTTATTGAAGGTAAAAAGCTGGTCCCCATCCCTGCTGGTTTTATCATCGATAGTCCCTGGCTTCCGGGGTGGTTTGGCTGTTCCACACTGGATTATTATACGTCTGACGAAATTTGGTTTGAGGCGAACAAGAAAGCGATTGAAACTTTTCCCGAAGCGATTTTTCTGCCCGGTTTCTGGGCTGAATATGGTATGTGCACAGAACCGAGTGCATTTGGGACAAAATGCCGATGGGATGAGAGTAATTTGCCTCATCCCTTAAAAATAACAGGTGATATTGTTGAGATATCCACCATTCAAAAGCCAGATGTAAAAACAGACGGTTTACTGCCGTTTGTGATAAATCGGTTAAAAAACATGCAGCCGAGAATCAATGCCCTGGGACATGAAATTAAATTTGCGGTGGCAAGAGGTCCATTGAATATCGCTTCATTCCTCATGGGCGCAACAGAATTGATGATGGCCTTGATTACTCATCAGGATGAATGTCATAAGTTGATTAGTAGCATCACGGATTTTCTCATTGACTGGATTGGCTATCAAAAAGAGGCATTTCCCACAATTGAAGGAATATTGGTTCTTGATGATATTATTGGTTTCATAGGAGATGAGCATTGTAAGGAGTACGTTGTTCCTTATTTTAAAAGGATATATCAGACGTTTGATTCAAAGGTCAACTTCTTTCATAATGATGCTGCTGGCCTGGTAAGTTCACCCTATCTTCCCGAGATTGGTATTAATCTTTTTAATCCAAGTTTTGAACATGAAATCAATGAGCTTAAAATACTCACAGAGAATAAAGTTACAATCTTAGGAAATATCCCCCCGAGGGATGTCTTAGCTTCAAAAACTACTGATGAGATTCGTGAATACGTGATTCGAACTCTCCAATCCTGCGATGATAAAAGCAAATTAATCTTATCTTGTGGCGGCGGAATGCCGCAAGCAGTGCCAACAGAAAATATTCGGGCCTTTATGATGGCCTGCCGGGAAACGTCTGCTGTTTAATATAGGATTCAAATATACATTAGAGGTGGATTGTTATACTATCAAAGATTTGGGGAAAATAGCTATTTCTGTCATGAATTTCGCTTCGGTTATATTATCTTTGAATCTTTAATCAATTTTAAGCCATGCAATGTATTTATGTTGATTTCGTTAGATAACGTGGCATTTGCTGTGCGCTAACCGGGGACTCAGCGGACTTCGGATAAGGTTTTTCGCTTCATTTACGAACTTGGATGAAAAGGTACTATTGTGTATGGAAATGCCACTCGCACTGATTAAGAATAGTAGTTACTGCCTCTGAAAAAGCGGCTCAGACTACAAGACTGAGCGCTCATAAGACTAAAGGCTGAACAACAAAATTGCGAATGTGCTGTGATACGTTTGTAACGGAGAGGGCGGGATTCGAACCCGCGGTACCCTTATGGGCACACCGGTTTTCGAAACCGGCTCGATAAGCCGCTCCGACACCTCTCCAAAAAATTCACTATAACCTATACAACCAATAAGCTGAAATTGCAAGGATATTACTTAGGTCGAGCCCCGCACCAATTGATGCTTGTCGTGGATATTACTTATTGCCGGGGCGTTGTTTTTGATGGGAGACAATTGGTGCGGGGTCGATAAAATAATATTCAGCCAAAAGTTGTTGAAATAGTACAGGGCTTTATTTAAAATCCGTCGAATTGTTAACAAGGGTATTCGAGGTTCAGCAATGTATATAATACCTGCAATCGACCTGCGGGATGGTAAATGTGTTCGGCTCATCCAGGGTGAATATCACCGGCAGATAACCTATCAGGACGACCCTGTCAAGCAGGCCCAGCAATTTAGCCGGGCCGGGGCGGAATGGCTGCATATTGTCGATTTGGATGGGGCCAAATTAGGCAAGCCGGTTAATACCGACACAATATCAGCCATTGCAAATCTTGGGCAATTCAAAATTGAAGTTGGCGGCGGGCTGCGCGATGAAGCTTCCATAGAACAATTGCTCGATATGGGCGCAGAACGTGTGATAATCGGCACCAAGGCCGTCAGCGACTTCGAGTGGTTCAGCGAGATAACCGAAAAGTTCAGCGGTAAGATTGCACTCGGCCTTGACGCAAGGGGTTCGAGGGTTGCTACTCACGGCTGGACGCAAGATAGTCCGCAACTTTTGCTGGGCTTTGCTATCGAAGCTGCCAAATTGCCTTTGGCAACAATAATATATACCGACATTACCAGAGATGGTATGATGACGGGGCCAAATCTTGAAAGAACAAAGGCACTTGTCGAAGCAGTAGAGGTGCCTGTTGTAGCTTCTGGTGGTGTCAGGGAGCTAACCGATATTAAGAAGCTGGCTGAATTGGGGGTTGAAGCAGCAATAATCGGCCGGGCTTTGTACGAAGGTACGCTCAAGCTGTCCGACGCAATAAACGAAGCTGAGACCTTATCTTTTTCACCATAGCTCTGCCTACATCTTCTTCATATGAACTTGAATCACGGTAATATCAGAAGGTGTAATACCGCTTATTCGAGAGGCCTGGCCGAGTGTGCTTGGCCTAAAAAGTGACAGTTTTTCTTTCGCTTCAGCCCGCAGATGCACAATGTTGTTATAATCCAAATCAATCGGGAGCTTTTTGTTCTCTAAAGCCTGCAAACCAGCGGCCAGGCGATGCTGTTTAGCTAAATAACCTTCATATTTTGCATCGATGATTGTGGCCTGTAAAACATCTTCAGCCAGTTTCATATTTCTAACGTCGGGATTCTCAAACAGCGTTTCTGCAACAGTACTATTTGGCTTTTGCAGCTGCTGCCATAAACTTTGGCCATTCGACCGGGTGCTCGTCAGATAACTTTTAAGTTTATCAATGGCCTGCAGCTTGTTCTGGAATTTCGCCCAACGCTGCCTGTCCACAAGGCCGATGTCTCTGCCTATTGGTGTTAATCTTCTATCCGCATTGTCGGCTCTTAACGATAATCGATACTCAGCTCGTGATGTGAACATTCGATACGGCTCGTCAATGCCCTTGGTTAGTAAATCATCTATCAGCACGCCGATATATGCCTGGTCTCTGCCGAGAACAATGGGCTCTTTGCCCTGGACTTTTCGGGCGGCATTTATGCCGGCCATAATACCCTGTCCAGCCGCTTCTTCATATCCGCTGGTTCCGTTTATCTGGCCTGCCAGAAACAGCCCGGAAATTTTCTTGGTCTCCAAACCGGGCTTTAGCTGAATGGGCGGACAATAATCGTATTCAATCGCATAGGCGTAATAAATAATCCGAGCATTTTCTGTTCCTGGTAGCAATTTTAGTAACTGCTCTTGAACGTCTTTTGGCATAGAGGTAAAAATGCCATTGCAGTAAATTGTCTTTATCGTTTCTTCTTCCGGTTCGAGGAAAATTCGGTGCTGGGCTTTATCGGCAAACCTGACAACTTTGCTTTCAATGCTCGGGCAATAGCGTGGGTCGGCGCCGGTTATCTGGCCGGATGAAAGTGGAGCACGATGTAGATTATCCCGAAGCAGCTTATGTATCTTTTCGTTGGTATATGTAATCCAGCAGGGCACCTGTGGTTGTTCTATCTTTTCGGTCATAAATGAAAACGGCACCGGCGGCTCATCTCCGGGTTGTACCTGCAATCTATCAACATCCACCGTCTTGGCATCTAATCTCGGTGTCGTATCTGTTGCCATCCGGCCAAGCTCCAGTCCGAGCCGTTTCAAGCTCTGCGAAAGTTCGATGCTGGGCGGCTCGTCGAGTCGTCCGCCGGAGAATTGCTCGCTTCCGATATACATCATCCCGCCGAGGAATGTCCCCGGCGTTACGACAACTGTTTCTGCTTTATAAACCGACCCGTTTTTACAGCCAACCGCTCGTACCTTATTGTTTTCTGTTATTATCTCTGTTGCGATTGCCTCGATAATGGTCAGATTGGCTGTCTGTTCGAGCATCTGCTGCATCCACTTTGCATATTTGCCTCTGTCGGCTTGAGCGCGTGGTGACTGAACAGCAGGTCCCTTCGAACGGTTCAGAATCCTGAACTGTATCCCCGTTGCGTCTATAGCCAGCCCCATCAGTCCCCCCAGTGCGTCGATTTCGCGCACAATTTGTCCTTTGGCAAGTCCCCCGATAGCTGGATTGCAGCTCATCTTGGCTATTTTATTTTTGTCGATGGTAACAAGGCAGGTTTTAGCCCCGATTTTTGCCGTTGCATAAGCCGCTTCGACACCGGCGTGCCCTGCCCCTATTACGATACAATCAAATTCATTTGCCTTTGTTCTGTTAGACATATTTAGCCAGTATAGCTTTTTGAACTTCTTAATCAAGCCTTGACAATTGATGTCATTTCTCTAATAATGGTGTCAGAATATGGTTTATATTGCAGAATTTGCTAAGTCTGGGTTCTTATGCGGAAACCGTATAAGCAATAGTTGGGCGGCGAAAGGAGCAATCAAGTTGAAGGCAGAATTGACATGCGAAAAGTGTAGACAGACGATTGTACAGGCAACTGCTAAGTACACGCGTGGATTGTGTATCCGTTGTTACAGACTAGCAAAGACCGGTAGAAAAACGATACAGCTTGAATGCAAAGGCTGCTGTCGCAAGTACATATTGGGTGTGGACGCGGTCGTGACCACACCGGAAGAAACCATATCTAAGGTTGGTGCTTGGTTGGGTGGTGGTCCTACCGCTGGTTTGTACCCAGATGTAGTCGGTCCGGCGGAAAGACCCGGACACCTGAATGATGAACAGATCGCGAAGGACCAGGAAGCTATTAGAGTAGTTCAGGAGGCCATGAAATCGGGCACCTCCCGTAAGTGGCGATGCTTCAAGTGTGGCCGCGTGCAGGAATATTCCGCTGATACTCTATAGGTAGGGTCAATCTGAACGTAATGAGACAGGAATACCTGAAAACTTCGAACGAGGCATAAGAAGGCGCTGCACCTAACCGCTATTTCGCTCGGCAGGTGAGTTTTATCGTTATGTGCTTTGAGAGATTGAAATTGAAGACAATTCACTCCGCCTGCAGCGGTGAAATCCGCCCAGCAGGTGAAACCTGCGTTAGATATTACAAAATTATTGGTAAAAATTACTTGATTTTTAACACCTTATATGGTAGTATTTTTATAAATGAGGTAATCAGAAAATGAAAAAGAACCATCAATTACCTATATTAATAGAAAAAGACGAGGACGGATTTTATGTAGTTGAATGTCCTGTATTTTCGGGATGCTACAGCCAGGGAAAAACCATAGATGAAGCCCTAAAAAACATTCGAGAAGTAATTGATTTGTGTCTCGAAGAAAAAGAAAATAAAGAAGCCCTTAAAAATTTCCATCCCCAAGAATTAAGTTTCTACACACTATCTTATGCCTAAATTACCTATCATTTCTGGCAATCAGGCTATAAAATGTTTTGAAAAGATAGGTTATCAAGTCGTTCGCCAACGAGGTAGCCATGTGCGAATGCGCCACAAAAGTAATAGTACTAAACAGCCCTTAACTATACCTCGTCATAAGACATTGGGTAAAGGTCTCATACGCAAATTACTGCGTGACGCTGAACTTACTACCGAAGAATTTTTAAAGTTGCTTTAACGCTGTCTCCTTTTCCGCCAGTGCAACTGCTGAGGCAATTGCAAAATTGGCTGTATGTGTAATACTAATGCTTATGTGTTCAATCCCAAGCTTATCGGCAAGTTTTTTAACCTCTCCGCAAAGAGTAACCTCCGGTTGGCCTGCACGGTTGTTTATTACCTCTATATCTGTCCAGGCTATTTTACCCCGCCAGCCGGTGCCCATCAGTTTTAGAACAGCTTCCTTGGCCGCAAAGCGTCCGGCTAACTTCTCTATTGAGTTTTTATTTGCCTCGGCATAAGCCCGTTCAGCAGCAGTAAAAATCCTGTTGGTGAATCGCTGCCCGTGCTGCTTGAGCATTTTCTCTATCCTCGGACAATCGACAAGGTCTATACCGTGTGCCACAATTTCCATATTTTTCGTGTCTCGTCGCTCGTGCCCCGTCGCCCGCATCTCATTGTTCGAGTCACGGGTCACGGGGCACGAGTCACGAATTACTGGTTGCTTATTCGGTAAATTTTTTCCAGACAAAAATCTATAAATTTGTCTTTTTCTTTGATGTCCCTTTGCTGCATAACTCTGGCATTAAGTTCATTAATAACTTCCCGTCGGCGGTCGGCAATAATCCTTTGTTCTACCTGTCGTTGCACTTTTTCAAACGGCTCATAGCTCTTCGAGCGTTTTTCTTCGAGCTTTATTATAAAAATATGTCCCTGTGCTCCAATCGGCCCTGCTATCTGACCTGGCTTTAATCTTTCTGCCTCGATGGCAAGAATGTCATAAGGTTTAGCCAACGAATCCGGGTTCACCGGATTCCACAATCCGTCAAACGCTCTCCTATGTCCATGTGAGTATGCCTTTGCCAACTTGCCGAAATCTTCGCCAGCACGGATTTGCTCAACTAATATATCAGCAATCTTTCTCGCTTCCTCGTGAGGGTTCTGATTTGGGTCTGATAGTCGAAGTTTTGCAGCTTCAATATCTATCAGGCGAAACTGTATTGTAGCCGGCCTGACAAAGGATTCTTCCTTCATTTTCTCGTAACAGGTCTTTAACTGGCTATAACTAATCGGGCTGCTGTTACCGGGAAATTCTTTTGCTACATACGATTGAGTAAGTATCAATCTTTTTTGACGTTTCTTAAAGCTCTGTCTATCCATTCCCATTTGTTTGAGTGCTTCATCTGCCTTGGCCTGGTCGCCTCCAAAGTTGAGAACAAATTTTCTCAGCTCTATTTCTGCTGCTTTTTCCACGGCTTCGTCAATATTCTCATTGGCCTGGCTTTTAGCCAGCTGATAAAATAAAATGTCTGAAATCTTAATCGACAGCGCTGATTCAAGAGAGCTTCTGGCTTGCTCTTTGAATTGCTCAAGACTGTTCGTTTGCGCTATTGGCGTAAGATATTCAATTGGTGAGATGAACATTTCCCCCAGATTAATCGGCGAATTAATTACATCATCACTGCTTATAGTCTCACCTCCAATAACAAGTATCGGTTCGCCTGCTTCTTCCAAAAGCTTTATCTTTTGCCTAAGGGCCAAGCGCTGTAGCTCAGCTTTTTTTGAAGCTGATTTGCTGCTGTCTGAACAGCTGCCGACAAAAAACAACAGAGAAAAAGAACAGCCCAAGACTGCTTCCAGGGTTCCCAAACGCCCAAAAGAGCGTTTGGGGGCCTTTGGCCACTCATAATCTCTCCTTCGACTGAGCTTAGCCGAATGTCCCTGTCGAACCATTTCTTTACGCATCTTAAATCGACCTCTCAACTCTAAAAAAAGACCCTTAAAACCAAAGGACATATTACAAAAAGCAGCTTATGCTGCTCTGCCCCCGCTCTTGCTTCACAAGAAGCTGCGGGGGCTACGAAGCACGAGTAAATTTAACCATAAACGCAAATTAGCCAAATTACAATCCTTATTTTCAAATCCTGTGGACTACGGGCCTCTGTGTCATTGCCACGCCCTGCACCGTGCTGGTGCGGGACTCCTCGCAATGACAAAAAATGGCCAAAAGATTTTCAGCAAGACCAGGAATATGCCGAATAATATTACTGGGCAAAAACAGATCAGGAGCAAAAAATGAAAAGGTTATATTGGCTCGTTGGATTGCTGGCGATAGGTACATTTGCCGGTTGTCACACCGACATTGTGTGCACCAAACATCTGAAAACGCTCGACCATAAATGCGTATGCCTTGCACCGCTCGACAGCGAGAACCCAAATATAGGAAAAGTCATCAGAGACATTATCGAAAAAGAGTTCGTAAGGCGAAAAATCGAGCTATGCGACCCAAATACAGCGACAGTTTTTATCACCGGAGCGACTTTTCTAACAGCAAGGTCTACATCGAGCCGGACCTTCCTCGGTGGCTCATCCGCTTCGAGTCAGGCCATCGAAAGTGTGTCTCTGGTAGCCAAGGATAAAAAAGGAGAAATTTTATTGTCGGCTTCTTACGATAATAAGGAGCGATACAGCGCCAGCAAATTGGCTAAGGAATTCGGCTCGGCCCTGGCAAACAAACTCAAATAAGACCCTTTGTCATAAAGAATAAAACGCTCGAAGCTTCTATCCTTCACTTTTTCCTCCTGCCATAATTTCTCGTAAAATTGTTATTAGTGTTTTCGGCTCGAAATAACTCTTTCCCACGCGCAAATACACCGTCTTAGAGCCAATTGTAACTGCAGGCAGCGAAGCGCTGAAAGTTGGTGTTTTAATGAAAAAAGGGGCTTGCCAGCATGCTGAGCTGGCTCAGGCTTAAATGGGAAATTTTAATTTATATTGACTGTTCAATACAGGACATCCACGTAAACCGGAAAATGGTCACTGTAGGTTGCTTCAAATTGCTCATGAGTTTCGCCAAAATACTCCGGGCGAATCACATAAGAAGAGGGCTTACTCAGACTCGGTTTTAAAGAGCTGGTCACATAAATATGATCTATGTTTATACCCCTGAAGCAGGTGACATTTCCATTCTCTTTCGCAAGCAGACTCAGCCTGCGCTCTTGCTGCAATGACATATGAGGTGAGCCTGGCGGCTCTCCATTGAAATCCCCCAGCAGGATAATATCCCTGCTTTCTTCCTTTGTCCCCAAAAATTCCTGAACCTTTGTGCGAAGCCAACCCCCCTCTTTTTTTCTGACAAGACTGTCCTGCCAGTGACAATGTATGCTAATGACTCGAAAAATTTTACCCCGTCGGCCAACCGGGCAAAACACTCCGCTCACCGGACTGCGAAAATCAACACCGGGATATTTTGCCTGGGTAGGTTCGCTCAGTCTTAGCAGCATTTCTGCCGATAGTATTTCAACCCTGGCCGTATCGTACAGCAAGGCATTAGCACCCCATTTAGTCATACTCTCCTTCATTGTATCCGGCAGACTCTTCTCGGTAATGGGATGATATATCTCCCAGGAAGGGCCCATAGCTTTTTGAATTTTCTTGAGAACCGAAATATCAGCGATCTCCTGCAGAGCAATCACCGCGGCATTAAAACCTTTAATTCTATCCGCAATGGCTAAAACCTGTTCATCGGTACGTCGAACTTTACGAGCTTGGCCGCCCAGAAATTCGATGTTCCACGTAACAATACGCAACGATTTATCGCTCCGCCCTTGAATGATTCCAGGTTCTGCACAGCTTAAGATAAACAAAAACGCTAAAAGCAACAAAGACACACATTTACGCATAGTCTAATCTCCCATTTGCAAACTCATTGTTTTTTTATGTTTTCCTCGATGTCAAAAATTTTTCTCAAAACACTCATAATTGTTTTCGGCTCGAAATAATTTGCAGGCAAGCACAGATATACCGTCTTCGGCTCCAGTATTCTAACCTTTCCTGATATATTCTTAAACAAGAAAGCTGCTTTGCTTTCTGCATCTTTTTCAAACGAAAATACCAAATCCTGCCCTGAAGTGACAATACTTTTTATATCCTGCCTGCTTGCCGCAATTCGCAACTGGGCCAATTCCAGCAGCAGTTTGACCTCATCCGGCACAGGGCCATAAACATCAGTTAATTCGTTTTCTATCTGTTTCAAGTCCTCTGCGGTTTTTGCAACAGCAATTTTGTGGTAAACATCCATTCGGAGTCTGTCGAGCGGTATGTAATTTTTAGGTATATATGTAGCAAAACCCAAATCGATAGCCGCCGTAGGTATTGGTTCAGTCGGCTCGTTATTCAATCTTTTCACAGCGTCAGCCAGCAATTCGCAGTACATCTGATAACCCACGATTTGAATATGGCCGGACTGCTCCGGCCCTAAAATATTGCCGGCACCTCGGATCTCTAAATCCCGCAGAGCAATCCTGAAGCCGGCGCCTAAATTCGAATACTCTTCTATGGCTTTGAGCCGTTTGGCTGCCAACGGCGTAATCGGCCGGGATGCCGGAAGCAGCATATATGCATACGCTCGGTGTTTATATCTGCCGACCCTGCCTCGAAGCTGATGCATCTCCGCCAGGCCGAACCTGTCCGCATCGTTTATAAAAATCGTATTCGCATTTGGAATATCCAGCCCCGATTCGATAATAGTCGTGCAAACAAGCACATCAGTGTCGCCCACTACAAAATCTACCATCGCTCGCTCCAGTTCGCTCTTGGGCATCCGGCCATGTGCGATGGCAACTTTTGCATCAGGCACAAGTTTTTGAATCTCCCAGGCCTTTTTCTCAATCGTCCTGACACGGTTGTGCAGGAAAAACACCTGTCCCTGACGGTTTAATTCATGGTAAACGGCCTTTTTGATAAGCTCTCTGCTGTAGGCAGTTACGGTTGTTGCTATGCTTCGCCTGTCCAACGGCGGCGTCGCCAGTGAGCTTATATCGCGCAGACCTAATAGTGACATATGCAGTGTCCGTGGAATTGGCGTAGCTGTCATTGTAAGAACATCGACGTTGACACGCAGCTTTTTGAGTTTTTCTTTATGTTCGACCCCAAACCGCTGCTCCTCGTCGATTATCACCAGCCCCAAATCCTTAAATCCCACGTCATTACTTAAAAGCCGATGCGTGCCTATAAGAACATCGACTTTGCCCGCCTTTGTCCGTGCTATAATGTCTGCTGCCTGCCTCGTTGTTTTGAACCGATTCAAAATCTCAATGCTGACCGGAAAATCAGCAAACCGCTCGGTAAAAGTCCTGCCATGCTGCACACACAATACCGTTGTCGGCACAAGCACCGCCAATTGCTTTCCCTTCTCGACCGCCTTAAAAGCCGCCCGCATTGCAAGCTCGGTCTTGCCATAGCCCACATCACCGCACAGCAGTCTATCCATCGCCACTGGTTGCTGCATATCCGCTTTGATTTGCTCTGCGGCCGCAGTCTGGTCCGGTGTTTCCTGGTAGGGGAAAGACTCCTCGAATTCGGCTTGCCAGTTTGAGTCTTCTTCGAACTTAATTCCGCCCATTGTCTGGCGGTGGGCCTGGACCTCAAGCAATTCTGCTGCAAGGTCAGCAACGGAACGTGCAACCTTTTGCTTTTGCTTGAGCCATCTTTTCGAGCCAACTTTGCTTAAGCTCGGACGCTTTGGACTTGTCCCTATGTATTTCTGCACTAAGGCAATATTGTGAACCGAAACCTGTATTTTCACGCCGTCGGCATATTCGATAGTAAGATACTCACTTATCCGGCCTTTTTCTTGTATAGTTTTCACCCCTAAAAACTTACCAATACCGTATGAAGCGTGAACAACATAGTCACTCACCTGCAAATCGCTGAGCGTATCCACCGATGCCATCGCCCGTCCCGGCCTCTGCCTTCTCCGAAGTGCATATTGGCCGAACAGCTCGTGATGACTTATCACTATAGTATCGAGCGAATTTATGACAAAACCCTGATGAATAAATCCTCTGGCCAGCTTAAAATTCGCAGGAATTTTCTCATTAATATCCTCGATAATCTCACCTATCCTCTTAATTTCAGCTTCGGCTTCGCAGTAAAGCAGCACTTTCTTGCCGTGCTTTGTCTCTTGGACCAATTCCTTCAGAGCTTTTTTGTGTCCGGCCCATAAAGAAGCGGCCTTGTGTTGAAACTGCTGCACACTTCTAATATCCACTTTAAGCAAGTCATCCGTTTTAGTTGTAGCGAATCTGCAAACATGTAGTTGTGTGAATTGCGCAAGCGCATTATAGATATCAGCCCAGCTATAAAGTCGACTTGCATCTTCAGCCCGCTGCCGAAGTATATTCGCCACATCTCCGATATCAGCCGGCTCTTCGAGAATTACTATGGAATCTTGAGGCAGGATGTTTACAAAAAGCTCCCTCTGCTCTATCGCAGTGCCACACACCACAGAAATAATACCGATAGCTCTTATCTGTCGAATTGACCGCTGTGTATCGAGGTCTATTTCGCGGATACTCTCTATAGTGTCACCAAAAAATTCAACCCTGACCGCCTCAGCAATCTGCGATGACAGTTTTTTCTGTTGGTGGTCTAATAGAACCTTACCGTTAGTCAACGGAGCATAAATGTCAACAATTCCTCCGCGACGGGCAAATTGACCCGGCAAATCAATCCTTTCCACACGCTCAAAACCATTATCTACGAGCCACTGGACTGCTTGCTCAGGTGATAGCGTTTTATTAATCTCTAACTGCAAACAACTTTCCTGCAGAACCTGTGGCTTCGGTATCGGTTGACAAATCGCCTGCACAGACGCAGAAATAATAATGTTATCCTTAGCTGAACGAGTCACGAGCGACGAGCAACGAGAGACGATTTTCAATCTCTCAGCCCGAATTTCATCGGTGGCATCGGCTAAATCTTCTTCACCTTCCCACGCGGCAAGCTGCTCGATTTTCCGGCCGCTGAAAGTGTGTAAATCATCAGCAGCTTTATCGGCATCATCGATGTGTGGACAGATGTAGAGAATCGGCCGATTAAGTTTCTCTGATACGAAAGCGGCGAGCAGGCGCGCAAAGGACCCCCACGTCCCCTCGACTTTAACCACCCCCTCAGCACCTTTTACGCTGGTCAGCCGGGAGATTACCTGAGAAACTACTCTCTCTTTGTCGAGGTTCATCGATTATATAAAAGCTGCCGGTTGTAAGTCAGCGATTAGCTAAATCAACAGGCAATAGTCGATTGAAAAAACAGCCGTGAATATTAACCGGTCGATGGTCAGCGGTCAATCATATACCAAAGCTGGTCCCAACCGCTATGGCCGCTTGTATAAGGTGATGATTTCTGGGTACCGTCTTTATTTTGCCGGCGACCCGTGAAAGGGCGATGCTCGACAGTTTGCCCTCTTTTAACACCACCAAATGGCCCCGGACGCCCTTAGCCAGAAGTTCAATCGCCATATTGCCAAAACTCGTTGCAAGAGTTCTGTCAAACGGTGTTGGTGTTCCGCCTCGCTGTATATGACCGAGAACAATTGCCCTGCACTCAAGAGACGTGCGTTTTCTGATTTGGCCGGCCAGTACATTTGCAATCCCACCGAGGCGAATCGGGTCAGGACTGTGGGTCACTTTCTTTTTAACAACCATCCTGCCGCCTTTTTCCTTTGCGCCTTCAGCTACCACTATGATGCTGAACCTTTTGCCTCGCTTCGACCGGCCGAGCACAAACTCGCAGATTTTATCGAGCCGATATGGTATTTCCGGCAGAAGGATAACATCTGAGCCGCTCGCCACGCCTGAATGGAGGGCAATCCAGCCGGCATATCTACCCATAACCTCGACTATCATTACCCGATGGTGAGAACTGGCTGTAGTATGGACTTTATCAATCGCTTCTGTTGCGGTTGTAACGGCAGTATCAAAACCAAAAGTAATATCCGTGCCGTAAAGGTCATTATCAATCGTCTTGGGCACACCCATAACAATGAGACCTTTTTTGGCAAAACCTGCCGCCGATGTCATCGTGCCATCACCGCCGATACAAATCAGCGCATCGATGTTACGGCTCTTTAGCGCCTTTATACATTTATCAGAGAGGTCCTTAGCTTGAACTGTTTTGCCAACCTTCATTTTATATGCAAACGGATTGGCTACACTGCAGGAACCTAAAATTGTTCCGCCAACAGTCAAAATATTACTCACCTCATCATAGCTTAGAATGTGGATTCGGTCTTCTATCAAGCCCAGAAATCCATCTTCAATCCCCCAGACTTCAAGGCCGTATTTATTTATCGCGGTTTTGGTAACAGCCCGGATAACCGCATTGAGGCCCGGACAATCTCCGCCACCGGTCATTACTGCTATGGATTTAATGCTCTTTGCTTTCATAATGTTCTGTTTTTTACTAAAGGCCTCATCAGCTCATCGCCTTTTTCGCGGCTTCTATTGTTCTTTCCGCTGTAATACCGAATTTCTCGAAGCAGACCTTTCCGGGCGCAGATGCACCAAAAGATGACATTCCAATAAAGACTCCCTTATCGCCCAGGTATTTGTGCCATCCAAGCTCAACACCAGCTTCAATACCGACTCTTGCCTTAACATTCGGCGGGAGAACTGAATCTTTGTATTGTTGACTTTGCTTTTCAAACAATTCCCAGCAGGGCATACTCACTACCGAAGCTTTAATTTTCTCTTTAGCCAATCCTTCGGCTGCACACAAGGCGACAGAAACCTCTGAGCCGCTTGCTAAGAGCAGCACATCCGGCTCCGCTACGCTCCGCCGCGACGAGTCCGGTTTATCTGCGTCGAGCAAAACATAAGCACCCTTGCTAAGATTTGCTGCAGAGGCGTATTTATTCTGGTCGATAACAGGCAATCCCTGCCGGGTAAGAAGTAACGCTACCGGCCCATCTCGATACTGAAGTACAAACTTCCACGCCTGAGCTGTTTCATTTGCATCAGCAGGTCTTATCACCATCAAATTCGGTATCACCCGAAGCGCAGCTAATTGCTCTATCGGCTGATGTGTTGGGCCATCCTCGCCTATGCCGATACTGTCATGAGTGAATACAAATATGGTTGGATACTTCGACATTGCTGCTATACGAATCGCAGCCCGCATATAATCAGAAAAAACTAAAAATGTCCCGCCGTATGCCCTGGCCAGCCCGCTTACAGAAATCCCATTCATTATCGCCCCCATTGCGTGTTCTCTGATGCCGTAATGTATATACCTGCCATCGCGAGCATCTTTCTGGAAGTCCTTCGCCCCGGCAAACTTCGTGTTATTGGAAGGCGTTAAATCCGCCGAGCCACCCAGAACCAATGGCAGCTTGGGCATCAACGCATCGAGCGTTTTGCCCGATGCCTTACGGGTTGCAACAGAACTGCCCACCTCAAACTCCGGCAAAAGCTCATCAAGATTAACGGATAGCTTGCCCGCTGCCACATTACGGAGCTGCTGCGCAAGCTCATGGTACTTTTTTGCGTATTCGTCAAACATCTTATTCCAAAGTGCATTCGCCACTTTTCCTTTTTCCACGGCCTTTCGCATATGCGTCAGAACCTCATCCGGCACATAAAAGGTCTTTTGCGGGTCCCAGCCGAATCTTTCTTTGGTCAATTTTATTTCATCCGCACCTAAAGGTGCACCGTGCGAGCCGGCTGTGTCCTGCTTGTTCGGACTGCCGTAAGCAATATGCGTGCGAAGCTTTATAAGACAAGGTCGCTTTTTTTCATTTTTCGCATTGCTCAGCGCCTTTTCAAATGCAGCCATATCATTGCCGTCACCACCAACCTCCTGAACATACCAGCCGTATGCTTTGAAACGGGCGGCCCTATCTTCTGTAAATGCAAGCTCCGTCTTACCATCAATAGTTATGTAATTGTCATCATAAATGACAATCAAATTATCCAGCCCGAGATGGCCAGCCAGCGAACTGGCCTCCGAAGCAACACCTTCCTGCAGGTCGCCATCACTCGCTATCACATAAATGTTATAGTCGATGATGGGAAAACCGTTTATAGATATGTGGGGTGGGGCTTGCCCCACCAATCCTTCTCGATTGAAATAGCTGGCCAGATATTTTTCGGCTATTGCCATTCCAATCGCATTGGAAATACCCTGTCCCAGAGGCCCGGTCGTAACTTCAATGCCGCATTGCTGGTCTCTCTCGGGATGGCCCGGCGTTTTGCTGGCCCATTGACGAAAATTTTTCAAATCGCCCAAACTAATGTCGTAACCGGTCAGATGCAGCAGAGAATACAAAAGCATGCTGCCGTGACCAGCTGAAAGAACAAAACGGTCCCGATTATGCCAGCCGGGGTTCGCCGGATTGTGCTTAAGATGCCTGTCCCACAATACAAAAGCTGCCGGTGCCATTCCCATCGGCATCCCTGGATGACCGGAATTTGCCTTCTGTACAGCGTCAACCGACAAAAATCGAATCGTTTGAATACAAAGCTCATCAAGCTCTGAAAGAAGCGGATTTTTTACAGTTACCTTCATCGCAAACTTCCCAAATCATATTTTTCAACATTTTTCTGGCATCAAAACGGATTAAATAACATACCCACAAGTTCTCATTTTCGCAAGTGTTTTTATTCTCTGATGCGGGAATGTGAGCCGCTTTTAAATCTTACACTACAGTTCTGCATTTTCTCTTTTTCTGAAATACCCGGTATGTACGCTTGTCCTGAGTGCAGTCGAAGTGCCGAAGGGATGCAGTACGAATAGTGTCAGATACTTATATGGCACAGAACCGCCAGTGCCCAAAGCAAATCCTTTTTGTCCACGACTTTCGTTTCATACCTTTCGTTTATCGGTATAAGATGAACCCCCTTTTTGGCTGTTCTTATGAGCTTACAGGTAACCCCTATTTGATTTGCAAGGCGGGCAATTGCAATTTGTCCCTGCGCCGCTGCCACTGAAGGACTTACTATCACAATGTCGCCGTCGTTTATTTTCGGCGACATGCTATCACCATCTATCTGCAATGCAAAACTATCAGGAAATAGCTTATGAATCTCATCACACTGGATAAACTCAACTATCTGGTCCTCACTCTGCCCTGTGACCTGAATAAGATTGGCTTGTTGTATTTTGAGGCCATTAACTAAAACCCGCGTCTGCAGGTCAATCGATACTGCCGCATCGACAGATTTGACAATTTTTTTCCCGATATGCTTTTCAACCAGGTCTTCAAGCTGTGTAACGGCCTGTTTCGGTTCCGGCAGAAGTGACTGGTCCCAAAAGTGAACTATCCCTGCAGCGGTTCGGCCCAGCACTGGAATCCATCCGGGTCGTACAGGGCCGGTTGATAAAACTTGCCAATCATGCTTTTCTTCAAGCCCTTTTTTCTCGCATAATAGCTCGACAAAAGCCAGAACCGCCTCGGTCAGTTCCGGATTACTTGTGAATAAATCGTCTAATTTTTGCAAAAGTCTTCTATTTGCCCCAAAAGCTGATATTTTTTCGGTGCCTTGGCCCTTCAGAAGCCATTCCAAATCTGCCCCTGTAACCTCACATATTTTCAGTAAAATGTCGATAGGCGGAACCCTGTTTTCTTCATAATAGCTGTAGGTAGAAGGACTTATGCCTAAAGCCCTGGCAAATTTACTCTTACCTCTATTGCCGATGTATTGTTGACGCAGCAATTTAATTCGCTCAATTACCGCTTTTTCGTCAAAAAGTTCCATATTTTTTCACATTTGCGAAAATTAAATTGCAATCTTTCACAATTGCGTTAATATTTGCAAAAACTCTAACATAAAAGAGGAAAGTAAATAGTAATCTGTATTTTGTCAATAAGGGAATCGAAAAAATGGCAAAATCTAAAAGAAAAAGACAAAAAGCAGCACAGGTGGCAAAAAAAGCGAGAAAGGCCAAAAAAGCAGAGAAGACGGCAGAGGGCCAGACAAAAGCTGCAGAATATGTAAACCATCTTTTGGAATTACATAAATTACAGGGTGCATTGCTGACACGGCTGAACAAGGAAGTTTAGTGAAGGAGGCAAAATGCGTAAGATTGGGATATACTGACAAGCGTAGTACAAGCTTAAACATCAGTTTACTAACGTCTTCAGCAATGGAGCTAATTTACGGTTCTGCGGTAACGAAAATTGTACTTGACAGCAAAAAACCATCCGGTATTGTGGTGTTCTGAGAGTTGGAAAATATGTTTTGTAGATATTTGGGAGAAAAAGTCACTGTGCGACCATTTAGAGCCTATCCTAATAACCTTTTTCAATGGCAGGGCTAAAATATGGATATCATGAATTTATTGGAAGCTATAAAGGGATATCATAAACCAAGTTACACGCCAAACCTATCGAGATGGATAGCGGTAGTGGTTTTGCTTGTTGTGGCAGTTGTCGTACTTAAGACGACAATCTACACCATACCCACTGATTCTGCCGGCGTGGTAAAAAGATTCGGAAAATATAACCGAACAACCGAGCCGGGCATACACCTGATGCTGCCTTTTGGAATTGAAACTGCTACCGGCGTCCCGGTCAAAAGGGTGCAAAAAGAGGAATTTGGCTTTAGAACACTCAAGCCGGGCGTTGATTCAACATATCTCGGCGTCGAAGAAATTGACGCTGGCAGGTCAAGTCCCGGAGATTTAATCAGATTAATAGAAGAAAGTGGTGAAAGGGTCTCAAGGAGCAGGACTCGCCGGTTGGGGGAAATGGCCAAAGAGATACTCAAAGGCGAATACGCAATGCTAACCGGTGACCTGAACATAACTGACGTTGAATGGATAGTTCAGTACAAAATAAAGGACGCTCGGAATTACTTGTTCAATGTGAGAAGGCCCCAACAAACCATAAGAGATGCCAGCCAGGCAGTAATGAGGCAGCTTGTAGGAAACGGAAGTGTGGATGAGGCCATAACCATCGGAAGAATAGAATATGAGGTTGACGCCAAGGAAATGTTACAGGAATTGCTCGATGAGTATGAGACCGGGATTCATATCGTTACGGTCAAGCTCCAGTCGTCCAATCCACCTCAGAGAGTAAGGCCTGCCTTTAACGAAGTAAACAAGGCACTGCAACAAAAAGAGCAGAGAATCAACGAAGCAATGAAAGCGTACAACGAGGCAATTCCTAAAACCGGAGGCCAGGCAAAAAAGCTGGTAGAGTCTGCCAGAGGTTACGCCGCCGAGAGAGTCAATAGGGCACAAGGCGATATTGCCAAATTCAGGAAAATCTACGAGGAATATAAAAAGGCGCCGGTTATAACAAAGCAGAGAATGTATCTGGAGACAATGGCCAAACTATTGCCTCAGATACCAGAAAAATGGATTATTGAACAGGGTGGGGCCGAAGGCGGAATACTGATGAAGCTTGACCTTGAAAATCAGGAATAAAAACTTGAAAGAGAGGAAATAAAAATGGGTCGCATTATCACAATAGTGTTTCTTATTGTTATCATCATAGTGCTTTCTTCTTCGATGTACATCGTAGACCAGACTCAACAGGCAGTCGTAACTCAGTTTGGAAAGCCGGTAAGAGTGGTCATTAATCCGATAGAAGGCCGAAGAACGCAGGAAACCCTGACCAGACTGAAAGACAAATACGCAAAAGAAGGAATCGCCGTTGCAGAAGGTGCGGGATTGAGATTCAAAGTGCCTTTCATACAGAGTGTACAAAAATTTGAGAGAAGACTATTAAGGTGGAATGGTAACCCCGAACAAATCCCGACAAAAGACAAGAAATATATCTGGGTCGATTCTACGGCACGATGGTATATCGAAGACCCCCTTCAATTTCTAAGGTCGGTCGGTACGATAGAAGAACAGGCCCATACACGGCTTGACGATATCATTGACTCAAGCACAAGAAACTCTATTACCAAAAGAGACCTTATCGAGATAGTCAGGACAGATAACCGCGATATGAGGGTGGCTGAAGAGGAGCTCCGCGAAACGATTAAGGTAGGCCAGGTAACAGAAGGACGGCCAAAAATTGTGGCTGAAATAACAGAAACTTCCAGAAAATCCTGCGAAGAATACGGCATAGGAATACACAGCTCCGGCGTTCTAATCAAGGGCCTTACCTACGTCCAGGAGGTCAAACTTAAAGTTGAAGACAGAATGATAGAGGAAAGACTGAGGATAGCCAAGAAATACACATCAGAGGGTGAAGGTGAGTTCGAGAAGATTATGGGAGACAAGGAGAGGGAAGTGAAAACGATTCTATCCGGGGCTTACAAAACTGCAAAAGAGATTGAAGGAGCCGCCGATGCTAAGGCAACGAAGATTTACGCAGAAGGCTTTGGGATAGACCCGGACTTTTACAGGTTTTGGAAGACCCTCGAACTTTACGAGCAATATATAGGTGGAGCAAAAACCAGACTAATACTCGGGGCAGATAATCCTCTGCTTGAATTAATCAAGGGTGAAATACTCCAAATCAAAGAGGGGTCTGTCGGGCAGTGAGAAAGTTTCCTTGTGGATTTACTGTATCGTCACCATAAGCGTTCCGACGCCGTTATCGCTTAAGAAATCTCTCGTGCTACGTAGCGAGCCTGCTCCGCTCCATTCTCCGTAGTACTACTACGAAGGATGAACGAAGCGGCTGCGAAGGCCGGAAGTGCTACTTCGCAGAGTAACAAATGTATTTTTCAAAAGGCAGCGATAGTGTTTTTCGCTAAGCTAATCAGAATTATAACCGGTATATTTATCATCTGGCTGATTTTCCACGGGCTGCAACAGCTTGGCAGAAAGAAATCGATGGCACATAGGATGAAACAGGGAGATGATAGCCATAAACGCAGAAAGTTCGTCGAGTCTCACATAATAGAAAATTCAGGCAAGAATGACGACAAAGCCCAATCCTGATTTTTTATCTATTCTTTTCCCTGCAAAACCAGCACGCCTAAACAGGCATATACACGCCTAAGCCGGGGAATCAGGGCATCTGTGTAAAAAGAAAGCAGTCATATAATACCGGCTCGAAAAAACTTCAAAAAATAGCGGGGGCAGGATTCGAACCTGCAACCTCCGGAAGCAATCCTTGAAGTGTTTCGGGAGATTATTGTATCGGCGGACTGGTGGAAGAAAATAACAGCACTGTCACTACCTGTTTCCGGGATGCTCGGACTACCGGTCAATTAACCGGTGATGGCGGACAAGTTTCTTTTTTCGATTACTATCCGGCGCAAATCGGCAATTATAGCTTGAATCCTTTCAAAAGTTGCTCCGAAACAGCTCGTCAGCGACATTGCCTTTGTGGATTACCCGGGTGGATAAAAGTGGGGCAAGTTATAGTTATAGTGCTCCCAGTTGAAATTTCCCGTTCGCCCCGTTAGAAAGAAGGCTCCGCCCTTCCCCGCTTCGCCATAGCTACGCGGCGGCGAGTGGGCGGGGTAAAAAATAGATAGCCCTGTTAGAAACAATTTTTCTAACGGGGTGAGCTTTCTAACGGGGTTCGTTCGCGGGTAAGTAACTTTAGAACAACAGCTTAATCCGCCATACGTGCGGCGGATTTATCCGCCTGAGGCGGATTAAAATCTCGCTCGCGGGAATTTATTACCCTGAAGGGTATACAAAAGCTATTAGAAGCCTGAAAATTCCACCTACAAACTTAACGGGCACCCCATCCCTGTATATTTAGTTGAAAATGCTTGTTTTTCAAGCAAAGATAGGAATAATGCTTATATGTATATGCAAGACGTTATTAAGGAGAAGTGGACATAGAAGTTTCGAACGAAACTATCTTGCTGGTAGTAAAATTCAGGATAGGCGGCAGCTTAAGGTTTCTGTCGCACGCTGAGACGCTCAGGGTTTTTCAGCGGGCCTGTGTTCGAGCAGGTATCCAAATCCGGCACACCCAGGGTTTCAATCCTCATCCGAAACTGTCTCTGCCTTTGCCGAGATCTGTTGGTGTTGAATCAGATGAGGAGTTGTTATGTCTGCGTCTAATCTATGACCCGAGCGAGCCACGAGCCGCGGATTACGAGTCACGAATTATGGATGTGCTTTCCGAGCAGTTGCCTGAAGGAATTGAGCTGCTTTCAGTAAGTCTGGCGGAGCCAAAGACATCATTTCAACCCTGTTCGGCCACTTATATATTAAAAGTGCGCCCTGAATATCTCAACGGCACCTTAAAGTCACGAATTGAGCAATTATTGGCTAATAAGTCGTTGTTCGTAACTCGTGCGTTTGGTCACGGCTCACGTGGCACGCCAAAGAGGTCCGCCAGGCGTAAGGCGGACAAGGTGAGAGAAGTGGATGTCAGGCCCTTCTTGAAATCGATTGATTTAAATGATAGAAATATACTTGTTGAATGCAATATCAGTTCAGCCGGCTCGATACGTATAGACGAGATACTGGAGCTGTTGGAGCTGGATGTAGAGAAGCTGGCAGCGCCAATCAAACGCACGAGTGTACAATGGCAAAAAACGTAATTCGGGCCCCACAAGTTAAAGGGCTCGTCGCGATGCGCTGCAGCGGGCATGATAGAGCGACCCCGCCTTAAATCACGGCAGCGGCCTATTTAGCGCGGGGCATGACGAGGAACGAAAATGGCAAGAGAAATGCTTATAAATGTAGCTGAGAGTGAAGAATGCAGGGTGGCGGTAATTGAGGGGGACTTTCTCGAGGAGCTGTACGTTGAAAGGGTCAGCATCGGCAGACACGTCGGTAATATTTATAAAGGAAAGATTGTAAATATTGAGTCCGGAATACAGGCGGCATTTGTAGATTTTGGCATCGGGAAAAACGGCTTTCTCCACATTAGTGACCTTCACCCGCGGTATTTTTCAGATATGGGCGGAAAGCATTCTGATAGCGTTGGCAGGAGAAAATCACTCAAGGAGCGCCCGCCTATTCAGGATTGCCTGAGAAAAGGTCAGGAAATTGTCGTTCAGGTAACAAAAGAAGGTGTCAGGACCAAAGGACCGACCCTTAGCGCGTACCTTGCGCTGGCGGGTAAGTATCTGGTTATGATGCCCTGGATGCGGAAACACGGGGTTTCACATAAAATTGAAGATGAGGACGAGCGCAAACGGCTGCGACAGGTTCTTGAGCAGAGTAATCCTCCAAAGCAAATGGGCTTTATTATCAGAACAGCGGGGCAGGGATGCTCTAAAAGGGATATACAAAACGATTTGAGATATCTAAGGCGATTGTGGAGGGCTATTGAAAAACGAATAGAAACCGAAAAAGCGCCCGGCGAGCTTTATCAGGAATCAAATTTAGTTATCAGGACACTCAGAGACGTCTTTAACAGCAAAATAAGCAGGATAATATGTGATTCGGAGGCCGTGGTTCGAAAAATCAGGGATTTTCTTTCCATAGCGTCACCACGTTTGAAAAGAAGGGTAACGTATTATGACGGCAAGGTTCCGCTGTTTCATAAATACCAGATTGAGGATGAAATCACTAAAGTGCAGTCGCGAGAAGTAAAACTGAAAAGAGGCGGCTCAATTGTAATTGAGCAAACCGAGGCATTGGTATCGGTAGATGTCAATAGCGGAAAATACCGCGGACAGAAAACACCTGAGCAGACTGCTTATGAGAGTAATATGGAAGCGGCTGTTGAGATTGCCCGC
>Ga0307432_1000320_pt1 | contig 39101 bp, 36 predicted proteins | sample SalMarWE160150MG_FD_202158 | JGI IMG/M metagenome (GOLD analysis project Ga0307432, IMG submission 202158) | Salt marsh sediment microbial communities from the Plum Island Ecosystem LTER, Massachusetts, United States - WE1603-150 | ecosystem: Environmental > Aquatic > Marine > Intertidal zone >...
CAAGCGTTTCCAGCAGCAGCGCGTACCGAAGGGGATCGCGGCCTTGCAGTACGTCGCGATCCGACTGGGAGAGTGTGTCCAGCACGCTGTCCGGTGTCTCGCCGGTGACGACCTTGTCCGGAGCGGCGCAGCCGAAACCCGAAACGCCGGCGTCGGTGTCAATCCGCACGAAGACGTTAGTCGTTTCCTCGACATGCTCGTACGCAATCGTGTAAGGCTCTTCCAGGCGCATGGTCACCGGCCAGCATTCGAGATTCTTGATCTTCATCGGCGCGCCCTAGTAGCGATTCCGCTGGTAGATTTCATCGAGGCTCATACCCTTCAGGTGCTCGACGAGCTCGACGAGGTTCTTGATCATGACGGCCCACATCTTTTGGCCTTTCTCGCGACTGGCCTTGGTCGGGTCACCCATAACACCGCTGCGGGAGAGCTTGGCGGTACGCGCATACCAGTCCACACTCCACTTCGAGCTGAAGTCCAGGTAGCGGCTCGAGAACCGGGGTACGTATTTGCGGGCCTTGTCCATACGCACGAGCTGGGGCCGAACCGCTAAGGAGGTGCTGGTTTCGATCTCACCGGCGTGGATATCGCCCGGGGTGTCCGCCATCGCATTGACGTCGGTGTCGCTGGTCTCACCGGTGTCCACGCAGGTGAATATGTGGGCATCTCGATTGATCAGCTGGGCGGCGAAGTGCAACGCCGGAGCATTGCCCCCGTGCCCGTTGATGATGACCAGCTTGGTGATCCCGTTGCGTGCCGCACTCATGCCGACTTCGAATACCAGCTTTGCGAGGGTCTCGTTGCTGATGCTGATGGTCCCACTGAAGTCGGCGTGATGATAGGATACTCCATAGGGTATAAGAGGGAGGACAACGGGTCTCGGGTCGGTGCAGGTTCGCGCCACTTCGCGGGCGAGGTATTCCGCATCAAAGGCATCCGTGTCCAATGGCAGATGTGGACCATGCTGCTCGATGGAACCCACCGGGAGCATGGCCACATCGACTGTTTTGAACCGAGCCTCTGCCTCCGGCCAAGTCAGCTCTCCCAGAATGAACCGGCTATCGTTCGAAGCGTCGCTTTCTAAGGAGAGCAAGGTAATGGGCGCACCCTGCGAGGCCTCAAAGGGGTAGGGTTTGGCCAGCTCCGCCTCATCAAGCGGGTCACATTCGATCCAGAGTCTGCCGTTCCGTCGGACGGCACCAGCTGCGTGTTCCAACAGCACGGTGTGCATGGCCCTGCGCAAGTCTACTGGAATGCTCTCAACAGGCGAGCGCCGCGGGTCAAAGCGCATCTTCAGGATGTGTGATCGCTCTTTCGCGCGGTAAGCACCAATCGCTGATCCGTCCAGCAGCCCCTTCTCTTTGAGTAGACATGCCAGATGCTCGACACCGTCCGATTCCTGGTGGATACCTTTTTCAGCCAACATGCGCAGACAATTGCTGATCTGCTCGGGCTCATATCCACAAGCTGTGGGATCCGCGCCGATCGCCTTCAGCATGCCCACGATACGTCGACATTTCTCGCATCGTCCGCAGGGGCGGACGTGGTCGTTCGCCTTATGCGTAGCATGGCAGGACATCTGCAAGCTCAGAAGATCGGGATACCGTTCAGCAAGCGTCTTCTGGATCAGCAACTCCGACATCTGGCGCAGCAACGAGAACTGACTGATATGCCAGCCCTTCTGTGCGTAGTAACGCGTCAACGCGTTATCGAAGTAGCGGCTTTGATCGAATAGGCCGTTGTAGTGCGGGATACCCTTGTGGAAGCACCGGTCCGTCGTGTCAAACTCGTCACCTATGACGATGCGACCGATGCCACGTTTTCGAGCCAGGGGTAAGGCGCCAAACAGGAACACGGCCACGGTCCACAATCGGACCGGGTACTCATCCAACCGGACGTCGAGAAAATCCGGCCGAACAAACGGAAGCCGTCGGAGCATCCACGAGAAAACACGATCAGCATTGGTCCAGACACGAGTGGTGTTCGGTGCCTGCTCGCTGAAGTGGCGATAGGCATTCAGGGCCGTGAACCAGTGCTTCCCCGATTCGTTGACAAATACCGGATGGATCTCCACCCCGGCTTCTTGCAGCAAGCCGTAGCTCAAGAGGCTGTCCTTGCCGCCGCTGGAGAGGACCATATGCTTCGCCCGGTCGGCCGGGGACAGAGAACCTGACGGCTTCGCAGGCGTGGGTAGGTCGCGCTCTTGGGTATCATCGCGAAAGACGAGCTTGGCGCGGAGGTAGGTGGATCGTTTGACCGGATGGAGTTCGGTCACTGCCCTTACAAGGAATGGGTTTGGCTCCAGGAACTTCTTAACCAGAATCTCTCTGGCGGTGTTTTTGGCCATGTCCTGCAAGAGGCGGCGGTCTGCCCGGTCAAACGGACCGTGGAAGACGATTTCATCACACAACAGGCCGTAGTTCAACGCCACCTGCGCAGTGATCATGGCCGCGAGATTGCGCGACAAGGGATCAGCAGAGTCGAAGACGTCTTCTTCGTAGCGATAGGCGAGTTCCGTAGCGTCCTCTTTGCCGTTTACCGATACCTTGTACGGCGTCACGATGCGGTTGCGCTCGATCCGGACCGGGCCGACTTCGAGCCGTTCGATGACGTTGAGGGCTGCGAACGGGTCATTGCCATGCTGATGCATGGCGCCATCGGCACTGCCGGCTGACGACCCGTTGGCTCTGTTCTTCAAACGACGGCCTTGCATGGTGGCTCCGATTCTTCAAGGTGAGGAATGAGAACATCGATCAGCGGCCTGACGCCATGTCGCAGAACGTCGCAGACGGGAAGGCCGGTCGAAGCGCGCAACCGCTCGACGGTCACAGCCAGCGCCTCATCGCTGAGGTTCTCGTGGTTCAGAGTAATCGCTACAACCTGCTTACCGGAGAGCAACTCGATGGCCTGGATCTGCTTCTTGACGGAATGCACGCGGTACCCGGGAAATCCGTCATACTCTCTGCGTGCGGGGGCATGCTGCAGGATCACGATATCGGGACGGCCGGCAGCGAGAATCTCGTGTCCCCCTGGATAGGCCGGGTTCATCAGGCTGCCTTGCCCCTCGATCACGATGACGTCAGGGCCAAGTTCATCCCAGGCGCTCCAGACGGCGTGCTCGATCTCGCCGGCCACGAAGTCGTTGATCAGGGAATCCAGAATGATCGAGTAGCGCGCCCCTTGCAACCATGCGGTTTGCCCGGTCCCGACAAGCTCGGCCGTGTAGCGCGCTTCATTGAGGCCATCCACCAGGGACCAGGCCGTGGTCCGTTTACCCACGGCAGAGTCCGTACCCAAGATCGCCACTTTCAGCGAGTCCACCTCTTCGATCTTGCCCGTAAAGGCATGCAGCTGGTGGCGAGGCGGCGTCTTGCGAACGTCGTGCAGGGTAACATTGTGTTCCTGGGCGAAGGCGACCAGTTGGGCATCATCGGAGAGGAAGTCGTGTAGCCCGCTCACGATGTTGAGTTTCAATCGAATGCCCTGGATCACGCCGTTGCGGCAGGGCACACTCATCCGGCCACCGTCCGGCGCCAGGCCGATAATGAGATGCGTGGCGGGCATGCTGGCCTGCTCGGCGCCCGCGACGGCGGTTTGAATGTCCGCATGAATCGGAATACCGCTCGGCTCCCCATCAAGCACGTCGCCGGCGTCGCGCCCGGCATGGCGGGAATCGACGACCGACAGCAGTATGTACCTGTCGCTTCGGCGCACGAGCCCGTGGGCGGTCTTTCCGTTCGTCGTCCCGAACGCTCCCTCGCAATAGACGATGGCATTGCCTTCCGTGTCGTTGGCTCTCATTTCTTGCCCGTCAGTACGGCGATGTAGCGGTCGCCGGTTAGTGGCTCACGCCGATGAAGCTCGGTCAGGGCGATAAGCCCTGCCGTGGAGGCCGGAAGTACGCTAAGGCCCTCGCGCTCCCGCAGGAGTTTCGAATAGGCAAGCATGCTCCGGTCACTCGCGTCGGAAGCCCAACCATTGGTGGCGCGGATCGCCTCCAGAGCGTGGTTCCCGTCGATTGAATGCCAGTTGATGAGTGGTTCGTTTACCCTCGTTTCACGAATGCGCTCTGGCGTGAGATCGCTGCACGAATCCGCGTTCTTGCGGAACGAGTGGATGATGGGGTTTTTGCCAAATGACGAGCCGGCAATCATCCGTGGGATGCGCGACGTCTTGCCGCGACGGTACAAGCTCAGGAATCCCCGATGGATACCAGCCAGTGTAGTACCGTTGGACACCGGCACGGCCACCACTGCCGGAGCGTCGCGCAGCTCATCGTAGATCTCGTAGGAGATTTCCCCATACGCCCGAAGTTGAAGAGCGGTGTTGGCGCCACCCGAGTTGGCATCATAGATCTCATCCGCCTCGGCCCGCTCGCGGGACTGCATCACCGCACTTTCGTAATCGCCGTCAACGCGTATTGCCTCAGCGCCGTGGCTTTCGATCTCCTTCATGCGCTTAACCGCATAGCCTTTCGGAATGTAGAGGATACAGCGGAGCCCAGCGAGCGACGCCGCCAACCCGAGGGCTACGCCGTAGTTGCCACACGTAGCTACGGTAATGCCGTCAAAACCGCGGCGCAAGGCGTCCATGACCTGAGCGAATGCGATGCGGTCCTTCTGGGTGCCGGTCGGATTGCCGCCCTCGAACTTGAGGTGGATCTGCCGAAGGCCGACCTCGCGCTCGATGTTTTTGGCGCGTGTAAGCGTTGTGTCGCCGACTTGCGAGTCGAAAATATCCTCGTAGGCTTCGAGACGTTCAGACAGCGCTTCCGTTGAGTCACCGGCCCGCTCGATCTGCAGGTCCATCTCGGCTGAGATCGGTACTGGCTGTGGCGTCGCGCTGTCAAGCAGAGCCATCGACGCGTCGAGAAGCTCCTGGGAGCCGGACGTAGTCATATAGTCTGCCTGGCTCATTCGTTAGACGTCCATAATCTGGCATTCCCGTTTCCGGGGGTGAGAATATCCCTGCAGTGCGGCAGAACGCTATGCTGCTCGCGGTACCGGTCTGTAATCATCGGTCTTGGATACGTCCGCACCATGCGCGGATGTCTACAGCATTCTGGCGCCGTTACCGTCATTGCCCACAGTGTGACGTTCTTCTGGAGAGAGTATTCAATGCCCGGATGAAAGGGCGGTGAAATGCGAGTTAATTGTGTCTCATTCCCCGAGTGAAATGGCGGGACAGGCGCACCAGTCATCGCGCGGCACCCGTCGGTTCAACGATATTAGCACAGCCGTTGCCTCGTGACGCTCGTCCGGTCCAGTCGTAGCCTGCCTTGACGAGCGCTAGTTGTGAGGCGTCCAAGATCGCAGCTGCACGCGGACAGGGTCTATTCCGGGCCACTCGCCTATCCAGTCGAGCTCAGGGAAAGGACTGTCATCTGCAAACGCTTCGTCGTACTCGAGGTCGTCATCGTCCTCGTATAACGCCTCGTAGCAGCCGTCGCAAATATCGTTTCCGAGAGGATCCGACATTTCGAATTCGATGCCGCATTCCCTACAATGCATCATACCAGCTCCCTCTGGGCCCGGCCGACTAAGGCGGGCTGAGGCCGACAGTGTCGACCCAGAGTTTCTCCCTTTCTTGGCGGCATTCGCCTGCGCTTTGGCTACCGATTCTCGTGTTGTTACCTTCCTTCTGCCAATGTCAGAATTCTCTTCACGGTTGCGATTGGCCTTCTTGCCTCTTGCCATGTTGTCACCTCGTGCGTACCGCGGCGAGTCTGTCCCCTGAGCACCAGACCGCGTCAAATTGGCTGCCATGCCGCTATTTAGGCGGTGCCTGTTTTTGTGCACGAAGACTGTTGTTGTATCTCGTCAGCAATTCGTGCAGGTGGCGAATCTTACCCAATGCGTCAAGCGTCAGAAGCTCATCCTCATCGTACTGCTCCAAGACTCGGCCGACCCGCCAGTGAAACTCAACGTAGTTTGCCGCGAGCAACGCAGAAGAGAGGAACTCATTCGCATCACGGTCAAACTTGGCCATGTCTTAACGACAGCGTCAGCGCCGCCTCCAGTTGCCTGGCTCCTGGCACTCCAGGTAGAGTATCGCTAGAGGCTTAGCCACGACCTCATGCCCGCCAGCATCGCAGCGGTTGCCTCCTGGTTCCGCGTGGCTGCCTGCCCGAATCTCTTCGTTGCCGGGCAAGCCCTAATCCTGCGATGACCGTCTGAGGTTCATCGCCATCTAACGCCGCCCGGAACAATGAAACTCAAAAGCATCACGGCCGGCCCTCTTGACTCCATGTGTTATGTTGGTTCCGATGGGCCAGACGGTTGCGGCACCGGTCCAAGATCCCGTCGAAGGCCTTGGCCCCAGCCAGGTTAACAAGACGGATGCCCCCAGGTGCCCTGGCTTGGTTCGGCGTACTACACGATTGTCGCCGCCGAGTCACGTTTGCGATACAACGCAACGCGCCTCCCCTCTCGTATATCGCGGACACATCGACAGCATGCACCTCAAAGCCGAGCCCGCGGTAGATCGCTAAGGCCGCACGGTCCAAAGGAGGAATGTTGTACACGGGCATATATACCACTCGCTGCCCATTGTGCTGGTCAAGCAGAATGTTGTTGTAGGTGATCATCCATTGATCGGACACATTGGCGATCGCCGGAAGACGGTACACCTTGTACCCGTTGCGCTGCATCAGTACAGCAACACTGTCGAACTGATTCTGCAGGGTATCGGAGGGACAGACGCTGCCCAGCAGCTCATCGCAGCCCTCGGTGTCATCTTCGCAATCATCGTGGGCTGACAGCAGCGTGAACGCAAAGTGTGGGCTAGCGACAAGGACGGTATCTTCGCTTATCGGCGTCAGATACATGTCGATGTGGCACCATGGGACATCACCGAACTCGTCGCCTACGCTGAGATAAGGGCGCCCCAGCAACCGGCTCAGCTCGGCTGCCAAGCGTGATTCGGCAAGCTCGCCGTTTTCCGAAAGTACATTGGAGCCGAAGAACGCGTGGCGCACGTTGGACACGACGTTGCCACCCTCCACGTGAAGCGGACTATCCATCACGGTTGGGGCGAGCCGCGATTCATGCAAGATGTCTTGAAGAAGAAGGTCGTTGCTCTTCTCCGGCTCATACTCCCAAGGGGCAACAGGTACAAAGGTAGCACTGCTACTCCGAAGATCAAGCGATTGGCGGGCTATACAGCGATCGCGTGCCCAAACCGATATGGGAAGCCCGACGTTGATTACATCAGCTACTCGCCCCTCTAGGACTGAGTCCCACGACGAGATGAAGTCGTCAGCAGCGGCGGCGGTTGGGCACAGGACTTTGACTCGCACGTCATATGGCAACGCCGCAAAAAGGTCGCGGTACACGGGTTCGAGTTCAAGGTAAACATCAGGATCGTAGTGAAGAAGGATCTCGGCAATCGCTCCGTGGGTGTCGGGAATCACACCGACGCCGGCCACCGCGTTGTTCGCCAGCCGCTGGCCGAAGCTGCGGCTCGAGACAAATACGAGCACGAGAACAGCGGCTGCCACGGCCACACCACGAAACCCTCGCTTTCGCATCGATCTGTTACTCACGGCTTGCTTTCCCCTCCTTTGGGTAGCCCTGTGGATCAGGGAGAGGGGCGACTCAGGAGCCGCCCCCTCCCCCAATTACATCCAACTGCGGCGAACGATTGGAGCGTGTTAGTGACCACGTTCTTCGGAATCACCGGAGTCCGGCTAGTCGTCATCGTCCGAGCCGCCCTCGTCCTCCCAATCCTCTTCAGTATCTTCCTCGCTATCCGGGTCCCTCACCGTCTTTGCTGATTCGATGTCGATGTACTTGATTCCCTTTTGTTCGTAGAGCTTTCCCTTCAGCTCTGTGTAGCGGAACGCCAACGGCGCTATGGTGCGCGTCGGACCTTTCGGGCCCTCGCCGATGATGATGAGCCCATCCTCGGTTTCCAGGGCAGCCGGGACGCCGGCCTGAATGCAGAGTTGTGTACACTTGATGTGGTCGCTGGACTCATACTTGTCAGTCATGAAGCTTTGAAGGTCAACGATCTTTCCGGTTAGCGTTACGTCTCGTGGGGGTGGCACCTTGTCGCGGTCGCCCCCTGCCATCAAAACAGAAGTGAACAGAACTGCAGCCGCAACTCCTGCGGCGATGACCATACACCTTTGCGTCTTCATCTTCATACTCCTCAGATTTGGATTTCGGTTGCCGAACACCCACGTCTTCCATACCCGGCGAACGGTGGAATGTACCTAAACCTCTCTGCCTTCAGATCCTGTAGCGTATTCCGCCTCGTCGTCGACGATGAACCACGCGACGCGATCGAACCTCCGCACCGCGCATCTCACACCCCCCGTCTGGAATGCCTTGCGCAGTCGGCATGCCTGCGCCGCACCGGACCCAGCGCCATGCGGTACTCCACAGGCCCACCCTTTGACTCGAGTATGCACGCCGTCCCTGAAATCGCGGTGAAATCAGGTTAAAAATATCTTAATTCTGGGACCTGGCCGGAGGCGATACCGGAGTCAGGCCATAACCCGTGCCTGATGGAGCCCCGGCGCGTTGGATGGCCGAATGGGTGTACCGAGGCCTGGCTGCGGAGGCTCTGAATCTGCAGGATTAAGGCGAATTCACGTCGGTTTCATCACGGATTCAGTCCGATCAGGCATACTTGTTCCATAAGCATCGCCCAGCGGCGGGACCGACTCTCGCGCTGGCCCGGGCCGGCGAGCAAGTAGTCGGCAGCGGTGCTCATCGGCCGTCAATTGAGTGGAGGCAGACGTGAACTCATGAACACCGACAGACCAGTAAGTCTCAATCTGAAGGTCCGTTGCCTGAAACAGTCGGCTACGCTTGCCATCAACGAGCGCTGCCGTAGGTTGCAGTCCGAGGGCCGAGCCGTGTACAATTTTGGCCTTGGCCAGTCCCCTTTCCCAGTCCCCGAATCGGTCGTAGAAGCGCTTATGCTCGCCGCGCCGCAGAAGGATTATCTGCCCGTTCGTGGCTTGCCCGCCTTACGTGAAGCGGTGGCAGAATTCCATCGTTCGCGTGATCTGGTGGAGGCGGACCCCGACGGCGTGCTGATTGGCCCGGGATCCAAGGAGCTGATGTTCCTTCTGCAACTGGTGTACTACGGCGAGATCACGGTTACGACGCCGTGCTGGGTCTCGTACATTCCACAGGCCCAAATCGTAGGCCGGACGGTCAGCACAATAGCAACCAACGCTGCGCAGAGATGGAAGATCACGGCGCCACAGCTACTACGCTCACTTGAACTCGTTCAGGACGACTACCGACCGAGATTGTTGGTGCTCAATTACCCCTCCAACCCTTCAGGGCAAACGTACACGGAGGACGAGCTGAAGGAAATCGCGGACGTTGCCCGCCGATTTCAGCTGGTCATACTATCCGATGAGATCTACGGGCAACTCCATCATCGCGGGGAGCATGTTTCGATCGCACGCTTCTATCCAGAGGGTACCATTATCAGCTCGGGGCTGTCCAAGTGGTGTGGAGCGGGCGGTTGGCGACTTGGCACGTTTTGTTTTCCACGCAGCCTCCATTGGCTTCTCGACGCCATGGCTGTAGTGGCAAGTGAGACCTACACCTCTGTCAGTGCCCCCATCCAGCATGCTGCCGTTCGAGCCTTCGAAGGAGGCGTAGATATCGAGCGATATCTGTGCCATGCGCGGAGGATTCTCGCCTCACTCGGGCGACACTGTGGGGAGGTGCTTTCAGATGCCGGCGTCCATACGCATCAGCCGGAGGGAGGTTTCTATCTTTTTCTCGACTTCTCGTCTTTCCGCGAACAGCTCGCCGCGCGGGGGATCCAGGATGGTCTGACTCTCTGCAACCGCCTCCTTGACGAAACCGGCGTGGCCCTTCTTCCCGGGGCGGCCTTCGCACAACCAGCGGAAGAGCTGAGCGCAAGGCTCGCCTACGTGGACTTCGACGGCGCAGCTGCGATGGCTGCAAGCGAGGACATTTCATTCCACGAGCAGCTACCGCACAGCTTCCTCGAACGATGGTGCGAACGCGTTCTAGGAGGGATGGACCACCTTGCCAAGTGGGTCAGAGGCAGCTGCGACGAGACACGTACATCTCACAGGAGAGGTCGTGAAATGCCGCGATTGAGCAACGTCGCATAGACAGCGGTGCCGGTGGCTCCAGGACATGACGGCATGAGCGCACAGAACGAGTGCGATATCTTGAGCAACATCGTCGTGGGCGTCGGCGGATCCGAACGATCGTTCGCGGCGTTGCGCTACGCTCTCGAACTCGGCCGGGCGACCAGAGCGCAGGTTCGGGCCGTAGTTGTCGACACCATACGCGTGAACCTCGGGATGGCGCTGGCGCATGGCGACACCCTGCAACGACTCATTGCAGATGGGGAGAAGGTGGCACACGCCGAAGGTGAACGCATGGCGGCACGTGCGCGGCGAACTGGTAACGAGTTTGGCGTAGAGCTCACTGTCGAGCACGACAGCGGGGCGGTCGTCGAATGCCTCGCAATAGCGTCGAGCGAGGCGTCCCTGCTAGTAGTCGGCAAGCGCGGGCACCGGGATGAACACGGTGGCCTTCTTGGGACGAACACTGAGCTGCTTGCGCGCAGGGTGCGGGTCCCGGTCTTGATGACACCGAAGGAATTCCGGCCGATTCGAGAGGTCGTCGTGGCATACGCGGCCAAGGAGCCAGCCGCACGGAATCTTGCGGCAGCTGCGCGGGAGTCCAGTATCCTGAACGTCCCGGTGCGAGTCGTAACTGTGGCAAAGGATGCCAAGAGTGGCGAACAGGTTCTGGCGCAGGCACGGGATTCCTTGCGCGACAGGAAAATGGCAGTGACTTTCGCGGTTCTCCAGGGGCGCGTTGCGACGGAACCAAGCAAGACGACGACCGAAGGATCCCTGCTCATTCTGGGGGCATCAGGCCACTCTCGAACGTACCACATTCTGCTTGGCAACGTGACTGTGGAGGCGATGCGAAGTGCAAACGGCCCCGTGCTTATATCGTCGGAACTGAGTGAGCCTGTTTGATGGACGGTTATGGCAGCAAGCAGAGGGTAGCGGACGGTCTGCAGGGGAAAGGTCTATCCATTGGCGCACCGCGTGGCACACGCGTCAGGGTGGTCCGCATCCGGAACGATTTCGATGCTTGGAGGCGCCCATGACTGCAAGGGTACTATCAGACGCCGACGCGCCGGATGAACGGACGATTGTGGCTCGGCAGTTTCGCGGCTTGATACGCACGCGCATAGTGACGGGGCTTGTCACAGTTCTCCCCATCCTGATTACGCTGTGGGTCGTCCGCGTGATCTTTACCAGCATGCGCGACGCCTCCAGGTGGGCAGTCGAGGCTATTCTGCTCAGCGGGCACGGCGCGAGCCTGCTTGGAGCGCTGGGATTAGCTGATGCGACGTCGCCATCGGCGATGCTGGAACCAATCCCGGCGTGGCTTTCTTGGATCATCTCTCTGGCGTCGGTGGGGCTGACCATGCTCCTGCTGTACCTGGTCGGGGGGCTGGCCGCCAACGTCATGGGCCGGCGACTGATGGATCTGATCGACACTCTTGTTGGACGCCTTCCGGTAGTCAAGTCAGTGTATAGGGCATCAAAGCAGGTGCTGTCGGCTCTGGGAGGTGATAAGACGCAGAGCTACTTGGGCGTCGCCCTGGCGCGATTTCCAACCGACTCCATGCGCGCGATCGGCTTCGTTACGAGCCGGTTCAAGGACGCCACAAACGGCGAAGAGCTCGCAACGATATTCATCCCCAGCACGCCCAACCCGACGACCGGGTTCATGGAGGTTGTACGCCAAAGCGAGCTCGTGGATTTGGACTGGAGCGTGGAGGATACGCTCGCGACCGTGATGTCGGGCGGCTCACTGCGACCCGGCAACGTTACAATGGAGAACTTGGCGCCGGTCTCGGGTCGCAAGGCGGCGAGCTAACAGTGTTGGTGCCTGCGTAGCGGCACAAGATCGCGCCGCTGGTGGACCATCGCGCGCATCGTCGACAGAGGGACCTTCTTCAGCGACAAGTGGTGCGGTTACCGCCGCAGTTCAAACCGTTCTTGGCAAGGAATACAGCGGGTAGCGGCAGGGTTGACTCGCAACCGCGCTGCCGGGATGCGTTGGCCGCAGTCGGAGCACAGGCCATACGAGCCAGCGGCTGCTCGCGCGATGGCTGCTTCAACGGTTCGGAGTGCCTCGGCCAGGCGTCTCATTTCAAGCAAGCCGACGGATTGTGACGTTCGGTACCCTGGCTGATCACTTTCGGGGACACTCCCGGACGAGTCATGGAACTCCAGGGAGCACCCGGCCAGTTCGCCCAGGAGCTCAATCCGGCGCTGCTGAAGCTGTCGCAGATGACTGGCGAGGCGGTCCCCGCGAATCCTGCGTGCTGGCTCAGGCACAAGGCCGCTGTCACCGCCGTTTGCCTCTCGTTCGACGGGGCCCGTTCCGGATGCCACCCTTGACGGCACGTTAAGCGCGGGTCTAGCCACCCGTTTGGCACGCTTTCGATCACGATTCTGACTGGGGCTGAGTCGCACCATCAAGAATCCTCCCTCACCCGCCGAGCCTCCTAAACGCCCGGCGGCATCTAACGATCCTACGCCGCGCGGACCTGCTGCCGGCGATGCAGGCGTCGCCGCGAACTCCAACTCGACTCCAGCAGCCGATCCAACTGCCGAGCAGCCTTCTGAACAGCTCGATCTACAACGGACCAGATGTCAGTGCCTGCAGCCTGCGCGCGCACGCTCCCGCGTGGATTCAGCAGGAGCGTGACACAGCATCGTTGATCCTTTCCACCCCGCGGGCCATTAAGATCCTCAAGTGCTATAACCGCGTCAGCTACGCGGTCGAGTCGTCGGTTCAGAGCATTGGCGATACAACGTCGGATGTACTCACGAACTCTATCGTCGATGGCGATGCGACGCGTCACAATCCGCATATTCATTGTTGCTCCCTCGCATGAGCTCCTTAGCCGCACTCGCGACGGGCGAGCACGGCTATGTGCGGGAGCGCGGGCTCATTCACGCGTTCCATCACAAGCATAGCGCCGCAGCGTTAGAGGGGGCTGAAATCAGGATTAAATCCCTCTCATTTTGCCTCGGGCCAAGCTCGAGACTGAGGTTCTCAGCAGTCCGCACGTCAAGCGAACGTCCTAGGGCTTGTCGCCTCCGCCCGGCGGCGGGATAATACTGCGCCGTTGCCCCGAATAGGCGTTGCGGAGCCGTGGCGGCCTAAGGCCGGGCTTGTGTCCCGGGACCGCGAGATAGTGGCGCCATCTCCGGGAGAGATAGGCTATGAGAATCCTCGTTGTCGAAGACAATCTGAAGATGGCAAGCGTGATCCGCCAGAGCCTGACCGAGAGCGCCTACGCCGTTGATGTAGCGAATACCGGGCAAGACGGCGAGCACATGGCAGCTACGGAGCCGTACGATCTCGTCATCCTGGATGTCATGCTGCCCGACCAGGACGGGATCCAGACCTGCAAGAACCTCCGTCGCCGCGGGATCAAATCCCCGGTGCTCATGCTGACCGCACTCTCCACAACCGGCGACAAAGTCAAAGGACTTGATGCGGGGGCGGATGATTACCTTACGAAGCCGTTTGAGGTTGACGAGTTGCTCGCCCGGGTGCGTGCTCTTTTGCGACGCGGCGAGGCCCAGGAGTCGTCACGCCTCAAGTTCGCCGATATCGAAGTGGATCTAATCACGCGAACGGTTACCCGCGCCGGCCAGAAAATCACGTTAACGGCAAAAGAGTTTGCCCTGCTTGAGTACTTCATGCGCAACCCGAATCGTGTGTTGACGCGAACCTCGATCGGCGAGCACGTCTGGGATATGAACTTCGATAGTGACAGCAACGTTATCGATGTGTACGTCAGCATGCTTCGGCGTAAGTTGGATCGTGGCTTTGACCAACGTTTGATCCACACGGTCATCGGAACAGGCTATTGCCTCCGCCTCCAAGAGGCAGGTGAATGATGTTCGAACGTTAGGGAGATAATCGTGGCGAGATTCTGGCCTCATCTCAGCACGCTACGGTTCAGACTAACTGCCCTCTACACGATCGTGTTCGGCCTACTGCTGATCTCGCTGGGTGTCGCGATCGTCACGGCTCGTGAGAGTGATCTTCGGGAACAGTTTGACGAGCGGCTCAGGGACCGTGTCGAGGTCATTGTTGAAGAGATAGCCGTTCCGCTCAAACCGATCTTGGGTGACAGGGGATCCACACCGAAGCGTGGGAGAGTCAACCCATTCCGGTTTCCGGGCTACTTCTTCCAGGTTCGCCTGGCAGATGAAGGTGTCGCCTACCGGTCGAAGAACCTCGAGGACCGCACGTTGCCTCTCAGTGATGCGGCGCGGGCATCTCAGCGGACGAAGGAGATGATCCTCGAGACAATTCGTGGCACTGAGGCAAGCTCAATCTCGGAGGCGAGTAGTCCGCTTCGCCTCCTAACTGTCTTCTACAACGACCCAGAGACAAGACCTTTCTTCCTGCAAACCGCCGTGAGCACCCTACAGGTCGATCGGTCAGTCGACCGGCTCCGACGCGTTGTTCTCGTGACTGTGCCCGTTGCACTCGCCGTTGCCGGCGTCGTGTCTTGGCTGCTTGCGGGGCGAGCTCTAGCCCCAATCAAACGGGTCGCTAGAGCCGCAGATGAAATGCGCGCGGACCGGTTTACGGTGCGTATCGAAGTGCCGAAGGGGAAAGATGAGGTGGCGAACATGATAGCCAGGCTAAACCTCATGTTCGATCGGCTTTCCAACAGCTTTCTTTCTCAGGAACGTTTTATCGCCGATGCAGCTCATGAACTCAAGACCCCGCTGGCCGTTTTGCTCGGGCAGGCACAACTACTCCTGAAACAGGATCGCACTTCGGAAGAGTATGACAGGTTTGTGACCAACATCCAGGATGAGGTCCGCATGCTTGCGCAGACCGTTGACAGCCTGCTCACGCTCGCCCGGGCAGAAGCCGGCATCCCCTTGCAGGAAGTCGGCGAAGTCTACATCAACGAGATGGTCATGGACGCGGTGGAGCGCTGCAACCCGGTGGCGACCCAACGTGAGGTGCAACTGGTGCCGGTGTTGGCCATGCCCGAGAGTGACGAGACGGGACTGGCTGTCCGGGGTGACGGTGGCCTGTTGGGACTCATGGTGGCCAACTTGATCCGCAACGCCATTCGTTATTCGCCTGCCGGCGAGGCGATCGACGTCGCCGTTCGTCTGGAAGGAGATGAGTTCGTTCTCGCCGTACGCGATCGCGGACCGGGAATCCCCGCGGAATTCGTCGAGCGTGTGTTTGACCGCTTCTTCCGCGCACCGGATCCACATTCGTCGTTCAAAGGCGTTGGGCTTGGTTTAACCATCGTCCGTGGGGTCGCTCGCCTTCACGGTGGGGAGGTTACGGCAGCAAACCACCCGGACGGTGGGTGCCAGTTCACGGTACGCCTCCCGCTTGCGGGTCAGAATAGCGCTGACAGCGGTACAAGACGAGCGAAAGATCATCAGGCTTAGACGGCTCACCATCGCACGGTTCGGCCATCTTGCGGTGACATGATGTGACTAGGGTTGTCACTGAGGCCTCCAGGGGTCCCTTGCGAATGATCTCAACGATTTCCGGCACGCCGGCATTATCGAACAAACCGTCTGTCGCGATCAGGAGCCTGTCGCGCGGCCGCATGGTAACCGCAGGACCAACATCGATGCGCATTTCCGGCGAACCGATCATGTTTGATACCAGGTGACGTTCCTCGTGATGCAAGGCATCCTCTTCGCTGATCCAGCCTGCTTCCAGCACGTATCCCACGGGCGAATGGGGCATCGTCGTGAGCTTCACTCTTCCGCGCTGGCCGACCATGAGCACCTCGGTATCCCCGGCGTGATAGGCACGGACACGATCGCCGTCTATTTCAACCACGGCAAGTGTGGACGCCGCACCTACCCCCAGCGCCAATACAACTTCGTTCGCCTGTTCGAAACTGTCCATGATGGCTTCACGAAGATCGGCTCCGTTCTGGACAGCATTGCGCACCGTTGAGGCAACCGCCGTTATAGCAAGCGCAGATGCTTGGTCCCCGGCCGGTTGACCGCCGAAGCCGTCTGCCAAGGCAATCACACCACGATTGGAATCGAGGCCGATAAGAGCCAACGAGTCCTCATTCGCTGATTCTCTGCCGGGGGTACTGGTCGTGAAGTAGCACGCGCACCCTGCTCCCAACCGGATGGCCTGACATGCTTCAAGCTCCGTCCGTGTAAGGATGACATCGGTTTGAGAGACGTCTTGGGCCATAGGACGTTGTCACCGTCGGGCAAGGCGTTTTCCACACCATGGACAGAAGTACCAGTGGTCCAACACAACGCCCCAGCCACACCGGGAGCACCGTTCTTTTGATCCTTCGACTGCCCAACGCCTCCGTACTTTTCGTCGGCACCATGGGCAGTAACGCATGAATGGCATCAACTGCCGGCCCTGGCAAGCAGAGTTCGGGCACCGACCAGCGTATCGATAGTCCGAGTAACGAAAGCGCGAATCCGGATTGACGGCGGCCCCATAACACCACGGACAGAAGCGCCAATCGGTCTTGAGGCTGCGCTTACACCGTGGGCACGCTACCTTGAACCGATGCTCGTCTCGAGACACGCGCCGTTTCACACCGCACCACGGGCAGATCTGCATCGTTTCAGCCACCGGACCAGAGCACCTGTGGCACGTCCCGTGCACCTCGAGCGAGCGGCCATATCGCCTGATAAACACGCGGCGCTGTACTGTCTTCCAAACATCCTGCTGGCCAGGCCGGATAGGCCGACGGCGTTTGGCACCCTTCGCGGCGCCACGTAGGAAATGCCGGTGCACGCGACGGTACGCTGCGAGCATGCGAACCGCATCGGCGTACCGTTTGCGGTGATCTACGTCCAGGGCACGCCGCAAGAATTTAACAGCGTCCGGGTGTAGCCTCGCTCGAAGGCGTTCGAGTCCCGGCAGTGGCCACCGGAAAGGCCACTCCGGAAGCTGCCCCGAAAACATGCGATAGAGCATCAGCCCAAGCGAGAATACGTCGGAGCGGATCGACGGCTTTCCCATGGCCTGCTCGGGCGCAATATATCCTACAGTCCCACTCCCCGACGCTTGGAGTGTTCTCAGCGCGACACGGGCAATGCCAAAGTCGGCCAGCCGCAGGCGGTCACCTTCGAAGAGAATCAGATTCTCGGGTTTGATGTCGCAGTGCATGATCCGGCGTTTGTGGGCATAGGCCACCGCCTCGAGCACTTGATCGGAGTAGGAAACAAGCGTTCGGATGGAGATACGTCGTTGGAGTCGATCTGCAAGCGATTCAGTCCCGAGGGGAGATGCGATGACGAAGACGCCATCGACGAACCCGGCATCCTTGATGGGCAGGATGTTCGGATGATCGAGCTGCGCCGCGATCCTCACCTCCTTCCGAAAATCTTCGAGCATCGCCTTCGTGGCCAACGATTCGTGGGGCACCTTCAGCGCGACAAACACCCCGGCTACGGAGTCGTAAGCCTTGTACACCATGGCGAATCCGCCTTCGGCTAATCGCCGGTCGATTCGGTACTTGCCCAGCCTTTGTCTGACCTTAACCAACTTGCCGATACTCCTCGGGTCGCTGCCAGTCCACCCTACCCTGCCACGGACGGCACAGCCCGCTAAAGTGAATCGCCGTGCGCCGAGCTTGTCAATCACGTGCGGCCCCTCCGGAGACCGCCGGAAGCAGGCACGCCCGCGGCCACCGCGCCAAAAGAGCGGCATGGTGCGGACGTGACGCCTGAGGCCGCGGGCAGATTAAGCAAAATTAACCTGCATTTCAGGGCCCGTTCACGCCGCGGCGGTATGCTTTGAACAGCCGGGCAGATGAGATACGCATGACTTCAGAACGCGGGATAACAAGAATCGCTGGGATTGGGCACGTCGAGCTGCGGGTTCGCAGCCTGCAGGAGAGCGTCACATTCTACTGCGGGGTGTTTGACCTCCGACGCCAGGAGACAGTACCTCGACTCGACAACCAGTGCGTCTGCGTAGGTGCCTCGGCGTCCGGTAGCGGGCTATTCGGAGTCGTCTTGTCGGAGGGTTTCCCGGCTGGCGCCGAGCTCGCCGGGCTCGATCATGTGGGCATGCGTGTGTCCACTGAGCAGGATGTTCGGGACATCTACGCCAGGGCACGGGAGCTCGGTCACCGCGCGACCAAACCGCGCGTCTACAACGGTCACTATCAAGTGTTTGTATTTGATCCAGACGGCTACAAGCTCGAGGTGTTTGTAGATCGGTGTGCAAAGGCTGGCGAGCCGGAGAGCCAGGGTAGATCGGCAGAGGACGGTTCTGGTGATCGATTGGATCCAGAGCGGTACCGGCCGTCAACAGACTCGACACGGTCATGGTGACCGCGGCCCGGTTGGCGACCTTGCGGACCACAAGGCGGGCAATGCATCCGCTGCTTTAAGGAGAAACGAACATGAACGTTGGCAAGGGAACAAATTTGGGATTGTGTGGGGTACTCGTGTCGATGCTTGTTCTCGCGGCGATGGCCGCAACCCCCGGCCAGGGAGGCGAGAAGAAACCTCGTGACGTTACGTTGACGGGAAAAATCGTGGATCTCCACTCCTACATGACCGGCAAGTTCGCTTCAAGCGATCCGGCGCGCAGCACGCGGGAGTGCATCCAGGCTGGTGTCCCGGTAGCCATTGAGACCTCTGACGGTCTGATCGTCGTGGGCCAGGGCACGAAAGGACCTTGCAAGTTGTTGGGGCGACTGGCTTGCCAGCAGGTCGAACTGAAGGGGCGGCTCTACGAGCGCCGCGGCCTGCGATACATCGACATATCCGATGCGAAGCCGGCCAAGGCCGCCGAAGAGTCGGCGGACGAGGAGCGTAACGATCCTGACTATGTTGAGCCTGATTCGGAAGAGTCGGATGAGCCGGAGCCATCCGTTCAGGGAGCCTGTTGCCTCCCGGAGGGTGATTGCGTTGACACCGATGAGGAAGCATGCGCGGAGTCGGGTGGCGAGTTTCATCGAGGCGTAGTGTGTGACGAGATTGAGTGCGACCCGCGGTCCCCGTAGAGGGTCTCCCATGGTGAGAAGATAACCGCCATTCCCAACAGCCCACAAACGCCTGCAGTCCGGTCTTCTCGCCCGGCTGCAGGCCCGCCTTTGCATAGGGCACCCATTCTTGCCTTGGGGGGCTACGCTTTCAACGGTGACGCACTCGACGGTTCACTGGAATCCCGTCCGCACTAGATTAGTTGTTTTTTAGCTCGATTTCACGGTGGCTTCAGGACCGCGTCGTATTTTTCATAATGAATGCGGCGAGCGACTTGCCCTCCGCTGGAGGAAGGCGCGATGCATGACATGATCCGAGCAAGTGAGTATGCGACAGGACACACGCGTGGGAGAGATCCCCGGGCTGTTGAAGGTCTAGGCAGGCACACCCAGTCCTACGTGCGAGCGGTCAAGTGCTGTCACTGTTCGAAGCCGTTCCGATGGTGCAGTCACGAATCAGCGAGCGCGACATGCCCAGGCTGCGGCGCCAAAGTCGTGATCCTGATCGAGCGTGACGGGGTCTGTACTGTTCATCCGACAACGCGCGACTCGATTGATGAAATGATTTGCGACTGGCTAGAGGATCGATCAACTGAAGATCAAGGACTTGAAGATGGCGATTCCGACGAACCGGATTCGTCGGCACATGCAGTAGCGGCTTGACCACTGCTCTTAAGGGAAGCGAGACAATGCCAGCGAAAACAATTCTGTATGAATCACAGGCACGCGAAGCCATCCGCCGTGGTGTCAGACAACTCACCAATGCCGTCAAAGTAACGCTGGGGCCACGCGGAAGAAACGTCATGTTCTCAAAGAGCTTCGGGCTCCCCGTGGTAACGCGGGACGGCGCCACCGTGGCCAAGCAGATTGATCTGCCTGACTCCATGGAGGACGTCGGGGCCCAGATGATCAAGGACGTAGCCAAGAAGACAGCCAAGGATGCCGGCGACGGGACAACCACCGCCACGATCTACGCCGAATCGATCTTCGAGGAAGGTCTGAAGAACATCACCGCCGGAGCGGAGGCCATGGAAGTGCGGCGGGGCATCGAGCGCGCCGTCGCCGCAGTGGTTGAGGCCCTCAAGAGCATGTCGGTCGAGATCAAGAGCACGAAGCAGATGATGAGGGTTGCGACTTGTGCGGCCAACCACGATGAAAACATCGGGCGTATCGTCGCTAAGGCCATGGAGTCGGTCGGCCGCACCGGCGTTCCCACGATCGAGGAGAGCCAGGGTCTCGATATCACTACTGAGCGTGTTGATGGCCTCCAATTCGACAAGGGTTTTCTATCGCCGTACTTCATTAACGAGGCAGCTCGGGGGCGGTGCTGCCTCGAGAAAGCATACATCCTGGTCCATGAGAAGAAGATCTCTTCGGGAAAGGACTTCCTCCCCCTGCTGGAGAAAACCGCCCAGAGCGGAAAGCCGTTGTTGGTGATCGCGGAGGACGTCGACGGGGCGGCACTCGCAACGCTGGTCGTCAATCAGCTTCGAGGGACCTTACAGTCTGCTGCGGTCAAGGCCCCCGGCTTCGGTGATCGGCGAAGGGCGCAGATGGAGGATGTCGCCATTATGACAGGCGCCCGGGCTTTGTTTGAAAGTCTAGGCACGAAGCTGGAGAACGTTACTCTCGCGGACCTCGGACAAGCCGAAAAAGTGATCGTCGAGAAGGAGCAGACCACGATCATCGGCGGCTCCGGTTCGAAGGAGAGCATCGACGCACGGATTGCTCAAATCAAAAAGGAGATGGAGCTCACCACGTCCGACTACGACCGCGAGCAGCTCGAAAAGCGTTGGGCCAAGCTGACCGGGGGAGTCGCGCGGATCAAGATCGGCGGCGCCACCGAGCTCGAGCTTAACCACCGTAAGGAGCTAATCGAGGACGCGCTTCAGGCAAGCCGGGCCGCGTTCGAGGAGGGTGTTCTCCCCGGAGGGGGCGTCGCGGTACTGCGCTGCCTTCCCGTGTTGGACAAGATCCGCGAGACACTTACTGGCGATCAGAAGATCGGCGCCGACATCGTCGGCCGAGCCCTTCGAAGTCCAATCAAGCAGATCGCCAAAAACGCCGGGCAGGACGGTTCACTCGTCCTCAACAAGGTGCTCTCGTCTGACAGCGCGAGCTTCGGATACAACGCGCTCACCGGCGAATACGGCGATCTCGTGGCAATGGGCGTGATCGTGCCGACCAAGTTAGAGCGGGTGGCTCTGCAGAATGCCTCCTCGATTGCGGCACTCCTGCTGACAACAGATGCCGTGGTATGCGAGATCAAAGAGAAAGAGAACAAGCGTCCGTTGCGCCGCTCCGCGTAGTCGGAACGGCACTAACTGGAGGAATGGCCGATGCCGATGAGAATCGCACTGTTGTCTTGGGAATCGATGCACTCCATTGCTGTTGGCGGCCTCGCCCCACATGTTTCGGAACTGGCGGCGGCCCTGCAAAGACGCGGACACGAGGTCCACGTATTCACGCGCATCGGCCCAAAGCAGCTTGGGTATGAGAACATCTGGGGTGTCCACTACCACCGATGCCCATACCAGACACACGATGATTTTCTTACCAATAATGAGCGGATGTGCAACAGCTTTGTCTGGCATCTGGCTGAGACGGAGGCCTTCCTTGGAGTACCGTTTGACGTAGTTCACGGCCACGACTGGCTCAGTGTCCGAGCAGTAGCGCAGGCGAAGAACCGACACCATCGGCCGGTGGTAATGACCGTTCATGCCACCGAGTTCGGCCGTTGCGGCAACCGGCTGTTCGACGGCCCTTCCAGGCGAATCCGAGAGATCGAATGGGAGGGAACGTATCTGGCGGACCGTGTGATCTGCGTCTCGGGCGTGTTGCGAAGGGAAGTCCACGAGCTCTACAGCGTACCGATGGACAAGATGGACGTGGTTTACAACGGTGTCGACGTGGATCGCTTCGACAACCGAATCAACGGCCGGGCCATTCGTCGCCGGTGTGGGGTGGGCGTCGACGATCCCGCGGTCCTTTTCGCCGGACGGTTGACGTCACAGAAAGGCCCCGACCTGCTGCTGGATGCGCTGCCTAAGCTGCGAAGACAACATCGCCGGGCGCGGTTTCTCTTTGCCGGCGACGGGGATATGCGCGAGGACCTTGAACACCGGGCGCGGAAACTGGGAGTTGCCCCGGCGGTTCGATTTCTTGGCCACCAGTCCGGCCGTGACCTGCTGGGCTTGTTCAAGACGTCGGACATGGTGTGCGTGCCGAGCCGGAATGAGCCCTTCGGCATTGTCATCCTCGAGGCCTGGAGCGCCCGCAAACCGGTGGTGGCGACGCGGAACGGCGGCCCGGCCGAGTTCATCCGGAACGAAGACACCGGCGTGACCGTGGCCGCAGATCATGAGTCAATTGGCGAAGGGGTCGAGACGATCCTTTCGGACAGGACATACGGGCGCCGCCTCGGGCGCAGTGGTCGACGCGAGGCGGAATCCCACTTCACTTGGGATGTGATTGCAGAACAGACCGAGAAGGTTTATCAAACTGTCCTGCAGGGTCATGTTGAGTGACTGAAGCTTCCAAAGGAGCACAGAATCGGAGCAAAGTAAGATGACCAAAAAGGCAACAAAGACAACAATGCGGAATGTGGCAAAGCGGGCCTCGAAGCCATCTCTGAGTTCTGAGGTTCCAGGAGAGAAGATCCGGCTCCGAGCCTACGAAGTATACCTGGCCCGAGCAGGAAGTCCGGGTGACGCTCAATCGGATTGGCTTCAAGCCGAACGTGAACTCAATGGCCTAACAGACAATGCCTAGCCGGCTGCATACCTCAGTTTGTCCGCCGTTTGCGGGTCCAGTTGCACCGCAGAGGCTTCTTGCTGCCGCCTGCGGACCCGTCGGTGGGTCGAATGTCCGGAGCATCAAATGAGTAAGAAGAAGCTTCAACGCTGTGCCTGGTTCGCCCTGGTCGATACGGAACGCTGTCGCCTCCTGCAATGCGATCTCACCAAGCAGGGTACACATCGCGTCCGCGAGGTGAGTGCGTTTGAGAATCGGTGGCCAAAGCACAGGCGTGGAAGGCCGATGGCCCTGGGCGGAATGACCGGGAATAGCTACGCCTCTCCCCATCACTATGTGGGTGAGCGCGTGCGGCGCTTCGCCGCCGACGTCATCAGCCTACTCGAGGCGGAGTGCAAAAAGCGCCAAGTCGAACGATTGACGCTCATCGCCCCACCGCGGTTTATGGGGGAACTACGGAAACGGTATGACCAACAGAACGAGCGGTTTGAACTCCGCGAAGGTGAACTCATGCAGTTCTCCACGGCGGCTCTGGCGGGGCATCCGGTCATTCAGAGCCTGATCGACACGCCGGAAGCCGAGTAGCCGTGCAGGAACCTCGTCGAGTGATTGAGACCAGCCGGAGGGTACAGGTGTCAGCGGGCGCGACGGATGTTTGGATGAATTGTAGTGCCGGCACCGGTTTGTGTGTCGGCTGATCAATGCGGTCAACACAACCTTAGGAGAAAGTCAGATGTTGGCACAACGATGGAACACATGGCCAAGGTTTGATGACCTTCGGCGCGAGATGGATCAGCTGTTCGGTACATTTGCGGGATCCGTTAATCCGCAAATGCCCCGGCGGTCAGGCGGCTTCCCCGCAGTCAATGTCTGGGAGGACGCCGAGTGCTTCTACGCAGAAGCCGAAGTGCCCGGCGTAACCACGGAGAACGTCGAGGTTCAGGTTCAGGGCGATGAGCTGACCATCAAGGGCAAACGGAAGCCGTTGGACGAGGACGACTCGGTATACCACCGGCGCGAACGTGGGACCGGTGACTTTGTCCGGTTCTTGACTTTGCCGGTGGAGATTAACGCCTCGAAGGTGGACGCCACCCTCAACAACGGTGTCCTGTTGCTCACTCTGCCCAAGGCGGCGTCGGCTCGTCCCAAGCAGATCACCGTCAAAACCAAGTGACTACTAGGCACAGAAACGGCTGTATCGCGCCGAGAAGTGAAGAATAGTACCCTTTTTGAATAGAAAGGATGACGTATCATGACGTCAACAACACCCATTGAGAAGCGAGAAGAACAACCAACTGCTACGGCTTTGGCGGAGCCCATACGAGGTGGCCCCACATACCGGCCCAACGTTGACATCGTTGAGCGGCCGGACGAGTTGCTGGTCGTCGCGGACGTACCCGGTGTGACCGCAGAGAGCGTCAACGTTCGGTACGAACACGGCGAACTAACGCTTGAGGCTCACGTCGAACCGCGTCAGCGGGCCGACACGAGCTACCTTCTCCGGGAGTACGGTGTAGGGGCATTTCGTCGTGTTTTTCGCCTCAGCGAAACAATTGACGCGGGACGGATCTCGGCGGAGGTCGGCAACGGCGTCCTGACCCTGCATCTTCCAAAAGCGGAATCAGCCAAGCCGAGGCAGATCAAGGTCAAAAGCGCTTAGGCGCTGGGTATTCAGACACCACGAACAGAAAGGAAGACACCATGAGCATAATCCCCTGGCGACAGAAGAGGCCCGAGCGAATTGCAGAAGAGGGAGAAACTGGGCTCGCTCGTCTTCGTGAAGAGATGCACGATCTTTTCTCACGCTTCTTCGGTGACGAGGACCGGACGTCGGCCCTCGATGCCTGGCCCGGCGGATTCGGGCGGATGCCCAGAATGGATCTGGCCGAGTCGGCGGACGACGTCGCCGTCAAAGTTGAGCTGCCCGGCGTCGACCCGAAGGAGGTCAACATTCAAGTTACCGGAAACGTGCTGACCGTAAGCGGCGAGCACAAGCAGGAGAAGGAAGAGAAGAAGCGCGATTACCACTACACGGAGCGCAGCTTCGGGAGCTTCCGCCGCAGCGTCCAGCTCCCAAGTACGGTTGATGCGGAGAAGGTCGACGCCACGTTTAAGAACGGCGTGCTTACCGTGAAGCTGGCGAAGCACCCGGATGCCAAGCCGAAGCGAATCACGGTTCGGAACGCATGATTAGCGTGCTCCGAATAGACGTGTGGGAGTTCGACTGCGATACCTGCGCCGGTCCGAGGCCGCAATAGTGCCATTCGGCCGGCGCGGTGTCTCGTGTTTCCAGATGCGAACGAGGGGCGTCGGAACAAGAGTAATAGGTTCAAGCCGAGTCAGGGCTTGTTGGAGTCAGCAGACAATGTTAGAGCGTCGCAAGTTTGACCTCCCTGAGATTGACAAGATGGTCGAGAGGCAGATGAGAAACTGGGAGCTGGCCCGTTCTCAGCGTCTCAACGTCCCGGCAAGTCGTCGCGCTGACGTAGCAGATTTCATCGCGATCTCCCGTGAGGTTGGCGCCGGAGCGTCAGAGATCGCCTCGCTGCTCGGCGAGCGGTTGAACTGGCCGAAGTTCGACAAGGAGATGCTCCGTGCGATGACCGGTCAGGACACCACCAGGCACCGAGTCTATGAGTCGATGGACGAACGCGACCTGGAGTGGTGGGAAGAGGTCTGTCGGTCAATCCTCGAGCCGGACTTTGTGAGGAACGACTACTTCCGGCGTCTGGTGAAGACCACGCTCTCGCTTGCCCGCCAGGGATCGGCTGTCTTTCTCGGTCGGGGCATCGACTGTATGCTCCCGCGCGACCTAGGCTTCCGGGTCCGTATTGTGGCCCCGTTCGACATGCGCGTCGAGCGCTTCGCCAAGCGCCACAACATGTCTATCGAGGAAGCTCGGGAGACCGTGCCCGAGATCGACCGTGAGCGTGCCGAGTTCGTTGAGAATCATTTCCACGCTCGCGTCGACGACGCTACGCGGTGCGACATGACGCTCAGCACAGAACATTTCTCCCCGGCCCAAGCCGCGGACGCCATCATGTTGGTGCGAGACGTCATGAAAGAGCGCCCCCAAAGTGCCGGAGAATCCAAGCCGGCACAGACTGCCTCCAAGTCCGTGAGAGTTAGGGCTTCCAAAGTTCCGATGGGTGGCAGGGTTCAGCGATGACATGGTCGCGAAAAAGCCAGCGTCTGTTTTTGCCAGCCACGGGAATGGTCCAGAGTAGCGACTGGCAGCCTGCAGTTGACCTCTACGAAGCCCCTTACGGTTGGCTCGTGAAACTCGAGCTTGCGGGGGTCGACCCTGATGATGTGCGCGTCCGTTGCGCGTCGCGTCACCTGATGATACAAGGTGTTCGGCGAGACCTCGAGATAACTGAGGGTTGCAGGCAAGTGCGCATGGAAATCGCTTACAGTCGATTCCGGCGCCGAGTAGAGCTTCCATGCAACGTGCAAGAGGCGCGCGTGGACACCACGTTCCAGGATGGCATGGTTCTCATTCGACTTATCACCAAGGAGTAGCGGCTCGTGCCCCATTCTGCCGAACACCAGCAGGACGACGTCACCCAGTGTCTCCCGGTCCTGCCGATCAAGAACTCGGTACTTTTTCCTCAACTCGTGATGCCTCTGGCCGTTGGGCGCCCTCGGTCGGTCGCGGCCATAAACGCAGCGATGACGAGCGAAGAAAAGCAGCTTGTGGTCATTGCCCAGCGTGATCCCTCCGTGGAGGATCCCCGCTCCGCTGACCTCTATACGATTGGGACGTTGGCGGTCGTCAAGAAGATGGCCGAACTCGACGGAGCGATTCAGCTCCTCGTTCAGGGCATTGAGCGAGTTGCCATCTTAGAGTTCGAGAAGACCGAGCCGTTCCTTGAGGCACGCGTGAAGGTTTCCCCGTTCCCAACGGAAGAGAATGCAGAGGTGGAGGCGTTGCAGGGCGCCGTCCTGGATCTGGTTGGCAGGATCATCGAGCTTTCCCAACCGGATGCCCGCCAGCATATCAGTGAGTTCCTGTCCCATATGGACGACCCGTCGCTCCGGCCATATTGGCTCGCCTCCATCCTGGCCATTGATGTCGCCAAGGAACAGGCCATTCTCGATGCCCCCACCCAGGACGCAGCCCTTCGCCTCCTCCATGACGAGCTGACGCACGAAGTCCAGGTCATGGAACTGCGCCACAAGATCACCAGCGAGGCCAGGAAGGAGATGGGCGACCAGCAAAGGAAGTACTTCCTGCGGCAGCAGCTCCGTGCCATCCAGGAAGAGCTGGGTGAGCAGTCGCCCGAAGAGGCGGATCTTGAGTCGTTTCGTAAGAAACTGGAGGAAGCCGATTTGCCCGACAATGTTCGCGCGGAAGCCGAACGCGAGCAGAACCGACTGGGGCAAATGTCGGCGGCATCGCCGGATTATCAACTTACCCGAACATACGTTGAAGTGATCATCGAACTTCCCTGGCGTAGGAGCACCGAGGATATCATTGACCTCCCGGCCACCAGGGTCGTCCTGGACGAGGATCACCACGATCTCGAAGACGTCAAGGACCGCATTATCGAGTATCTGGCGGTCATGAAGCTGAACCCCGCGGCCCACGCTCCGATTCTCTGCTTTGTGGGGCCACCTGGAGTCGGCAAGACTTCAGTAGGCCAATCGATTGCCCGGGCGATTCGTCGTGAGTTTCAGCGGATGAGCCTCGGGGGGCTCCATGACGAGGCCGAGCTGCGCGGCCACCGTCGGACCTACATCGGGGCGATGCCCGGGCGGATTCTGCAGGCGATTCGACGAGCCCGGGTGAACAATCCGGTGCTGATGCTGGACGAGGTCGACAAGCTCGGCCGAGACTATCGCGGAGACCCGGCGGCCGCCCTACTTGAAATCCTCGACCCCGCTCAGAACTTCTCGTTTCACGACAACTACCTCGACTTGCCCTTCGACCTGTCTCGAGTCTTCTTCATCACAACGGCGAATACGCTCGACTCCGTTCCCCGGCCGCTTCTCGACCGCATGGAGGTGCTCAGGCTCCCGGGGTACAGCCTCGAGGATAAAACCGCGATTGCACGCCGCTACCTGATACCCAGGCAAGTGACCGAAGCCGGCCTGAAACCCGATGGCCTCAAGATTACGGACGAAGGGCTGGAGGCCATCATATCTAAGTACACCCGTGAGGCTGGCGTTCGTGAACTTGAGCGAACGGTGGCCCGGATCGCGCGCAAAGTTGCGCGCCGCGTTGCTGAGGGAGACAATGAGTCCTTTGTCGTTGATCCGGAGTTCCTGCGCGAGCACCTCGGCCCGGAGCGGTTTCTGCCCGAGAAGGCGCGCCGCGCGCTCGTTCCGGGCGTCGCGGCCGGCCTGGCATGGACGGAGGCGGGCGGCGAGATCCTTTACGTCGAAGCGACCCTTCTTCCCGAGGGTGAGGGCCTTGAGATCACCGGTTCGGTTGGCGAGGTCATGCGCGAGTCCGCGAAAGCGGCCCAGAGCTACGTCTGGGCACACGCCGAAGATCTGGGAATCGACATCAAGCTCCTACGTAAGTCTCGCGTGCACGTTCATATCCCGGCCGGAGCTGTCCCCAAAGACGGTCCCTCTGCGGGTGTGGCTTTGGTGACCGCGCTTGCTTCCGCCTACACGAAGACCGCCGCGGCAAGCGACATCGCCATGACGGGTGAGATTGCACTGACCGGACTCGTGCTTCCCGTGGGCGGCATCCGTGAAAAAGTCCTGGCAGCGCGTCGAGCGGGGATGCACCGTGTGCTTCTTCCCAGAGACAACGAGAAGGACTTGACAGATATACCGAAGCACGTCCGCGACACGATAGAGTTCATTCTTGTGGACAACGTGGACGACGTGCTGGCCGCTGCGATGCCTGGCGCCGCACAACACCTGAAGATGACGCAAGGCTCACGAAGGGCAGCTAAGACGGCGTAAGGGACAACGCAGACTATGTTGACTGGTCAAGGAAAGGGAGTGTTCAATGGATAGCCTGAGGAACATCGTTGTCGGAATCGACTTCTCCGCCTTCTCGCGGAACGCGCTCGCTCAGGCCATGCGCATCGCACGCTGGAACGAGGCCCGCCTGCATGTCATTCACGTGGTCGACGAGGCCGCGATGCGTGGTATGCAGGAGACGCTGGAGTCATTGCCAAGCCGGGCAGGGAAGGACTGGAATCCGGAAAGTGCGCGTGACGCGGCCCAGCGTCAGCTTGACGAATTGCTGGCTACCGTTGACGCGGAAGAACTGTGGTTGACGGCACAGGCTGTGATCGGGAATCCGTTTGTTGAGATCCTCCGCCGCGTTCAGGGTGTAACCGCGGAGCTGCTTGTTCTGGGGTCGAATGGCTCGTCGGACCCCGCTTGTGGAGCCGGCACACTGGCGACGAAGTGCGTTCGCAGAGCCGCTGCCAAGGTCCTGCTCGTTCGTCAAGCTCCCACGAGACGGTTCGGAAGCATCGTCGCGTGTGTGGATTTCTCGGAGATGACTGACCGCGTCATTGAGCAGGCCGTACGTGTGGCTCAGCAGGACAGGGCAAGACTGCATGTTCTGCACGTCTTCTCTCGTCCTTGGGATACGTGGGAGTACGTGGATCTGAGAGCGGAGCTTGAAGAGGATTACAGGAAAGTCGTGATGGCCCGATTGCGCGACTGCCTGGAGCGATTCACGACTGAGACGGCCGAATTGCAGGTGAAGCGGCACCTGATCGAGGACTCCCGAGAGGCACGGGCAATCGTCGAATTCATCGAGGAAGTCGGTGCGGACCTGGCTGTGGTTGGAACACAAGGCCGCACGGGGCTGCGGGTTATCCTGCTCGGCACGGTGGCAGAGCGGATCGTGCGGGAGTCGTCGTGCTGCGTGCTCGCGGTAAAGCCGGATGACTTCGAATACAGAGTCTAGGAGAAAGTCATGCATCGCTACAAACGCCTGTTAGTGGGCCTGAAGCTGGACGGGCTTGACCATGCCACGATCCGTTACGCAGCCATGGTTTCACGACTGGCCGAGTCACAGCGAGTGGATTTCATCCACGTCGTGGAAATGCCTGAGCTGCCGGATGGCGTGCGCGACCGTTATCCCGAGATCGAAGAAACACCGGCGGATGTTGCCGAAGGCAAGATGCGCGAGCTGGCCGGCGAACACTTTGAAGGGCACGCGAAGAGCGAGCTTCGTTATGAAGTCGCCTCCGGGTCGCCCACCAACGAACTCCTGCAGCACATCCCCTTACACGGGATCGACCTGGCCATCGTCGGCGACGCAGCTGACAAGCGCGACGGGGGGACGGTTCCCGAGCGCCTCACGCGTAAGGCCCCGTGCTCCGTCTTGATCGTACCCGAGAACAGCGAACCGAAGGTCCACAAGATCCTCGTGCCGATCGACTTTTCCGAACATTCCAAGGATGCCCTGAGAACGGCCGTTGCGTTTGCCCGTTCCGTCGGCTGTCAAATGATCAACTGCCTTCACACGTTCGATGTCCCGCAGGTGTGGCTCAAGATAGGCAAGAGCTATGAGGAGTTCTCCAGGATGATGAAAGGGCATGTCGAAGACGCCTACCAGGCCTTCGTGAAGGGCATCGACCTTTCGGACCTTGAAGTAACTTCAACGTTCATGCCCGATGAACGTCCAGCACGGGTGATCAAGCAGGCGATTCAAGATGATCGGCCGAGCCTAGTGGTTATGGGGGCTCGCGGCCGGACGAACGCCGCCGCAATTCTGCTTGGCAGTGTAACCGAACGGGTGATTCGGCGGACTGAAGTACCGTTGCTTGCCGTTAAGAGGAAGGGCGAACGCCTGGAGCTGCTGGAGGCGATTCTAAACCTGTGAGTTGGTCGCAGTTTGCTGGGTTCCCCCAAGCAACAGGATGCGAGAGGGCGCACACGCCATGAACTTGGAGGTCGCGACGTTCAACGGACAATTAGACGAGAGATTCCGGCAGTACGTTGAGCAACGTCTCCGCGCCGGGCTCCTGCGCTTTCAGCCTCGGATTGTCAGGGCCATGGTCTTGTTCCTGGATCTGAGCGGACCGTACGGGGCCGAGCAACGGTGCCGCCCGGCTCTCAGCCTGGCGCCGAACGGTGAGGTCTGCGTCGAGAGGAGGGGGCAAGTGGCAGACTCGCTCTGGGCCATGCCGTAGAAACGGCGCTTCGCGAGCTGCGGCGCCGGTTTGAGATTACGCAAAAACCAGAACAGAACATGGCCCGAAAGCCAGGTCTTCTTCGTCGAAAATGATTGCTGCGCCGCGTAGAGCGCAGATACTGTAGGGTATATTGGTGCGACTGAAATCACCCGAATGGAGATTATGAAATGAGTCCTAAGCCAGAGAAAAGCAACCCGCCGAAGCCCGGCCGTGCAGACAAGCCCTCGAAGCCGGTGACGCCACCTCCGAAGCCAGGCGCCAAACCGGGGGCAACGAAATCCGCCACGCCACCGATAAAGTAGCGGGCCAGGGACGAGCGTTGACAGAGTGGGGCGGGGCACGACGGCTTGGCCTCGCCCCTTCCATCGCTACCTAGCATCACCTTCGGCATCGTGCCATGACAAAGGCATTTTTACTGTGTCGAGCGAATCGGACCTCTGCGTCGATTCGTGGGTTGGCGGCAAGTAGGGTGCAGGCGGTGCCGGTTGACCCGAAAGGCCACCGAACGCCTGACTGCCGGAGAGATTCGCATATTTTCCGTTCTAGTCTATTCTGCACGTTCACCTTGATGGTCTTTTTATGCGGGTGTCCTGCACCGGGGCCGGCTACGTTTACCATGAAAGTCGTACCGGAGGAAATCGAGGACGTAATCCCCGGACAGGTGTGCGTGCTGCTGGTGACGATTGAGGAGGAGGATCCTGCCGCCGCAGCCAGACCGGTGGCGATCACGGCAAGCGCCGAAGGCGCTACGGCCGTCGTTGAGCATGGCACGACCGCCGAGGGGGAGGTAGCCGAGGTAAGCGTCACCACGGTCCCACCCGAGGTCGGATTGGTGGAGCCGGCTAATGAGCCCGAAGGATGGCCGTGCAATGTGACGGTTCGCGCCGAGCGCGGAGGCATATCGCGCGAGATCGAAGTCTCCATCACGCTGACCTCCGAAGAGGAGGATTTTCTGGCACCGACTGCGGCCGAGATGCGCGACCTCTTCATCCCGTGGCTGGCTGAGAATCAGCCGGAGTTGAAAATCGATGAGACAACCGTGTGGGCGGGCACCATCGTCAAGCCGCACTGGTTAGTGGTCAGCCATTACCTGTTCTTCAGTGACGAGTGGGAGATGCACGTGTCCTGGCACATAATGATCGCACCGTACGATTGGGCACGAATTGAACTCCGTCGCCGGTTTGAGGAAACGCTACCTTCTCTGGCATTCGAGATCCCGTCCGTCTCAGCACCAGAGCAGGTAGTGGTAAACCAGATCGACCCTGAAGGAATCCTGTGGCGTTAGGATGAGGACTCGCAAGTGAAACCCGCGGCTGTGGGCATCGTTGTCGGCGGCAGGCCGGCTTCCGGCATCAACGGCGTGATCGGTGCCGCTACGATTGAGGCGGTTAACAACGGGCTCAGCGTGCTCGGCATGTATGACGGATTCCGGCACCTGGCCGGTGAGTGTTTCGACCCGAATGAAGATGTCCGGCTGCTCACCATCAAGGACGTTGGCCGGATTCATTTCGACGGTGGCTCGATTCTGCGGACCTCTCGCACGAGTCTGCTGGATCAATCTGAGTTTGCGGTGTCGCCGGTCGTTGAACCTGACCTTGAAATAACCACGCGTATTTGCCAGCGGCTTCAGTCCCTTAGTGCGACCCATCTGTTGACCATCGGCGGAGACGACACCGCACTGAATGCGCGCCTCGTCGCGACCCAGGCCGCCGGAGGAATCCGGGTCGTGCATGTTCCATGTACGATTGACAATGATTTGCCCTTACCTGGTGGTGCCCCTACGCTAGGGTTTGCAACTGCACGGCATTTCGGGGCAGACATTGTGGCCAACCTGATGGAGGATTCGCGCACCACCAGCCGGTGGTATATCATCGTGACCATGGGGCGAAGCACGGGCCATCTGGCCTTGGGCATCGGAAAGGCGGCCGGCGCGACGCTTACTGTCATCCCCGAGGAGTTCCCACAGCAAACCACGATCGTCGAGATCGCGGATATTCTGGAGGGCGCCATGATTAAACGTCGAACATTGGGCCGGCGTGATGGCGTGGCCATACTGGCCGAAGGATTCGCCTCTATCCTGCGGGATCCCGACGAATTGTCGAAAGCTCTGGGATGTGCGGTACCCCTTGATGCGGCTGGCCACCCCCGTCTTTCAGAGGCGCCGCTCGCACGTATCCTCCAAATGGAGCTGGAGCGCCGTTTCGCGGCCAGGAATGAACGTATGACGCTTGTCGCGCACACCCTGGGGTACGAGCTGCGATGCGCAGCTCCCACGACGTCGGACATGGGATACGCCCGCGACTTGGGACACGGCGGTGTTCGGCTCCTTCTTGACTCGACGCAAGAGCTTCCGTCTGGCGTAATGATCACGCTGCGCGAAGGCAATCTCAATCCGGTCCCCTTCGAAGACATGGTTGACCCTACGACAAACCGGACGAAGATCCGGTCTGTGGACATCAACAGCTACTCGTACGACGTCGCCCGGGCCTACATGATCCGCCTAGAACCGGAGGATCTTGAGTCACCGGCCGCGCTCGCGGCGCTGGCATGCGAAGCGCACATGACGCCTCATCAGTTCCGACAACGGTATGGATCGGTAGTGAAAGAATAACGGGGAATTCAATGAACGGCAAGCCCAAAACGCAGAACATGGCATTGTTCTGCGATTTTGAGAATATCGCCCTGGGAGTGCGGGACGCTCAGCTCGAGGCATTCGACATCAAGAACGTGCTGGAACGTCTGCTGCTCAAGGGGAACATCATCGTCAAGAAAGCCTACTGCGACTGGGACCGGTACAAGGAATTCAAGGCGGCGATGCATGAGGCGGCATTCGAGTTGATCGAGATCCCTCATCTGCGCCAGTCGGGCAAGAACTCGGCGGACATCCGCATGGTCGTGGATGCCCTGGACCTCTGCTACACCAAGTCGCACGTCGACACGTTCGTGATCATCAGCGGCGATTCGGATTTTTCACCGCTCGCGAGCAAATTGCGAGAAAACAACAAGATGGTCATCGGCGTCGGGGTCAAATCCTCCACCTCTGATCTGCTTATGTCGAACTGTGACGAGTTCATCCTTTATGATGATCTGGTGCGAGAGGCGAAGAAGCCGCGCAGAACAAAGCCCAGAACGGCGATCGAAAAGTCAGCACCCAAGACGACGCCCGCAAGCGAGGAGGACAGGAAGCAGAAGGCGCTCGATCTGGTTCTGGAGACAGTTGAGGATCTGTTCAAAGAGCGCGGCGAAGAGGAGAAGGTGTGGGGATCGATGGTCAAGCAGACGCTCAAGCGGCGGAACCCGGGGTTTAGCGAGTCCTGGCACGGCTTCAAGAACTTCGGCCAATTGCTGGAAGAGGCCCAGGCGCGCATGCTGCTGGAGCTGGAGCACGACGACAAATCGGGCGGATACATCGTTAAGGGTTTTGCGCATGACAACTAGGCCTAAGCCAAGCGTAGTTTAATCACGTTTTTGCAAAAAAAGACTCGAAATGCTTCCGGTAAAGCGTTAAAGAGCGATGTCATATAAACGACACTCTTACGCAAGGAGGCATTTCGAGTGAACAGCAGCATACGCAAACGACTGGCCCGTGGCAAGCGGAAAAACCAGTACCGTCTCCGGGACATCGAATGGGAGGATCAGCCTCGCCCCATGTTCTCGGCAAGCAACATCAAGTATGACCTGGCGGACAAGACCCGCGGGCTGGCCTGCGGAGGAATCGGGGCGATACACACCCTCGTACGGCAAAACGGGCTCATCGACGCCATCGACAGGCGGTTGCACCTGTTGAAGATCCACAAGCCCTACCACGAATCCGATCACGTGCTCAACATCGCCTACAATCTCCTCTGCGGCGGACGGCGTCTGGAACACATCGAACTGCGCCGCAACGACGAAGTCTTTGCCGACGCCGGCGGGTCGCGGCGGTGGGGGCGGTTCACGTAGCCACCCAACTGGGCGATCAGGCATACCGTGTCCTCAAGGCGAGGCGTAGTCTGTGGTGGTGGCTGGCGGTGGGTTTGTCCTATGGCTTCACACGCCTGTCGTTTGCGTTGATGTAGTGCTTTTCTAAAGTCTGAGAGAGCGATGCAGCTTTACGCTTGCTTTTCCAGTTGCAAAAAATTAGACTGACAGGAGTTGCCGGGCACGGAGGTGGAAGGGATGCGCTCACGGTGCTGCGGCCGATCCTGATCATTTCAACTGAGCAGTTTTACCAGCCACGGAAGCAGCTACCCCCTTCGGCCATATTCCCGTCAGGCACAGCCTCGATGCCACGCGTGTGTCATGGGAATCGCTTTTCAGTTGTTCAATGTTTCCGTATCCGATTCACTTGTTTTTCCAATTTCTAAAGGAGGTATTGAGATGAGAATGACAATTCTCTCGAACGTGGGTCTCGCTGCAATCCTGCTGGTATCCGCAGGCGCGGCGAGCGGGCAGACTCAAATGGGTACAGTGTTTACGTACCAAGGGCAGCTCACTAAGGACGGTTCCACCGTCACCGATACGTGCGATTTTGAGTTCAGTTTGTGGGACGCAACGTCAGACGGAAACCAGAAGGCAAGCACGTTGACAATCGACGCCGTGGAGGTAGGCGACGGTCTGTTCACCGTGAATCTGGACTTCGGCCAGGCGTTCAACGGTGAGGCCCGCTGGCTTGAGATGGCCGTCTGCTGTCCATCGTCCTGCACGGTTGAGACACTCGATCCCCGCCAGGAGCTGACCCCTGCTCCGTATTCACTACGTGCATCAAACGGTGTCGGCGGCGCCCAACGCCCTGGAGATCGACCAGGCCTCGGGAAGGGTAGGCATCGGGACCAACACTCCGATCACGGAGCTTCATATAGAAGGATCTCTGCATCTGGCAGGTACGAGCCGGGACATCACCTGGGACACCGGCGAGTTCCTGCAGATCGGCGAATTCAACGGCACAACGTTCACCGAGCGCTTACGCGTTGGAGAAAACGGTAACATCGGCATCGGGACGACGACTCCATCGACTGCCCTTGAGGTCACGGGGACCGTCACGGGCGACGCCTTTGTCGGCGACGGGTCGGGCCTGACGGGGCTTCCATCGAGCCTCTGGGAATTGTCGGGCTCCGACATCTTCTACGACAACGGTAGCGTCGGGATCGGCACCGCCGGGCCCATCTGCGCCGGCGACAGCATCGTCACCATGACCGCCACGCTGCCTTTGGACAGGCACGCAGTGGGTTGTGCCGCCGACGCGGCCTCGGGGAAGATCTACTGCTTCGGGGGGCGTCCATACAGCCTCGACGAAATCGTTGAGTATGACCCGGCCACCGACACCCTGGCCATCATGACCGCCAGGCTGCCTATGTTAACGTGGTCCGTGTCTTGTGCCGCCGACGCGGCCTCGGGGAAGATCTACTGTTTCGGTGGGAACAACATTTACGTCGACGGCACCCGGGATATCCAACGGTATGACCCGGCCACCGATACGCTGGTCACCATGGGTGCCGAGCTGCCTGATCCCAGGAGTGGCGGGGGTTGTGCCGCCGACGCGGCCTCGGGGAAGATCTACTGTTTCGGCGGGTGTTATTCCGGCAGCGATTACCGCGACACAATCGTTGAGTATGACCCGGTCACTGATACCGTGGCCACGATGGGCGCCGTGCTGCCTTCGGAAAGAGGTTGGCTGGATTGTGCCGGCGACGCGGCCTCGGGGAAGATCTACTGTTTCGGCGGGGAGGAATCTGGCGGCGACCTCGGTGAAATCGTTGAGTATGACCCGGCCACCGATACGCTGGTCACCATGGGTGCCGTGCTCCCTTCGGGAAGGAATGGCTTGGCTTGTGCCAACTCGCCGGTGGGGAAGATCTACTGCTTCGGCGGGTTTACCAACGGCCCCTGGTCTAATCCGGTCGACGAGATTGTTGAGTATAACCCGGCCACCGATACGCTGGTCACCATGGGTGGTGTACTGCCCTCGGGAAGAGGTTACTTCGATTGTGCCACCGACCCGGTCTTGGGGAGAATCTACTGCTTCGGCGGGTACAGCTCCGATTTAATCGACGAGATCGTTGAGTATACCCCGCCCGGTCCAACACTGCAAGTGGGCGATCCTGGCGACGGATCGCTGGCGATCGCGAACGCCTGGAGCGTGTTCAGCTCTCGGGCGTTCAAACGCGACATCGCTCCGCTAGGCCTGGGGGACTACCAGGACATCCTGAACAAGCTCCAGGCCACGGATGTCGTGCGTTTTTCGTACGCCGGCGATGCCCGGCAGACAGTGCATCTGGGTGTCATCGCAGAGGACTCCCCGGCTGAAATCCTCAGCCCCGGGGGCAATGCCGTCAGCCTGGGCGATTATACAGCCTTCCTGATGGCAGCGATCAAAGCCCAGCAGACCGAGCTAACGGAGAAAGACCGCCGGATAGATGACATGGGTTCCGAGCTTGCGGAGACCCGGGCACGCTTGGGCGCGCTGGAAGCCCTCGTGGCAAAGCTGAGTTGCACGGAGGAGGGAGGTGCCCGATGAACGGTGTGGAAGCGACGAAGCGACCCCTGACCCTACGTGTCAAGGGCAGGCTCCGCGACAAAGCGACGGAGGGAAGCCCCATAGGGGCGGCAGCTACTAGCCCAGGGCGCCAGCCCTTTACGCAAAGCGTCAAGGGTGAGCCCTGGGAAGAAGGTGCCACAACGTGTCACCAGCCCCGTGGGGGCGGCAGAAAGGGCGGGATTCTTTCACCCCTCCGGGGCTTGGGGTCCGGGTGGGGCCCGCGTACCCCGGGCTTACGCACGGCGCTACCTTCGATCGTCCCTTCGGGACTCTTAGCCCGTGCCATTTCTCCGTCACTCGCTGTTCAGTATTCGCTGTGCGCCGTCCTGTGGTGCGTCGTGCCCACCTTACATGCTTCCTTGGCTGCCGCTGATTACGAGGCCAAATGGCATACGATCGACGGTGGTGGTGTCATGAAAGCCAACGGCGGCGTGTATGAGGTCAGCAGCACGATCGGCCAGCACGATGCCGGGAAACTCACCGGCGGTGTCTATACAGTAAGCGGCGGGTTCTGGGTGATGGGCCCGGCGCCGCCGCCGACCAAGCCTGACGGGGAGGCGGTTTACGACAAGAACCGCTACATCTCGATGGTGCCGGGCAATCCGGGCCTACAGACGGCGCTGCGCGTGACATTGACCAGCCTGCCAAGCGAGTTCTCGATCTATGAAGGAACGCAGGTGTGGGTCGGTGAACCGGTGGAGATATGCGAGAACAGTGGGCAGAGCACACCGCCGCCCGGTGGTTGTGGTCCTGCGTGGACTCCTGGCGGTCCACCACTCACAATGCAGTCCGCGAATCTGCAAGCGACCCAGTATTGTCACGACTTTGGCTCAGTGGGACTGCTCCATGTGACTGACTGTGAGATCGTTCCCGGCGCCACCTATGAGGTGCAGGCCATCGACTGTGCGGCTGATCCCGGCAATGAGGCGAACTACTCGGCACCGCTGATGATCAACACGAGCATGTGGGGCGACATCTGCAACACTTACGACGGCACGCACTGGACCGCGCCGAACGGGACCATCGATGTGACAGTTGATGTCACCGCGTGTCTTGACAAGTTCAAGAATGTACTGGGCGCGCCGATCAAGGCGAGGGCCGATGTTGACCCGAATGTTGTGGACTGGAAAGTCAACGTCTCGACGGATGTCACGCGCATCCTTGACGCGTTCAAGGGTCAGCCGTATCCGTTTGACGGGCCAAGCGGCTGTCCGTAGTCGGGAATGCTGAAGTCCGGATTGCTGACCTCAGATTGGCAAGAGTCGGTTAATTGTGGCTTAGCAGGATCGAAACACGTGCCCTAGCGGGTAGGCACGCACGACGTGGTATACTCGACTCAACTCGAGCGCTTCACGGATGCGCTCTGCGACAGCAACCGGCTCCTGATCCTGGATGAAGCGGGGACGCTGACGGACCCCGCGATCGAGCTGTTGCGGGCTATCCACGGCACCACAGGTGTGCCCGTGCTGTTGCCGGCCACGAAGGACCTACACGAGCGGATCGTCAAGAGAGCCGACCCGGATCACGGTCAGCTCTATAGCCGCTTCGATGTGATCTGGTATTTTAGCTCGACTTTTGCCCTTTTTTCCGTCGCTAGGCGGCGGGAGCGAGGGCGTATAGTAGCACGGCCCTTATTGGCCGGGATAGTTTCGCAAAGGCTTCGTGATGCCGGGGTGCTGCAAAAA
>Ga0307432_1000321_pt1 | contig 38983 bp, 36 predicted proteins | sample SalMarWE160150MG_FD_202158 | JGI IMG/M metagenome (GOLD analysis project Ga0307432, IMG submission 202158) | Salt marsh sediment microbial communities from the Plum Island Ecosystem LTER, Massachusetts, United States - WE1603-150 | ecosystem: Environmental > Aquatic > Marine > Intertidal zone >...
GGAAATAAGCTTTGAGGCCCCCCACCCAACGGCAGCCCCAATAAGGCCGCCGGCAAACGATAGGAAAGCCGACTCGGTAAGGAATTGAGTCCATATATCACGCTCTCTGGCTCCCAGCGCCTTGCGGATACCTATCTCCCGGGTTCTCTCGACGACCGAGACCAGCATGATATTCATCACCCCAATACCCCCCACCAGCAATGAGATGCCAGCGATGGCACCCAAAAAGAGGGTCAGTGTGCCTGTCATTTCGGACACAGTACTGGCTAGTTCCTCCATAGAGCGTACGGTGAAATCGTCCTCCACACCCGAACCAAGCTGGTGCCGCGAGCGAAGCAATGAGGTGACTTCACTAACAACATAATCCGCCTGCTCCTGGTCGCTAACCGTTAGCGCTATTGAACTAACCAGGTGCTCACCGGTACTGCTTCGTTGTTGAGTAACTGTTTGCTGGAGAGTGGTCAACGGAATTAGAATGGCATCATCGGTTGATCCCATCATGGATGCTCCTTTACTTTCCAGGACGCCCATAACTCGGACAATATTATTACCCATTCTTATCTGCTGCCCTACGGGGTCAACACCGCTGAAAAGCTCATCTTTCACGTTGGCACCGATGACGGCTACCTTCGCCCCACTCTGATAATTATATTGGGAGATGAAAGCTCCCTCGGTTATCTCCAAATTATATACCTCCTGATACTCGGGAGTTACCCCGATAACCTGGGCATTCATATTCTCACTACCGAAGACTAACTGCTGGTTCGCTGAAGAATAAGGTGCCACTGAACTTACGTAAGGAACCTGTTCTGATATTGCTGTCGCGTCTTCCGAAGTAAGGGTGGCAGCACTACTAGCACTACCCCTGACCCCCCATTGCGTAGCCGCACCGGGCATGATAGTAACAAGGTTTGAGCCAAGAGATTCAATTTGGGATATGATTTGTGCCTGCACACCCCTGCCAATAGACATCAGGGCAATTACAGCGGCTACGCCAATAACGAGGCCCAAGATGGTCAGCGAGCTGCGTAGCTTATGCGTCCTCACCCCTACCCAGGCGTTAGCCAGAGGCTCGAGCAACCTCTTCATAATTCTTCCTCCCTGACTATCTGGCCGTCCTTGAGATGTATGACACGCTGGCAATGATGAGCAATATCAGCTTCGTGGGTAATCATGACCAGGGTATTATTCTGCTCACTATGCAAGGTGGTCAGAATGGAGATTATCTCTTCGCTGGTATGACTGTCTAGATTACCGGTAGGCTCGTCCGCCAGTATCAGCGGCGGTCTTTTGACCAGAGCGCGAGCGATGGCAACCCTCTGTTGCTCTCCCCCCGAAAGCTCAGCAGGACGGTGATTAGCCCGGTCGGATAGCCCAACCCAAGCTAGTGCCTCCATGGCTCGGCGAGAGTCAATACTACCGGCATACCTCATACCAAGCTCCACATTAGCCAGCGCTGAAAGTTGGGGTAGTAGGTTATAGATTTGGAAGATGAAGCCAATTTTCTGAGCTCTGACCTGTGCCAGTTCACCTCTGCTCAGGCGGTTGACCTCTCTATCCTCCAGGTAGTAACTGCCTGAGCTTGGAATATCCAGGCAGCCAATCAGATTGAGTATAGTTGTCTTACCCGAGCCGGAAGGACCCATAATCGCCACCATCTCTCCCTGCTTGATGTGCAAGTTTACGCCTCTTAGCACAACCAACTCTCTTTTACCCATAGGATAGACCTTGGTTATATCATTTAATTGAATCATCTTGGTGGCCCCCCCATTCCCGGTATCATCATTCCTTCTGTATGTACTTGCGGTCCTTGCGTTCCCTGTTGTGGTGTCGTTACTGTCGTCTCCTGTAGAACAACCACCTGCTCACCCTCACTGAGACCCTCAGTTACCTCGGTGTATTGCCAGTCGCTGATGCCAGCCTGTATCAAGCGCTCTTCAATGACGCCCTCCGGTGTTACCACCTGGACATAGCTTTCTCTCCCCCGGTAAGTAATCGCTCCAATTGGCACCAACAAAACATCGTTTGCCTCTTCAATCACGATGCTGACGGTGACACTTAGACCCTCCTTGAGCTGAAGGTCTTCCGGTATCAGCGACAGCATTGGCTCTAGCGCTGCTCCCTCCCCCTGCTGCCACTGTTTTACCATTTCTTCAGCCTGTTCCTGAGTAATCTGTCCCTGTTCTACAGCCTCTCTAAGTCGCTCGGGAAGTTCACCGGGGGAAAGCTCCGGCATTGCTTCTTGACGCTCTTGCATCGCCTCTTGCTGCTGCTGACGGATGGTTTCCAGCGACTCTAGTTCGACTGTCACTTCGTAGTTCACGACTCCTGACTGGATAGTGGCTGTCGGCGAAACATAAGTTACTTCAGCCGGAAGATTAAGCATCGACATGGCATCCACCTGTACCGTGGCTTCTCCCCCCAGCTCTACCTCAAATATGTCCATCTCACTGACCAGCAGTCCGGCTTCAAATCTAGTGGGGTCAGCGACCTGCATAGCTACCGTGCCTTTTGTTACCTCATCACCGCCGGAAACATTAACCTGGGTAACAAAGCCATCAAAGGGGGCGATAATCTCCGGGCCGGCATCAAGGGCTTCTTCCACTGCTGTCTTGGCATTCTCCAGCCGCCCTTCGGCTATTTTGACCTGTATTCCCTTTATCTCGATATTATCCTCGTCACGCTCATAAAGCATCTCATATAGCCTATCCTCAGCATCCTCCAGATTCGTCTCGGCAGCATCTAGTTGCATCTGCAGTTCACGAACTTCCCCGCTATTACCATGTTTGAAAGCATCGGCTAGCCAGTCTTCAATCTTATCCACCTGGTCCTCGGCATCCTCTACAGCCTCCTCGGCTTCTTCGATGTCCTCCTCATCATATGGGTTTTCAGCTTCATCCAGGGCGATTTGGGCATTCTTAAGATTAACCTCTGCCTGAAGCAGGTCGCACTCCTTCACTGTCAGTTGCTCCTCCCATTCCGAGGTATCCAGTTTCGCCAGCACCTGACCCTCTTCCACGGAATCACCCACCTCCACCAGAACCTCCTCTACTGTCCCTGGCATTTCAAAAGCGAGGTCATCCATGAGGGATAACGATAGGTTGCCAGCAGCAGCTATATCAATGGTGATATCCCCACGCTGCACGGTTACTACCTGGCTCTCTAACTCAGATGCCGTCTCCGATTTAGAAGTACAACCTGACAAAAGAACGACAAGCCCGGCAGTAATAACAGCAGTCAGCATTACTCTAAGTAACTTTACCTTATTCATCAGCACCCTCTCCCCGAAGGATTTATCTCCTCCTTAATTAAGACTAGTCTAATACTTTCCATTTCCCTTATTCTGTACCTCCTCCAGACTAACTTTAGCCCGAATGCGTAAGTAGAAAGGCAAGACCAACAGCAAGTGCCGCAATACCAATCCCTAGCAGGATATATAGAATGCGGCGCCTTTGAGTATTCATATCATATTAGCCTTTTACCGTTTCCCGCTTTTTACTCATATTGTATAACGACTTCCTGGCCTTGGTTCCCGGGTGCCCTCCAGCATGCTTTATTCAAGGTGCACTTTAACTACGGGTATGACACGGGTGACGGCGTCAATGTCGGCGTCGAGAGAGGGCTGAGTTTCTTGTAGGTGAGCTCTAAGGGCTTTGAGTGTGAAAAGAGTGGCTTTTTTTAAATCCTCAGGGCTGATGTCACCACTCCGGTTCATCCCGTCCTCGAATTTTAGTAGGCGGTCTCTAAGAACTTTTTCTATTGTATCCCCCTTTTCTTTTTAATCCCATATATTTTCATAAGCAATTATCGAAGCTAAGGTCAGGCTAATAGTAATGATAGCTATCTTTTTCATCAGCACCCTTCCTTATGCTTTGAGTTTTATTGAGACAAAACTACTTTTTAACAGTAGCCTAGCAAGAAATTGTTAAGAAGTTATTAAGTTTGGTGGTGCCCCGGAAGAGAAGCAGGTTACTCTGTTATGGGAATGGTAAAGGTAAAGCGACTGCCCTTTCCCAGTTCACTCTGGACTTCAATCCTGCCACCGTGAGCTTCAACCAAACGTTTGGCTATGGTAAGCCCCAGACCGCTACCGCCGGTAGCTCTGGCGCGCGACTTATCCACCCGGTACAAGCGCTCAAAGATGTTGGGCAGGTCCTCAGCCGGAATACCTCCACCGGTATCAGTAACAGCAACCTCTAGCCAGCCATCCTGCGGTCTGGCACTCACCGTGATGCTGTCTCCCTGAGCAGTATGAGCCACCGCATTCTCCAGAAGGTTACGCAACACCTGGTTAATCCGATGAGAGTCAATGCTCACCGATGGGAGCTCATCGGGCAGGTCAATAGTTACCGATACTCCTTTTGCCTCTGCCTGGGCTCGGACTGCCGCCACTGCCTGGTTAATTAACTCGGAGATGTCCTCTGCCTGGCAGACCAGATTTAGCTCGCCCGCCTCAGTGAGGCTTAGCTCCTGAAGGTCATCAACTAGCCGAGACAGCAGGGTTGCCTCTTCATTAAGGGAGCGAATAGTGTCGGCATCTGGCTTTATCACCCCGTCACCAACTGCCTCCAGGTAACCACGGAGATTGGAAAGGGGCGTTCTTAGCTCGTGAGCAACATCAGCCACCATGTTCCGTTGTAATTGTTCCGCCCGCTCCAGGTTACTAGCCATGGAGTTAAAGGCTTGGGCTAGTTCTCCCACCTCACCCTTGTCTTTAACCTGAACCCTCTGAGAAAGGTCACCCTTACCCAATCCCCTGGCTGCCCCGGTAAGGGCTTTTATAGGAGACAGAATTCGGCGCGACAAAGCAAAGGTGATTGCCAGAGCAATGCCACCGGCAATCAAGCATCCCCAGAGGACGTATTGCTTTATCGGCCCGAAGAGACGCCTCAATGAAATGGGGTCCGTTGATGGTAGTGTGCTAACGTATAATGTGCCCGCGGTGTCCTCTGCCCACGGTGACGATATAGTTCTACCCGGTAAGTCGGGATGGTGCTGCTGCCCTAAAAGGTCTCCCTCAGAATCAGCGACTACGGTCCCGGCAGCATCAGTCATTATGATATGCTGACCGTAGAGGTTCCCAATGTGGCTCATAAAGGGCTGAATGCCCTCCCAGCTGCCTACTCGATAGTAATAACGAGTCAGCTCAAATTCCAGTCTGGTGGCAAGTATCTGTTCCCTGTATTCCTCAAACCGCCGGATTTCAGCCAGAGTGCTTTGGCCGACAAAGATGGATATGGCACCGATGGTAACCAGTATCACCGCGATGAAAGCGATTATGAGACGAAACCTGAGACTATGTATCATTTCCCACCTGTAACCAGCTTGTAGCCGGCTCCGTATACTGTCTTTATATTTATAGAATGCTTAATTCCTGATTTAAGCTTTCGGCGAAGATTGAGGATATGAACATCAATGGTGCGGTCAAAACCCTCAAAATCATAGCCAAAAGCTTTTTCAATAAGCTGCCCCCGGCTGAAGACCCTGCCCGGTTCCTTGACCAGAACCCCCAGCAGCTTGAATTCAGCCGGGGTGAGATTGAGAGGCCTACCGGCCAGAGACGCCTCATATTTGCCAAAGTTCACAGTAAGCTCACCATGCTTAATCTCGGCTGGACCGCGCTCTCCAGGCAGGCGCCGGAGTACGGCTCGCACCCTGGCTGCCAGTTCCCTGGGACTGAAAGGCTTGGTCACATAGTCATCTGCTCCCAGATTCAAACCAGCCAGCTTGTCCTGGTCAGTAGTCTTGGCGGTAAGCATGATAATCGGCACATCGGATTCACCCCTGAGGATATGGCAGACCTCAAGGCCATCGATGCCAGGCAGCATCAGGTCGAGAACAATGAGGTCAGGGTGGCCCTCCCGAGCCAGGCGCAGGGCTTCAACACCATCATAAGCAGTAAGGACTCGGTAGCCATCTCGGTTCAGGTAAAGCTTGACCAGTTCTACCGTTTTTACATCATCATCAACTACCAGTACCCTCTTACCCGCCATCTCTCAATCCCTCAACCATTTTCTATATTTCTATAATACTATAACGTAAATGTTAAGGAAATGTTAACATGAAGGGCTTCTCTTTCTTAAAAAAGAGAGGGGGGATGTTTTCCCCCTCTCCTGCTTATAGTCAGCTAAGTATCTGTACGGAAGCTTGGTTAGTTATTCTGCGGGAGGCATTGGTGGCTCCCACTGAGGCATCGGTCCACCCCAGCCGCGGAGTCGAGGTCCACTGCGAAAACCCCGGAAGCCGAAGTTAAACGGGGCGTCGGGCTTTGACTCCCACCACTCCTGGTACTGGTCAGCTTCTTCCTGAGTTATCTTGCCGTCGTTTACTAGCTTTTGAAGATGGCTGCCCAGAGCTTCATCTCGCATCTCGCTTTGGGCTTGGACAAAGGCGTCTTTTAGTTGCTGCGGGTCAATGGCTACGCCTGTGTTCTCCTCGTATATTTCACAGGCTCTGTCTAGCAGTGCCCCATACTTAGCCTCAGGCTGGCTGGCATCCCCGTTTTCCGGGTTGGCAAAGACTACCCCCACCAGGCAACCAGCCACCACCGCCGCCACCGTCACCGTGATAACGATAAACTTCTTGCTTCGCCACATTACTGTTTACCTCCTGTCGGTTAATGATACTCCAATAGTAACATCCGAATGTTAAAATCTTATTAAGATGTGGGGAGGGGAATCGGTGACTACCACATTCGTCTTAAATAATGAGGAAGGTGAGAGGCAAGCCTGATTAGGCACTCCCGACAGTTATGGGGTAACATTTGCTCCTTTTGCTGCCTAGTTGAACAAATGGGCGTATTGTATAATCGAGCACAAAGCAGTGCAGTTTAAAACGTAGAACTGTATGCCAGAGCCTGGCCGATATTCCTTGATTCACGGCCCACTCCTTTCTGACGATATTCTATTTCTTCCAGGAAGCAGGAGCAAGTCTCAAAGTGTCCCATTCACGCTGACGATTTACGGTAAGACGTTTGCCCAGCTGACTACTCTGAATTTCGGAGCTTGACATTGACGAGCTTATTAGATATATAATCCTTTAATCATTATACGTCCTAATTACCGTCGCCCCTCTCGGGCAATGGTGAGGTGCTCTCAAGCCGTGAAAATACAGTTCCTTATTACGTTAGCTTTAATTGCGAGCTTGATGACCGCCAACTCGTCCTGTATCAATTCAGCGGAGGGTCCGACGATGGAGGATAATGGACACAGAGAACTAGAGAAAGCGACTTTCGCTGGCGGGTGCTTCTGGTGTATGGAGCCACCTTTTGAGGCCCTGGACGGGGTCAAGGAAGTGATAACAGGTTACACAGGTGGAGATACAAAAGACCCAACCTATGAAGAGGTTTCGTCGGGAGAAACTGGTCATTACGAAGCTGTCCAGATTACATACGACCCAAATATAATTTCCTACGGAAAGTTGCTGGCCGTTTTCTGGCAACATATTGACCCTACTGATGATGGTGGCCAATTCTTAGACCGTGGATCGCAGTATAGAACTGCGGTATTCTATCACGATGAGGGGCAAAAGCGAATGGCAGAAGAATGTAAGCTTGAGCTCGACAAGTCAGGAATTTATGATAGGCCCATCGTTACTCAGATTTTACCCTACACAGAGTTTTATCGGGCTGAGGAATACCACCAGGACTACTACAGGAAGAATCCTCTAAGTTATGACCTCTATAAACGTAATTCGGGCAGAGCCACCTATCTACAGGAGAAGTGGGGCTCGGCAGCAATCAGCTATCAGGACTACCAAAAGCCTGCCGATGAAGATTTGCGGGTAATTCTGACTCCGCTACAGTATCAAGTGACACAGGAAAATGGGACTGAGCCGTCTTTCAGTAACGAATACTGGAACAACAAGGAAGATGGTATATATGTTGACATCGTTTCCGGTGAGCCCCTTTTCAGTTCTAGAGATAAGTTCGATTCGGGCACAGGTTGGCCTAGCTTCACCAGGCCTCTCGAGCCGGATAATATCATAGAAAAAGAAGATAGTAGCTACGGCCTGACTCGGACCGAAGTTAGGAGTAAGCATGGCGATTCACACCTTGGTCACGTCTTTGACGATGGTCCGGAACCGACAGGCAAACGCTATTGTATAAATTCTGCTGCTCTCCGATTCATTCCCGAGGAAAAACTGGTCGAGGAAGGTTACGTTAAATATGTATGTTATTTCGTGGAATGAATCCACTGCCTTTTGCGACTCGTAATCACCCATCGGACGACTAGGATATTTCAATACCTGGTGTGCAGCGCAACAAAAGCTTGGATTGTTGCCCTAACTGCACATTTTAGCGGATTGTTACCCTGGAAATAGGAAGTAGTTCGCGATATAACCGATACCTTAGATACCCAGCCTCATGCGTTCCCCATTGAATCATTAGCTTCACTGTCTAATTGATACCTTCGGTCTTCAGACCGGCAGCTACCTTTCACCAACCTCAGGCACACGGCGGAGGCATGAATACCATAACCTCTGATGGGAAGGCTGGTGCCCCTTTTGGCCACTTTTAGTGACTTTTTGGGGCTAGGGTATTGACAAAAATGGCTTCTAGTGGTAAACTGACAATAGGCACTTTTGTGGACAAAATGTGGCTATCTGGCAATAATAGACCTTAATAGGTCTTAATAAGAAAAGGGGCTAGCAACCTGACCCGAGAAGTTTTGGGCTAGCCCCTTTCTTCTTTGGGTCGGGTTGCTAGTCCCAACCCGCCGTATCAGTTTATGGCTGATGCCACGGGGCAAAAAATAAGAAAAGGAGGTCAATTAGAGTAGCGAATCTGGGAAGTAAGAATAAAGGAGGCGAGAAAATGAACAAAATCCTAACGCTAGTGGTGGTTCTGGCACTACTCATAGGTAGTAGTGCTCTATTCTTCACCAGGATGATTCCAGCGGCTGCCGAAGGTGGCGAATCTGAAAGTTTCAGCCCGGAACTTGCCGAGCAAGTGGCAGAAAGTCATCAACAAAAGCAGTCTCTTACAACGGTGCAACGGAAAATTGATTCCCGCATCATAGAGGTAGTCCGAGAGGTTAAGGAACGGATTTCGTCAGCGCGTCCTGGAGAAACGCCCAAGCTCCAAGACTTATCTACGCCGCTGCTCAAAATAGATGACGCCGGTAATATTGAGGTTAAGCTAACTGTCACCAGCCTGACTGCTGAGCAACTTGAGCAGCTTGAAGCCCTGGGAATGAATATAAGACTCACTTTACCAAAGTACGGGGTGATTGAAGGTAGCCTGTCGTATGACCAGATCGAGGCAGTGGCTGCACTTGATTTTGTGGTAAATGTGGGGACGCCTGGCTATGCCTTGCATAATACAGGAGATGTCACCTCTGAGGGCGACACGGTACTCGGGGCGGCTGAGGCGAGAGCAGGATTTGGTGTTGATGGCAGTGGTATAAAGGTTGGGGCGATTTCGGACGGGGTCAGCCATTTAACCGATTCAGTGGCTACGGGTGACTTGCCATCTTCCCCAGCCGTAGACGTGCTAAAAGCTGGCGATGGCGACGAAGGCACAGCGATGCTAGAGATTATCCATGACCTAGCCGCAGGAGCACCACTGGCTTTCTATGCTCCAGATACCAGCTCAGATATGGTAGCCGGCATCGCTGCCCTGGAGGCAGCAGGTTGTGAGGTCATCGTTGATGATCTTACATGGTCTGACGAGCCCAAGTTTGAGGATGGACCGATTGCCCAAGAGGCGAGCGCCTTCTACACTGACGGCGGGGTATATGTCACTTCAGCCGGGAACAGTGCTCAAAGACATTATATGGCTACATATGTCCGGACGGCGGGGCCTGGCGGCGGCTACGACTATGCCCATGACTATGGGGGTGGAGATGTCGGGAACACCTTTACCGTCCCCAACGGGGGATATGTTGTGATACTCCTACAGTGGAATAACCAGTGGGGGTATTCCGGAGACGACTTTGACCTGGTTTTGTATCGCTCCTCTGATCAGGCGGTTTTAGCATTGAGTGATAACTGGCAGGAAGGTGATGGTTATTATCCGTGGGAAGGGTTCAGTTGGACTAACGACACTGGAAGCGCTGTCACGGTGTTCATTGCCGTTCTGGAATATAGCCTGGTCAACCCGCCCTCCTCCCTGATACTGGATTATCATGTTTGGTACGGTTCTGGACTACAGTATGTTACGCCTGAAAATAGCGTAATCGGGCATTCGGCCGTTGAGGAAGTCCTATCAACGGCAGCGGCTGATGCAGCTACACCGGATACGATTGAGGACTTTAGCTCTCGCGGTCCGGGAACGGTTTACTTTCCGAGCCAGGAGGATCGCCAGGTGCCGAATATTACCGGCGTGGATGGCGTGCAAACTAAGACCGGGCAGTTAGGTTATTTTTACAACCCGTTCTATGGCACATCAGCGTCAGCACCTCATGTGGCGGCAATAGCCGCCCTGGTATGGGAGGCTGACCCAACACTTACACCAAGCCAGGTGCATAATGCTATTACCTCAACCGCAGTGGATTTAGGTCCAGCCGGGTATGATTACACCTGGGGGTTTGGTCGCGCTGACGCTTATGAAGCAGTAGCCAGCGTAGCTGGGGAGCCTGACATTACGGTTTCCCCGACCAGCTTTGATGTGACACTCGCACCAGACACCACGCAAGATTATACCCTGACCATTGGTAACGATGGCGGTGCCGACCTTACCTATGATATCACCGACCAGGAGGCAACCATTGGTCAATCCCAAATCATCATTGAGAGCACGCCAACAGTGGAACCCGGAATTGATGCGTGTGGCAATGAGGCGGTGGACAAGTCACGGTCACAAATGTTGGTGCCCCAAAGTGTTGGAGAGGTGATAAAATCGTTTGCCGCACCTGGAACTGGACCACTAGGTCTGGCCTGGGATGGGGAATACCTGTGGAATGCTGATTGGGAAACTGGGATGATTTATAAGCTTTCCCTGTCAACTGGTTCCGTAGTCCAATCCTTCTCCTCGCCTGGGGGTAGACCCTTTGGCCTGACCTATGATGGTACATACCTGTGGGTGACAAGCCGGGATAGCGACATGATTTATCAGCTAGACCCAGCCACCGGCTCAGTAATCAGGAGCATTCCCTCACCGGGGACAGATCCAGAACCACAGGGCTTGACCTGGGATGGGGAATATCTGTGGGTTGCCGAGTATTACAGCAACAAAATCTATAAGCTCGACCCTTCGGATGGCTCAATAATACAATCATTTGACTGGATAGGAACATACCCTGCCGGGCTGGCCTGGGATGGAACCTACCTGTGGCATTGCGATCTAGACTTTGATACCATTTACAAGCTCAACCCGACGGATGGCTCAGTCATTACCTCCTTCTCTTCTCCCGGTGATTGGCCTGCTGGTTTAAACTGGGATGGACAGTATATCTGGCACTCCGATGCTGGGGTAGACATAATCTACCAGATTGATGTCGGGGCACAACAGGATTGCTCCTGGCTGGATGAAGAGCCTAAGTCCGGTACGGTGGGAGCAGGCAGTTCGGACTCGATAACAGTAACCGTAGATACCACCGGTCTTGCCGAGGGCAGTTACAGTGCTGAGATAGTCATCGCCAGTAATGACCCCGATGAGGCCTCCACCACAGTGCCGGTAACCCTGCAGGTTAGTCCCACCGAGCTGCCGACAGTAGTTTCAGCTAGTCCCAACTCCGGGGAGCAAGGGGCGACACTGGAGGTCACCATTGGCGGCACTAACTTTGCCGGAGCCACTGCGGTAAGCTTTGGTGACGGGATAACGGTCAACTCCTTTACCGTGGTTAGCGCAACGCAGATAACGGCCGACATCTCTATCAGTGCTACTGCCACACTGGGGGCGAGGAATATTTCGGTTACCACTCCAGACGGAACGGGAACGCTCACTAGCGGCTTTACCGTGGTAGTGGCGGGGTTGGTTACCGTTAGCATTGATGCCCCTGCTGAAGCTGCTCCTGATAGTGACTTTACGGCTAATGTCAATATCAGCGAGGTCGTGGGCTTTGATGCCTGTAACTATGACGTCACCTTTGACCCTTTGGTGCTTCAGCTGGATGATGTAACCTCGGGACTCATAGACTCAACAGCAATACCGGTTGATATGTATAACGAGATTAGCTCGGGGACATATCGGGTTATTCAGAATGTTCCCGGCTTAACTGGAGTAAGTGGCTCTGGCTATCTGGCGGTATTGCACTTCCATGTCATTGGTTCTCAAGGTGATAGTAGCACAATAAGCCTATCCAACGGCATGCTGTCAGATAACCTGGCTGAGGAGATAGCGGCAACATGGGTTGGGGATTCGGTAGATATTACCTCGGTAGTGCCCGGGGATGCCAATGGCGATGGTAACGTCAACGCCCTTGATATCACTAAGGTGGAGAGGATTATAGCCGGGCTGGATGCCGAAACGTCCGGGGCTGATGCCAATCAAGATGGAAATGTCAATGCCCTAGACATCACCAAGATAGAGCTAATAATTGCTGGACTGGGTTGATTTTAGAGCTTTTGAGTGAGAGTGTGTAGCTTGATACGGCTCAGTGCCCATCTTGCCTGGTAGGTTGGGCACTGAGCCTGCTTCCCTTCTGAGCCCAGACGTGAGGAATACCCCCGATTTTCCATGCCTTTCAGCAGGAATTAGATACGAAAATCGGGGTGGCCGGATTTGAACCGGCGACCACCTGAACCCCATTCAGGTGCGCTACCTGGCTGCGCTACACCCCGACTTGCTGGTAACTCTTTTCCAATATGCTAGCATAATTTATTTTTAAGAGCAAATAGAGCCCGGGTAAATAGCTCAACCATAGACAGCAACACTCAAATCTGCTAACATTAATGGTTTGGTAACTGATGTAGCCAGGGAGCAGCATTATGGCAATTCGGGCACTGTGTCACCTTCCTGATGACCCGGTATTGAGACAAAAAGCCAGAAAGGTGCCGAGGATTGATAGCTCAATCCAGCAGCTAATTGACGATATGGTAGAGACAATGCAACGGACGCACGGTGTGGGGTTAGCCGCGCCTCAGGTCGGGGTGTCTCTCCGAGTTGTGGTGCTCCAGATGCCAGGCGAGGAGCCTATGGCTATTATCAATCCTGAAATAGTGAAACGTTCCGGGGAACGGGAGGTGATGGAGGGGTGCCTTAGCATCCCTGGCTATGCTGGTGACATAAAACGTTCGGTTTCGGTTACCGTCAAGGGCTGGGACCGGCAAGGGAAGACAATTAGGATTAAAGCTACCGGTCTTATGGCTCAGGCTCTGGAACATGAGCTTGACCATCTCAACGGTGTCTTATATATCGACCATGTAGACAGTCGGGATAAGCTACACCGGGTTGAGACTGAGACTGAGGCTGGGGAGATGTGACGCCGTGAAAACCCTGTTTCAGTGTGATTTCGATGGTACCCTCACTGAGGAGGACGTGAGCTTCCTGATATTGGATGCCTTTGCTACCGGGGACTGGAGGCAACTATTAACCCAGTATAGAGAGGGCAAAATACCTGTCGGCTATTTTAATATGAAAGCCTTTGCTATGGTTAAGGCTGATAAGCCGACCTTACTCCAATTTATCAAAAATAAAGCCAGGATAAGAGCTGGATTTCGTGAATTGCTAGCCTATTGTCATCGGCAGGACTTTGAATTTGTCATTGTCAGCAATGGTCTGGATTTCTACATAAAAACAATTTTAAGCGATGTGGGTATAGATAATATCCAGGTGTTCGCTGCCCAGACTCGGTTCGTTCCTAACGGTATTGATGTCCGGTATATAGGACCCAAGGGCAACCAGTTAGAGGATAATTTTAAAGAGGCATATGTTAGCTTATTTCTGGGCAGGGGTTATCGCTTAATATATGCCGGGAATGGTATCTCTGATATCTCCTCGGCAAGACAGGCTCACCACATCTTCGCCACCGGCGAGCTACTAACCTGCTGTCAGGAAATGAATCTTAATTGCACGCCCTTTACTGACCTTAATGATATTATCCGGGGCTTGGAGTTTTTGTCGTAGCTCGCTAAACCCGCTCGCCAAATATTTTACTGCCTACTCTTACTATATTGGCGCCTTCCTCGATAGCAATTTTATAGGAATTGGTCATCCCCATTGAAAGATAGCGCATCTCAACATCAGGCAGATTGAGCTTTTTAATTTTTTCAAATATTCTTTTTGTTGCCACAAAGTATGGTCTTGAGTCTTCGGGGTTGCCAAAACGGGGTCCCATGGTCATCAGCCCCATTATCCTCAGGTTGGGATAGGTTGAAATTTCTGTCACTAATTGCTCCGCCTTCTCGGGAAAGACGCCTGCTTTTTGTTTTTCCCGACCGCTGTTTATTTCAATTAATACTGGCATAATTTTACCGATTTGAGCACATCTTTTATCAATCTCCCTGGCTATCTCTATAGAATCAACGGTTTCTATCATATCAAATATCGTTACCGCCTTTTTAACCTTATTTCGTTGAAGGTGTCCGATAAAGTGCCATTTGGCTTTATTACCTATTAACTCATAGGCTCTTACCGCTTCTTGAACATAATTTTCGCCGATAATTTTTACTCCCGCCTTAACTGTCTCCAGGATTTCTTCAGGTTGTCTCGTTTTGGTAGCGGCGACTAATTCAACCCCGTTGGGTAGTTCACTTAATATCTGGTCAATATTTTGTTTAATCATTATCGGCTATATCTCTCTTTCCTACGCTTACTTATAGCTCAAGGACAAGTCCAGCGCCGCAGTCCAAACATCGGTCGGGGAATAGACGCTTAATCTCTGACTTATATTGGGTGCAGTGACAGGGGCAAATTAACGACAGGGGGTTTAACCTGTCAAAGTCGTGAAATCCGTGGAACCCACCTACGATACCGTAGACTTGGCCAAATCTGGCCGCAGCATCAAGAATGTTTCCCACTCCGGGATGGGCACAGCCGACTACTACCACCAGACCTTTATCACTATTAATCACCAGGGATTGCTCCATACCTCCAAGCTCACCGGTGGTAAATATACCGGGGCGAATTTCAGACGGTTGTTTAATTCTGGTTATCTTCTTGGCTGAAATTCCTTCTCCAAATGACTGCGGGAGGTAAAGCTCGGCATCCTGGTTAGCTTCCATAATATCTTCCAGACCACCAAAATGGTCCCAATGAGGATGTGAAATCACCACTATGCCAATGCCAGTTGGGTCAATCTTCAGTTCCTTCATGTTGTGTAGTAGTATAGAGCCACTAGCCCCGGTATCAAACAGAATCTTGGGGGTATCTTGAACCTCAATAAGACAGGAAAAGCCGTGGTCAGCGATTAGTCCTGGCTTTTTGACTTCATTATCGTAGACAATCGTAATTCTCATTCTTTAACCTCCTATAGTCCACCAGACATGGGCATGGCAGTGGCCAATGGGGTGTTCCCAGGCTTTATATACAATGTTGTCTATGGTTGGCAGTTTGATGGTAACCGTGGTTGGAATACCTTGCTTTAATATCATCGCGGCTTTCATGGCTTTTAGTCCGTAACCAAAAACATTTTAGCACTTCCTTGACACAATTAAAAGGATATGCTATCATAATTATGAACATAAGTTCAAAAAAGCTATATTATGGACTTAAGTTTACAATAGCTAAAAGTGGAGATAAAGTAACTATGGGTAGAATACCAAAGTGGCGTTGTGTCAACTTCATACCTAAAGTAACTTACTTCAAGCCGGCAGGAATACCCTATCGTACTCTTGAAGAGGTGTGCCTTTCTGTAGAGGAAGCAGAGGCTATACGGCTTAAGGACTTGGAGGGGCTGGAGCAAGAGGAGTGTGCCCAAAGAATGAACATCTCACGGTCTACCTTTCACCGGGTGTTAGGGGCGGCCCGAAATAAGCTGGCTGATGCCTTGCTCAATGGGAAGGCGATACGTATTGAAGGCGGCAACTTTGAGATGGCGATACGCCGCTTCCACTGCATTAACGGTCATGAGTGGGATGTTCCCTTTGCGGTTATGGTGACTGCGCCCCCTCAGCTCTGTCCTACCTGTCACACACCGAACATCATACCCATCCAGCCCCCTGGATTTGGCTGGGGCCGAAGGAGATATGAAAAGCGCTGAGAGGGAGAATGACTATATGAAAATTCTTGACGATTTACTCACCACACTGAAAAGTGGAGAGATAGTGAAGGATATACGCCAGGGACCTTTTCAGACAGCGGTGCTGACGTATAATTGCGGGCTGGCAGCCACCCTCCGTGATTACAATCATCATCAAGACGATGCCCCGGTGAAAGAGGCAGGAACACTGATTGGGAAAGAAGCGTTGGAAATAGCTCAAATGGCTTATTCGCCGAATCTTCTTGAGGCATCAATCGGTATGGCAACTATTAACTCGCTTCTTGAGGTTGACGAGAGGCACTGTGTTAGCCTTAACGCCAAAGACCTTCTGGCTGAGAAGGGCAAAGGCAAGAAGGTAGCTCTCATCGGGCACTTCCCCTTTGTCGCCGAACTCCGCCGGGTGGTAAGCAAGCTGTGGGTACTGGAGCAACACCCACAGGAAGGGGACTTTGCCCAAGGTGAAGCTGAAAACCTTGTCCCTCAAGCCGATGTTGTCGGTATCACCGGTACTGCGTTTGCTAACCATACCATTGAATACCTGCTCGGGCTCTGTCGTCCTGACGCCTATGTTATTATCCTTGGGGGCACGGCTTCGCTGTCGCCTGTCCTCTTTAACTATGGGGTTGATGCCATCTCAGGGACAAAGGTAGTTAATCCAGAGGCGGTGCTCCATTGTGTCAGCCAGGGGGCAACCTTCCGCCAGATTAAAGGCATTAAACTGCTGACGATGAAGAGGTGAAGGATGTTCAACATAGATAGCAGTAAATGCACTGGGTGTGGTATGTGTGTTGATACCTGCCCGCAAAGAGCCATCACTATCTACAATGACCTGGCGGTGATAAACCAGCGGCTATGCATACAATGCGGTACCTGCACCGAAATATGTCCTGTTGGGGCTATCTATGAGGTAGCACCAGCATATGCACAACTAGGCAAAGGAGGTGATAAAATGAGAGGAAGAGGTTGGTTTGGTCAGGGCTGGCCAGGAGGGGGCCGAGGTAACCCTTATCCCTTCTGCCGCTTTTACCCCTGGCTACCTAGATGGCGGTGGGCAACACCTTATGCCGGTCAATATGCGGCACCTATTCCCTATACGGGATACGGTTACCCCGGCTACGGCGCCTACTACCCAGCCTATACCCCTTACCGACGGTGGTAATTATTGAATTAGGGAAGATTAATACTTATAATATAGGAGGTGATATACATGCCTAATGGAGGTAGAGGACACAGGAATATGTACTACTTAACTGGGCTTCCGGGGTGGATGAGGTTTGGTTTTAGCCCTGGCTGGCAGGGAAGAAGTCCCACTGGATTGGGACCTGGCGCAACCTATCTTATGACTGGTCAGTGGCCAACACCGCAGGCTCAGGCTTACTGGCAAGCAATGCAGGCAGGTCAAGTACCCTACCCCGCTTACGGGGCACCAGCAACTGCTCCGGGGGCAGCACCCTTTGCCCCAGGGATGACCCCAGAGCAGGAGCTTGATTTCCTGAAGGGTCAGGCGGATGCGATAAAAAGCCAGCTTGAGCAAATAGAGACCAGAATGCATGAGCTGGAGAGTAAAGAGTAAAAGACAATCTAATTAATTAAAAATAGGAGGTGATATTATGCCAGGATTTGATGGAACCGGTCCTAGAGGGATGGGACCGATGACAGGAGGGGGTAGGGGATTTTGCAGTCCCTGGGGGATAGGAACTGCTCTTCGTGGATATGGAGTTTCCCCGGGGGTGGGATATGGCTATCCCTATTACAGGGGGGCAGGAGCACCCTATCCCTTTTATGGAGCACCAGCTACTGCTCCCGGAGCACCACCCTTTACTCCCGGGATGACCCGAGAACAAGAGCTTGATTTTCTGAGGAACCAAGCCCAAGCTGTTAAGGGACAATTGGAGCAAATAGAAGCCAGAATGCATGAGCTTGCGACAAGGGAGAAATAGTGTGAGAATTGCTATATCAGCCACTGGACCAACCCTTGATGCTGAGGTGGATTCTCGTTTTGGCAGATGTCCCTACTTCATCATTGCCGACCCCGATACAATGCAGTTTGAGGCTCTGGAGAACTCCAGCGCTATGGCTGGTGGTGGGGCAGGAATCTCCGCCGGTCAGATGATTGCCAGTAAGGGAGTAGAGGCAGTCCTCAGCGGCAACTATGGCCCTAACGCCTACCAGGTATTGTCTGCTGCCGGGCTTCGACTAATAACTGGAGTCTCAGGGAAAGTACGAGACGCCATTCAAGCCTACAAGTCAGGTCAGTTTCAAGCTACTTCGCAACCCACTGTAGATGCTCACTTTGGCATGGGCGGTGGTATGGGCACGGGTGGAGGAATGGGGATGGGCAGAGGTATGGGCATGGGTCGAGGAATGGGGATGGGCAGAGGTATGGGCATGGGTCGTGGTATGGGAGCTGGTATGATGCCTGGAGCAGCCCAGACACCCCAGCCGACAAGCCCGGAGCAAGAACTGCAGATACTCAAAGCTCAATTACAGGCGCTGACGCAACAAATATCTGATGTCCAGCGCCATATTGAAGAGCTGGAAAAGAAAGAGGGGTGAGGCTCATGCCAATATATGAATACCAGTGCCCCCAATGTGAGAACAAGTTTGAGGTGCGTCAATCCATTGGAGAGGATGGCTCTAAGTTGACCTGTCCCAAGTGCGGTACCCCAAACCCGAGGAGGCTCTTTTCCTCATTTTTCAGTCCGGGTTCAAGCAGAGTTGAGCCCTCACAAATAAGCTACCCTACCTGTAGTTCTGGAGTTTGCGGGCTCCCGCCAATGGAATAAAAGCTATTATTTTTAGTGGAGGTGTAATTATGCCTAGAGGAGATGGAACCGGACCTCCTGGGGGAGGTGGTTCAGGAAGTGGAGGAGGTATTGGCCGTGGGGGAGGGGGTAGAGGCAGAATGGAAGGAACACGCCCCGGGGCTGGACCGGGAGGGGAGTGTGTATGCCCTAATTGTGGAGCCAAGGCTCCCCATCAAGTAGGGGTCCCCTGTTATAACTTGAGTTGCCCCAAGTGTGGAGCAAAGATGATGAGGCCATAAGTTGATAATATCTGTTGCCAGTGGAAAGGGTGGCACCGGGAAAACCCTGGTCGCTACCAGTTTAGCTTTAGCACTACAAAATCAAGAACCGGTGCAGCTCCTTGACTGTGATGTCGAGGAGCCTGATGCTCATATCTTATTAAAACCTCAGTTTAGTCATCAGCAAACGGTCTCTATACCTATTCCGAAGGTAGATGAAGCAAAGTGTAATTATTGTGGTAAATGTGCCCAGGTCTGTGCCTACAATGCTATTGCTGTGATAAAGAAAAAGGTGCTTATTTTCCCTGAGCTTTGTCATGGCTGTGGAGCTTGCACTTATCTCTGCCCTGAAGATGCTATCTCCGAGGAGGGTAAGGAGATAGGAATTTTGGAATTTGGTCAGGCTGGGGGGATTGAATTCATTCACGGCCAGCTAGCTATCGGTGAGATTGCCGCTCCTTATGTAGTCAAAGAGGTAAAAAAGCATATCAATCGGCAAAGACTGGTCATTATTGATGTTTCCCCTGGAACCTCCTGTCCCGTTGTTGAAGCAGTAAAAGACAGCGATTTCTGCTTGCTGGTGACTGAACCCACCCCCTTTGGTCTCAATGACTTGACTCTGGCAGTAGATATGCTAAACAAGATTGATATACCTTGTGGCGTAGTTATTAATCGTGATGGTGCTGGAGATAGTAAGGTTGAGGAGTATTGCCACCGGGAAGGTATTCCCATTCTGCTGCGGATTCCACTGGATATTAAGATTGCCCGGCTATACTCCAGGGGTATTACCCTGGTGGAGGGAATGCCACAGTGGCGGGAAGCATTCCTCAAGCTTCTGGCTAAAGTTAGGCGAATATTAAACGACAAGAGAAAATCTGAATGAAAGAGGTTGTGGTCTTAAGTGGCAAGGGTGGAACCGGGAAGACAAGTATTGTTGCTTCCTTGGCTTCCCTGGCTAGAAGTAAGGTCATGGTCGACTGTGATGTAGATGCTGCTGACCTCTATTTGCTCCTCCAGCCAGTTACTCAACAAAGGCAGGAGTTTTGGAGTGGACAAAAGGCAGTTATAGACATAGACAGGTGCACCCGGTGCGGGCTTTGCCAGGAAGTATGTCGCTTTGATGCTATAACCGATGAATTCCAGGTTGACCCTATCTCTTGTGAAGGCTGCGGCTTCTGTTGCCAGGTATGTCCTGAAGAGGCTATCACTATGCAAGAGAATCTCTCAGGGCACTGGTTTATCTCTGAAACAGGCTACGGACCCTTGGTCCACGCTAGGTTAGGAGTGGCTCAGGAGAATTCGGGGAAGTTAGTGGCGCTGGTCAGGCAAGAGGCTAAGCTGGTTGCTGAAAAGCGGGGGCTTGATTATATTATTAGTGATGGCCCACCGGGCATCGGCTGCCCGGTTATCTCTTCCATATCCGGGGTGAATTTGGCGGTTATTGTTACCGAGCCAACCCTATCCGGCATGCATGACCTGGATAGGGTTATTGGTGTTTGTCATCATTTCACTGTTCCTGTTATAGTTTGTATTAACAAGTATGACCTGAATGAAGATAACAGTCATCAAATTGAAAGCTATTGCCAAAGTCAAGGGATAGAGATAGCTGCCAGGATTCCCTTTGATAATGTAGTAACTGAGGCACTGGTTCATGGATTGCCCGTGGTAGAATACTCCCAGAATAATGTCTCGCGACAAATAGAAGCACTGTGGCGGGATATCGCCAGAGTGGTTGGGACATGAAAGGAGAGGTTGATATATGAGGTATGCCATACCCATGAGTGATGGTGTAGTAGCGACACATTTTGGTCATTGTGAGCACTTTGCCCTAATTGATGTTGATGAGGCAAGAAAAGCAGTTGTGGGGAGAGAGATTATCCCTTCTCCGGGACATGAACCCGGGTTGCTGCCAGTATGGCTGGCGGAGAAAGGAGTGTCCGTTATTATCGCCAGTGGCATGGGTTCGCGTGCCCAGAATCTTTTTAAACAGAATCGTATCAGGGTTATTATCGGTACCTTAGAAGGCGACCCGGAAAGAGCAGTTCTGGATTACATAAGCGGCACATTGGCTACAGGAGATAACATATGTGACCATTAGTAGTGGTAACGATACAATAGTGAGGACAGGAAGGGAAAGCTTATGGCGACTGAAAAGCAAGTAAGGGAGAGTCTAAACGAGGTGCTGGTTCCCGGTGTTAAGCGCAGCCTGGTGGAGCTGAATGTGGTTCGTCAGGTCGCGGTCTCTAACCAGAGAATCAATATTACTCTAGCTTCAACGGCTCTGAGTGAGACTGCCCAGGACTGGATTAGAAATAAGGCAAAAATGGTGGTGGAAAAGCTGCCTGATGTAGAGCAAGTAGATGTTGAGTTTATTGAGGTTAAACCTACGGAGCTAAATCAAATTCAACATGTCATTGCGGTGATGAGTGGTAAGGGGGGAGTGGGTAAGTCACTGGTGGCTAGTCTTACCGCGGTTGCCCTCACCCGGCAGGGTAGCGAAGTAGGTATTCTGGATGCTGATATCACTGGCCCCAGTATTCCCAAAATGTTTGGCATCAGCGAACGACCTGGCGGCAGTAATACCGGGATTCTGCCTGTGCTCTCAAGGTCGGGGATGGAAGTTATGTCCTTCAATCTTCTTCTGCCTCAGGAGGATGACGCCGTTATCTGGCGTGGTCCTCTTATCTCCAAGGCTATTACCCAGTTCTGGGAGGAGGTAGTCTGGGGCAAGCTTGATTACCTGATTGTCGACCTGCCACCGGGAACCGCTGATGCTCCCCTTACCGTAATGCAAACACTTCCTGTATCTGGAGTAATCATTGTTTTTACCCCCCAGGATTTAACCACTATGATAGTTAGAAAAGCAGTAAATATGGCTAAGAAGATGGGTAAACCCATTCTGGGTGTAATTGAGAATATGAGTTATTTATATGTACCTGAAATAGACAGGCGGATTGAACTCTTCGGTAAGAGTAGAGGCGAAGACATGGCGCAAGCCGCTGAAGCACCGCTCCTGGGGCAATTGCCCATAGACCCCGAGCTAGCTAAGTTGTGTGATGAAGGAAATATAGAACGCTACAACTCTGATGCCTTCACCAAGTTTAGCCAGGCTCTTACCCAGGCTTTGCCCCAAGCTAAAGTAGAGCCGACCGGGAAAGGAGGGGAATAGAAAATGCCCCCCGTAGTTTCAATTGTAGGTAAATCAAAATCAGGCAAAACGACCTTCATAGAAAAACTGGTTGGGGAATTAAAATCGAGAGGTTATCGAGTGGCTACCATCAAGCACACCCCTCAAGGTATGACCTTTGATGAGCCAGGCAGGGATAGTTGGCGTCACATTCAAGCCGGGAGCGAAGCTACGGCAATCGCTTCACCGGACAAGATTGTGTTAATCAAGCCTATCGCCCAGGCTCTTACCCTTGATGAGATAGTTCGCTTCTTCGGTGAGGACTACGACATTATCCTGACTGAAGGTTTTAAGCAGGGCAACGCCCCCAAGATAGAGGTCCACCGTAAGGAGGTCGGTTCGCCCCTCAGTAGTATCAAGAAGCTTATCGCCATAGTTACTGATGAGCCCCTTGAAACCAGAACCAGGCAGTTCTCCTGGCAAGACATTAAAGGTTTAGCTGACCTTATGGAGGAAGGCTTCATCAAGCCCCAGAGGGAACGAACCTCGCTTTACATAAACAATATCCCCATCGTTTTGACCACCTGGCCCAGAGAGGTTATCACCAACGTCATCCTGGCTATGGCTTCCTGCCTGAAGGGGGTAGGGGAGGTCAGGAGCCTCGAGCTTTTCCTGCGGAGAGGTTCAGGAAGATAAAAGCTTATGAGAATTACCAACTGGAGTGCTATTAGATATGGCTAACTTTGAGAAGATAGACAAAGCTCGAAAGTTGCTGGGCTTGGGAGACGCGGTTACCCTGAAGGAAATCAAGCAGGCTTATCGGCGGATGGCACTTCGGTATCATCCTGATAGGGGAGAAGAGAAACGAGACGAGGAAATGATGAAGAAGCTGAACTGGGCGTATAAGCTGCTTATGGATTATTGCACCAGTTATTGCTACTCTTTCAAAGAAGAGGATGTGGCTAGAACATACCCTAATGATGAATATCTTAGAAAATACTACTATGGCTGGTTTGACGGTATATAGGAGGAGTTCATCATAGAGCCCTGAGTAATTAGTGGGGGAGAGATGGCAGATTTAGAATCTATAGCCTCGCCTTTTGATTCGCTTGCCTTAGATTATGATAACTGGTTTGAGAGAGAGGGAATGCCCATCTTCGTCATTGAGGTTGAGGCCTTTCGGGAAATTTTGCCCTTGTTGCCGAAACCTTGGCTCGAAGTGGGAGTAGGTAGCGGTCGTTTTGCCCAAGCTCTAGGAATAGAAATTGGACTTGACCCATCAGTCAAACTGCTTGATATAGCCAGGAATCGGAGCCTAAATGTGCTGCTGGGTAGGGGGGAAAATACCCCCTTTACCGATAGGGCTTTTGGAACGGTATTTATCATTGTTACTGTGTGTTTTGTTGATTCACCCTTGGCAGTTCTAACCGAGGCTAATCGCCTCCTCAAACCAGGTGGTAAGATAGTGCTTGGCCTCGTGCTGCGGGAAAGCCCCTGGGGGCAATTTTATCAAGTGAAGAAAGAGAAAGAGCACCGTTTCTACAAATATGCCACCTTTTACAGTTATGCTGAGGTTACAAGGCTCTTGGAACAAGCCGGCTTTTCAATTGAGAAGACTATCTCAACGCTTTTTCAGAGACCGGGTGAGGTCGGACATATGGAATCTCCACGGGAGGGTTTCTCTTCTGATGCCGGATTCACCATAATCCTGGCTGGGAAATCTCCGTAAGGAAGCTAAGAAAACAGGGGGAACAAGGTTGATAGGAACCAAACATATTATCTATGGACCGGTCCCATCCCGGCGATTAGGCCGCAGCTTGGGAATAAATAATATCCCCCCTAAGACGTGTTCCTATTCTTGCCTCTATTGCCAACTGGGGAACACCATAAAGATGCAAGTTGGACGAGAAAACTTCTATGAGCTAGAAGAGATAGTTCAAGGTGTAAAAGAGAAGGTTAAACAGGTTAGACAAAAAGGGGAAACCATAGATTATCTAACTTTTATCCCCGATGGTGAACCCACTTTGGATGCTAATCTCGGCCGGGAGATCGAGCTTCTGAAACCCTTAGGTATCAAGATTGCCGTTCTTACTAATGCTACCCTTATCTGGCACGAGGAGGTTAGGCAAGATTTACAGAAGGCTGACTGGGTATCACTGAAGGTGGATGCGGTAAGTACGGAAATATGGCGCCGAATTAATAGACCCTCAAAATCCTTAAAACTAAAAGTAATTTTAGACGGAATGCTCAAATTCGCTGGTGTTTTTAAGGGTGAGCTAGCCACCGAGAGTATGCTTATTCAGGGCATTAACGATAGTAGCCAGGAAATTGAAAAAATAGCCGACTTCCTGGCCGAGCTAAAGCCAAATAAGGCTTATCTGGCTATTCCCACCAGACCACCAGCCCAAAAGACGGTGATAGCTGCCAGTGAGCCAGCTATCAATATGGCGTACCAAATCTTCGGTAAGAGATTAAGCCGCGTAGAGTATCTAATCGGCTATGAAGGCAACGCTTTTGCCTTTACCGGTAACGTTGCCGACGACTTACTTAGCATTACTGCAGTACATCCAATGAGGGAAGAGGCTATTATGGAGTGTCTGAAGAAGGCTAATACCGATTGGGGAGTTATAGACAAGCTAATAAAAGATGGCAGCCTCATCCAATTGGAATATCAAGGCAGAAGATTCTATATGAGGAAATTGTCCCGAGCCTCTCTAAATGGACTTTAATCCTGATTAGTCTTACCCCTGATAAACAAATTCCGAGCTATATTTGAAAAGATTGCGCTTTTGCGTTATAAATAGGGGGGATTAAGCCTCCGAAAAAGTCTTTGGTGCCCCCACTCTTAGTCAGTTTTAGTGGCAAAGAGGTTCAGGTTTGGCTAAAAAAAAGCAGGTAGAGAAACCAAAGCGCGAAGTTACCAAGCGCCAGCTTTCCCTGTGGGAACAGCAGAAAAAGAGACGACGCCTTTTTCTTATCTTGGGGATTAGCGTTATTGCTGTCGCTGCCGGGATTACGGGGCGTGGATTCTATATTACCCATTATCAACCGATGCATGAAACGGTAATCAGGGTAAACGATACCGAGTTTAATATGGGATACTACATAAAAATGCTTGAATTTGGTGGGGGAGGTCAACCTGACTATTTGCCATATTTGGCCGACCAGGTGGTGACAGCTATTGAGCAAAATGAGCTAATAAGGCAGGGAGCTGAGAAGTTAGGCATTGTTGCTACCAATAGCGAGGTTGATGAGATGCTTAAGGAATTTGACCCCCCTTTAAGCAGAGACTACAGAGATTTAATCAGGGCTGAATTATTGAAGGGCAAACTTCGTGATGCGTATTTTGACCAATGGGTGGCTGAGTTTGCTGGGCAGAGGCATATCATGGCAATGTTCTTGGAAAGTGAGAGCCAGGCAACTGAGGTTAGAGCCAGGCTGAAGAATGGCGAAGATTTTGGCGAGCTGGCTGGCGAGCTTTCTCTGGAGAGTTTTTCTCAAACTGAAAATGGTGACCTCGGCTGGCATCCCTATGGTATTTTATCAGGAATGGGGGGGTTTTCTATCGTTGATGACTATGCCTTCACTTTGGGTGTAGGAAGTTTAAGCCAGCCCATCTATGACGAAGATAGGACTAAGAACGCGAGCTATTGGCTGGTTAAGGTGTTAGATAAAGACGGGGAAGAGGTGGCAGAGACAGAGGAGAGGACAGAGGAAGAGGCTCAACTCCAGGTAATGTTGTTAGGCAGTGAGCAAGAGGCGCAAGAGGTAATAGCCAGGCTGGAGGGTGGTGAAGATTTTGGCGAGCTGGCTAAGGAGCTTTCTCAACATAGTGAGTCTAAAGAAGACGGAGGTGATTTAGGCTGGCTTGCTTCTGGCGAAATTAACCCCGTCTATCAGGATTTCGTTCTTAATGCTGAGCCGGGAACGCTGAGCGAGCCGATAAAGGACGAGGCGGTTACTACCAGGGGGGGATATTGGCTGGTAGAGGTTTTGGATGAGGAGGATAATAGACAGATTGAGGATAGCGATAGGGATTTCTTCAAGCAAAAGGCTCTGGATGAGTGGGTCTCTTCGCTGTGGGATAACCCTGAGAATGAGGTTGAGAGTTATCTGGATGAGGAGAAACAGGCGTGGGCAATAGACAAAGCGATGCAGAATCTAACTAGATAGGGAGAACTAAAGCGATGAAGAAACAGTAGGTTATTTATTAAGGGTAGCTTGAAGGGGCTTCGCCCCTTCAAAACCTATACATCCCCATCTCCTTTGAAGGAGAGGGGGACAAAGGGGGTGAGGTTACCATATAAAATTCGGGTTCCCTGAAAAATCGCAGATTTTTTAGGGTGAAAAGGGGGTGAGGATGATAAACAATCCTAAACAGAGCATTGGTGTTGGCTTAATAGGGTTAGGAGTAATTGCTGGCCAGGTCGCCAAGGTCTTGATAGACAAGGCGGATGTTTTGGCGGAACAGGTTGGTTGCCCTCTCGTTCTGAGGAAGGTAAAGGTGTTGCCTCAAGATTTATCCCGACCGCAGGCACAAGCCATGGATTCTCAACTTTTTACTACCGATGCTGATGAGTTTTTCGCTACTCCTGGGATAGATATCGTGATTGAAGCCATAGGCGGCGAGAGCCCGGCCGTGGAATATTTATCTCGGGCGCTCGCTGCCGGCAAGCATATAGTTACCTCCAATAAAGAGGTCATTGCCAAGCACGGGGTAGAACTGCTGACTTTGGCTCAACAGCATGGAGTGGGGCTGCATTACGAAGCGGCGGTGGGTGGTGGTATCCCCCTTATCAGCCCTTTTCAGCGTGACCTGTTAGCTAATAATATAAGTGGTATTTATGCCATAATAAATGGTACTACCAACTTTATCCTCACCAGGATGGCTAGAGATGGTGTGGATTTCTCTTCGGCTCTTCACCGAGCTCAGGAATTAGGCTATGCTGAGCCCAATCCCCGGGATGATGTGGAGGGGATAGATGCTACCTATAAACTGGCTATTCTGGCCTCTTTAGCCTTTCACCGTCAAGTTCGACCTGAGGATATTTACCATGAGGGGATTTCACGGCTTGGTAGTCGTGATTTCCAATACGCTCGGGAGCTTGGTTTCGCCATAAAGCTTTTGGCTATAGCCAAGCAGAGTGATGAGTCGATTGAAGTCCGGGTTCACCCCGTTTTTATCCCTGAAGACTCCCTTCTGGCTAAGGTTGAAGGTGTTTATAATGCTATTCTGGTTGAAGGTGACCTGGTAGGCAAGGTACTTTTCTTTGGTGAGGGGGCTGGGGCTCTGCCGACCAGTAGCGCCGTTATTGCCAATGTGGTGGCGGCGGCACAGGATGTTATTCTGGGTATTGGTAGCAGGACCAGGTGGGGGGCACAGCCGGGTAAAGGCATCAAACCTATGTCTGAGATTAAAACACGATACTATCTCAGACTCAATGTTGCTGACCGCCCTGGAGTTTTAGCTCAGATTGCTAAGGTTTTAGGTGACCAGCAAATTAGCATTTCTTCAGTCATTCAGAAGGTGGCTGATTCGGTAGCTCAGACCGCTGAAATTGTTATTATGACGCATCCGGCTCAGGAAGAGGCAATGCAGCTAGCTCTTGACGAGTTGACACACCTGGCGGCGGTTAGTGAGATAAGCAACTTCATTCGGGTTGAGGCTTGAGTAAAGGGGTAATGATGAAAGAATCTAAAAAGCACAAAATATGCGGAATCAAGGTCTCGAACCTGTGACACCCTGATTAAAAGATACAGGCGTATTGTCCAACCGAGTGAATAATTGTACCTCTAAGTCACTTATTATTTGGAGTTTAGCTACGTTTTCTACTTTGTAGTAACTTTCTGTAACTATTAGTACTCAGAAGTTCGTTAGCAAAAATGTTAGCAAAAAAGATTGTTATGGTAAGACATTAACTAGACGATATAGTATTCATAGAGGTAATAATTTTTAGCTTCAATTTTACTTATTGGTGGTGATTTTCTATTTCTTTTCACACTTTTTTCTGCCTGTTGTGCCATTTCTCAAACCTGTCTATTATCCCATCTGGTATTGCTCTTGGACAATCAACCAGCAACCCTAACTTCGTCTTTACTGTGTCTACCATATCCCTTGCCAAGAATGGATATATCAGGCATTCATATATCATTACAAAACCTTTCTGAGTTATTATCATATGGTTATATGTCTTTGGTGAAGTTCTCATTATAAATAATGGTCTTATGCCAAGATGCCTACATATTTCAAGTTTTATTTCTAGCTCATCTTTATCAATATATCTGAGTTTATTCTTTACCTCTGCTCCATATACTATTCCATCCCTCTCAATAATAAAGTCTAGGTTGTGGTCGCTATCTGTCCAAATTTTACCATTATATTCATTTACTTCCTGCCCTTTCGCCACGAAACCACGCCCTGTAAGGGCATTGAAAAATAATACTTCTGCTTGTCTACCACAAGCTCTTGAAAACTCAGGTTTTGAATAAGCTCTTATTATTTCGATTTTCTCTTTGATTTCCTTTTTGTGATATCTATTGGTTTTGTGGAATACAAATTTTACTTTTGTTGCTCCTATTAATTCTAATTCTTCACTACGCAAAGTTCCTTCATTCAGTAATTCACTTATTGCTCTTGCTGTAATCCAATGGAAGAAAGACTTTTCTAACAACACTTCAAGTTGCTGTATATGATATACCCTATCCCTATCTGAATCAATTAGTGCCATTACGGCAATTTTTGCTGCATCAACACTGCTGTCACGTGGGTATTCAAATTCTTCCTCTTCAAAGTCAGGCAAATCATCAAAGTAATCAATGCTCATGATTGTTTATGACTATTATAGCAGTCGGTTTTGGTCATCATCATTAACCTTGCGTACCCGCTGAGCCTTCTTAAAGGTGGCTACCGGCGCATGATGTGGATAGTCCACCGTCTTACCATTTAGTAGCTCATGAATGGTTAGTATCTGTATTCTTGGATAATAGTTTCCTGGCCAATGTTTAGGTTCATAAAATCCTGCAGATGCAGCTTCTTCTATCATCGGCTTGGTTGGTTCTTCAAGCGTGATGTAAACACCTATCTGAGCTTTTTCTCGTTCTAATACACCTTTAAGGTCTCTGATATGGCTTGCGCTTACGTGACCGCTTTTGACCTGGACGATTATCGTCTTAGCTTTGCCAGAGAGGTCATCAAAAAAGTTGATATATCCATCAATTCCTCTATCAGCACCTTTTTTCTTGTCATGGATTGGGCGAGCGTCTACCAACCCAAGTGCCCACCATTCAAATTGATACCTTCCTTCATATTCGCTCTCTTGGGCAAGTGCTCTGGCACTCTCGAGGTCTTTGGGCTGACCAATAATTTCATACGGAGATAGGTCATTTCTAAAAGCATCGTGTAGGCGATGCCGCATGAGGGTAATAGCAAGGTGGGTAATATCAATGCCTATCCAGCGGCGGTGTAGTCTCTCAGCGACAGCAATAGTAGTGCCACAACCGCAGAATGGGTCAAGAACAAGGTCACCTTCATTACTGCTGGCTGAAATAATGCGTTCGAGAAGGGCTTCAGGTTTTTGAGTAGGATAGCCTAAACGCTCTTTGGCTGAAGGCGCAACAAAAGGTATGTTGAATACGTCATTAGCCGATACGCCTTCAGCTTGTAATTCATGGTCACTGACAAGAACCGGCTCTTCTCCTCTCTTAAATCTGTGTAATATTCCTTGTTCCTTCCTTTGAACTGAGCCTTCAGTATAAGGTATTAATATTTGGTTAAATGTATATTGGTCTCTTTTTGTATAAAACAATATTATATCGTGAAGTTTCTGAAACTTTTTCGATGGAGCTGTCCATCTACGATAGTGCCATACAATCTCATTCTTAAAACTATTGTAACCAAACACGGCATCCATTAGTAGTTTAAGATAGTGGCTGGCGGTGGGGTCACAGTGCAAATAAATACTTCCAGTAGGCTTTAGTACCCTATGAAGTTCAGACATGCGCTGAGCCATCATCGTCAAGTAGGCCATCATGTCATTCTGGCCTAAGAACATGCGGAAAGCCTGAATAAGGTCTGCAAGTTTCTTTGGACTATCTCTGACGATTTCCTGATAGGCGTATTCCGATTCCTGCCCCCAGTGCCAGGTATCCTCAAAGGCTGTTATTTGAGCGGCTGACTTCTCGCCGCTCTTTTCTTTAAACAGGACATTATATGTGGCATTAGAATTAAAAGGTGGGTCAAGGTAGATTAAATCAACAGATTCATCCGGTAAATACTTTCGGAGTATGTCCAGGTTATCGCCAAGATATAGCTTATTCTTCCAATTTTCCATAATATTTGAATATACTCTACAACTTTATTTACGATTGTGCAATATGCGAAATTGTGATTTTTGACTATTGAACCCCTGATTAAAAGTTAGGTGCTCTATAAAGACTCCCAGACCGCCCACTCTATTTTGTATAGTAAACGTCAACCAATCCCACAGTAAATCACTTCTGCCCCACCTGGATGTCCAACTCAGCCAAAAATGGTATAATGTGGGTCGGATTATCTATTCCGCAGGGGGATAAAGGGGATAGGGTTGCTATACTGGAATTAAATGGCTTGAGGTTCTAAAATAACCTCAATCAGAGGATTTGCCAAAGCCAATGATGAAAGCAGGAGTTCTGGTTAAATATAAAGACCTCCTTCCAGTTACGCCCAAAACGCCCTTGTTCTCCATGGGTGAAGGGGATACCCCTCTGGTCAGGTGTAGCCGACTGGAGAAGGAAATTGGTTGTGGGGAGCTATATTTTAAGCTGGAGGGGTGCAACCCTACCGGTTCATTTAAAGACAGGGGCATGGTAGTGGCTATAGCCAAGGCATTGGAAGCCGGTAGTAAAGCTGTAATATGTGCCTCAACCGGTAATACCAGTGCCTCGGCGGCTGCCTATGCCGCCTATTGTGGGCTGACGGCTATTATTATTGTGCCTAAGGGTAAGATTGCCCTGGGCAAGCTGGCTCAGGCTATTGTCTATAGGGCTAAAATAGTTACTATCGACGGAAATTTTGACCAGGCACTAAACATAGTAAGAAGCCTGACCCGGAAACATCCGGTTACTCTGGTAAACTCAATTAATCCCCATCGTATAGAGGGGCAAAAAACGGCTGCCTTTGAGATTATTGATGCTTTAGGCGAGGCTCCGGACTACCTTTTTATCCCGGTAGGTAACGCCGGTAATATTACCGCCTACTGGAAGGGCTTTGTGGAGTATTATCAGCAGGGAAAGGCAAGGAATAGGCCCAGGATGATGGGATTTCAAGCCGAGGGTGCGGCTCCTATCGTTCGGGGTTATGCTGTTGAGAAACCAGAAACTGTTGCCTCAGCCATAAGAATAGGCAATCCGGCTAGCTGGCAAAAGGCTGTAGCCGCTCGCGATGAGTCGGGCGGAATTATTGATATGGTTAGCGATAAAGAGATTCTAGCTGCCCAGAGCCTTATGGCGGTCAAAGGGGGTATCTTTGGTGAGCCAGCTTCAGCCGCCTCTCTAGCCGGCTTGATTAAACTTACCCGCAGTGGGATGGACTTCTCAGCCAAGAAGATAGTTTGCGTAGTAACTGGCACTGGACTTAAGGATACTGATATTGCTTTGAAAAGCGCTGAGCCCTTTCTCGAGCTTCCGGCTGATTTTGTAGCTGTAGAGCAGGCGTTAGGCTGGAGTTAAGACAACTTGACATAACATCTAAAACAATTCAAAGCTAGTCAGATAGGAATTGTTTCCCAAAAATTAAGTGGGATATTTCATATCTAGTTAGATAGGAATTGTTTTACAAATTAAAAGGAGGGATAGAGTGTTTGATGAGGCTGAAATTAGAGCAGCAGTAACTTCTATTATTAAGGCTATCGGGGAAGACCCTAAGCGGGAAGGCTTGGTAGGTACTCCTGCCCGTATAGCTGAGATGTATGCTGAGCTTTTTGCCGGACTTGATGGGGACCCCAAAAGGGAGCTGGCAGTAGGTTACGAACTGGGGCATCGAGAAATGGTAATTGTCAGGGATATCCCCTTTTATTCTATGTGTGAGCACCACCTCCTGCCATTCTATGGCGTAGTTCATATAGGTTATTTGCCTAATGTTGAGGGGCGCGTGGTTGGTCTTAGTAAACTAGCTAGAGTAGTGGAAATTATTGCTAAGCGTCCCCAGATTCAGGAGAGAATGACTACCCAGATTGCTGATACCATTATGGATGGGCTTAAGCCCTCTGGAGTAGCGGTAATTATTCAGGCTGAGCACCTGTGTATGATTATGCGTGGCGTCAAGAAGCCAGGCAGTAATATTATTACCTCAGCCATCAGGGGTGCCTTCCGTACTAAGCCCGAAACCAGGACTGAATTCTTCTCCCTGTTACAGGGTAAGTAGGTTAATTCTACTCCCCCATAATTTGCAGTATTACTTGTCTTGACCGCGGTCGGTTATCAAAATCTACCAGGACTATCTGTTGCCAGGTACCCAGGGTTAGCCTTTTGTCATTGAACGGGACTACTAATGAGGCACCCAGTAGTGAGGCACGGACGTGTGAGTAGCCATTATTATCACCCCAGCGGCGGTCGTGTTTATAAGGGATATTCTTAGGCACATTTCGTTGCCACATATCCTGGAAATCAGAGAGTAAGCCGGACTCAAATTCAATAGTAGATATTCCAGCAGTTGAGCCGGTAATAAACACGGCAACCGTTCCACTATTTATCCCGGCTTCAGCCACCTGCTGTTCTACCTGAGGAGTGATATCAATAATGCACATTTGTTTTCCATTAGCCGTGGGGTCAGTTTGAAGCTGAATATATTTAGTAACTACCATAGCAAACTCCTTAATTGGACTGGTACTATTATAATGCTTCTCTGGGTTTCTTGTGCAACAGAGTATTGGCAAAGTCTCAAAGGGGGGCTAGACTCTCCATAGTTCCCACATATGGGGAAAACCTTAAAATCGCGGCTACAAGTAGTGGCTAATACGGAGAAAGGAGGTAATGCCTATTTGATGAGATAATAGCATGTTTTTTGGTGGTAATATAACTAATAGCAAGGAAAGGACGAAAGAATGAAGAAATTAATTATGATTTTGCTGGCAGTAGGTGTGATAGGTAGTATGATATTTACCGGGTGTGCTCAATCGTCGGGGTTGGAGGCAAGGGTCCAGGCCCTTGAGGATATCGAGGAAATTCAAGAACTGAAGTGTATGTTCGCCTACTATGCCGACGATGCGAACGTTGATGGTATGTTGACTCTCTACGTAGATGATGCGATATGCGACTTCGGTCCCTTTGGATACCATGAGGGCAAAGAGCAGATTGGAGCGTTCTTCGCGTCGATGCCTGAGGGAATGCCATTTACTATGCATTACATACACAACCATGTTGTCCACGTAACTGGCGATACAGCTACCGGGGAGGCATATTTCGAGGTGCCAGCTACTATGGTAGCTGAGCCAGAAAACAAGGCTATGTGGATAGCCGGGAAATATGTAGAGAACTACGTAAGAGTCGGTGGAGAATGGAAGTACAAGAAGGTAACAGCCCTCTGGTATTACTTTACTCCCTACGAGGAAGGCTGGGTTGAAACGCCAATGTATGGGGAGTAATTCGGTTTTGTTTAGCTAATCAATTCCCGAATTGGCTAGACTTTTCTGGTAAGAAGGCACTATCCATTGGATAGTGCCTTCTTTTTAAACAAAAGGGCAGGCTACTTGCGGCTGGTTAGTATTAAACACCGCCTAGTTTTACTAACTCCTCTGCGGTGAAATCATCCAGGTCAAATATTGGTCCGTCCTGGCATACTTGCTTCAGTCCGTTTTTCGTCCTCACCGTACATCCGTAGCAGACTCCAAGCCCACACCCCATCCTTACCTCCAGGGAAATCTGGACTGGCTTTTCTTTAAGTCTAAGCTCTTGCTTTCTTAGTACCATATCACGATACATTGGCATAGGCCCACAGGCAAAGATTTGGTCGGCTCTATCAGCAAAATCGGACAGGAAGTCGGTTATCATGCCCTTTCGTCCCGCAGAGCCGTCTTCGGTAAAGAAGCTAAACTCTAATCCAGGAGGTAGCAAATGCTCAGGGCAAAGATGACCCCGTATTCGGGCGCCATGGAGTAGTGTTACCGAGCATCCTTGTTCCAGGGCTTCTTGAGCCAGAAAACATAGTGGCGCAATACCAATACCGCCCGCCACTAATAGCAGATTACGCGAACTAAGCTGAATAGAATAACCATTGCCCAATGGTCCCAGCAGGTCAATATTATTACCGGCTTGGCACTGGGCCAGCCAGTGGGTGCCTTCACCGATTACAGTGAACAGAAAGGCAAGCTTATTATTATCTAGCCGGTGGATGCTCAACGGGCGGCGCAGCGGGTGCTCAGCGTCTTCTCCACAGCGCACCATGACAAATTGTCCCGGCTGGGCTGTAGAGGCTATTGGGGGTGATTCCAGCCAGATAAGGTAAACCCCCGGCATTACTTCGCTATTAGAAATAATGGTAGCTAAAACTTGCTCCAAGCCATTACCCTTTCAGACTGTTTAACAACCTGCCTGACCCCCTCTCCTTTTAAGGAGAGGGGGATAAAGCGGGTTCCCTGAAAAATCAAAGATTTTTTAGGGTGCATAAAGGGGGTGAGGTTAATAAACAATCTCCTTTCAGTCTTTTCTTGTCCGGTATGTTGATAAGGGTTGAGCGCTACAAATTTGACCTCCGTTGACCAGTGCCTCGGCAGCAGCCCGAGCCGTGTCAAGAGAGGTAAAGCAAGGGATGCGCTTCTCAGCCGCCGCCCGGCGGATGTGAAAGCCGTCCCTTAGCGGAATACGACCTCCGGTAATGGTATTGACCACACCATTTACTGTCCCATCATTAATGATGTCAATAACATTGGGATGCCCCTCACTCAATTTCTTGCTTATCATTTTTACCGGCAGTCCCGCCGCCTCAATCATAGCGGCTGTGCCCTCGGTGGCATAGAGTTTACAGCCGGCTGACGAGAACCTCCTGATTATAGGTAGCGCTTCAGGCTTATTCCTGTCGGCAATACTGAAAAGTATAGCCTCTTGAGGTAGTAGCATCAGCCCCGCCGCCAGCAGAGCCTTGGCTAGGGCAGCGTCAAAGGTGTAATCAATCCCCATGACCTCTCCCGTGGACTTCATTTCCGGACCAAGATAGGTGTCAACGCCAAGTAGTTTTGACATAGAAAAAACCGGGGCTTTAATACCAAACAGCTTTTGTCTTGGCCATAATCCAGTCTCATAGCCCTGTTCCTTGAGGCTCTTGCCCAGCATAACCTTGGTGGCCACGTTTACCATTGGCACCCCGGTGACCTTGGAGATAAACGGGATGGTTCGGCTAGCCCGGGGATTAACCTCCAAGACATAAACTGATGAGCCTTGACTGCTTGACATAATAACAAATTGAATGTTCATTAAGCCTCTAATGTTAAGCCCCAGTCCTATCCTGATGGCATAGTCAACGATAGTTTCTATCTCGGGCTCGGTCAGATTTACTCCGGGGTAGACTGCCATAGAATCTCCGCTATGGACTCCTGCCCGCTCAATGTGCTCCATTATTCCAGGAATGAGAACCCGCTCCCCGTCGCCTATGGCATCAACCTCTACCTCTTTCCCCTCCAGATATTTATCAATGAGGACAGGGTGTTTGGTGTCCAGTTCCATAGCCAGGCTCATGTAACGGGTAAGTTCGCTGGCGTCATGCACTATTTCCATAGCTCTACCGCCGAGGACATAGCTGGGGCGGACCAACACCGGGTAACCGATGAGCTTGGCGATACCCAGGGCTTCATCAACCGAGGTTACCCCGGCTCCCGGGGGCTGGGGGACACCTAGCTGGTTAAGGAAGTTCTCAAACCGGCGCCTGTCCTCAGCGAGGTCAATAACCTCGGCACTGGAGCCGAGGAGAGGCATGCCGCTGCGGGATAATGGCTCAGCCAGGTTTATAGCAGTTTGCCCACCAAATTGGACTATAGATGGTGACGGGGTATTATCCCACGATTTAGTTTCCGCGCTTTCATTTTCCAGAATATCACGCAGGCTCTCCTCATCCAGGGCTTCAAAGTAAAGGCGGTCGCTGGTGTCAAAATCGGTGGACACCGTTTCTGGGTTGGAGTTGACCATAATGCTCTTGAAGCCGGATTCCTGCAATGCCCAGGCTGAGTGCACGCTACAGTAGTCAAATTCAATGCCCTGTCCAATGCGGATGGGTCCGCTACCGATGACTACCGCCTTGTTTCCCGGCAGGGGTTCAGCCTCATTCTCCACCTCATAGGTGCTGTAGAAGTAGGGGGTAGCCGCATCAAACTCAGCGGCACAGGTATCTACCATCTTATAAACCGGTCGGATATTCCAGCTACGGCGCAGTTGTCTTACCTGCTCGGGGAGCCTATCAGCTAAAGTCCCGATCTGCTCATCAGAAAAGCCAAGTCGTTTTGCCTGCCGCAGAAGCTCCGGCGTCAGTGGCTGAGATAGAAGTTGTTTCTCCAGACCTACAATGTTCTGAAGCTTGGTTATAAACCACAGGTCAATCTTAGTCCGCTCGGCTAGCTGTTCAGTAGTTATCCCTCTTCTCAGCGCCGCCATTATTGCCCATAATCTCAGGTCGTTAGGTGCTAAGGGGTAGGAGTTAATGTCCTTTCCCATCTCCCACTGTCGGTCTTCCCACAGTAGCGACCGGTTACCAAACTCAAGGGAGCGGACTGCCTTCTGCAACGCTGCCTCAAAGCACCTGTCAATAGCCATTACCTCGCCGGTGGCTTTCATCTGGGTGCTAATGACCCTATCGCCTGAGGCAAACTTATCAAAGGGCCAGCGGGGTATTTTGACCACCAGGTAGTCCAGTGCTGGCTCAAAGGCAGCCATTGTTTTTTTGGTTACCGCATTGGGGATTTCATCCAGCCTCTTGCCAACCGCTATTTTAGCCGCCACCCGGGCGATAGGATAGCCGGTGGCCTTACTGGCCAGGGCTGAGCTGCGGCTGACCCGGGGGTTGACCTCAATCACATAGTAGTCATTGCTATTGGGGTCGAGGGCAAACTGTATATTACAACCGCCCTCAACCCCCAGGGCACGGATAATCTTGAGGCTGGCTGTCCGTAACATCTGGTGCTCTTTATTGGTCATAGTCTGGCTGGGAGCGACGACGATGCTATCACCGGTATGCACCCCCATCGGGTCAACATTCTCCATATTGCACACCGTGATGCAGTTATCGGCGCCGTCACGCATCACCTCATACTCTATCTCTTTCCAGCCGACTACCGATTGCTCTACCAGCACCTGGTGAATGGGGCTGGCAGACAGCCCGATGGTTACGGCTTTCTTGAATTCCTCCGGAGTATAGGCCATACCACCCCCTGTCCCCCCCAGAGTGTAGGCGGGACGGATTACCACCGGCAGGCCTATTTTCTGGACTACTTCTCGTGCTTGCTCCAGAGTATTAACGGTGGCGCTCTCCGGCACCGGCTCGCCAATCTTGATTAGCATCTGTTTGAATAGCTCGCGGTCTTCGGCATTCCGTATCGTCTGTATCGGCGTCCCCAGCGACCTGACATTGTATTTGTCCAGGATGCCGGCATTGGCTAAATCTACAGCCAGGTTAAGCCCGGTCTGACCGCCGAGGGTAGGCAGCAAGCCATCGGGGCGCTCCCGCTCAATAATGCGTCCCACCATCTCCACGGTCAGCGGCTCAATATAGACGATATCGGCGATGCCCTCATCAGTCATAATGGTCGCCGGGTTGGAGTTGACCAGCACCGAAACGACTCCCTCCTCCCTCATCGCCTTGCACGCCTGAGTGCCGGCGTAGTCAAACTCCGCCGCCTGCCCGATGACAATCGGCCCCGAACCAATAATTAAGACCTTTTTAGGTTTAGACAATTTTACTCCTTCTCTATTCTTAAGGCTCTTAACAAACCGAATGCTCTAAGTTCAAGAGCAGTTTTAATAAACGCTTTGTCCATACTGCCTTGGCTGAAGCGTTCGTGTACTTTCTCATTTACATTAGCCGGCAAAGAAGTCCCTTCTTCGAGTAGATATATTATCCTGTTGGGGAATCTTTCTTGGAATCTGCCAATCTCGATACAAACGTTTCTTCTAGGATATAGCTTGCCATCTTTTAATTCCTTATCATCGGCAGTTCCTAAAACAATGGCACAATCAGCTTCCTCCAAGTGGAATTCTACTTGCTCATTCACTGATCTTCCCTCACTGGGTTCTTCTTCAATAACCAGAGGTTGGATTCCTAGAGTGGTCAAGAATCTTCGCAAGCTTTCTAAAGAATTTGACATTGGCCCGTGTGCAATAAAGGCTTTGGGGATGTTTCCTTCACCTTTGGGCGGGACATAAGGCTCACCAAAAGTTTCTAATTGCCAAATTATGTTCTCCAAGGTTGTCTTAACATTCGGAAGCTTATGTTCAAATATATATTCATAATCAATTTCTTGGTATCCAGGAATTACCACGCTTTCAGGCATTGGTAGGAATCTAGTTGCCATATCAAATTGATAAAGTAAAAGATTTGCGCGATTGCCTAGCCCATTTAATAATATGGCCCTCACATTTCCTTTCCACGCACTAAAAGTGCCACCTGTAAATTGCGTTACAGAGGCATCATCTCGTAACTGTTCAAGGCTATGTTTTAGGTGCTCTATAATATCTTTAATTTCCATGGAAAACTTAGACTCTCCCCTCCCCATCTTTTCTACCTCACCCCCTTTA
>Ga0307432_1000324_pt1 | contig 38931 bp, 31 predicted proteins | sample SalMarWE160150MG_FD_202158 | JGI IMG/M metagenome (GOLD analysis project Ga0307432, IMG submission 202158) | Salt marsh sediment microbial communities from the Plum Island Ecosystem LTER, Massachusetts, United States - WE1603-150 | ecosystem: Environmental > Aquatic > Marine > Intertidal zone >...
TTATTTCCATTAATAATTCTCTTTCTTTCTCGGTAAGCGTTACTTTGTACTTTATCATTTTTTTTTGACAAAGATACAAAAAAAATATTAATACGCCATACTATTATTGACATGACACTAGTGTAAATCCGATCAAATTTGTTCTCTTGAATTAACCTCGCTGTTTCCTGATTAAACAGTTTCGCTTTTTTATATACTTCGAGTTTTTGGAAATCAAACATTGCTTATTAACGATTTAGTGTGAGTGTGAGTTTTGTCCTCCTCCGTTCTGAAAACTCAGAACTCCGGCGGATAAAAAGAATCAGAGTGACAGTGCTCGCTCTCACTCTGATTAAATAGCCCCACCTGGAATCGAACCAGGATCTACAGTTTAGGAAACTGCTATTCTATCCGTTGAACTATGGGGCCAAAAAAGGATGAAGTTCTTCCTTGCTATGGCTTCGAAGGACAATGCCCACCTTTTGCTATCACCTTTGTAATATTTCGTTGATCGAAGAAAGCCTCGGCGGGCACGGCAAAAGTATCTAAAATCATTGAATGTATCAAAAATTACTTTCTATGCCTTTCCTTACGAATTGCCTTAATTTAGTTTCATTTAAAATTCAGCTTTCATTACATTTGGCAAAATTTTATTTATGATTTTTGATATCATCTTCCTGATCATATTCTCATGGGCAATTTATAAAGGCTATACAAGAGGGTTCATTCTTCAGGCAGCTACCCTGGCAGCTCTTATACTTGGTATTTTTGGGGCAATTAAATTTTCAGGTTTTACTGCTACTATTATTATTGAAAAACTACATTTTAACTGGGAATATATGCACCTGGTTGCCTTTGCTATAACCTTTATCGGTATAGTAATAGGCATTCATTTCCTGGCAAGATTGTTTGAAAAATTATTAAAAGCTATTTCAATAAATTTTATAAACCGGTTGTTGGGTGTGATTTTTAACCTGATCAAATACGCTTTTATCATAAGCGCCATCCTTGTTGTGATTAATGGAATTAACCGGCGCATCCATTTTCTTCCTGAAGAAAAGATAAATCAGTCCATTCTCTACAAACCTTTATCAGCATTAGCACCAATGCTCTTCCCTTATCTTCATTTTGACTTTACACATCCCTTTGATGCACCTGATGAACCAACCGAAGAAATTATTGTGTAATCAAATAAAATTATTTGTTATCCTGCAAATGTTATCTTTGCAGAAATTTTTATAGAATGAATTTTGTTGAAGAACTGAAATGGCGAGGCATGATTCACAACATTATGCCGGGAACCGAAGAACAGTTGCAGAAGGAAATGACAACTGCCTACATCGGATTTGATCCAACAGCAGATTCACTCCATGTTGGCAGTTTTGCACAGATCATGTTGCTGAAAAGATTTCAGCTCGCAGGTCATAAACCCATTGTGCTGGTCGGCGGTGCAACCGGAATGATAGGTGATCCAACAGATAAAACGACAGAGAGAAATCTTCTTGATGAAAAAACTCTTAATTACAATTTAGAGGGGATAAAATCCCAGCTCCGAAAATTTATCGATTTCGATAGTAATTTACCCAACTCAGCTGAAATGGTGAATAATTTTGACTGGATGAAAGATTACAACTTTCTGGAGTTTATTCGCGATATAGGCAAGCACATTACGGTAAACTACATGATTGCCAAGGATAGCGTAAAAAAACGAATCGGAGCAGACTCTAAACAGGGTATGTCTTTTACTGAGTTTTCCTATCAGCTTGTGCAGGGATATGATTTTCTATGGCTGAATCAGCATAAAAATTGCAAGCTTCAAATGGGTGGTTCTGATCAATGGGGCAATATTACGACCGGTTCGGAGTTAATAAGAAGAAAAACAGGAAATGAAGCTTTTGCCCTTACTATTCCTCTTGTTACCAAAGCAGATGGTGGTAAATTTGGAAAAACAGAATCAGGAAATATCTGGCTGGATGCAAATCGCACCTCTCCGTATGAATTTTACCAGTTCTGGCTAAATACTTCTGATGAAGATGCTGAAACATATATCAAAATATTTACTCTTATTAGGAAAGACGAAATTGAAACCCTTATCAAAGAACATCAGAAAGAACCTCATCTTCGCATTTTACAAAAAAGTCTGGCAACAGAAATCACCACAATGGTTCATTCCCATGAAGAACTTGAAAATGCTGTTGAAGCCTCACAGATACTTTTTGGAAAAGGCACTACTGAAAGTCTTTCCAAACTTGACGAAAGAACTTTTTTATCAGTTTTTGACGGGGTACCTCATTTTACTATTTCCGGTCAAGTGCTTCGGAAAGGTGTAAATGTTGTCGACCTGCTTACCGAGAAAATGCAGGTCTTTCCTTCAAAGGGTGAATTACGACGCATGATTAAAGGGGGTGGGGTGAGCCTGAATAAAATGAAAGTTAAAGACGAAAACCTGGAAATAAATGAGGACAAACTATTGAACAACAAATATTTACTAGTTCAAAAGGGAAAGAAAAATTATTTTGTTATCACTGTTAAATAATACATGTCATGGTTAAAAAAACAAAAGATCAGGGATTAGTATACGATGCATTTGATCTGATAAAATTTGCCTGGGACAAAAAATGGATTTTGATAGGCCTTTCATTAATAGCTTTTATTGCATCTGTTATTGTTTCTTTATTGATTACGCCAAAATTTAGATCCAAAGTAGTCATGTTTCCTGCCGCTTCAGTTTCAGTCTCAAAAAACCTTGTGGAAACAGCTGTTATTACCTCCGACACCAAAGATATTTTAACCTTTGGAGAAGACGAAGAATCCGAAAGACTATTGCAAATCTTAAGATCTGATCAGATCAAAAAACACATCATCGAAAAATTCAATCTTTTGGAACATTATGAAATTGACACAGCCAGCAAGTATAAAAATACATTTTTATACAGCAAGTTTGAAGGCAACGTAAGTTTTCGAAGAACCGAATTTCTCTCCATCGAGATATCGGTTCTTGATGAAGATGCGCAAATGGCTGCCGATATTGCCAATGGCATTGTCACGTATATTGATTCCGTTTACTTTAACATAAAGAAATCACGCGCACAGGAAGCATATGCCATAGTTGAAAGAGAATATAACAGTTCGAAAGTGCTTATTGAACAATTAACAGATTCATTAAATAAAATACGTTCGTATGGTATTCATGATTACGAATCGATGGCAGAAGCTTTGAATCTTGCCTATGGCGAGGCTATTGCATCGGGTAATACAAGAGCCATAAAAGCCATTGAAAACAAAATGGAAGTTATGTCCAAATATGGAGGGGCTTATATCGAACTTTCTGATAAACTGGAATGGGAGATTGAGCGGTTCAGTCTTTTAAAATCAAAGCTTGCGGCTGCCAAAGTAAATCTTGAATCTACCATGACCAATGTGTTTGTGCTGGATTATGCAAACAAATCTGAGAGAAAAGCTACACCACACCGATCAATGATTGTTATGGTATCAACCCTGACTACATTCGCTCTGGCCCTTCTCTTATTGCTTATTATAGATAATATTAAGTCACGCTATTAAAGCATGCCTTTGCTTAAAGAGATAAAACAAAATATCTGGTTAATCGCGCTCGTATTCATCTACATTGTAGTGAATATGATATTGACCTGGAATGAGTTTTATTATCTGAATTTTTTGCCCGTTTTGGTTTTCTTTGTTTTTATTGCCTTCACCAGACTTGATATTTTATTTTTTATCATTGTTTTCCTGACACCTCTATCCATTCAGTTAATTGAGTTTATTCATTCTTCTCCGGTTGATTTTGCCATTCCTACCGAACCTTTGCTTTTTGGTGTTATGATCATTTTTCTTTACAAGCTTGTCAGGGAAGGAAAAATAGATCACAGAATTGTCAACCATCCGGTAAGCTATGCTATATTGTTTTATTTATTCTGGATGTTTGTTACTGCTATTACCAGTTCAATGCCTTTGGTATCCTTTAAATTTTTGCTTGCAAAAGTATGGTTTATAGTGACTTTTTATTTGCTGGCCATCTTCATCTTCAAAAAAACTGAAAATATTCCGCTTTTTATTTGGTGTTATGCTCTGCCTATGGTCTTTATTGTCTTGTATTCTATAAAAAGACACATGTTTTATGGCTTATTTGATAAGCAGGCTGCTCATTCGGTCATGGAACCATTTTTCCGCGACCATACATCTTATGGCGCAATATTGGCCATGCTTTTTTTTGGTGTTGCAGGAATTATTTTCAAACAAGGAAAAAATTTTCTTTTAAAAAGTATCTCCTGGATTGTTTTATTTATCCTATCAGCAGGCTTAATACTCTCCTATACAAGAGCAGCCTGGATCAGTGTTTTATTCTCTTTTGGCATCATGATTGTCACACTGCTGAAGATTAAATTCAAATATTTGTTTGCCGGTGGTATATTCATTCTTATCGTATTTATGGGACAACGCACAGAAATAGTGCACAAGCTGGAAAAAAACAAACAGGATTCTTCTGCAGACCTTGCTGAGCATGTACAGTCCATCTCAAATATTACTACCGATGATTCAAACCTCGAAAGATTAAATCGCTGGGATGCTGCATTCAAAATGTTTAAAGAACGTCCTGTATTTGGCTGGGGCCCCGGAACATATACTTTCAATTATGCCCCGTTTCAATCTTCCCGGAAAAAAACACTGATCAGTACAAACTTTGGAGACCGGGGCAATGCTCATAGTGAATATATAGGCCCGTTGGCTGAATCCGGAGTACCTGGCTCAATATCTTTTCTCCTTATAGTAATCATTAGCCTTCTTACAGGATTCAGAGTGTATCATGAAATACAAGATAAAAAACTGAAACAAGTCGTCCTGGCTTATATTTTAGCATTTATCACCTACCTTCTTCACGGTTCACTAAATAATTTTCTCGATACTGATAAAGCATCGGCATTGTTCTGGGGATTTATTGCAGTGTTTGTTTCTCTTGATATTTATTACCTGCACGAAAAAGAAACAAATGAAACCGGATCAAATAGCACGGTGAATAAAAGCACGAATTAAAAAAGTTCGATCCCCAGAATAGAAATATCATCAAAAATGGAAGTTGCGTCTTCCAGTATTTTTTGCCTTTTAATAATATTTTCTATGTTGTCTTCGATCGATCTGTCATTACTTAAACAAGCTTCTATTTCGGAAGTTTCTGTTGATACACCCCTGCCATCCATCAATTCGACAAGTCCGTCAGTATAACATAAGATTTTTGCAGGTTCCTCAATCAGTTCAGATCCCTTTCGGATCAGTGGAATTTCATCCAGCATTCCAATTCCTACACAGCCTTTATCAAGAAAAACAAGACTTTTTTCTTTGATTTTATACAAAATGGGTTGATTATGTCCTGCGTTAATATATTCCAGTTCCCTGGTCTTGAAATTGTATTTTCCTACAAATAATGTAATGAATTTTTCACCATTTGCTGCATGCAAAACCCGCTCATTTAATTTTTCAACAAGTGCCAGTAAAGAAATCTCATGCGTAAATAAAGCCCGAAGATTTGCCTGAAAATTTGACATCAACAGGGCAGCTGACATACCTTTTCCTGACACATCCGAGATGCAAAAACCTATCTCATGTTTGCTAAGTTCTATATAATCATAATAATCGCCTCCGACTTCCAAATGAGGATGATAAAATGCTGTTATATGTATTTTATCATTATTTGGCAATGCAAATGTATGGGGTATAAGCATATTTTGCATCTTGGAAGCCAGTTCGAGCTCCTTTTTCATTGCCTCCTGCTTCAAACTTTCATTGAACAACCTGATGTTTTCAATGGCAACAATAATGATATTTGAAAGAGTCTGAATGAAGTTCAGGTGTTTAATGGTCGGACTTATCCCTTCTCCTTCCTCATCAATATCGCCAATAATTACAAAAGCTACATGTTTTCCGTTATGAATGACAGGTATAACAATATCATAATTTGATAAGGTTGAAGATTGAGAGGAGGAAACAAAAGATATTTCATCATAAGATAAGAGTTCCTCTTCAACATTAATATTTTTTTGATTTTCATCTGTGATACCGGAACTTAAAATACATTTCCATTCCTCATCCAGTTTATACAAGATCAGCTTGCCAATACTAAGATCTTCTTTCAGTATTCTTTCATATCGCTCCAACAACTCCTCCTGCGTAAGGTTTTCATTTATAGCCTGAGTAATGTGTAGCAACGACCGAAGCTTGAAAGTCGTTAATTTTAAACGTTTTATGGAAGCCTTATCACTCATTTGAACATTCTAAGAGTATGTAAAATAACAAATTATTCTTTAACTCTTTCAGAATATGAGTATGTTCTGGTATCAACCTTGATTTTTTCTCCCTGTTCAATAAATAAAGGTACATTTACTATGGCACCAGTTTCAAGTGTCGCTTGTTTTAAAGCTGTTGATGATGCTGTATCGCCTTTAATTCCTGGTTCCGTATAAGTTATTTCAAGAACAACAAAAGGCGGCAATTCGCACGACAATGGAGTATCGGTATCCGCATGGTAGACTATTTCAACTTCCTGACCTTCTTTTAAAAGATCAGGTGTATTGATCATCTCTTTGGGTATACTTATTTGCTCAAAAGTTTCAGAATGCATAAAATTATAGCCGACATCATCATTATACAAAAACTGATATCCTCTTCGTTCTATACGTTGTGTGTTAATTTTATGTCCCGCAGAGAACGTGTTATCAATTACTTTACCAGTTTTAATGTTCTTAAGTTTTGTTCGAACAAATGCCGGCCCCTTGCCGGGCTTCACATGCTGAAAATCAACGATTGTATATAAATCGTTATTAAATTCAATGCATAGCCCATTCCTGATATCTGCAGTAGTAGCCATTTTTATACTTTGTATTAACGGCTACAAAAATAATTGAAATCTTACTTAAATTGTAATAATCCTAATCTTTTATAGGCTAACTTTTCTTTGATGCGGAGAAAATAGTATTCTTTGAAGTAGTTGGAATAAAATCCTTTAGATAAAATGGTTCAAAATATGCCAGATCAACAAAATCCTCAGCTTTGTATTTTGCATAGGCAATAGAAGTCATATAAACTGAAGAATGTGAAAAATCATCAACAAAATAAGCATTTTTGTTTGTAATCGTTCCTTTCAGTTTTTCTGCCCCTGATCCAAAAAAATAAATTTTGTGGTCAGACAATACTTCGTTAAAAGTATCCGGTTCAACAATTTGTGCAACGATATCCTTAAATTTCCTGTTACCAGGGGTAAACAATGCCATGTATACTTCCATACGCCGTGCATCAATCATCGGTGCGTACAAGACCTTATTTGGCATAGCATTTTTCTTATCAACATACTCTTCCTGAAATCCGATGCTCATAGCTTCCAGAGTAGAAACTGAAATCAAAGGGATTCCATAGCCGTAGCACAATCCTTTTGCGATGGAAACCCCGATTCGCAAACCAGTGTATGAACCTGGCCCCATACTCACAGCAATTGCATGAGGCATAAGGTTTTTCTTCTCTGCATTTCTTAGTAACTCCTCAATAAAAACCGATAAGGTGGAAGCATGTGATTTTTCCTCAGATGTCTCTTTCACTGCAATGACTTTTCCTTCATTAGCAAGTGATACAGAACACACTTCTGTAGCAGTTTCTATATGCAAAATGACAGACATGAGGAACAAAAATACGAATTCGGTTAAATCCCTCATCATTGATGATATGAATTAAACGGCAAAAGTGATAAAGAGTAAAGGCAAAAGAGATGTGTATAAATTACTCTCTGGCGAAAAGCGTATACGATGAGGTTTCGCTATTTGCCCAAAGAAGGCTGGAACATCATTGAAAAGGAAATACAGTATAAGGCAATAGAATATCTATAGTTTAAATTAAAAGTATATCTGTGAAGAAAAAATAGAAATGAATTGTTACAGAGAATTAAATTTGCAATAGCTTAAAAATTGAAATGAATTGGAATCGAATAATTATCAAATCAAAATTGAAGGGATTGGTACTGTCAGATTAAAAAGAAGTAACAAAGCCAGATATCTGCGATTGAAAGTACATCCTCATCAGGGAATAGTAGTAATCGTTCCTCGAAATATAAGTGATTCCAGTGCTCTTAAATTTGTATCCCAGAAAAAGAGCTGGATTGAAAAATCAGTAAAAAAACAAAGCTCTTATAAAAAACAAACAACGCGATTTACAGAATCTTCTTCATTTGCTACCCGTTCACATCAACTATTTCTTTTAAGACATCAGAAAAATACGATGAAATCAATTGTTAAGGACGATAAAATTGTGATATGGTATCCTGAGATTGCTAAGGTTGAAGATGATCGAATACAAACTTTTATAAGAAAGACAATTGAAGAAACATGGCGCCTGGAGGCAAAGAAAATTTTGCCTGTACGATTAAATGAACTGGCAAAAAAATATGGTTTTCAATACAATAAAATTAAAATAAAAAATGCAAAAACCAGATGGGGAAGTTGTTCAGCTCAAAACAATATTAACCTGAATATTCAACTGATGCGACTCCCCGATTACCTCATTGATTATGTTATGCTTCATGAATTAATGCATACAAAGGAAAAAAATCATCAAGCCCTTTTCTGGAGCCATTTTGAACAAATTTTACCCGGAGCACGTAAATTAGATAAGGAATTGAACCAATATAACTTATCCTTTTGGTAATACGTCCCTTTTAAAAAGTGAGATTTCTATGGTGTTTTTATAAATCCATTGAATTTCAGTACAATTGATAAATTCTGGCAATGTTTTTGTATTATTGCAACCGAAATTATCAGTAACTATTTTTACTTAGAATAAATTCATGTTAAGAGGCTTTGCTATTTTATTATTTCTCTTTTTTGGAATCTCCCTTTTCGGGCAGAGTTCCAAACAATACATGAAAGCAGCAGAACAATTCATCGAAAATGGTTATTATGAGCAGGCTATTCAGCAATACAATAAAGCAATTGAAATAGATCCGCAAAATGGAGAAGCATACGAAGAACGAGGAAAAACAAATGAATATTTAACCCATCTGTTAGAAGCATCTGAAGATTTTCGTAATGCTGCAGTTTTCGGAACAAATTCAGCTCAAAATTATTTTCATTCAGCAGAAATTTTATTTCATCTTAAAGAATTTGATCATGCATTGGATAATATTGACAATGCAATCTCTCAAAAACAAAAATTTCATGAAGCTTATCTTCTTCAATGTGAAATCTATTTATCATTAAATGAATTTACGAATGCCTTAAAATCAGCAGAACTTGCAATTGATGCAAAGAACTCTGCTTATGCAAACTATCTGTCTGGCCTGGCCAATATGCATCTTAACAATTACAAAGAAGCAGAACTGGATTTTGAGAAAGCCATTATAAAAGACAAGTTTCTTTTTGATGCTTTTCTGTCATTGGCAGAAGTGCAATTGCAATCTGGCAAAATTACATATGCAATTGAAAATTGTAATTATGTTCTAAGAAATGACAAAAACAATTTAAGGGCTTATTTGATCCTGAGTCAGTGCCATGGCAATAACAAAGAATTTGATGCCGCTATATCGGATATTTCAAAAGCAATTGTACTGGATACGGCTAAGTCAGAATATTTTATGCTGCGCGGTGACTACTATTTTAAATATGCTCAATATCAGAATGCAATCAATGATTTTACAGTTGCCCTTAATCATGATATTACCAATGTGAATGCCATGATGAAAAGAGCAAATGCATATGAAAAAATAGGGATGAAATCAAAAGCCGTATCAGACTATGCATTGCTGCTTAAGTTTGCTCCCGATTTGGAACCTTCTGTTATTGATGAAGTTGAACAGAAGATTTATGAACTGAACAGGGAATCAAACAAGCCGGTTATCAGTCTTACTGATCCCGCAATAAACTCAAATTCTCAGTTACTTGTGCCTGAAAATAGGGATCAGATCAGTATTGTCGGAAATATCGAAGATGAAAGTAAGCTACGATTTCTTAAAATTAATAACGATACTTTGCTTAACGATCCTGACGGAAAACTCAAAAAAGAATTCTCAGCAAGTATTCATACAAATGATCTTGAATTTATTACGATTTCAGCATCAGATATATACAATAATTCCAGCACTGTAAGCTATGCGATTGAAAGAATTGAAACTCAAGCTCCTCGTATTTTTTTACGTAATCCCTACGTTGGCGATGATGGAATAATTTCAATCAGGTCTGACGATAATTATTTATATATTGACGGCCAAATAGAGGATGAAAGTTTAATATCTTCTATTAAAATTGAAAATGTTGTTGCCAGCTATGCTCCTGGCGACTTTAATCCACGATTCACTGCAACACTTGATATTACGAAAAAAAACCGTATAAACATTACTGCCATCGACAAATATGGAAATGTAAGTGAATCAGAATATTTATTCCGCCGTGACGGGAAAATTTTAAGTGACGGTAGTCCAATGGGGAAAACCTGGGTGGTACTGATAGAAAATTCTGAATACAAAGATTTTCCAAATTTAAAATCTCCTTCTCAGGACATTCTCCTTATGCAACAAGCTCTTTCAAGATACAGAATAAACAAGGTGATTGTGAAAAAAGATCTCACAAAAAGAGAATTGGAACGTTTCTTTTCCATTGATCTAAGGGATTTGATAAGAGCAAATCATGTGAATTCATTGTTCATCTGGTTTGCAGGTCATGGAAAAAATAGTAATGACAACGGGTATTGGATACCTTCTGATGCTACGATGGATATAGAATTCAGTTATTTCAATATCAATGCTCTTAAAGCATCACTTTATTCCTATACCTCTCTTACTCACCTACTTGTGGTGAGTGATGCTTGTGCAACAGGACAGAATTTCTGTCTCGCGCTCAGAGGCCCAATAGATGGAACTGCTTGTTCCAATACTCAACTCACATTAAAAAAATCTTCCCAGGTCCTTACCTCCTCAGGTACAGGTTATGCTTACGATAATTCTCTTTTTACACGTGCTTTTGCTAATACATTATTAAACAATGAGGATGATTGCGTTACAATAGACGATATAGCAAAACGGGTAAGTATTATTCTGCGAAACAGTTCTCTTCAAACACCGGAGTTTGGAAGAATAAAAGGTCTGGAAGATGAATTAGGATCCTTCTTTTTCATTACACGATAGTAGTCTGCTTTTATTCTCATCTCTAACATTCCCTTTCCTAAACATAAAAAATATCTTTTAAACTCTTAAGGGTGTCTCAAGGTTTGTTTGTCTTACTATTGTAAAAGACCAAATAAAAAATGAACCTGAATATCCAAGAAATCCTGATCGTACTAACAATTTTTCAACTGTTGGTATTTTCCATTCTGTTTTTTACACTTACAAAAGGAATCAGAACCAGCAATTATTTTCTTGGATTATTCTTTTTTGCATTGGCATTTAATATTTTCAATTCACTTGTATACAAATTATTTGATTTTTTTATAAACCATTGTATACATTTATTTTATGTTGGATCATCTGCAGCCTTACTTTATTCTCCGTTATTTTATTTTTTCATTCTTTCACAAGTTCCTGGGAGAATTAGATCCTTCAGATTACTTCCCCTGCATCTAGTACCCTTTTTGTTACTTACAATGTATATTTTTACCGCCTTTTCGGTGCTTCCAGCTCAAGCCAAGAAGGAGATTTTATTATCCGGCGGATTGTTTTCTGCAGTTCAATACAATGTTCTTGTTGCCTTTGTGCATATTCAAGTGTTTGTTTATTTTTTGCTAACGATAAAAGAAATAAAATCCTTTAAACTTAAATATCAGCCATCTTTAAAGATAAAATATCTGTGGATCAGGTATATTCTATTCGGAATAACTTGCTTATGGTTAATAGATTTATTTCGTTATATTTCTGAACTTTATATAAATCAAATTAAAGCTCCAGTTGAAATATTTCTATATCTTGGGTTTATTGTGTTTTGTTTTTTGTTTATTCAAAAAATTTTCTCCCAGCCATTCATTTTCAATGTATGTGAAAATTTCACAGAGAATAAAAAACAATCCCTTTCAGACAGAATTAGAAAACAATATTATCAGAAACTTCTGACCTACATGAACAATGAACAACCTTTTCTTGATCCTGAAATCAATCTTTCCAGCCTGGGCCAAAAAATATCTATCCCTCCCCGCTCTTTATCAGAAGTAATCAATACAATGGAAAGAAAGAATTTTTATGATTTTATCAATTATTATCGTATTAAGGAATCCGAAAAACTTTTATTAACCTCTTCCGGAAGAGAAAAGACAATCTTAGAGGTTTTATACGAAGTTGGATTTAATACGAAATCAGCTTTTAATATTGCTTTTAAAAAACAAACAGGAATGACTCCAACAGAGTATAAAAGAAGGAATGAATTTATTAGCCTGTTAAAGAGAAGTAGTTAGACTGTATACCATTATACCGCACAGGTTAAAATCATATTTTAAATTATTAATTCAATTAAAAGAATTTTGAAATTGTATTTCAAATAGTTATAAATCTAATTATTCTATATAATCTAAACTTATAAGAATTGATTTATTCGCAATAATGTTCAACATATTCATGAATATATTTTATTGACTAAAGGAATAACAATAGAAAGAGATGCTAATCAGGTAGTATTATCCAACATTAAAGAGGATTCCAGGCCGGACCAATGAGCGTATTGCAGAAATGATACTATCCGGATCGAATCCGCATTCTTTATACAATTCACTTTGTGTCCCCTGATCAATAAACCGATCAGGTACACCAAGTCTTTTTACCTGAGCCTGATACGCATTTTCACACATAAATTCTATCACCGCACTGCCAAAACCACCGACTATCGTTCCGTCTTCAACTGTAATAATACGATCAAACTGTTTAAAAATACTGTGCAAGATTTCTTCATCCAATGGCTTGACATATCGCATATCATAATGTGCTATACTTATCACAGGAGAAGTATTCAGCTTTTTTAATGCTTCCTGTACTAAATTTCCGGCATGCCCAATGGAAAGAATTGCAATATCAGATCCTTCTTTTAACTTACGGGCCTTCCCGGGTTTCAATTCACTGAAAGGTTGACGCCAGTCAACTCTTTGTGCTCTACCCCTTGGATATCGTATTGAAAAGGGTCCGTATTTATCCAATTGAGCAGTATACATCATATTTCTCAATTCAATCGCATCCATGGGAGCAGCAACAATTAAATCCGGTATGCTTCGCATATAGGCTATGTCAAAAATTCCGTGATGTGTAGCTCCGTCTGAACCAACCAGACCTCCCCTGTCAAGGCAAAAGACTACTCCCAGTTTCTGTAATGCCACATCATGTATAACCTGGTCATAAGAACGTTGCATAAAAGAAGAATAAATGTTACAAAACGGAATAAGTCCCTGAGAGGCAAGTCCTGCTGAAAATGTAACTGCATGCTGCTCTGCGATACCGACATCAAATGTTCGTTCCGGCAATTCATCCATCATTATTTTCAAAGAACAACCGGTAGGCATTGCAGGTGTAATTCCTATAATTTTTTCATTTTTCTTTGCTAGTTCGAGGAGTGTAATCCCAAAAACATCCTGAAAAAGTGGCGGCTGAGCTATATCTGATTTAAGTTTAACAATTTCCCCGGTATCTTTATTGAATTTGCCCGGTGCATGAAATTTTGTTTGATTCAATTCAGCCTGTTTAAATCCTTTCCCTTTTTTCGTAAGTATATGCAATAGTTTTGGCCCCGGTATATTTTTCATGTCATCAAGAATTCTGGTAACATGCAAAACATCATGTCCGTCAATCGGACCAAAGTACCTGAAGTTTAATGCTTCAAATAAATTGCTTTGTCTAAGAAGGATGGATTTTATCCCATTTTCAAGCTTTTGAGCATATTCCCTGGCGTTTGGTGCAATCTTATTAATCTTGCCCAGTACATTCCAGATGTCATTTTTAAATCTGTTGTAGGTTTTTGAAGTCGTAATATCAACGAGGTATTCTTTAAGTGCTCCTACACTCGGATCAATGGAAATATTGTTGTCATTGAGTATAACCAAAATATCTGTATTTTCAATTCCTGCATTGTTTAATCCTTCAAAAGCCAACCCTCCTGTTAATGAACCGTCTCCAATCACAGCAGCCACATTTCTTTTTATTCCTTGTTTTTTATCGGCAACAGCAATACCTAAAGCTGCTGAAATTGAAGTTGATGCATGCCCCGTGCCAAAAGCATCGTATTCGCTTTCATTCATTTGCGGAAATCCACTTATTCCTTTGTATTTACGATTTGTATGGAACTGATCTCTGCGGCCTGTTAATATCTTATGCCCGTATGCCTGGTGTCCTACATCCCAAATTATTTTATCGAAGGGAGTATTGTAGGCGTAATGCAAAGCCACTGTAAGTTCAATAACTCCTAAGCTTGCTCCAAAATGTCCCGGATTATTTGAAACTTCATCGATAACAAACTGTCGCAATTCTTTACTTACCTGCACCAATTCTTCAATCTTCAATTTTTTCAGATCGGCAGGACTATCAATTTTCTCTAGCAATGGATATTTTGAGGTCATACGATAAAAACAAAATCGCCCAAAGTTAATAATTCTTAATGAGATAGTTTGAGTAGACACTTCGGTTCTTGTAATTTCGTTTATTTAAGCATAATAAATCTGCGATGAAGACAATACTTGTAAAATTTAATATTGTAATTCTTTATATCATTCTATTATCCAATTGTGTGCCTCCACAATATGTATCAGAAATAGAATCAGAAAGAGACAATTGTAAAACTATTAGAGAAGAACTCTGGACTGAAAATGAAAAATTAACTGTTCAAAATACGGAACTTCAGGCTGATCTTGAACTTGCAAAGGCAGCAAAAGCAAAAATGGAAGAAATGGGTCTGAAAAATGCAGAAGAACTTAAAAACCTTAAGTCACGTCATAGTCAATTAAGTAAGCGCTATAACGAGCTGGAAGATGCACACGAAGCCTTAATCAATGGCAGCGATGCCGAAACCCGCCAATTGATGGGAAGACTGGAAAATACTCAGAAAGATCTTTATCAACGTGAAGATCAGCTCAATCAGACAAAAATTCAACTTGATAAAGAACGTGATGAACTGAATGCATTAAAAAGCGAATTGCAAAAGCAAAATGCACAACTTCTCGAATTGCAGGATATGCTTACTAAAAAAGACAAAGAGGCAGAAGCATTAAAGCAAAAGCTTTCTGCGGCTTTAATGGGATTTGAAAATCAAGGACTTACTATTACCAAGAAAAATGGCAAAGTGTATGTGTCACTGGAAGAAAAGCTATTGTTTGGAAGTGGCAGTACTCAGGTTGATGCAAGAGGAATTGAGGCACTTAAAAAACTTGCCAATGTTTTGGGACAAAATCAGGATATTCATATTATGATTGAAGGTCATACCGATGATGTTCCTGTAATTTCAGGGTCGAAATTTGAAGATAACTGGGATTTAAGTGTTCAGCGTGCAACAGCAATCATTCGCATACTTCTTGATGGATCTGACATTGATCCAAAACGATTAACTGCTGCAGGAAGAGGGGAGTTTATGCCTGTTGATCCGAGAACAACAGCCGAAGCAAGACAGAAAAACCGGCGAACGGAGATTATTTTAGCTCCAAATCTCGATGAAGTATTTGAATTGCTCGAATAATAAGGAGAAAATACAATACAGAATTTACCCAGTCACCTAGACAGTCATAATATCTACTTCTTTGGCTTCAATTAATTCATCCACCTTTTTGATGTAATCGTCTGTCAGTTTCTGAACATTTGCTTCCGCATCTTTTTCCATATCTTCTGAAAGACCGTCCTTTTTCATTTGTTTTAACGCATCATTGCCTTCGCGTCTTGCATTGCGTATACTCACCCGTGTATTCTCTCCAAAATTCCTGATTTGTTTTACCAGATTCAATCTTCTTTCCTCCGTTAACGGAGGAATGTTAATGTGGATTATTTCTCCATTATTCACAGGTGTAAGACCAATATTAGCAGCAAGGATAGCTTTTTCAATCGGTTCGACCATTGCCTTTTCCCAGGGTTGAATTACGATGGTTTTAGCATCGGGCGTATTGATATTGGAAACCTGATTCAAAGGTGTCACCGAACCATAGTAATCTACTGTAATGCCATCAAGTATATTTGGTGTTGCTTTCCCGGCCCGGATACGTAAAAGTTCATCCTCCAGGTGCTGGACAGCTTTGGTCATCATTTCTTCAGTAACTTCCAGTTGCAATTGAATGTCTTCTTCCATGGGACTTTGTTTTACATTATAACAAAAATAAAAAAATATTCATACCCTGCTATAAAACAATACATCATTGATTATTAACAAGTGTGCCAATCATTTCACCTTTTAATAACTTCAACAAGTTCCCTTCAGTATTCATATTAAATACGATTACCGGTAAATTATTTTCAGAGCACAAAGTAATGGCAGTAAGATCCATAATTTTAAGCTCTTTTTTATATGCTTCTTCAAAAGTTATTTTATCATAGCGAACAGCAGAAGAGTCTTTTTCAGGATCTGTATTATAAACGCCATCAACCCGTGTACCCTTTAATAATACTTCTGCTTTCATCTCGATGGCTCGTAATGTTGCTGCTGTATCTGTTGTAAAGTAAGGATTCCCCGTTCCAAAAGTGAAGATTACAATCTTTTGATTTTTTAACGCTTCCTCAACTCTGTCTTTTGAATATCTATGTCCAACAGGAGACATTTCAATGGCAGTAATCAATGTGCTTTGACAATGCAATGATTCCAGTGCAGATTGAATAGCCAGTCCGTTAATCACAGTTGCCAGCATTCCCATATAATCTCCCTTAACACGATCGAAACCGTCTGATTCTCCAGACATTCCTCTGAATATATTGCCTCCGCCAATAACAATGCCTATTTCTATTCCAAGTTCACTTGCGTTTTTTATTTGTTTTGCATATTTAATAAGACGGCTTTCATCTATTCCATATTGCTTAATGCCCATCAGCGCTTCCCCGCTAAGCTTAAGAAGAATCCTTTTGTATTTTGGCATGTTGAATTGTTTTTTTATTCAACTAAGTTATATGAATTTCGAAACCGGGCAAAAAAAAGAGGGCCAATTGACCCTCTTTTTTCTTCGACTGTATGATTAATTGGAAAGTGAATATCTTAAAAATTCAGTAACTGTAAGATCTTTTGCAGACTCCTGAAGGTATTGACGAACTGTTTTCTTGTTGTCTTTCGTAAAGTCCTGGTTTAATAATGTACTTTCCTTATAAAATTTATTCAATTTCCCTTCCGCGATCTTATCTACAATGTTTTCGGGTTTTCCTTCTCTTAAAGCTTGCTCTCTGCCAATTTCTCTTTCCTTTTCAACAACATCTGCAGGAACATTTTCTTTGTCAATTGCAATAGGGTTCATGGCTGCAATTTGCATTGCTACATCTCTTGCAACCTGTATTTCTGTTTTCTTATTGAAGCCTACCAGTGTAGCTAATTTATTCCCCGGATGTATATAAGAAGTAACCTGCTCTGCATCAATCTTTTCAAAATAAGCCAATTCAATCTTTTCTCCAATGATTCCAATTTGCTCGATAATTTTATCCTCAATTGATTTTCCCTTCAACTCAAGTTGCTTTAAAGAATCCAGGGTTTCCGGTTTTTTTTTCAATGCAAGTTCAAGAATTTGATTAGCAAAACTGATAAAATCTTCATTTTTAGCAACAAAATCCGTTTCACAATTCAACACGATCATAGCTCCAAATGTCCCTTCTTGATTAATTTGAGCAAGGGCAACTCCTTCACTGGCTTCACGATCGGCACGCTTGTTGGCTACTGCCTGTCCTTTCTTACGAATAATTTCTACAGCTTTTTCAAAGTCTCCATCAGCTTCCTGAAGGGCCTTTTTACAATCCATCATACCTGCACCAATAGCTTTTCTCAGTTTGCTGACGTCTGCAGCTGATATTTGAGTCATTTATTCTTGTTTTTAGTATTTAATTATCTTCTGTTTCTTTTTCTGTCATTTTATGTTCCGGTTCATCCAACTCATCATCAGATTCATTCTCATCCGAATCGTCTGATTTCTTAGCCGGAGATTTTTTTGCTGACTGTTTATTTTTCTCTATATTCTCTTTCGATGCAGCTTCCTTCTCACGTTCCAGTTTTCTTTCCTCCAAACCTTCAAGAATAGCATCACAAACTTTATCTATAACCAGTGAAATTGATTTTGAGGCATCATCATTTGCAGGAATTGGAAAGTTAACCATATTTGGATCCGAGTTTGTGTCTACCATAGCAAACACAGGTATGTTAAGCCTGTTTGCTTCTCTTACCGCAATGTATTCTTTAGAGATATCTACAACAAACATAGCTGCCGGAAGACGGGTCAGATCGGCTATGCTTCCCAGGTTTTTCTCCAGTTTAGCTCGTTGACGGGTAATTTGCAGTCTTTCACGTTTTGACATGTTATCAAATGTCCCGTCAGTAGCCATTTTATCAATAGAAGCCATTTTTTTCACCGCTTTCCGTATGGTTGGAAAATTGGTCAGCATTCCCCCGGGCCAACGTTCAGTAACATATGGCATATTTGCTTGTTTCACTCTTTCAGCAACCAGGTCTTTTGCCTGTTTTTTTGTTGCAACAAATAATATTTTTCGACCTGATTTTGCAATCTGTTTTAAAGCCGAGGAGGCTTCATCCAGTTTTACTGCAGTTTTCTGCAAATCAATAATATGAATCCCGTTTCGCTCCATAAATATATAAGGAGCCATGTTTGGATTCCACTTTCTTCTCAGATGTCCAAAATGCACACCTGCATCTAATAATTCGTTGAAATTTGTTTTCGGCATGTTAAATTTGTTTACATTCTATAAATTTGTCAACTCTGAAGTAGTTCCAACCGGAAGTCTCCCGAGTTTAGATACTAAACAATATATAAAGAAATTAGCGCTTACTGAACTGGAATCTTTTCCTTGCCTTGGGTCTCCCAGGCTTTTTCCTTTCCACTTCCCGCGGATCTCTTGTAAGGAATTTATTTGTTTTAAGCACATCTTTCGTTTCAGGATCAATTTTAACCAGTCCCCTGGCTATTGCCAAGCGTAAAGCCTCAGCCTGTCCTTTAACTCCTCCTCCCTGCAGATTCACCTTGATATCATATTTTCCAATTGTATTTGTGACTTCAAGAGGTTGATTCACAATATATTGCAATTGTCTGAAAGGAAAATATTCTTTTACGTCTCTATTGTTTACGCTAATATTGCCTTTGCCATCACTGATGTATATTCTGGCAATCGCAGCTTTTCTTCTACCTAAAGCATTTATTACTTCCATAAAACTATTTAATAGAATTTAATTTTAATTCTTTCGGCTGCTGAGCTTCATGCTTATGCTCAGGTCCATTATATACATAAAGATTTTTAAAAATTGCATTTCCAAGTCTGTTTTTAGGCAGCATTCCCTTTACCGCATTTTCTATAACTCTGGATGGATTTTTTTTCATAATTTTTTCTGCTGTCTCTGATTTCTGACCTCCCGGATAACCTGAGTATCTGATATATTCTTTGTCCTGAATTTTATTTCCTGTAAGTCTGATTTTTTCAGCGTTAATAATTATCACATTATCACCACAATCTACATGAGGTGTAAAATCAGGTTTGTTCTTTCCCCTGATGATTTTAGCAACTTTAGATGCAAGTCTTCCTAAAACCTCATTGGTAGCATCTATGATGTACCATTCCTTATTCACAGTAGCCTTATTTGCAGACTTTGTTTTATAACTTATTGTATCCACTTTGAAACATTTATATTATTCCTGAGGGTTTTACTAAAACTACCCGATTTTTGTGGAGTGCAAAAATACAATAATTTTTATGAATTAAACAAGGGCTTTTCAATTTATTTTATTTGAGCACAAATGGCCTAAAAATGCTTGTATATCGCGCTATTGAATTGAGTTTGAAACTTCCTGACTTTAAGAGCAAACCCATTTGTCAAAAGTTATTGCTCATAGGATCAAGTATCGGTTGATGATCCTGATAACAGGATCATTTTACCCGGCTAGTCCAGTGAATACTGATTTTAATGAGCAACAGGGTTTCTGTAAATTGACATATCGGTTGAAAAAGGCTGAACATTTAAACGTGCATAAAATGTTATGCCAGCTTGGATTCAGAACCTATAACTATTTCTTCATAGTTCAGGATTGCATAATTACATTTTCATGTAAAATCACTTAATTTGTAGAGTAATTGTTGAAATCATGTTCTCACAAAGACACCATCGTTATTTATTCCTTTTTGCCACTGCTCTTCTGGTAATAAGTATGCCGGTTTCTGTTTTCCTGCTTAGTGCCGCACAAATAATACTGTTTGTTAACTGGTTGCTGGAAGGCGATTTTAAAAACAAACTCCATATCTTAAAAACAAGAAAAGCTGTTATGCTTGTGATCTCAATTTTTTTTATACACTTATTGGGGTTGCTTAATACAAATAATTTTTTCAGTGATCTTTACACCCTGAGATTGTTATTTAGCGGATCAAATAGTACTGAGATTCTTACCAATTTAAAAGAGGCTTCTTTACCTTCTAATTTCATCTATGCCTTGCACGATCTCAGGATCAAACTCCCTCTGCTAATATTGCCATTGGTATATGGAACTTCCGGACCTTTTTCGAAAAATGAATTTAAATTTATCATTCATCTGTTCGTTGCTGCTGTCCTTGTAAATTCATTTATAACAACTTTCATACTGCTCGGATTCTCAAATATCAACCTGATCGATTCCCGTTATGCTTCAATATTTATCTCTCATATCCGCTTCTCCCTTTTAATAGTATTATCGATTTTTACCTTATGTTATCTTGTTTTTTCCAATCAATTCAGGCTTTTCAAAGGGGAAAAATCGATATCACTGCTTATGATCGTCTGGCTGATATTTTTCCTTATTTTTCTTAAAGCCTTTACCGGCATTGTTATTTTCCTGATCCTTTTTCCTGTTGGTTCTATTTGGTGTGCATATTTCCAGAAAAAATCAGGATTAATAAAAATGACTTATCTGATTAATATGTTCTTAGCAATTGCAGTTATTTTCTATGTTTTATTTTCATACTTCCGTTACAGCCAAAAACATGATGAAAACATGGAAATGCTAAAAGAAAAAACTTCCAGCGGCAATCTTTATGTACACAATGTTTCAAGCGATCAATATGAAAATGGATACAAAATATGGATTAATATTTGTGAAGAAGAGCTGGCTAAAGAATGGAACAAGAGGAGCAGTTTTGGCTATGACTCAATCGATAGTAAAGGACAAAGGATGAGAACAACATTGATCAGGTACATGACTTCCCTTGGTTATACAAAAGACTCCGTAGGAATAAACAAGCTTGATGAAGAAGATATTAAAATGATTGAGAAGGGTTATACCAATTGCCTCTATAAGAATAAAATTGCTCTTTATCCCAGGATTTATGAATTTTTCTGGGAAATTGACAGGTACAGGAAAAGTCATGACCCCAGTGGCCAATCCCTGGCTCAGAGAATTGAGTATTTAAAAACAGGCATTCATATTATCCGCGACAATTTTTGGTTTGGCACAGGTACCGGTGATATTCAAAATACATTTCAAATGCAATACATCAGAGACAATTCAAAATTAAAGCTCAAATACAGGTACAGAACACACAATCAGTTTATTACTTTCTTCCTGACCTTTGGAATCTTTGGTTTTCTCTGGATTCTTTTTGCACTGTTTTACTCTCCTGTTCTTGAAAAAAAGTATGGGAATTTTATGTTTCTCATGTTTTTTCTTATTGGTGTTCTCTCCATGCTGAATGAAGATACTCTTGAGACTCATGTGGGCGTTTCATTCTTTGCTTTCTTTTATTCTTTCTTATTATACTCAATACCCAAAGATGATACTTCCCCTCAAAAGAATTCATGAATCGTTTTTTTGTCGGGATGTACTGGAAGTTGCTCCTGATCTGATCGGCAAAGTATTGGTAATCAAAAATGATAAAACCATTTCTGAATTTATGATCACAGAAGTCGAAGCATACAGAGGTGAAGAAGACAAGGCTTGTCATGCAAATAAAGGAAGAACCGGTCGTACGGAAATTATGTACCATTCAGGAGGGCATATTTATGTTTACCTTATCTATGGAATGTATTGGATGCTGAATTTTGTTACAGGAAATAAAGATGAACCGCAAGCTGTCCTGATAAGAGGAATTGAGGGATTTGACGGACCCGGGAAACTTACAAAACAGCTTAAAATTGATGGCTCCTTTTATGGTGAAAATCTTTGTTATTCTGATCGTTTATGGATTGAAGACAGAAAGCAAAAACCGGATATTGAAATTTCAAAACGAATAGGAATTGATTATGCAGGTGACCCCTGGGTAAGTAAACCATGGAATTTTAGGATTTCTTATCCAAAAAATTGTTAAGATATTTAGGCCAAATGTACACTTGTATTTGAATTTGATTTTAAATTCGCGTTCTTTGTCGACAAGTTTATAACCATACCTGATGAAAAAATATTCAACAATTAATACGCTGACCGGTTGGATTGTTTTCCTTATTGCTTCTTTCACTTACTTATCCACCCTTGAACCAACAGCCAGTTTTTGGGATTGTGGTGAATTTATTGCCGCATCCTATAAACTTCAGGTAGGACATCCTCCCGGAGCCCCCTTCTTCTTGCTTTTGGGCAGAATATTTACACTCTTTGCCGGAAATAATAAAGAACTCGTTGCTCTCACTATTAATGCACTTTCAGGCCTTGCGAGTGCATTTACAGTTATGTTTCTGTTCTGGACTATTACTCATCTGGCAAAAAAGATTATCTCTCAAGAGGATTCTCCTGATCTTTCAGGAAAAATTATTATTCTGGGGTCCGGGGTTGTTGGAGCATTAGCTTATACATTCAGTGATACTTTCTGGTTCTCGGCTGTCGAAGGCGAAGTGTATGCCAGCTCTTCACTTTTCACCGCATTGGTCTTTTGGGCGATTTTGAAATGGGAAAATGTAGCCGATGAGAAATACTCAAACCGGTGGTTGATTCTAATCGCATATATGATGGGATTGTCTATTGGTGTTCATTTATTGAACCTCCTGGCCATTCCGGCAATTGTGTTAATTTATTATTTCAGAAAATATAAGGTTACAAAACAAGGGGTTTTAGCTGCATTAGGTATTTCCGCACTGATTCTTGGAGGTATCATGTATGTTTTAATACCGGGTCTTATCAAAGTTGCAACAATGTTCGAAAGAATCTTTACCAATGGTTTCAGGATGCCTTATTTTTCAGGAGTCATTATTTACCTTTTCATTCTTTTCGCCCTGTTGACATATGCCATTATCCGGACAACCCAAAGGAAGAATGCAATTTTGAATACGATATTCCTTGTTGTAACTGTTATCACAATTGGTTATTCATCCTACACATTGGTATTAATAAGATCTGCAGCCAATCCCCCTATGGACCAAAATAATCCTGAAAACCTGTTTAACCTTTTATCATACCTCAACAGAGAACAATATGGAGACCGTCCTCTTATTTACGGACAATATTTTAATGCTCCCGGTCAGAATGAAGGAAATGGAAAACCTGTTTACGCTCCCATTAACGGGAAATATGAAATAATAAACCACAAGCCCGAGTACAAATACGACAACTCTTTTAAAACCCTTTTCCCAAGAATGTATAGTTCACAACCTGATCATATCGATGCATACATGAGATGGACCGGAATGAAAATGAGTGATCTGTACAGAGTGCAGGTAGATCAATCCGGAGAAGTGATCAGAGATCGTATGGGAAATATCAGGTACGATTACAGGCAACCCAAGAAAAAACCGGGATTTTCAGATAATATTCTGTTTTTCTTTAGATACCAGTTGGGTCATATGTATTTCAGGTATTTCATGTGGAATTTTGCCGGCAGACAAAATGATATCCAGGCTCATTTTAAAGAAGAAATTAATAACGGAAACTGGATCAGTGGATTCAAGTTTCTCGATTCAGCCCGAATTGGCAATCAAAATGTACTTCCTGATAAGCAATTAAATAACCGTGCACGCAACAGATATTTTTTATTGCCCCTTATCTTTGGAATCATCGGTATGCTATTTCATTACAAACATGACAATAAAAATTTCTGGGTTGTTATGTCATTGTTCTTCTTTACCGGAATAGCCATTGTAATATACCTGAACCAGTATCCGATGCAACCGCGCGAAAGAGATTATGCCTATGCAGGGTCATTCTATTCCTTTGCTATATGGATAGGACTGGCTGTTGCTGCTTTATACAAAACAGCTAAAGATAAAAATCTTGAATCTTTATCGGGATATGCAATCCGGGGATCAATTGTTGTTGTTATACTGGCCATTTTTGATTATGCCAATAACGGCAGATTAAGCTTCACATGGACAGCCATTTTCACACTATTCTTAATTCTGTTGTTGCTGTTAATCATGAAACTTTTAGGTTCCTCTATTAAGAACAACAAAACTCTGGCCTCTCTTATTCTGATTCTTTCTATCCCTGTGCCCATCATCCTTGCTGCGGAAAACCGTGACGATCATGATCGCTCAGGGCGATTTGTTGCACGCGACTTTGCAACAAATTATCTGAATTCCTGCGAAAACAATTCCATCATCTTCACTAACGGCGATAACGATACATTCCCTTTATGGTATGTGCAGGAAGTTGAAGGTGTAAGAACCGATGTTCGGGTGATCAACTTAAGTTATCTTTCAGCTGACTGGTATATTGAACAAATGGAACGCAGAGCATACGAATCTGAACCGGTGAAAATGACTCTTACAAAAGATAAGTATCGTCAGGGCAAGCGCGATATAGTAATTCTTTTTGACAGGGTAGAAGGATATGTTGATCTGAAAGAAGCCATGGAGTTTCTTGCAGACGATGAATCCCAGCCATTGTCTCTTCCCGGTATTTCCGAACCCAATTATTATATCCCTCAGCATAAGTTCAGATTGTCCGCTGATTCGGCGCTGGTATTTGGAAACGGAACCATAAAACCAGAAATGGCTGACAAATACCTCCCGGAGATCCGATGGGAAATATCGCGCAATTACCTGATTAAAAACCACATCATGGCTCTTGATTTTCTATCGGCCAATGAATGGCAACGCCCCATTTATTATGCCATTACTGTAGGAGATGAAAACTACATCAACCTGAATGATTTTTTTGAAATGAGCGGCCTCGCCTACAGAATTATTCCGGCTGTTACAACTGATAACATAGGATATGCAGGCGGTATCAATACCGAGGTAATGTTCAACAATATGATGAATAAATTCAGATGGGGAGGCATTGAAAATGAGAAGGTTTACCTGGATGAAAATTGTATGCGCATGTTTTCCAATATGAGACATAATTACAGCAATCTTGCCGAAGCCCTTCTGCTCAAAGGGAAAGCCGATTCGGCCGAACTGGTTCTTGATAAGTGTCTGGAATTGATTCCAAACCGTATTATACCTTATGATGTATACATGTTAAACATGGTAGATACGTATTACAAATTAAACGAGCAGGAAAAGGCGCAGACTCTGGCAAATACAATTCTTGAGAACACGTTCCAGGATCTTGATTATCTTGTAAGCCTTGACAAACCATTTTCAAATTATCTCATCATGGAAAAGAGGATCGCGGCGCACATTTTCAGAGAATTGATCAATATCAGTCATCTTAACGGAGATAAACTATTCAGTGCGGAAATCCATCAGCAACTGGAAAGTTACGGTCCCATACTAAATAACATTTTCAGATAGAAATGGCTTACTTTCATATTTCAGGATGGATGAAGATGATGTATCCCGGATTGATATGGGATATGCGAAACACCGACAATACAATTTTTCTCACCTTTGACGATGGTCCTACTCCTGATGTTACGGATGAAGTAATTGATATACTGAACAGGTATAATGCCCAGGGTACTTTTTTTTGTCTGGGAAGAAATGTAGAAAGACATCCCGACATCTATGAGAGAATCATCCGCAACGGTCATACCACAGGCAATCATACATACAGTCACCTGAAAGGCTGGAAATCAAAAAATGAGGAATATTATAAAGACATCGATATGGCAAGGCATCAGATAGAATCTTCACTCTTCCGACCCCCTTATGGTCAGATCCGCAGATCACAGATCAAATACCTGAAAAACGAATACAAGATCATTATGTGGGAAGTGATGAGTCACGATTACGAAAAAAGAGTCTCTAAAGAATTCTCCCTCAAGGCAATACTCAGATATACAAAAGAAGGCTCTATCGTAGTATTTCACGACTCGGTAAAAGCAATAGAAAAATTACGTTACATTCTTCCGCGATTTATTGAACATTTTTCTGAGAAAGGGTATAAATTTGAAAGAATAGATCAGAATAATGTTTGACAAGGAAATGAATCTATATGCGTAATGATCAAAATTCAAAAATTCTTTTTGTTGTTTCTTATGCTTATCCCTATCATGCAGGTGGTGGGATAAGTGCACTAAATTTTGCAGAATTCCTTAACACTCATGGATATCAGGCTAAAATACTTACATTCAACAGAAACTTGAAGTTTTCATTAAAATCAGTTGTAAAAAATACGGAGATTATACGAATCCCCTACTTCAATAATAGCATCATTCTTAAACTCCTCTCATTACTAATAATTCTCCCTGTATATTTTATTCAAATTACTAAAGCCAATACCACAATAATTTATGGAGGTTATATTATTGCCTGGGAATTTATAGCCATTTTCGGATGGTTGTTTAAAAACCGTATTATTTTCCGATCCACTATGTTTGGTGAAGACGATGCAGAAGCTCTGCTTAGGTATAATAAACTATTAAGGCCTTTACGCAAGTATGCATTAAAACGTATCGATAACTATTTTTCACTTACACCGTCTTTTACAAAATCCTATATTCTATGTTTTCAAAATTGGAAAAAGGTAATTGAATCTTCTCAGGGAGTGAACACTCAAATTTTTTCTCCCGTCCAAGGAGATAAAAAATTAGAGCTTCGTAAAAAACTTGGTATTCCTGAAAAGGATGTTATCATTATTTCTGTTGGAATAGTTATAAATAGAAAAGAGTACAGTAGAATATTTCAAGAACTCGATTTGCTAAAATTCCCATTCAAATATATAGTACTAGGAGATTTCGCTTTCGACAATGATGCTCACATCAGTTTAAAAGACACAACGATAAATAGAGTATATGAAAAGGGAAGGAAAATACTAGCAGATAGAGTAATATTCAAAGGATATGTAGAAAATGTTAGCGAGTATCTCCAAGCAGCAGATATTTTCCTTATGGCTTCAAAAAAAGAGGGCTTACCTAATGCCCTTTTAGAAGCTATGGCTGTCGGCTTGCCAGTAGTAGTAAATAATATTAATATGCTAAAAAATTATCTTATTCAACATAAATCAAATGGATTGCTATTTAATAAATATTCTGACATCCCAAAACTCCTTAAACTCTTGAAAAACGATAAAGCTTTACGACAAAGAATCGGATCAAAAGCTACTGAAACAATTCGAATGAAACATAGTTATACACATATATTAGGCCATTTGCAAATTTAATGATTAAAAAACCACAACTACCACGAGTTCTGTTTTTAATCCAGTTACCTCCTCCACTGCACGGAGTTAGTCTGCTCAATAAGCAAGTATTTGAAAGTGACCTGTTGAACCAGATAATGGATAAATCTTTGGTTGAGATACGATTTGCTGATAAAATTCCAGAACTTCAGAAGAAAACCTTAAAGAAACTGATTAAGTTTGTTCTGCTTTGTTTGAAACTAATTTCTCATCTAATAACATTCAAACCCGGATACGTTTATTTTTCCATAATGCCTGTAGGAGTTGGATTTTACAGGGATATTATTCTTGCCGGATTAATAAAGTTATATGGAGCCCATCCAATATACCATTTGCATAATCAAGGAATATGTAACGAAGTCCAAAACTCTAAAATAAAGTGTTTATTGTATCAATTTGTTTTTTCCAACTCGGCAATAATTCACCTTGGTAACACGCTTATCGATAGAGAACTTACACCTCTTAAACTCCGGAATTCACTAAATCTGGCTGTTCCTATCGGCATTCCAATAATGAACTTGAGAATTAACAAGCATAATAAGAAAAAAAAAATAATCAGACTTCTTTTTATCTCACATATCAATTTCAATAAAGGACTCGAAACCTTATTAGACTCCCTCAGCATTATTAAAAACCATAATTCTGGTATTAAATTTAAACTTTCAGTTTTGGGTGCTTTTTATTCTAATCGATATAAAAAAAGTATCTTCAGAAAAGTGAATTCTTTAGATCTCATTCATATGATACTTTTTACTGACGAAGTAAACCTCCAAGAAAAAAAACAATATTTAGAACAAGCAGATATATTTGTTTTTCCTTCTCTCAATGATGCCTCAGGACTTGTTGTATTAGAAGCCATGCAAGCAGGTTTAGCTTGCATTGTAACCGATGTGGGTGTTTGGCCAGAATATTTTACCAATAATCAGGAAGTTAGGATAATACCTCCCGCTAACCCAGAAATCCTTGCTAAAGAAATAATCGAACTTACACTGAATTCTAAATTACGAAATACTCTAGGAAAAAAAGCGCAAGCAATTGCTCAGAATTTCTCAATCAAAAAATTCGAATCAGATATGGTTCAATGTTTTAAAATGATCTTTTCCTCTAAAAGGTCGGATTAACTTTCTTCTAAGTTCAAAAAGAATGAGACTAGTCTTTAGATACCACTTAACTATAAGTAGTTTTAGTGTACTTCTTCCCATAACATTTGAATATCCCAATGCATCCAACCCTTCTTTACAAGCAAGAGATATTATGTCTTTATAAACAACTGATAACTCATCATCCCACGCGTTAATTCTTTCAGGAATAGGGGGGGTTAGGATATTTAAGTGCATAGTTTGTTCATCATTTTGTATTCGTTCGAAGTATTTAGTAACAGCTAGTACTTCATTATTGATAGCATCAATACCTGAGAGATCTGATAAAACAAAGAGTGGGTCTGTAATAAAATCTTCATATTTTATATAGCTGATTGCAGCCAATTGGTAATTATATAGTAGTTTTTTTACAAAATAATTCCATTGATAAATAGTATTTAATGGATTTGTATTCATTCTCTTTCCTTTGTGTGGAACAAAGGTTTTCTTTTGTGAAGTGAATATTGCCCTCGGATCACGAACCAATGCAAATATGGAGATAGAGAACTCCTTTTGCTTTGAAGCAAAATTGAGCTCTGTCACAAAGCGTATTATCTCAGTGGCTTTGAATACTATTTTTTTTGCAGATGGCTTTATGTGTTTTCTATAGGCATCAAGTAGTTCAATGAATATCTGAATGTTGGTTTGTTGCTTCATTGCAACAAGAATTTCATGTTTTGTTAATCCCCAGTTTTTAAATTTTCTATCATTAACTAGTATATCGCATATAAGATTATGCTGAACTACTTTATAAGCTTTTAGGGGGTTACTTAAAAAAAGTCTAACGAGTATATCTGCCTCTGGACAGGATAGAACTGTTGGAATATTATCAAGTCTCGATACCAAAAATGTTGAACCAGAACGATTAATATATGTAAGTAAAATTATTTCCATTAATTGTTTTTAAAAGCTATGCAAAATCCGACGTATAAGCCTTTTTGCTTTTAAATTCCAGTAGTTCATTTGGCCTCCAAAAACTTTATTCCATCTCACATCTTTTCTTATCAAATCTTTAAGTACGGGATATTTATGCATATATTTTTGTACTTGTAAACGCAAGAAAGGATCGCGGTAGAGTTTTTCAGGAGAGTGATAATGAGAAAAAATCGGAAGTTTTTGTGGGTTGACCAATTTTTTCCCAGATAAAAAATTGTATTGAATATCAAGTAAATCATAAGTAAGACCTGCCAGTTGAACTGCAAGCGCCAGAGCCACCTGATCAATGAAAATGTAGTTTTGAGGATTTAAAATTCCCTCTTTAGATATTTTATAATATGCCTCCTTCCATTTTTCAGAAAGTACCTCTCTTTTATCTCTCGATATTGCAACTACACCGGAATTGAAATAAGGAGGCGCAAGAACTCCATCCGAAAGACAAGGGAAAAAAACATCTGGCAATGGCAACTGAAAAAGATCATAAAGCTTATACCACTGAGCAGGCAAAATATTGGCCTTCCCTGCCATACGGGCATTGAAGTCAATTGTGATAAATCGTTCCTCTAACTTCGGTTGTGTTAGACATAAAATATCACTGTCAAGAAAAACTACTTTTTTACCTTTTGATGGAACATCTAATGCATAGAGTTTGTTACTATACCAATCATTTACACCAATTGATTTAAGACTATTTAGATATTCATTTTTAAAAAATTTAACTTCAATGCCCAATGATAGAAAGAACTCAATAATTTTTTTTTCTGGAGTTAAATTGCAATTATTCACTTTTGGTATTGCTACGGTAACCGAATGCTTTCCTCTATTTTTTTCAGCCAATGAGATTCCCAGCAATACTGATTCTGTAAGTATTTGTCCACGATGGCTAACAAATATGAAACTGAATCGATTTTTTATCTCGGCTTTCTTCAACTCTAAAGAGGATAATTGAACTTGGATATCTTGGTTAAATTATGTTTATCAATAAGAAGTCTATTTAACACGCTATAATAATCAATTATTTGTTCGTAAAACTCTCCTAATATCTCCTTACTGCTCTGACGATGTGTAAAAATCTTTTGATGATGGAGTAAGCCATATGCCCATTTTGCCGGGAAAAACAACCTTAAAAATCTTAATCTATTCGCTAATCGTTTAACAGAAAGATTATTCGGCCGTTTGTTCTTATCATTGAAAGATAGTTGATCTAAATCTCTAATAAAACCATTTTCTTCAGAAAATTCCTTTATAAAATTATAAGTATCCGATGCGAAATCCTCATATAGGTATATCCTTGTTTTTTCAGGAAATAATTCCTTATAAAGGGTAATCACATGATTATAATCTAAAAATTTCCAGTTAAATGAACGAAGCTTTACCATTTGAGTTGCGTTTTTTGGCTCCAAGTATTCCCCGATTTTATTTTTACCTCCATCCTTAATATATTGACCGTAAGCAGAAGCAATAATTTCGGGTTGACTTCTGATGAAAACTATAATAAATGCTTTAGGAAAAATATATTTTAATCTGTTGGCCATATTAATTGTATGAATAAAATTAAAACCGCCGGACCTTATTGAACCAACTATTAGTTCTTCACTAAGAATAACTTGTTTCCCAAATTCTTTCTCAATTAGTCGTTTTACACTCTGAGCTGAAAATTCAACTGGAGTAGGTTGAATGATATATTTTTTAATGACCTTTCGAGGGACTAATGTAAAGTTTGTCACCCCAGGAAAAAACTCCTGCTGAAACCAGGTTGTTGCGGTTTTAGGGTATCCAATATGAATAATCTGGTTTCCTGTACTATGCAAATCCAATCAATATTTAAGTAATTTAGGACAAAAATAGTATTTATGATCCATATTGCAACGGTACATTTCAGGAATGAAAAATGGATAGAAGTACAACAGAAGTATTTTGCTCGCAACTTGAAATCGAAATATAAAATATATGCAATTCTTGATGGGATAGAAGGTTACAATAATGTGTTTCACGCCTGCTTAAAAACGCCTAGCAAACAAAACCATGGAGAGAAACTAAATTATTTAGCCTCCAGTATTATTGAAATGGGAGCTGCAGATACTGACTGGCTAATCTTCTGTGATGGAGATGCCTTCCCAATAACTTTATTATACGAATACCTTCAAAAGAAAATGAATTTATACCCTTTGATTGCCATTCAACGTAAAGAGAGGTATAATGATCTTCAACCTCATCCAGCCTTTTGTTGTACAACAGTAAAATTTTGGAAAACAATCAAAGGAGACTGGAGGGAGGGATATTTTTGGAAAAATGATAAAAAAGTATTAACAGATACAGGAGGAAATCTTTTAAAAATTTTAAAAAAAAATGAAATCGATTGGTATCCTATGCATAGGAGTAACACAGTTGATCTGCATCAGGTCTTTTACGGCATATATGACAATTGCATTTATCACCATGGATCTGGGTTTCGTGATCCTATTGAGGATACGGATAAATATAATTTTGAAATACACAAATTAAAACATCATCTTCTTTCTCGTATAGTTGATATACTATTTCGTACTCGCTATAGTGTTTCTATTAAGAAACGAATTCATCCGGCATTACGTCGTGAACAGAAAGTAATCTCAAAAAATCGTATCATATCAGAAGGAATATTTAAAATGATTGAACAGGATTATGAGTTCTATAAGATATTTCAATCCATATGAGTCCTTATCTTTACTAACAAAAAATTAAAAGTAGTTAAAGGTCGATATGAAAAGTTTAAAATGGTATATAAGTAAATTATTAAGTGGTATTCTGTGCTCAAAATTTAAAAACGTTAAATATTTCTGTATTTTTTTGGGTTATAGCCGTAGTGGGCATAGCCTTATAGGTTCGCTATTGGATGCTCATCGAAATATTTGCATTTCCCATGAACTGAATGTTCTTAACCTGGTAATGCAGGAATACAGCTATTCGCAGCTTAGGTATCTAATTGCCTATAATTCAACGCTTTTGGCAAAAAAAGGAAGAATCTGGGATGGGTATGATTATACTGTGAAAGGACAATATCAGGGCAAATTAGAGGACATCTATGTTTTGGGAGATAAAAAGGGTGGAACAAGTACGATCTTACTAAATAAACACCCCTATCTACTTGATCAACTACAGAAAAAACTACCAATACCTATTAAAGTACTTCATGTAATACGGAATCCTTTTGATTGTATAGCAACACATTACATAAAAAACAAACAAAATCTGTCTTTAGAATATTTAGGCGATCAATTTTTTAATCAAGCAAAATGCATCTTAAATATTAAGTCAAAAGAAAAATTTGATATAATGGATATATATTACGAAAACTTCATCCTGTATCCAAAAAACAACTTTTTAAAAATATTATCTTTTCTTGATATGCCTAATTATCTAGGTTATATCGATTCATGCAGAAAAATTCTATTCTCTAAAGTAAAGAAGAGTAGGTATGATATAATTTGGCCTAAAGAAATGATAAAATATTCGGAAAAAAGAATTAAAGAGTTTGACTTTTTAAATCATTATACATTTAATTCATAGTTGTTTTAAAATGAAATCTTTAATTCTTTTAACTTTACCTCGTCTATTTATCTCATTTAGAATATAGCGGCCCCACAAATTACTATTCATTATTTTTGATTTCAATATAGGATAATCTTTAATATAGGACGAGACCTTTTTAAACATTACAGAAGAACGCAACAAAGCTTCAACTGAATGATAATGAGCAAAATATGGCAATTGTGATTTTACTATCAATTTTGAACGAGCAGGATAATTGTATTGGTCATTTAAAAAGGTATATTTCATTTTTAATTTTAATACTGAAAGAGTAAATGAAACCTGTTCCTGATAATACTCATTCCCTTTCATTAGCTCATCTGATTCAAGGATTTTGTAGATATTTTTAACACTCTCATAAAAACCTTCAAGCTCATTTCTTTTTATAAACAAAAAACCGCTATTGAAGTATGGCTCTAAAAAGCAGTCTTCAATTGACGCTTTAATTCTGAGATTTACAGGATCAATCCCGAAAACAGAATAGAACACACTCCATCTATGTTCATTAGCATAGTCTACTTGCTTTGCCGCAAAATCAATTTTGTCCAATTGATGAGAATATACAGGCTTTTTAAGACAAATCATATCCGAATCAAGAAAAATAACTTTATCGGCCATAGGCAGATCGTTAAGAGCAAATATTTTATTTGTCAATAGCCTAGCCGGTGTTAATTGGCTATTAGTCAAGTAAGAATTTCTAAAAAATGACAGATGAATACCTAAATTGCTTAAGAAGTCTAATGTATCTATTTCCGGTTTTAATCCGATATTTTCATGATCAGGAACAGCTGCTACCAGCTTAACATTAGATTCAACTTTTTCTAAAAGGCTGATAGCCAAAATCATGGATTTTATTTCTAAATCTCCTCTCTGGCAGATGAAAACATAGACTTTCCCCATTTGAAATAAGAATTTCAAACCTTGAATATGTTAATAATTCTAGGTTTTTACGGTAAATTTATTTATATTTTTGTTTAGTCAGCCCAATCATATTGATAGATCATGAAAAAAAAGCATTCGTTTCTAGTAATATTTCTCTCATTTTTGACATTAATATCATATTGCCAAAATTGGGATTGGTATAAGCATTTTATTAATCCAGGCACCATCACAAATCCAACAAGTGAAGCACTTGATATTACTGCAGTAAAAATTGATGACAATAATGACATAATAATATACGGTTCCTTTAAAGATACATTGATAGTCGATGGTGTTACTTATCTCAGTAGTGGTGCTACCGACCTTTTTTTAGCAAAATATTCCTCTACAGGAAATCTTCTTTGGTTTCGAATTTTTGGAGCTGCTGATGAAGAAATATCTGAAAACATGGCTCTTGACGATAATGGAAACATCTTTCTAACAGGGGCATTTCGCGGCACAACAAATTTTCAGGGATTTAATATAACAGCTGATCATAAACGAGATGGTTTTCTGGTTAAGATAAATTCTGCAGGGAGCGTACAATGGCTTATAAAGGCAGTTGGCGGCACAGAGAACCAAGTAGGTTTTGGTATTGCAGTTGATCCACTCGGTGAAATATACCTTTCTGGAACTTTTAAGACTGAGGCCGTTTTTACAAGTCAAACATTTACAGTACAAAAATCAAATGTGAACAATTTCCTGGCAAAATATGATGTAACAGGAGCTGAAATTTGGAGTCAGCAGATTATATGTTCTAATACTCTCACACGCCTTTTCGAGATAAAAGCTTATAATGCTAATGAAATTTACATGGGTGGATTCTTTGCTGACACACTTGAATTTGGAGCCCGGCAAGCTGTTAGCAATGGTAATACATCTGAAGATATCATCGTAATTAAAATAACTAACCTTGGTATTCCAGTATGGGCCCGTCAAGCTGGCAGTGTGACATCTGATAGATGCAATGGAATTGATGCAGATATATATGGCAATATTTATCTAACAGGTTATATAAGTGGTACAGCTCCATTCGACAGTACAGGACTTGGATTAGCAGATGGGAATAGTCTTATTAGTGTTGGCGGTTTGGATATGTTTGTTGCTAAATACAATAAAAACGGAACTTTACAATGGACCAGCAGAAATGGAAATACCGGAGATGATATAGGTTATGGAGTATCAACAATTGAAAACATAGTGCAATTTTCTGGTTATTTCTCTGATGAAATCATTTTCAATCTTGATACGTTAAGAAGCTCCGGTCCAACCGATCAGAATACTGGTTTCTTTGTATATAATACCTCAGGTGATGCAATCAATGGGCGTGAAATGACTGGTCCTGGAGAGGAACGTGGTTCAGCTATAACTTTTGATGTTGATGAAGGTGCTACTTATATTGGTGGCATGTTTGACTCCGATACCTTAAAATTTGGTTCCAATCAGATTATTAGAGGAAGTAATAATCAAGAGGGTTTAATCGCTAAATATTTAAATCCATTTACAGCTGCTTTTACCGACGTTGAAAACATAGATTGTAATGGTAACTCTAATGGACGGCTTATTGTTACTCCCTACTTCGGTGTTGGCCCTTATACCTACAACTGGAGTCACAATCCGGGTTTAAATGATTCAACTGCTTCTAACCTCAGCGCCGGGACATATTCGGTTACCGTTACCGATTCAAGGGATTCCACTGCATTTACTTCTACTACTCTTAATGAGCCTCCTCCAATTGCCATTACATCCATTCTTACCGACGTAAGTTGTCACCCTGCTAACGGAACCAGCAACAACGGAAGTATAGATATCACTGCAGGCGGGGGAACCGGTCCGGGAACTTATGCCTATGCATGGGAGGCTATTTCAGGATCGGGAATAAATCCAACAAGTGAAGACCAGATCAACCTGACCATGGGAAAATACTGTGTGACTATTACTGACGAAAATCTCTGTGCCGAAGATGATACCTTTAATATCAACGAACCCGATGAAATCCTTTTTACAGGTTCAAGCATCATTAATCATATTACCATACCACCCGGCAGTAACGGAGAAGTTGACCTGGTCGTTTCAGGAGGAACTCCCGGTTACAGTTATAGCTGGACAGGACCGCAAAGTTACAGCTCATCAAATGAAGACATTTCCGGTTTATCCATCGGAGGCAATTATACAGTCCAGGTTTCCGATGCAGTGTTAGCCCCAAATACGTGTACAGCAGATACCAGTTTTACCGTTCTCAGCGATACTATGCTTATAGCTTATATCTCAGACAAAACAGATGTGGATTGCAAAGGAAATTATACCGGTTCGGCAACAGTTGATGTTTCAGGAGGATCGGGCCCGTTTGTTTACAACTGGTCAAATGGGGCTACCAGTCAGACTATAAATAATCTGCCCACCGGATCCTATTCTGTTACGGTAAACAATGCTACTGACACCTCTATAACATCTGTGTTTATCAATGAACCTCTGTATGAGTTATCATCCACTGTCGTTGGCACTGACCTTGTCTGTTTCAGGGACAATTCCGGAACTGCCAATCTTTCCGTTTCGGGAGGAACGCTTCCCTATGCATACTCATGGAGCAATGGGACCACAACGGAAGACCTTATCCATGTTGCTGCTTCGGATTATTATGTGACGGTTACCGATAAAAACGGATGCCAGGTAATTGATGGTGTTACTTTGGACGAGCCTGCGGCAATGGATATACGCATTTCTGTCGATCAACCGGTTTTGTGCCATGGCGACATGACAGGTATCCTTACAGCCACTGCAACAGGAGGTACCGGTACAAAAACTTATGTTTGGGATGACCCCGGCAACCAAACAGCCCAGACTGCCACCAACCTGGGAGGTGGTTTTTACAATGTTACCGCAACAGATTTGAATGAATGTACTGTTGTTGGCAATGTCCAATTGACAGAGCCTGCCGTATTAACATTAACTCCTGTAAGTTACGATATTTCCTGTGCCGGAGAAGAAGATGGTACAATAATACTTACAATTAGTGGGGGAACACCTTCTTTCTCATTTGTCTGGTCGAACAACGAATTTACCCAGAATATTACAGGTCTTGAAGCCGGAATTTATTCAGTTACTGTAACCGATCAGCACAATTGCACCGGTGTTCTTGCCGATATTGAAATCCTTGAACCGGAAGGTACAACACTGGTCTCTGAAGACGTTACGAATACATCCTGTTTTTTAACAGAAGATGGAAGTATTTCAATTGACGCTGTAAATCCCGCAGATAATCTCACTTTCTCTATTGATGGCAGCATATACATGAACAATAACGGAGTCTTTTTAAATCTGCCCCAGGGGAATTATGAGGTTTGGGTAATGGACGGAGACGGATGTGAGCAACTGCTTACATCTCTGACTGTTAGTGGTCCGGGACCTATCACACTTGATACAACAGTAACTCATGCATTGGGCAACCAGGGAGGAACTGTTATTGCCGTCGCCAGCGGCGGAAATGAACCGTACAATTATTTTCTGATTTCATCTTCAACAGATATGGATAATTCTACCGGTGAGTTTTATGATATTGCCCCCGATAATTATGAATTGTATGCTGTGGATAATATTTCATGCCCTTCGGATACCCTGCTGATCACAATCCTGCAAACAAGCAGCAATATTGTAATTTATGATGCCTTCAGTCCGAATGCAGATGGCAGGAACGATCTGTGGAATATTGGAAATATAGGATTGTACCCCGATTGTAAGGTGATTGTTTTCAATACTTGGGGAAACAAGGTGTTCAGCTCAGACGGATATACCGAACCATGGGATGGAAAATACAATGGAAAAGATCTGCCTGCAGGTACTTATTATTATACTATTGATCTTGGAGATGGTTCAGAAGTTTTATCGGGACCGGTAAGCATTGTCCGGTAATTGTTCTAAATTAGAGTAACTATGAAAAGATACCTTACTATAGCGCTTGTTCTTTTCCTGTCAATAGAATTGTCGGCACAGCAAATTCCTTTGCTAAGTCAGTATACTCTGAATCATTATTCCATTAATCCGGCTGCCACGGGAGTGTCGGACGGTTTGCCATTGACTTTTACTTACAGAAAACAGTGGGCAGGTATTAAGGGATCCCCTTCTACTCAATACCTTTCAGGAGACATGAATGTTGCCAAATCAATGGGAGTCGGAGCAAAGTTTTTTAACTACCAGGCAGGTCCCATGCGAAAAACCGGGATGGAACTGACTTATAGCTATCACATTGATCTGAATCCCGAAAATAAACTGGCCTTCGGATTGTCAGGATTGTTTTACCAGTTTTATCTTGATAAATCCAAGCTTACTGTTGAAGATCCTGATGATGATGTATTTAGCGGTGTAGACAAGATGGTAGTGGCCGATGCCAGTTTTGGTACGTATTTGTATGGAGATTATTATTATGTCGGTATTTCAGTTCCACAGTTGTTCAATCGTAACATTGACCTGAAAACCGATAAGGTCTTACAGGAAAAGCAAGTAAGGCATTATTATCTTTTTGGCGGGTATGAATTTTTTCTGAACAGGTATTTTACTCTTGAACCCTCCCTTATGTTCAAATTTGTTGAAGCTGGTTTATGGCAGGTTGATGTAAATGCAAGGGCTGAATACAAAGAAATGCTCTCGCTGGGAGTGTCCTTCAGAAGTTCGGAAGCAATAATTGCTCAATTGGGATTTAAATACGAAGAGTTCTTTATAGGTTACTCTTATGATTTCGCAATTGGCGATT
>Ga0307432_1000326_pt1 | contig 38806 bp, 35 predicted proteins | sample SalMarWE160150MG_FD_202158 | JGI IMG/M metagenome (GOLD analysis project Ga0307432, IMG submission 202158) | Salt marsh sediment microbial communities from the Plum Island Ecosystem LTER, Massachusetts, United States - WE1603-150 | ecosystem: Environmental > Aquatic > Marine > Intertidal zone >...
GTTTGCCAGCATGTAGCAAATCTGGTGCGCAAACCTCTGCTTGCGCTAACACCTCTCGATACAACCAAAGAGGCTCTCGAGGAGTTCCAGGAAGCAGGTGTTGTGGGGGTGGTGGTGAAATTGGGTGGAGGTGGTAAGAAGGGGCTCTCGCAATTAAGGCAGACCATTGATTCGCTCCCCCCTACGAGGAGGAGAAGGAAGGAAAGGGTGGAGGCCTTGCTCCCTTACCCCGGGCAGGAAGCCCAGGTGGAAGAGGAGGATTTCGAATGAGGTTGCTTGCCTATCCATCTATCAAAGTCTTGATTAGCTGAAGCTCATCCCTGAGCAGCCTGGGCATAAGGAAATGCTGCCTGATATGTTCTTTGCCCTCTTTGCCTAATTCCTCGGCGATGCTGGGGTGCTCCATGAGGTAAGTTACCTTTTCAGCGCACTCCTCTACGCTGGTGACCAGATAGTCTTCTAGGCCGCCTGGCATTTGCATAGGGATGCCTCCGGTATTTCCAGCAACTACAGCGGTTCCTTTCCACAGAGACTCGGCGACCACCAGGCCAAAACCCTCCTTAATGGATTTTTGAATCACCACTACGCTGGCCGTCTGGAAAGCATTTACCTCCATATTGCCGACACCGGTGAGGTTGGAGAAGATGTGGATGTCAGGGTCCTTTTCTGCCTCCTCATTGACTGCGGCATAAATATCCCAGGCCTCAGGGTCATCGCCGGCGAAGGAGGTAACAAGGGCCAGTTGGAGGCCAGGGACCTTCTCCTTTGCCAGGTGGTAGGCCTCCATTACTCCAAAGGGGTCTTTCCAGGGGTCGAATCGTGAAATCTGGGCAGCAAGGGGTCGTCTTTTATCGATACCAAGGTTATCAAGCATCTCCCGCCACAGCGTGGAGGGAAGGGGCATGTTTTTAGTGTTGATAGGGTCGATGGCAGGAGGTATGAAAGCTAGCTTCGGGACTTTGAGGTCAGCAGGGGCAAACCTCTCTATAGTAAAGACGGCGGCGTCATACTCCTCAACAAATGGGCGCAGGAATTGCCACGTGGCGTCATCCGGCTCCGAGCTATCGATATGGCAGCGCCAAATCCACTTGGCATTAGGAATATCGCAGAAATGGCGCAGTGCCGCTGGTTGGGGGTCATTGATGATAAAAACATCGTAGTCTGGATCTAGCTCATTTGCATTTGTGAGGTTATTGGATTTGTAGGCTGTCTGGGTTGCTTCCATTTTAATGAGAGGGTATGCCTGCCCTTGAAGAGCGTTGTGCAGCGACTTAGTGATGGTGAAGAAACGTTGGTCACCCCTAATAACCTGCCAGTCGGCGCTAATCCCCAAACCCCGCATCAGGGGAACGTTAGAGGAAAGGAGCTCTGCCACCCCTCCCCCAAAAGGGGTGGAGTTGATGTGGCACAGCCGTAACCCCTTCAGGGCATCGGCCAAGTTCTCAACCTCGTCCATCAACTCGCTGCTTACAAGCATCCGATACTTATCGATATTCTTCACACCAAGAGAGACCTTTTGTAACACTGCAACGCCTCCTTTTCTTACTCCAACCGCCTCAGGCGAGGGTAAAAGATGCCCAACGCTAGAACGAATAGAGCGACGATTGCGCCAGCACCCGCTATAACCATAGGCACCCCTATCTTTTCAGCTATAGCGCCCACGACCAGTGCTCCCAAAAGAGGCAGGGCAAAGGTCATCGAATAGATGGCCATTACCCTCCCTCGCACCCAATTGGGTATATTAATTTGAATTAGCGTGTTATTTACCACCAAATATCCGTTGTTTGCCAAGCCTACACCAAAAATCAGTACCAGCGCAACTGTTAGGGACTTCGACAGCGCGAACACCGCCAACAATATACCGAACCCAAAAGCGATTCCCAGCATTAGTCGCCCCTTCTTCCTGAAATTGCCGAGAGAAGCGATGCCCAGGGCACCTGCAAGCGCACCCGTCCCACCGGCTGCCGAGAGCCATCCTAGCCCCGGAGCGCCGGCATCCAGGATATCAACGACGAAAGCAGGCATTAGCTGCATATAGGGCATGGCAATAAGGACGGAAACGAACGCCAGCACCAAGAGGGAAAGAATGACTGGACTGCGTCCAATGTATTTAAGTCCTTCCAATACGTCCGCCGTCACCGAGGTAGTAGCTTTCCCCTCAACCCTTCCTGGGAAAGAGATCATATATAGTGTTGCCACCGCTGCGGCATAAAGACCCACTGAAATAAAGTAGACACCCGCCACCCCGATTACAGCAATCAAGACGCCGGCCAGAGCAGGGGCACCAATTCGCATCAGGTTTGTCCCCATTGAGTTAAGGGCGATAGCATTCATCAAATCCTTGCCGGTCACCAGTTCAGGGATAATGGCCTGACGCCCCGGCGCGTTAAAGGCAAAGGTAACACCAGTGAATGCAGCGGCGACCATGAGGTGCCACAAAGCGATGGCTCCAGTGAATATAAGTACGGCGATAATAGCGGTGATAATTCCAGTGACTACCTGGCTGACAATGAGCAGGTTGCGCTTATTGACTCTGTCGGTCACCGCCCCGCCATAGATTGCGAGCAGTAGCATCGGCGCTCCCCATGCAGCGCTCACCATCCCCAGGGCAAAGGGGGAGCTTGTTATCTCATATACCAGCCAGCCTCGTGCCAGGTTTTGCATCATGAGTGCGGAAAAGGATAGCAGCATCGACAGCCAGAACCAGCGGTAGTTGCGATTGTGTAGCGAGGTGAATGTATTGATGCGAGGCCCAGTTGGTACAATCTGACCTAGATCGGACTCTGCTAAGGGGACACGTCTTTCGAAATCCTCCATGTTTTCTGTGGCAGAATACCCCCCATTTCTGCCACTGTCAATGACGCACCAGTTACTCCAAGCGCCTCACCGCGGGGCGAACGATAGCTATCGCCAAGATGAAGAGGAGTACTATGAGGGCGCCTCCGGTCACGGCGAACGTCGGCCCCACGGCTTCGGCTACCGCCCCTATTGGCAACGTCCCCAGCGGCATCAGGGCGAAGGTGACCATGAAAATGGCCATCACCCGCCCCCTCATCTCATGAGGCGCACTGCTCTGGATTATAGTGTTGTTTAGCGTCATGTAACCAGCGTTGGCCAGGCCTACCGCGATGAGGATGAACAGGGAGAAAGCATAGCTGTGAGATATTCCGAAGACGGCCAGGGCTATTCCAAAAGCCAGCCCCAGGGCAATCAGAAGCAGGCCCTTCCTCCGGAAATCCCCCAGTGAGGCGACGCCTAGGGAGCCCATCAATGCCCCTATCCCGGTCATGCTCATGAGCAATCCCAACCCTGTCTCACCAACATCAAGGACGTCAACGGCAAACACGGGCATCAGATTCTGATAGGGCATACCAAAAACGATGGGAACGAAGGCCATCATTAAAAGCAATGTCATAACCGGGCTATGTCGTAAATAGCTCACCCCCTCGGCAATGCCTGCCCACACTGATGTTTTGACTCCTCGTATAGCCGCCTCCCCTGCGGGGAGTAAGGATATAAAGGTTATCGACACAATATAGAAGAACACCACAAGATAATAGACGCCTGCTATGCCGATAATCGCCATCAGGCCTCCAGCGATGGCCGGTGCAATGACCCTGGTCAAATTCGTCCCTGAAGAGCTGAGGGCGATGGCATTCAGTAACTCCCTTGGTGCTACCAGCTCAGGGATGAGCGCCATGCGCCCGGGGGCTATGAAGATGAAAGTGACGCCGCTTGCTGCCGCCGCCGCTATGAGATGCCATAGCTCAATATAGCCAGTGGTTATCAACACGGCAATGATAAGGGTAAATGAACCGTTAGCAATCTGGCTAAACATTATGAGGTTGCGCTTGGGCACCCGGTCAGCGATCGTTCCACCATAAAGCGAGAAGAGAAGCAGGGGGACGCCGAATGCAGCGCTCACCATCCCCAGGGCGAAAGGAGAGCCTGTCATCTCATACACCAGCCAGCCGCGAGCCACTACCTGCATCTGTAGCCCACCAAAGAAACACAGCGTACTCAGCCATAACCAGCGGTAGTTACGATTGCGCATAGAGGTGAAGGTGGTGATTCGGGCCTGTTCCGTAGTCGTTACATCCAGTGCGGGTTGCTCTAGGGGCAAAGGCTGTTGGGGGTCTTCGGGCTTTTTATCTTTCATCAATGACTTTTGGGGGGACGTTCACCTCCTAGGTTACAATTCATGCTATTTCCTGTCAATCTAGATTGTTGACCTTGCGATTGGTGGTGGCCTAGAATGTGGAGGTGTGAGCGAAAAACTCCTTTTCGGCACTGGCGGCATCCCACTGAGCTCCAGAGCGCCCACCACTGAAAGCGGCGTCGAGCGGGTCGCCGAATTGGGGCTTGGCTGCATGGAGGTGCAGTTCGTGCGCGGGGTGAAGATGAGCGAAGAGGTGGCCCGGCGGGTCGGGGACGTTGCAAAGAGCAAGGGGGTCAGGCTCACGGCGCATGCCCCCTACTTCATTAATCTCAACTCTGATGACACAGCGAAGGTTATTGCTAGCAAAGAGAGGTTGATTCAGACCGCTCGCATCGCCTCGTACCTTGGAGGCGAGGGCGTCGTTTTCCACGCCGCCTTCTACCTCAACGCCCCACCTTCAGCGGTATATGCTACGGTGAAGCAAGCACTGGAGGAGACGGTGAAGCTGCTTGCGGCGGAGAGCAACCGGGTTTTGCTCAGGCCAGAGACCACAGGCAAGGAGAGTCAATTCGGTACTGTGGAGGAGCTCTTGAACCTGAGTGCTGAGATCGAGGGCATCACCCCATGCATCGATTTCGCTCACTTGCATGCCAGAACAGGAAAGTCCAATTCCTATGAGGAATTCGTTGCTCTACTGAAGCTGGTGGAGGGAAGGCTGGGGAGGCAGGCCCTGGACCATATACATATCCACATTGCAGGGGTCGAATATGGCAAAATGGGCGAGATCAGGCATCTGAACCTCAATGAGTCGGACCTCAACTATGTGGAACTGCTCAAAGCACTAAAAGACCTTGGGGTAAATGGGCTTGTTATCTGCGAAAGCCCGAATCTCGAGGGTGATGCGCTGCTTCTTCAAGACACTTATCATTCCCTATAACTCAACAACCCTTGGATTTGCGTGGCATTTCTCTGCAGTTATTATGGCATCGATCTTGGCCACCGCCTGATCGACCGTATCATTCACCACCACATAGTCGAACAACGGCAATTGTTTCATCTCCTCGTCGGCGGTCTCTGTGCGTCGCTTTAGATCGGTGGTCGTTTCGCTTTCGCGCTGTCTGAGCCGTGTCTGCAGTTCCTCCGCAGATGGAGGCGCCACAAAGATAAGCAGTGCTTGAGGTATGATACCTTTGATTGTTGCCGCCCCCTGGACGTCCACTTTGATCATGACATCAAGCCCCTGCTCTAATGCCTGCTTCACGTCCTGCCTGGGCACCCCATACCAGTTGCCATAGACCTCAGCCCACTCCAGAAGCTCTTCCCTTTCTATCATCTCTTGAAACCTCTCTTGCGAGACAAAGTGATAATCTACCTCATCTTCCTCCCCTTGTCGTCGAGACCGAGTGGTTGTAGTAACCGCATAGTGAAATGGTTGCCTTAGTCTCTTCAACTCGGCCAGCACAGCGTCCTTGCCCACTCCAGACGGGCCAGAGAGAACAACAAGAAGTTGAGATGCTACGTTCAATTGTTACCTCGCCTCCCGCGCACTAAAACCGGAGCAGTGGCTCTCTCCCTGCAGCAGATAAGGAGTCAACGAAGCAAATGCCTGGCTTTGCCACATTAATATCTGCCCCATTCCTTCCTTCAGCCCTGTCCTCCGTGGCTCGCCGTCAATCTGCCAGCAATGGTCTCTGGGGATAGCGCTATTTGCACAAAATGGCCGCTGTCCAAAATGAGCACCGCTTTGGTCCTTCTGCCGTTGGTCATGTCAATGAGCATCCCCTTGCCCTTTCCCTCTTGAACCATGCGCTTGATGGGGGCTGAGTTTGGAGGGGCTATAGCAACCACCCTGTTTATCGCTATGATATTGCCAAAGCCGACATGGATAAGCTCTGTAGTCATTTCCTGCTTTTTTAGTCCCCAGCACATAAGGTCTGGGGACTATCTATACCCCCTTCGTTTTAGTCATGTACTCTTGTGGCTCAAGCCCTCGAATTCTCGTAGCGCGACCCTTCAGGGTCGCTTGAAGCGAGGCTAAAGCCTCGCACTACATTACCCCCTTCGTTTTAGTCATGTACTCTTGTGGGTCAAACCCTCGAATTCTCGTAGCGCGACCCTTAAGGATCGCTTGAAGCGAGGCTAAAGCCTCGCGCTACATTACCCCCTTCGTTTTAGTCATGTACTCTTGTGGCTCAAGCCCTCGAATTCCCGTAGCGCAACCCTTAAGGATCGCTTGAAGCGAGGCTAAAGCCTCGCGCTACTGGGTTAGCCGATCCATATCCTGCCAGAAGCCGGGGTAAGACACATCGACTGCCTCGGCACCATGTATCAGCGTTTCTCCCTGTGCCACTAGACCGGCAATGCCCAGGGTCATGGCCAAACGGTGGTCATGATGGCTGTGGCACCCAGCACCTTTGAGCTCTCTGCCTCCATGAATGACCATACCATCAGGTAGCTCCTCTATATCTGCACCCAGCTTCGATAGCTCTTTCACCGTAACCCCGATTCTGTCGCTCTCCTTTACCCTCAGCTCCTGAGCGTCTCTGATGGTAGTCGTCCCTCTGGCAAGCGAGCCAGCCAGGGCGATCAGTGGGATCTCATCGATAAGCCTGGGGATGAGACTCCCTCCAATCTGCGTACCCACCAACTCGCTTGATTCCACTTCCAGGTCGGCAACTGGCTCACCACCCTCCGAACGTTCGTTCTTTATCCTGAGGTTTGCTCCCATCTCGAGAAGGACGTCGATAATCCCGGTCCTCGTCGGATTTATTCCTGTCTTAATGATTTTGATACTGGCATTGGGATGAATGGCTGCAGCGACCAGCCAGAATGCGGCGGAACTTATGTCCCCAGGGATGGTAATATCGATAGGTGAGAGGGAGGTAGGGGGACTAAGAGCGACTTTTGTGCCATCGTGCTGGAGGTCTGTCCCCATAGCCCCGAGCATGCGCTCGGTATGGTCACGAGAAGCTGCCGGCTCCTTAACGGTGGTCCCCCCTTCGGCGAAGAGGCCGGCGATGAGAATCGCCGACTTTAGCTGGGCGCTCGCTACAGGCGGGGTGTAGTCAATGCCCCGGAGTTGCTCCCCCCTGATGGCTAGCGGGGCCAGGGAATCGTATTCTCTTCCCCAAATACCCGCCCCCATCGTGCGCAGGGGATGGATTAAGCGAGCCATGGGACGGGAGCGAAGCGACTCATCGCCGGTGATTATGGACAGAAAGGGCTGAGCGGCAAGCAGCCCCGCCAGAAGGCGCATGGTGGTGCCGCTGTTTCTCGCATTGAGCACATCAGCGGGCTCAGCGAAACCTTCTCTCCCCACCCCCGAGACGGTGAGTAAACCAGATTCCTCGATGATCTCCACCCCTAAAGCCCTTAAACAAGAAATCATGGCGAGGCAATCATCTCCCGATGAAAAATTGGCAATCCTCGCCTTGCCCGAGGCTATGCTGTTGAGGATGACAGCACGGTGGGAGATGGACTTGTCGCCCGGTGGTGTGACTTCACCCTTCAGGCTGGGGCATCCCTTTACCCGTTTCTCCATAACTAACCCTTCTTTAACGGGCCATTCCTCGCCAACCTTCTCCCCCCTCTTTTGCCTGACGGAAAGCCTCCGCCAGTTCCTCACTCCCCTCGTTTATCAGGTGGCGGAATTTCTCCAGTTCCTCGCTATATTCATCTATCCAGCGCAATATAAATTCTCTGTTGGTCAGGCAGATGTCGCGACTCATCTCCGGACTCCCTGACGCCAATCTGGTGAGGTCGCGAAATCCTGTGGCAGCAAGCTTTGACATATCATCCCACAATGGGCTTTTCGTGGTCATCGAGACAAGGGCTGAGGAAATAACTATGGGAAGATGGCTGACGGCAGCGACCAGCATGTCATGCTCGGATGCTTCGATGAAAAGGGGCTTTGCTCCAATCTGCCGCACCAATCCCTCTACCTTATCAATCGCCTCTTTGGCAGCGCTTCGCCCAGGGACCAGGCAATAGGTGCACCCGGTGAAAAGGTCAGCATCGGCAGCCTCGATCCCGGATGTCTCCTTCCCCGCCATCGGATGTCCCCCGATGAAGCTTACCCGCGAGGGCAAGCGCTCCTCCGCCCAGCCCACAACCTGTGCCTTGGTGCTGGCAACATCAGTGACAACACAGCTCTCATCGAGGCTTTCCCCGATTCTGGCCATTATATCTTTCATCGCCATCACTGGAGTAGCGATAAGAATAACGTCGGCACCTTTTGCTGCGGCGAGCAAATCTCCCTCAGTGCGGTCCACTGCCCCTAGCTTAACAGCTCTAGAGGCGGTCTCTCCACGGCGAGCAAAGCCCACCACCTCCAAATCTGTCTTCTTCTTCCTCAGGGCCAAGCCCATTGAACCGCCGATTAGCCCCAACCCGATAATGGCAATTCTCATTGCATCACACCCCTGACTACTGCTGGAATTAGCGCAATTATAACACAGTTTGGCGAATCGTAAGAAGGGACGGGCGATTCAAATAGAGGGCTACCCTGTTTCGCCAAGTTCCTAGACAGCACTTGACAAATGTGGCTAGAAAGTGATATCGTTTGTCGATATCAGCAAGCGATATTAAGCGATGCTGCCATGTTAAGGGATTTCTTTCTCGGCTTCGTCAAAATTCACATCCTGTATCACGCTTCGAAGGAGCCCGTCTACGGAATCGAAATGCTAGAGGAGCTAGGCCGGCACGGCTATCGGTTAAGCCCGGGAACCATCTACCCCACACTACACCGCATGGCTAAGGAAGGATACCTGTCCACGCAGAGGAAGGTGGTTGACGGGAAGGTCCGCAAATATTACACCATAACTGAGCAGGGTCTACACGCCCTTGCCGAAGCGAGAAGGAAGATCACCGAACTGGTCGAAGAGGTGATCGAGGAAAGGCTGGATAGAGAATGAAACAAGATGATAGAAAGGGAATCTGGGGTGTCAGCCGCAATGTCTTCTTCCTCGGCTGGGCGAGCTTCCTCACCGATACCTCCAGCGACATGATATTCAATATGTTCCCCCTCTTCCTTTCGCAGGTGCTGGGCGTTGGTGCGACGTTCATCGGCCTTATCGAGGGACTGGGTGACAGCGCCGCCACTGCGCTGAAGCTGGTGAGTGGCTGGGCCAGCGACAAGTTGGAAAGGCGGAAGGGGCTGACCGTCATGGGTTACACTCTCTCTACCATCGCCAAGCCTTTTCTCCTGCTCGCCACAAGCGGTGGTGCAGCTCTCGCCATCCGTTTCTTCGAACGCGCTGGCAAGGGAATCCGCACCTCGCCCCGCGATGCTTTGGTTGCCGATTCAACGACACCACAGAGGATGGGACGAGCCTTCGGCTTTCATCGCGCCCTGGATAGCGCCGGAGCTATTTCCGGCATCGCCATCGCCGCTGTTGTTGTGTACTTGGTACAGGGCTGGGACGTAACTCTGTCCTTATTGAGCTTTCGATGGCTGGTCATCATTAGCGTCATCCCCGCAGTGCTTGCCGTCCTGGTCATTATCTTTTTCGTGCGTGAGGGTAGAGCCTCCCAATCCAAGGGGGGAGAGGTCGGCACAGCATCCGCAGGGAGGGGCTTCGACAGGCGGTTCAAGATCTTCCTGGGAATAATGCTCCTCTTCACCCTGGGCAACTCCGCCGATGTCTTCCTCATACTGAGGGCAAGCAATATCGGCCTATCCCCAATACATATCCTTCTTATGCTCATCCCGCTAAATCTGGTCTATGCGGCAACCTCTTATCCCTTTGGCCGGCTATCGGACAGGCTAGGCCGGAAGAGGATTATCATCGCCGCATGGGGAATATATGCCCTCACCTATCTCGGGTTTGCCGTGGCATCGCCAACCTGGCACATCGTATACGTTATCCTGCTCTTCGCCCTCTACGGGGTCTACTACGGAGCAGCAGAGGGGGTGACCAGGGCCTTTGTTGCCGATATGGTGCCCAAAAAGAGAAGGGGGACTGCTTATGGCCTTTACCATGGTGCGATTGGGCTCAGCCTGCTGCTGGCGAGCGTAATCGCCGGGCTACTGTGGGATGCGGTGAGCCCAGCAGCGACCTTCTACTTCGGGGCGGCAATGGCCGGGGCGGCGATGCTTGGGTTTGCCCTACTAATCAAAGAATAGAAAGCCTTCCCAATACTTGTTGAGCTTATAAGTAGGGGCGTTCAATTGAACGCCCCTACAAGGGGAGGGGTGAGGGGGTACCCTTAGACAGGACCGCACCCTCTCCCTTCAAGGGAGAGGGGATTAGATTCTTCGCTACACTCAGAATGACAATAATGGTATAGCGGGGGCCTGGGGATGTCCCCCATATGTCATTGCGAGGCGCGCCAGCGGCGAAGCAATCTTGGTGCGGGGGAAGAGAATAAGTACTCCCTCCCCTCGCCAGAGGCGAGTCGGTCGACAGAGTCGCTCGCCAGAGGCGAGTCGCCTATGGAGACCTCAGGAGACCTTTGGAGACTGTCGGGAGGTCCGATTCATCAGACCCCGATCTGGCGGAAGAGGTAGAGGGAGGGGGAAACTTCACCTTCACCCTCACCCTAACCCTCTCCCTTCGAGGGAGAGGGGATGAGATTCTTTGCTTCGCTCAGAATGACAAAAGGAGACATTATGTTCGGAGTCGGAATGCCACAGAGTATAGCTTGACTCCAAACATACGGATGATAAGCAGTGTACTCCCTCGACGAGCTACAACGCTTATGTTAAGATTGTACCTAACAGTACAAGATGGAAAACATGTGGTATAATCATTTTTAGTAGATTGCGAGTATCGTAGATATGGCTCATCATATGTCGAGGAGGGGTTTATGGAAGATAGAGTGGCGATATTCATAGACGGGAGCAACCTGTATCATGCCCTGCGCTCCAACCTGCGGCGCTATGACCTGAACTTTGCCAATTTCGCCAGTAAGCTCTGTGGGGAAAGGCGTCTGTTCCGCGTATACTACTACAATGTGCTGCAAGAGCCAGGCCAGCGCACTGAGGGCCACCGCGAGCAACAGGACTTCCTCAATGCCCTTCGCGAAACGTCGTACTTAGAGGTGCGACTGGGAAGCACCAAGCTGGCACAGGGTATCCCTGTGGAAAAGGGTATCGATGTTATGCTTGCAACAGACCTGCTGCTTTTTGCCTGGAACAACCTCTACGACGTGGCGGTGCTGGTAAGCGGGGATTCGGACTTCGCCTATGCCCTTCAAGCGGTGAAAAACATGGGCAAACACGTCGAGGTGGCCTACTTTGAAAGCAATGTGTCCAAGGACCTCCTCGATGTGGCTGATGTCAGGCACCTGCTAGACCGAAACTCCTTTAAGGGGTTGTGGATAAGCAAACACCCTCCCAGACGCAAAAGGGCAGGCGCGCCAACAGCCAAGGGTGCCCGCGGCCAAGGCGAACAATAGGCCTCGCAGTGTCCAACGGCAGCGCCTTACGCCATCGCAGCGCAATAGAACATACACATCGATGATTGGCAGCGACACGCAGGCGGCAACCGAGGGTCTGAATAAATTTCTGCAACCGTGGCATGAAGCTGTGGCCGACTCGGCAAGAGAACAACAGGCAGTCCTGAGACGTCTCCCGTTCAGCAAGAGATTAAGGCGGTGTATATACAGAAGTGGCGAGGGACAGAACGGAGGCAGGCACATAACATGCCGAGCCACAGATATCGCTTCCCTAGCTCCAGCACCCGCGCTAGGTTCTCGTACTTAGGCGAGGCTTAGGGATTAGAATGAAAGCCCAAGTTCTGAAGCAGATTTCCCCAGTTGAAAATCGGCCTCTGGAATTGGTAGACATGCCAGTCCCTCAGCCGACATCAAAAGAGATTCTGGTGAGGGTCTCGGCCTGCGGGGTTTGCCACACCGAGCTGGATGAAATCGAAGGAAGGCTTCAGCCAAAACTTCCTGTAGTCTTGGGTCATGAAATCGTTGGCAAAGTAGAAATCCTGGGTTCGGGTGTGACCAGATTCAACGTCGGAGACCGAGTGGGCATTGCCTGGATATACTCCGCCTGTGGAAAATGCCACTTCTGCAAAGCTGGCAATGAAAACCTGTGCTACCAGTTTCAAGGCACGGGGTGCCATGCCAACGGTGGCTATGCAGAATACACCGTGGTCTCCGAAGATTTCGCCTACCCGATTCCTGACAGGTTCACCGATTCTCAGGCAGCTCCTCTTCTGTGTGCCGGAGGAATCGGGTTTCGAGACCTAAAGCTTTCAGGGATCACGCCCGGGCAGAGCTTGGGGCTTTTCGGATTCGGAGCCTCAGCCCACATCGTGATTCAGGTGGCCAAATACTGGGGTTGCGAGCTTTTTGTCTTCACCAGAAGCGAAGAGCATCGCAATTTGGCCAAGAAACTGGGAGCAGCCTGGACGGGTAGAGCAGAAGATGAGCCTCCGAAAAGGCTCGACTGCGCAATTGATTTCACACCGGTGGGAGAGACAGTCCCTAGCGCTCTGAGAGTGCTGGAAAAAGGCGGAAGACTGGTGATGGCGGTGATTCGAAAGAGAAATCCTATCCCGCCCCTGGACTATGCTCAGTTACTGTGGGATGAAAAAGAAATAAAGAGTGTAGCCAACATTACCAGGAGGGATGTGGAGGATTTCCTTCCTCTGGCTGCCGAAATCCCGATTATCCCTGAGGTTCAGGATTTCAAACTGGAGGAGGCAAACGAGGCCCTGGTTTTGCTGAAGCAGGGGAAGATTCAGGGAGCCGTAGTTCTGAGAATGGATTAGTGGGCTAAGGTTGGGTGAGGCTGCTGTCCTTAGGACGCCCCTTAGGACCTGTTTCCGGGATTAGAAGTCCAGCGACGACCAGTAAAAAGGGGAAGCCGCACGTTATCGCTAGGGCCAGCTTGAGGGAACCAAAAGCATCGGCGATATATCCCGCCATTATCGGCCCCAAGGCAGCCCCGGCAGTAAACACACTCACAATGAAGGCCGTAGCCACGGCTATTTCGCTGGTCTTGATACCGGGAAGCTCATAGGGTATGGTCATGATAATGGGGAAATACACCTCCGAAAGCCCCCACAGCGTCCACAGAATAGCAAGCACGGCAAAGGAGTGGGAGAAAAGTATGCCCAGGGTTAAGAAGGGCAAGAATAACCCGGGAAACCATAGTAAAGGCTTCCGGCGGCCGATCTTCTGTGAGATGATACCACCGAGTAAGCAGCCAACCACGAACCCATAGTAGGTAAGTCCCATACAGTAGCTGGCCCTCTCCAGCGAGATAAAGCCTTCTGACAGGGCAAACCTTGGCCACAGTGTTTCCATGGCTCCAAAGCAAAGCATATCGCCGGTAACTCCCATTCCCAGCAACCACAGGGCTTTATACTTCAAGACAGCCTTAATAGGAGACGACTCACGTGCTTCAACTGCAGTATCTGAGACAGGGGATGGGTTCTCGCGCCCCAGGATCATCCAGCCGATGAAGGTAAGTGCCGAAATAGCGCCAAACAGGTAAATGGCGTTCCTCCATCCGTTGAGCGCCTCTATGAGGTCGCCGGTAACGAATATGACCGTAGCTCCCGCTGCTCCCATGCCTAAGGTTAGCACGGTGTTTACCATGGTGATCTTGTTTGTGGGGAACCACTGCCGGATGAGTTGCGGTCGGGCGGGAATGCGGGCTAGAGTGATAGCTAGAAAGGCAACGCGGGCCACGAAGAGGACCCAGTAGTTAGGAGCCCAGCCCTGGAGGAAGAGCAGGGGCACACCGAGAAGGGTGGATAAGGCAACCAGCTTCTTGGGACGATAGCGGGCTAACAATGATGCGAAGGGCATGGCGAATAAGGCAGGCACCATCCAGTTGGACGAGCCCAGCCATCCCGCCTGGCTGAGGCTCATCCCCAGTTCATCGCTCATGGGGGGTAAGAAGACGCCCAGGGAAAACATAATGGCGTGCACCATGGAATCGACACCCAGAAACGCCCCTATTACTACCCAACCGTAGTTCAGCTTCCTTCCTGCGGGGCCTTCCACGGTGTTAGCGTTCAGGTGAGAATCAGCAGCTATCTTCTTAACCTCGTCTGGCCAGATTATGGGGGGGGGTGGAGCAGGGCAAGGATATATTATCCTCGGTTCTCCTATAAGCTATTGTTGCTATGCTAATTTCTTACGCATCCCCTGTCAAGGTGGAAATGAATCCCTATATGTCTAGAGAGTCTGATTTCGTTCAAATAGATTAGTGACATGTTCTGGTCGTTGCGCGGCTTATGCCGCAGGGAGTGAGGAGATCCTCCCTCCCCTCGCCAGTCTCCAGAGGCGACTCGCCTTGGCGAGAGTCGAGTCCTTCTAAGAAGGACCGTCAAGGAAGGGGGGATGAGATTCTTCGCCGGAGCCTGCCCTGAGCGCCATGAGATTCTTCCCCTTCACTCTGTGAAGGGTCAGAATGACAATAAGCTGAAGGGGCTCAGAATGACAGAAAGGGCCATGGCATACCGTAGCGTCGCCACTTAGTGGCGAGGAATTGAAGGGGGCTGGGAATAAAAAAGCATGGTGGGTGGAATGAGATGGAACCCACCTTGCCACATGAGATGTAAACGGTGGGTTTCGCCCTTCCGCTGAAGGGCTGCAGCCACTCTACTATTCGGAGTCTGTCCAAGAATGTAGTTGCCCATCCTTCCGTAGGATCTTCGATCTTTGAAGGATGGGGCAGATGGGCCTAATGAATCAGGCAATTACTGTATAGTGTTGTGTCCCCTTAACGGCTATTTTAGCTTGACAACTGTAAAGCGTGTCTCTACCATTGCCTCAATAGTGGAAAGACCTCGTGCCAACCACAGGCTAATTGATATGTCTGATCTTTTTAAAGCATATGATTCAAATCGAGTATCATTTCCAGAAGCATATAAGGACGAGGACAAAAATCGATCGCCGAGGGGTGCGCCATGTTTGACAAGCGTTGGTTGGAGCAAATAAATAAGCGCAATATGGATTGGGAGAGGAAGGCATCCCTGTCGGGGGAAAGACAAAACCGCTTTGCCACAACCTCTGGAATACCCATTAAACGGCTTTACACGCCGGTAGATATTGCCGGGATGGACTACTTAGCGAACGTAGGCTTTCCCGGTGAATACCCCTTCGTTCGCGGTATTCATCCGACGGGGCATAGAGGGCGGCTGTGGACCATGCGCATGTTCGCTGGTTTCGGCACTGCCGAGGAGACCAATCAACGCTTCAAGTATCTCCTCGACCATGGCGAAACGGGCTTGAGCGTCGCCTTTGATATGCCTACTCTTATGGGTTACGACACCGATGCCCCGGAGGCAGGAGGGGAGTTTGGTAAGTGTGGTGTGGCAATATCCTCCCTTGCCGATATGGAGGTGCTTTTTGATGGTATACCCATAGACCAGGTGACCACATCGATGACCATCAACAGCCCAGCGGCGGTGATCTGGGCTATGTACATTGTTGCCGCTGAGAAGCGTGGCATCCCTATGGAGAGTCTGGGGGGTACAATTCAGAACGATATCCTTAAGGAATACATTGCCCAGAATGAATATCTCTTTCCACCGCAGCCTTCTATGCGTCTCGTTGTAGATACCTTCGAGTTCGGCACCAAGCACCTCCCACGATGGAATACCATCAGCATCAGCGGCTATCATATTCGTGAGGCCGGGGCTACTGCCGCTCAGGAACTGGCCTTCACCCTGGCCGATGGCCTGACCTATGTACAGTCAGGTGTGGAACGAGGCTTGAAGGTAGACGATTTCGCCCCCAGACTGAGTTTTTTCTTCAACGCACATAATGACTTTTTTGAAGAGATTGCCAAGTTCCGCGCTGCCCGCCGCATCTGGGCAAGGGAAATGAGAAGCAGGTATGACCCCAAGGATGAGCGTTCTCTGTGGCTCCGTTTTCACACCCAGACCGCGGGCTGTACTCTGACTGCCCAGCAACCGGAGAACAACAGCGTGCGTGTCGCCCTTCAAGCTCTAGCCGCAGTATTAGGTGGTACCCAGTCGCTGCATACCAACGCTCTGGATGAGGCCTGGGCTCTGCCTTCGGACAAGGCTGCTCTCATCGCTCTCCGGACGCAGCAAATCATTGCTCATGAGAGTGGTGTGGCGAGCACCGTCGACCCCCTGGGAGGAAGCTTTATGGTGGAGACTCTGACCAATGAGATGGAGAAGGCTTGCTCCGACTACTTCCGCAAGATAGATGCCCTGGGGGGCGTCATCCCGGCCATAGATAAGGGGTTTTTCCAGCGTGAAATCGCTGAGGCTGCCTATCGCTATCAGCAGGAGATAGAGGACGAAGAGTGCATCCTGGTCGGAGTTAACGATTATGTTGTCGATGAAACCCTGGCTATCCCCATCCTGGAGACGGACACCGAGGGCGAAAGAAGGCATCTGGAGCGTCTAAATCAGGTGCGCCGCCAGCGAGATCTCGCTGATGTGGAGCGGCGGCTCACCGAGCTTCGCCGTGCTGCTGAGGGAACGGAGAATCTCATGCCCTATCTCATGGAGGCGGTGCGTTCCTATGCCACACTGGGCGAGATCTGTGACGTGTTCCGCGAGGTATTTGGGGTTTACCGCCCGGCGGAGGTTCTGTGATTTGGAAGGTGAGCTTCACCTCTACCCTTCGGCAAGCTCAGGACAGGCCCTAACCCTCCCCCTCAAGGGGGAGGGAACAATAAAGGGGTGTCCCCAGAAGTACGTATCAGGGGGTGGTTGGGTCAAATGAATGGGTCCACCAGCTTGAATGAATGCCAGGTAGTGTGATATGATATTATTAGTAGATAGCGCAAGATGAAATACTCCCTTGGTGTAGATATTGGCTCGGTCAATGCCAAACTGGCCCTCATTGATGAAGACCACATTATAGTTAAGCTTGACACCGAAAAGGTTACATCTAGCCCCAACGCTGCGGTCGCCTCACTTATTTCAAGGCTGGGCCAGGAGTTCAGCTTTGAAGATATCGTCACCGCTGGTGTGTCTGGCTCTGGTAAAGGGGTGATACCCAAGGAGTTGGACTGGGCAATATACAGCAGCTCGTTGGCGATATCTTCAGGACTTCTTCACTCTCATCCAGATGCTAAAACCATCTTACAGATTGGCGGCCAGACCTATCTTGTAATAGAGTTCGAGGATGCTCTGAGAAAACCGTGGAAGGTAGAATCAAACCCTCTCTGTGCCGCCGGCACGGGAAGGTTCCTCGAACAACAGGCGTATCGCATTGGCATCAGCCTCGAAGATTTTGCTAGCCTGGCGCTGGAGTGTGAAGGCAGCCCTCCACGTATAGCCGCCCGGTGCAGTGTTTTTGCCAAGACCGACCTTATTCACCTTCAACAGAAGGGCGTACAGATGGCTGATATGCTCTATGCTTTATGTGAGAGCATTGCTCGCATGGTCACTTCAATCAAGAAGGGGATTTTCCAAGAGCCAATCTATTTTGTTGGTGGCGTGGCTGCCAATAGTGCCATTCTGAAGGCGCTCAGCGAGGCGATCTCGGCAAGAAATAAGCATCAAGTGGATGTCATTATCCCTGAGGATTACTTATACATTGAGGCTTTAGGTTCTGCCTTGCTTGCGATGGGAAGTAAGAGGACCTCCACAGTGACCCTTATACCCCAGGCAGATATCAAGCAACGCTATTTTGAAATGCCGAGGCTGGAAAAAGTCACCCAGCATGACAACAACTGGGTAGCACCAATAATAGAAGGGCCGTTTACTGGCTATCTGGGGGTCGATATTGGCTCCACCAGCACCAAGGCAGTTGTACTTGACGAATCGGGAACTAAAATACTGGCAAAGAACTACCTCATGACGGCGGGAAGGCCGGTTGATGCTATCAAGGAGGTTTTTCGGAACCTGTTGCCAGATATCGGGGGTAATGCCCGAATAGCCGGGGTAGGAATCACTGGTTCAGGAAGGTATCTGGTTGGCAGTTTTGTTGGCGCGGACTTGGTAAAGAACGAAATCACGGCACAGACAAGAGCGGCAGTAGAGATAGAGCCCGAGGCAGATATTATCGAGGTTGGTGGTCAGGACTCGAAGCTAGTTATAAAGCGAAACAGTGTCGTTATCGACTATCAGATGAATAAAGCATGCGCCGCTGGAACTGGGAGCTTCATCGATGAACTGGCTGAGCAGCTTGGCGTTCATGTTCAAAACGGGGAGTTCGCTGCTCTAGCATTTAAGGCACCCCATACTATCGACCTGGGTTCACGGTGTGCCGCCTTTATGGGTCAGGCGGTCGCTTCAGCCCAGCAGGAGGGCTTGCCCCTGGAGGTGATAACTGCCAGCCTCTCCAACTCGATTGCGGCAAACTACATCTCCAAGGTTCTGGGCAACAGGAAGCTGGGTGACAAGGTAATACTCACCGGAGCGGTATTCTATAACGATGCCGTTGTCTCTGCGTTTCAGCGGGCGCTTGAGGGAAGAACCATAATTGTGCCCGAACACAAGGAGGTCAGCGGTGCAATAGGTGCGGCACTTCTGGCGAAAGAGGAACTGGGTGGGAGAGACTCGAAGTTTAAAGGTTTTCAAAACGTCATTGATAGCAATCCTAAGATTACAACCTTCACCTGCAAAGTATGCGACATGAATTGCACCATAAGCCGAATGGAGATACCTGGCGAGAAGCCCACATTCTATGGCAGCAGATGTGACCTCTTCGATAGCACCATTAGCCGGGAGAAGATGGAGACCGCTTTCGACGAACGCGAGAAGCTACTGTTCAAGGACTATAGAGAAAAGGCGGGAACAGGGCCTACGGTCGGGATTCCCCGGGCGCTGATAGTATATGACTACGCACCAATGCTTATTGCTTTCCTCAACGCGCTGGGGGTCAATGTTGTCCTTTCCAGCAAGACCACCAAACAAATAATGGAGCAAGCTGTCGAGCTGAGCTATGCCGACAGTTGTTTCCCTGTTAAGCTGCTACACGGGCATGCGGAAAGTCTCAGAGATATGGACTACATCCTCTACCCAAGCGCCATTCGCATGGGGATTAAGGAGGGAGATGAGAACCAGAAGTATGCCTGCCCCTTGGTGCAGGCGTCCCCGTACATCATCCGTCAGGCTCTCGACCTGGGTAAAAAGCTGATAATACCAACCATTGACTTCAGCAGGGGCGACGCCGTGACGATAAACAGCTTTGCCGACTGTGCAGTGCAGATGGGGTTCAGCAGGAGAAAGGGGAGGAAGGCTGGCATTGCCGGCATTAAGGCGCAACGAGAATTTGAGGAAGCAGAAGTGGAACAGGGGAAGAAGCTACTGCAACAAATTCATGACAATAACCAGTTGGGCGTTGTGATTCTTGCCCGTTCCTATATGTCGCAGGATTCAGGGGCGAACCTCGGCATAGCTGAAAAGCTTGCCCAGCTTGATGTCGTGCCTATACCACTTACTTTTCTACCCCTTAGTTCGGTAAACGTCTATGAATACTCGGACCGGCCATACTGGTACTACGAAAGCAGGCATATAGCTGGCAGTGCCATAACCGAGGGTGACTCATCCTTATATGGGTTGCTGCTGACAAACTTTGGATGCGGCCCCAACACTTTCATAATCAATATTGTTGAGGACATCATGGGGGGCAAGCCGCTAGGTCAACTGGAGATCGATGAACATGCCGCCGAGGCCGGCATCGTTACCCGCATTGAGGCCTTTGTCGATACCATTAAGGCGTTTGCCCGTTCCGCAGACCAGGCCAAGGGCTGGGACGATAATGCTTATCGCTCAGCCCCGGTGGCTTTGGCCTCAAAGAAAACGATCCTGGTACCGAGGATGGCGCCCGGCGCCGAGGCTCTAGCGGCAGCAATGGAAGCCTTTGGCGTCAGGGCCTCCGTGCTTCCCCCTTCAAATGAGCAGTCTCTCACTTATAGCAACAAGGTAACTCGGGGAACGGAGTGCCTGCCCTATCGGGTGACCCTCGGCGATTTCCTGAGATTCTTCCACGAAAACGGAAACAATGACCTGAAGCGTTTCGAGGGATTTATGCCCAGTGCCTTCGGGCCGTGCCGCTTTGGCAAGTATGTTGTGGAACAGGCCAGGGTATTCAGGGAGATGGGCTTTGATCTTTCAATACGTACCACTATATCGAACAACGCCTATCGTGACATGGGCCTTGGCCCCGCATTTGAGCGTCTGGCGTGGAGGGGCCTTGTTGCCTTTGATTACCTGCAGAAGCTTCTCTGGCGCACTCGCCCCTACGAGAAGCTGCCAGGGCAGGCGGACGAACTCTTCGAGGAATACACCACCAGGGTTGCCGAGCGCATGCGGAAGAGGGAGGACTTTGGCCATGTCCTGAGGGACGCGGTTTCCGCATTCGGCGCTGTGATTGATCCAGAGAGGCCCAAGCGGCCTCTGGTGGCGATTAACGGTGAGATCTTCTTGCGGTCCAACGAGTTCAGCAACGGCTATCTGGTGAGAGAGTGTGAGAAGGCAGGGCTTGAAGTCATCGTCTCGTCCGTTGGAGAGTGGATAAAGTACATCCAGCACCGCAATATAGAGGACGGGGTGTGGGACAGAGATGTCAAGAAGGTTATTTCTGGTCTAATAAGGAAGCATCTGCTGAAGACCGATGAGGAGAAGGTGGCCACTGCCTTTGAGGACTTGCCTCATATGGGAGAGCCGTCAACAAAGGAAATACTGGCGTACTCTGCCAAATATCTCTCTCCCATATGTGGTAGCGAAGCGGTTCTCAGCATAGGGAGTGGGGTTGAGTGGATGGAAACCCCCCTGTTCGGCGGCGTCATATCGGTAATGCCGCATGGCTGCATGCCAGGGGGCATAGTGGCCGCTATGTCTGAAAGGTTATGCGCTGCATACGGGAAGCCTTGGATTAACCTTACCTATGATGGTTTTCTCGAAACAACCAATCTGGAGAGAATCAACAACTTCGCCGAGATCATAAGATTCGCTGGCGCTAGCGATAGCCAGGCCACTATTGTAGGCTAGTGTAGATTCTCTACCCAGTTTCAAGCGGGGTAGCCGACCACGCTCATATAGACCACGCTTTCCTCAATGCCGTTCACGCCCAGTATCCGATTCACATCGTCATCGAACAGAGCCTCGACCTGGCAACTCCCCAGGCCAAGGCTGACCGCTGAGAGGGCCAGGCCATGACCGGTGTGCCCTGCATCAAGATAGACGTATCTGTAAGCGCGTTGGCGGTACTTCCGCTTCGACCGGTTGAAAATGGCGGTCCACACAAACACCACGGCAGCATTGGCGCACATCCTCTGTCCCAACGCCGCCAGCGTAATGTCACGGCCAAAGTCTCCCGTTCGTAGCTCTTCTAAGGCGTGCTCTCGTATCGCATAGTGGTAAACGCCTGACTCCAGCCCTTCTACATTGTGGGCAATTACATACGTCTCTACCGGATAGAGGGCACCGGCCGAGGGGACGGTGCGGAATTCATGTCCATGCTCTGTTCTCTGGATCCCGTTTGAGGCCCACAGCAGGTATGCCATCTGCTCCAGGCTGAGCGGCTTCTTGGCAAAGACCCGAATACTCTTGCGGCGTCGCAGCACCTCGTCCAGGGTCATGTCTTGTCCGCGTTGAGGGACGGGAAGACTTATCCTATTGCTGCCGGGATACTCCTTATAGGGTTCTGGTACGGCAACCCGGTCGAAAAGCCCCTTCTCTCTCTGGTCACGATGGTACTTGGTGTCTTGCTGAAAAGTGTCGCCCACTCCGCCAACCATGTGCACACCTCCTGCGTCAGATAGCCTATTTTACCCCATTCGGGTAAGGCAACGATAGCAACGGCCGTGGCTGGCTGGGTAAGGCGAGTTATGCAGCAGCGTTGTGCGGTTCACAAGGATGGGTGACACTCATTAGCGATCGGAAGGCTGGTGCAGAGCTGCATTGCCGTTTCCGTATGGCGTCCTTCTAAGAAGGATTGAACGCCTTTACTTAACTGAAACCGTTTTGTGGCGTCGTCTCATCTAACCATGGGCAAATGAACTTTCCGTCCCACGGCTTCGGCCACCGCGGCGATGTCCTTCATTAGATCGGCAAAATCAGCGGTCGATATCGTCTGGGCAGCATCGCTGATGGAATCGGCGGGTGAGTAGTGCGCTTCCACGATTATCCCGTCGGCGCCACAGGCGATCGCCGCCAGGCTCATCGCTGGCACCAGATGGGCGCTGCCAGTGCCGTGGCTGGGGTCGACAATGACCGGCAGATGGGTCCGCTCTTTCAGGTAAGGGACTGCATTAAGGTCCAGGGTGAAGCGCAACTCGTTTGACAGCCCCCTGATACCACGCTCGCATAATATCACCTGCTCGTTGCCTTGCGCCATGATGTACTCCGCCGCCAGCAGGAACTCCTTATAGCTGGCGGCTAGGCCGCGCTTGAGCAGCGCTGGCTTTGACGACATGCCCACCTCATTCAACAGGGGGTAATTCTGCATGTTTCGGGAGCCTATCTGCAGGCAATCGGCGTACCCGGCCACTAATTCAACCTCCCGGGGGTCCATCACCTCGGTGACAACCTTGAGCCCCGTCTCACGCGAAGCGGCTCGCAGATGCTCCAGCCCGGCCTTGCCCAGGCCCTGGAAATCGTAAGGTGAAGTTCTCGGCTTGAAGGCGCCGCCGCGCAGTACGGTAGCACCGGCCGCCTTGACCTCATGCGCGATACGCAGCATCTGCTCGGCGCTCTCCACGGAACACGGTCCAGCCATCACCACAAGTTCGGTTAAGCCTACCTTAACACCGTCTATGTTCACCACCGTACCTGCCGGCCTATACTCGCGACTGGTCAGGTGACGTGGTGCCTGGCGTATGCTCCCATCAACAGGCCTGGCAGACACTATTTCTCCGGTTCTACTACTCTGGTCCAAATCGATTTTCATTGTCACTACCCCCAGGAAAAATATACATAAAAAACCCTCCCACCTGGGAGGGCTTTCTGGTTGCTCTAAATGCTGTTCGCTATTTAGTTTTTACTCAATACCCTCCCAGGCCCGCGGAGACGCGCGCTAAACCAATACCAAAAATAGAAATCGTAGCGGTTTCTGGCTAGGGTATTCACTTCGACCCTCAGTGTGGAATGATAACACAAACAAGGGGGGGCTGTCAATACTCTGGAGCGTGTCTTACAACTAGCGGTCCAATACCTTAGCCCCGAAGGGGCAAACCCACCGCCTTTATTTACGGTGGGTTTTGCTTCGCTCCACCCACCCTACAAGCCTTCCCCCCTCCCTTGACCCACCTGCCAGCACTGAAATGTAGTTCTGCTCCGACAGGTCGGAGAGACCCCTGCCAGAAGGGAGCCCCCTCTAGGTGTCCTTGTAAGGTGAGCAATACAATTTGTCATTCTACCCTTCACTCTGTGAAGGGTAGAATCTCAACACGATCAGGGCGGGCTCTGGCAAAGAATCTAACTCCCTCCCGTTAGGGAAGGGAGGACTTATTCCCGTTCCCCCTGAGCCTGTCGAAGGGCTCACCACGAACGGTGTTGGCCTCTGTATGTCTCATTAATTACTCCGTTCGACCCAGGGCAGCAACTACCATACGAGTTGGCCGCATTGTGCAAGGTTGCGCTATTGGGATTTGCTTGCTATCATTTTCTTAGGTACTCAATATGGCATTAGAGGCAAGATGCAGAACAACAGCCATGGCTATCATGCCTCATACTAATATCGAGGAAGCGCTTGAGCTTGTATTCAGTTTGGACATTCCTTTCTGGCCGCAGCTTCCCAAGATAAGCTTCTATGAAGATGTGTATGCCCAGGCATCGGAGAATTTCCCCGGAATAGCCGTCGACATTGAAAGAGAAAAGCTCCTCTTCGATACAGCCAGGTTTCAGCAAGAGCTTGGTGACTACTCCGAGAAGATGGACCAAACTGAAACCTTCGCCTTGAGCCAGCAGTATTCAGCGGTCTATCACAACTTCTTGGACAGAGACCTCCGAGGCTACCATGCCATCAGAGGGCAGGTCACTGGTCCGGTAAGCCTTGGCTTCATCGTCCTCGATGAGGACCGCAAGCCGATTATCTACAACGATGAAGTAAGGATTCTCCTGTTCGACTTTATTCAACAGAAAGTTAACGTCCAGTATCGCGACCTTAAGGGAAAGAACCCAAATGCCTTTGTCTGGCTGGATGAGCCAGGTCTGGGCTTCGTGTTCAGTGGTCTATCGGGGTACAATGACCTGCAGGCCAAGAAAGATTACTGGAGTTTTATACAAGGTTTGGAAGGCCCCAAGGGGCTACATCTTTGCCCCAACGTGAACCTACCTTACTTGCTGGAGCTAGGAGTTGACGTCCTATCCTTCGATGCTTATCAGATTGAGTTTATGCCCAGAGAATATGCTAGTGCCGTGACTGAGTTTCTTAAGAGCGGTCGGGTTATCTCGTGGGGAATTGTTCCTACTGAGTCGGCAATGCTTTCCAAGGAGACACCAGAAAAGCTGGCGAAGCGACTCATGGAATACTGGGAAGTGGTATCGCTGAATACCGATATATCGCTGAAGCAGATTGCAGAACAGGCGCTGGTGGCGCCAGCGAGGTGCTGTATTAAAGACATGGAGGCAAAAGGGCAGGCCCACCAGTCAACGAGTATGGAAGAGAAGAATGTGGGCAAAGCTTTCGCCTTCCTGGGAGAGGTCTCTGGAATGCTGAAGGATAGATATGGTGTATAGTTGCAACGATCTCTCACGAGTCTGTGAATAGTCGCCGATTTCGACTATAATCAATGGAGCATTCCTGCAACGATGGAGGTAAATGTTGGATGTAGAAAAGCTGAAAGAAATGGTGATTGGTGAGGTGGATGCCCACCAATCGGAGCTTATCGAGCTGAGCCTCAGGATTCACCAAAACCCTGAGCTGGCTTTCAAAGAAGTAAAGGCTTCAAAGTGGCTGACCGAGTATCTGGAGGGTAAGGGCTTTAATGTTGAAAGAGGGATTTGCCAGTTGGCGACTGCCTTTAAGGCGAGCTATGGCACAGGCAGACCAGCCGTTGCTCTTCTTGCTGAATATGATGCTCTGCCGAAGATAGGACATGCCTGTGGTCATAACATAATCGGCACTACTGCGGTCGGGGCGGCGGTTGCCTCCCGAAAAGCCATCGACGCGGCGGGCGGTAGCGTTGTGGTTATCGGCACCCCCGCTGAGGAGTCTTATGGCGGCAAGGTGCTCATGGCGGAAAGAGGTGCCTTTCAAGGTATAGATGCTGCCATGCTGGCGCATCCTCACGGGGTGGATATGACAAGCATGCGATCCCTGGCTTGCATCCGCCTTGAGGCGCAGTTCTTCGGCAAAGCGGCTCATGCTGCTGGTTCTCCCGAAAGGGGGATCAATGCTCTGGAGGCAATGCTCCAGGCCTTCAACGGGATCAATTCTCTAAGGCAGCATATCAACGAGCGGGCTCGCATCCATGGCATCATCACTCATGGTGGTGAAGCACCCAATATTGTTCCCGACTACACCGCCGCAACCTTTCTGGTGCGTGCAGAGTGGGAGCCCTACCTTGATGAATTAAAGGAGAAGGTGCTAAACTGTTTCAAGGCAGCTTCTCTGGCCACCGGGGCTCGCCTGGAATATGAGTGGTCGTCATATTACGCTCCTCTGAAGTGTAATTTGGCTTTGGCAGAACTATTTGGCAAGAACATGGAGACTCTTGGGCGCAGCGTTTTGCCGCCAATGAGAAGGGGCCTCGGCAGTAGCGATATGGGCAATGTTAGCGTTCTGGTTCCATCTATTCACCCAATGGTAGCTATTACCACCCTTGATGTTGCAGCTCACTCCCCTGAATTTGCCGAAGCTGCTGCCTCAGAAGCGGGAAATCGAGGGCTTCTCGACGGGGCAAAAGCCATGGCGATGACTTTAGTTGACTTGATTGCTCAGCCAGAGACGATGAAAAAGGTGCAAGAGGAGTTTGTTGCCGATAAATAGAGGGGTGATGAGATGATGATGGCGGTATACTTCGCGCCCTATTCCATAATTGGTGTTTCTCAATGCGGAAGACGTTCTGGGGCGTAGGGGGAGAGAGCTTAAACGATGGATTTGTATCTCGGAATAGACGTCGGCTCGGTTACCACGAAATTTGCCGTGCTCAGCGAGGACGACCAGCTTGTTAGCTCCCTCTACCTTCGCACGCAGGGGAAACCCGTTGTAATGGTGCAACAAGGTCTAAGGGAGATCGTCCACAGTATGCCGCCCGATACCCAGATTAGGGGTGTTGGCACCACAGGGAGTGCTCGTTACCTTGCTGGGGTGATCGTAAGTGCCGATATAGTAAAGAACGAGATAACTTCTCATGCGGTGGCGGCGCTTCAGTTCATGCCAGATGTCCAGACTGTTATCGAGATTGGGGGGCAGGATAGCAAGATTATCATTATCAGGGATGGCATCGTTACCGACTTTGGGATGAACACGGTTTGCGCTGCGGGAACAGGAAGCTTCCTCGACCAGCAGGCATCGCGTTTGAATATGCGAATCGATGATTTTGGTAGCAAAGCACTTGAGAGTGGGAAACCGGTACGCATCGCTGGACGGTGCACCGTTTTTGCTGAGTCGGACATGATACATAAGCAACAGATGGGGCACCGAATCGAGGACATCGTCTATGGCCTTTGCCAGGCTATGGTGCGTAATTATCTGAACAATGTCGGTTTGGGAAAGGAGATCCTGACCCCCGTCGTGTTTCAGGGGGGCGTCGCTTTCAACCGTGGCATCGTCAGGGCACTGGAGGAAACCCTTAATACCGATGTCATTGTTCCCCCTCATCACGAGGTGATGGGTGCTATCGGGGTGGCCCTTCTTGCTCATGAAGATATGGCGGTCCGTGGAAATGGCACAAGGTTCAAAGGGTTCGAGGTGGCTGAAGCCAGTTTTCGCACTTCATCATTTGAATGTAAGGCTTGCCCTAGCAGGTGTGAGATCGCCCAGATCTTTCAGGACGGCAAAGTACTAGCCCGATGGGGAGGGCGATGCGATATGTGGGAAAAGGCTATCAATTAAAAATGAGAATAGCTTTGGATGCTATGGGAGGTGACCATGCTCCCCGAGAGGTGGTAAAGGGAGCGGTAGCGGCTGCCCGTGAGCAGGGGATAGATGTGGTGCTTGTGGGCAGAAACGGCACCCTTGAGTCGGAGCTAAGAAATCTTCAGTGGGATTTACCTATTATTGATGCCAGTGAGGTGGTGGGGTTTGAAGAGTCTCCGGCGAAGGCGGTGCGAGCCAAGCGGGATTCATCTATTGTGGTGGGCATGAACCTTTTGAAAAGGGGTGATGTCTCTGCCTTTGTCTCCGCAGGCAATAGCGGGGCAGTGGTGACTGCAGCGATCCTTATCCTGGGTAGGGTTGAAGGGGTAGAGCGCCCTGCCTTAAGCTTTCTCTTCCCCCCGCCTTGGCCCTATGTTCTCTTCCTCGATGTGGGAGCGAATGTCGACTGCAAACCGAGCCACCTCGTCCAGTTTGCTCGAATGGGTAGCGTTTATATGGAAAGGCTTTTACAGATCGAGCGCCCGCGAATAGGGCTCCTCTCGAATGGGGAGGAGGATAGTAAGGGGAATCGGTTGGTTCGAGAGGGGAACAGGCTGCTGAAGGAATCCAATCTTAACTTTGTGGGCAATGTGGAAGGAAAAGACGTCGTTAAGGGAACAGTGGACGTGGTGGTCACCGATGGTTTTACCGGCAATGTGGTGCTTAAAGCCAATGAGGGGTTTAGCGAGTCTATGCTTCTATCGCTGAGGCAAAAGCTAGCCAGCAGGCTTTACCTCAAAGTTGCCGCTTTCTTCTTGGAGCCCGCATTGCGCAGTTTCACCAAGAAGTTGGAATACTCTGAATACGGCGGAGCACCCCTTCTGGGAGTAAACGGGAATGTGGTCGTGGCGCATGGAAGAAGCGACGCCAATGCAATCAAGAATGCTATCTTCATTGCTAAACAGGGTGAGAACCAGGGGGTGGTGGAGGCAATGCGGAAGGGGATAACGTAAAGGAGGAAAGTATATGGCAGAAATGTTGACCGTTGATGATGCAAACTTTGAGCAGACGGTGTTGAAGGCGAGTACACCAATGCTGGTGGATTTTTGGGCCCAGTGGTGCGCTCCATGCAAAGCAGTGGCCCCAATATTGGAGGAACTGGCCCAAGAATATGATGGGAAGTTGGGCGTCGCCAGGCTAAATGTGGATGAGGCACCGATAAATGCCAGCAAGTATGGCATATCCTCCATTCCTACCATGCTGCTGTTTCGGCAAGGACAGCCCGTGGGCCAGATTGTTGGTTTCAGACCAAAAGCCAAGCTCAAGAGGGCTCTGGACGAAGTACTCACCTAAGTCCAATGTATGGGGTGGATTGTGACTTCAGGGGGGATTGAGGTGAGCATCTTCAATATTTGCAAACAGGAATATTTCCCAAGCTATTGCCAGGCAGTTTGGTTTATAAGGTGGAATTCGTGACTAAGCGTCTCAAAAGGAAAAAATGGCAACATCATGTTGTCTGGTAGTATGAGGTGCAGAACAATCGTGGAGGACATCGAGATGGAGGAGGGTGGGGACTCAGCGGTGCAAGAGGCGGTTCTACTCACCAGGTTTGCTTCAAAGGTCACCATAATTCACCGCCGTAATCGGCTTCGCGCTTCAAGGCTTCATCAGGAACGGGCCTTTGTCAACCCGGAAATTGAGTTCATCTGGGATACAGTTGCAGAGGAGATTGAGGGACCTGATAAGGTTCGGGGGCTAACTGTACACAATGTAAAAACGGGTAAAATTTCGACTGTGGGGGTGTGGTGGGTCTTTCTATATGTAGGGCTACATCCAGAAACTGATTACCTGAGAGGGCTTATTCCTCTGGATGAGGAGGGACGCACCCCTACTACTCAAAGAATGGAGGCTAAGATACCGAGCATCTTTGCTGCGGGTTATATCCGCAAGCACTCACTGCATCAGGTGATAACCGCAGCAGTTGAGGGAGCCACTGCTGCTCTTTCCGCGGAGAAGTATCTTATGGAACAACAGTAGCTTCTTCTTACTACTCGTCTTATTCGTCCTCTATACCTAACTCCTTAATATAGTTAAGGGCATCCTTCACTGTTACTAGCTTCTCTGCATCCTCATCCGATATCCGTATTTCCCTGTTGTCGTCGCTAAACTCCTCCTCGATGGCCATGGTCAGCTCTACCAAGTCAAGGGAATCGGCGTTCAGGTCATCGACAAAGGAAGCCTCAGGCACCACCTGTTCATCCTCGACACCCAACTGGTCGACAACAATTTTCTTTAGCCTCTCCAAAACTGTGGGCACCTTTTCACCCCCTTTCTTTGCTTACTTGGGTGCTAACAGTTCCTAAAACTCCGTTAACAAACTTCGAGGAATTCTCGCTGCCAAATGTCTTGGCAATATCCACTGCCTCATTGATGGCAACTTTCATGGGCACCTTATTATCCAATAAAATCTCGAAGATAGCAATCCTTAGAATGTTTCTGTCGATAGCTGTTAGTTGCGCTATTGGCCAAGCAGGGGCACAGCTCTGAATCATGTTATCAATTCTCTCCTTGTTTGTCAAAACACCGCTCACCAATTCGCCTGCGAAAAGCACCCCCTCCTCTGGAAGGGGAGTTTCATTCACAAGTCGCTCTAATGTCTCCTCTGCGTCGTGAGCAACAGAATTGACCTCAAACAGCGTTTGAAGAGCTATGGTCCTTGCCTTTCTCCGTATACCAGCCATCCTCTTCGCCTTTTTGCCCTATTCCTGGACTATTATACTTTCCCCGGAGTAGATTATGAAGGCTATCTCTCTAGTTAGCAAGCAGATGGATATTGCCCCCTCACATTCTTTAGACCTGCCTCCTTTGCCGTCTCAAGGCACTCTAAGGCGAGATGCCTCGAGGTGGTAGGCAGGTCGCCCATGAGGAATTGGGGATGGAAGGCAAGAAGGCTGTACGGGATCTCTGGGTTAAGGGAGGCGATAAAGGACGCAATCTTAGCCACTTCCTCATTATCGATGTACCTGGGGAAAAGGAGGGTGCTGGCCTCCCTTTGGAATAGAGAGCTAATAGCTCGACATTCCTCACGGTTCTTTTATTGGTCACGCCACACAGTGCGATATTAACCTCCTCGCTCCAGGCCTTGAGGTCGAACTTTATGCAGCCACCCGACCGAAGTGACAGCTCGGTAGCATGTCTAAGTCGCGAAGGGTGCATAGTGTCGTTGGTCTCCCAGTAAATACGCAATATCTGTCCTGGGTTTCTGTCCAGAGCTAATCTTGATGCGCGGAGGGAATAAGGAAGCTGAGGGCTGGGGTCACCACCAAAGTAGCAAATGCAAGCGGTCTTTTCATCCACTTGGTCAGAGAGCAAAGAAGCGCTAATCCTGGCTTCTTGGTTCACTAAGAGTCTGTACTACCAGTTCTGGCAGAATAGGCAATCGAAAGAGCAGGCTTGATAGAAGACAGCCATATTTTGGTGGTGGGCAAGGGGTCGTAATACCAGCTAATATTCCCCTTCTCTGCGTTGGTCCCAATAAGCCTTCCCCTGTAATTCCGTCGCAGGCCGCGGTAGCCTATCCGGGCCGGGCCAATGAGGCATTCATTAACGCAAAGATTGCACTGTTTGCCCTCTTCATCCTTGGGAGGATAGCCGGCAAGTTTAAGGGTTACACCGCCTCCACATGCGCTTTTTTAACATAGGGCAGAGCCCTGTCGAAATTAGAGAGCACACAGTCAAGACAAATCCCCAGGGCTGAGGAGATTAAGAAATGAATCTTCGCCACAGCATTCGCATGTGACCAAGGTATTTGGAAGTGGGTTTTAATGTGATAGCCTCATGGCAGAGTTATGCTTCTTGCACTTCTTGCACTGCCTGCGCTACATGCTCTCCACTGGCGGCGAGCGCTTGGTTGAGCTTCTTCATGAGGCGAGACTTGCGGCGAGCAGCATTGTTGGGATGGATTACCCCTTTCTGAGCTGCCTTATCCAGAGCTTGCGTTGCCCTTCCTACCGCCTTCTGGGCGGCGTCGAGATCGTTACTCTGTATCAGTTTCCTTGCCTTGGTGACATACGTCTTTACTGAGCTGCGGATAGGTTTATTGCGCTCTGCTTTTCTTTGTGCGGTGCGGGCTGCTTTTTGGGCCGATTGTTTACTTGGCAAGCTTTACCTCCTGCTTATGGCGTGTGACGTTGATGACCCCCTTGACCCCCTCTAACTTGGACAGAAGCCGACTTAGCTGCTCAATGCCCTTGGTCTCCAGGGTGAGAAATATCGAAATCGTCTGGTCAACATGATTTGCCATGTTCACTATGGCGATGTTTACCTTCTCTTCAGCGATGACAGCGGAAATATCCCGAAGCAGGCCCACCCGATCAAAGGCTTCAACTCGAAGAGGCACCGACCATAATTGGTCTGTCGGCCCCCACTCTACCTTGATTAGCCGTTCCTTCTCCTCTATATTAGCTATGTTTGTACAGTCCTTGCGGTGAATACTGACCCCCTTTGTGCGCGTAACGTAGCCAATTATCTCATCACCTGGCACGGGATTGCAGCAGGGGGCAAGGTGGGTCAAGAGATCTCCTACCCCCATCACCTGAATTGCTGAGGCGACTTTCGGCTCTCTTGGAGCGACCTCAGAGAAGGCCAATGGTTTCTCTTCTTGAACAGCAAGCTTTGTGGCAATCTGATGGGTACTGATGTCGCCAGAGCCAATGGCAGCGAGGAATTCGTCCACGCTTTCACGCTTAAAGAGATCGGCAAGTTCCTTCTCAGATAGAGATACTCCCAGGCGTCTCAGCTCCTTTTCCAGGAGTTCCTTGCCCCGCAGGATGTTCTCCTCACGCTCCTGCTTCCTGAACCATTGGCGAGCCTTCTCCTTGGCATGGGAGGTTTTCAAGTAGCCCATAGCGGGGTTGAGCCAATCACGGCTTGGGCCCTTGTCTGCCTTGGTGGTGATGATCTCCACGGTATCGCCGTTTTGGAGCTGGTAGTTCAGGGAGACCATTTTACCATTCACCTTTGAGCCGATGCAGCGATGACCCAGGTCGGTGTGGATTCGATAGGCGAAATCGAGAGGGGTGGAACCGGCCGGTAACTCCTTTATATCGCCCTTTGGGGTAAATACCAGGACGATGTCGCTAAAGACATCAGCGCTTATCGACTCCATGAACTCAGCGCCGCCGATATCCTTGTACCAGTCGAGAAGCTGGCGTAATATGGCGACCTTCTCCTCGAATCCTGTATCCCCTTTTGCCCCCTCTTTATAGCGCCAGTGGGCGGCGATGCCATATTCGGCAACATGATGCATCTCGTAGGTGCGAATCTGAACCTCGAGGGGTATTTTGCCCATATACATCACTGTGGTATGAAGAGCCTTGTATATTCTTTCCCTGGGATTAGCAATATAGTCTTTAAACTCTCCCGGGATAGGACGCCACAGGGTGTGGATCACTCCCAGAGCTTCATAGCAATCTGTTACCTCGTTCACCAGGATACGAAAGCCAAGTAGGTCGTAGATTTCACTGAGTTCTTTACGTTGGGCGGCATATTTCTCCATCTTCTTCTTTACGCTGTAGATATGTTTTTGCCTGCCGGTAACCTCCGCCTCGATCCCTGCCCTTGCTAGCTCTTCCTTGATGGTTTGAGTAACCTCAGCGATATATCTCTCTCGCTTCCCCCTTCCAGAGGAGACGAGGCTAGTAATTTCTCGGTATTTCTTCGGCTCCAGATAGCGGAAGGCAAGGTCATCAAGCTGCCATTGTATTTGCCAGATGCCCAGGCGATGGGCTATCGGGGCATATATCTGCATCGTTTCTTCGGCCATGGCATGCCGTTTTGACGGGGACACCATTTTTAGAGTGCGCATGTGGTCAAGTTGATCGGCAAGCTTGATAAAGACCACACGGATGTCCTCAGAGAGCGCCATGAGCATCTTGCGCATGCCCTCTGCCTGGCCTTCGATGTCAGTGGTGCCCTTTCTTGGTTTGACCTCTTCAGGCCTTGAGATCCTACCCAGTTTCACCAGCCCTTCAACCAGCTTTCCCACCTCGGCACCAAACTGCTTCTCGATCTCATCCAAAGTTATGCCACAGTGCTCAGGCACCTCGTGAAGCAGTGCGGCAGTGATGCAGTTCTCATCGAGCTGAAGCTCAGCAACGGTGATTGCCGTCTGGAGAGAGTGCTCCAAGTAAGGTTTATTAGAATCTTCAACTTGACATGCCTGAGCGGCAAATTCGTAAGCATCCTCGATGAGGGCAAGCGTATCACTGGGGAGATACAACTGCGTTCTATCTATTAGGGCTCTGATGTTAGTCTCCTTTGGCATAACTCTTTAGTATAGCGCACCGACAGTGGTTCTGCAATGATGACGGTTCGGTAACAGTTTCTATTGACGCAATACGTCGGCCACGCTGGCTTCGCAAAGTGCCAGAAGACAACGAGAGCCGCTGCCACACGTTCTCCAGAGGGTTCAAGTTATCTACCAGTGGCTGGTCAATCTTGCTGGCCCAAATGCTGGTCTTGTTGGGATAGATGGGTGACATCATTCGATTATTACAAGGCTTGTGCTGATTTTAGGCGAACGATGGCGGGGAAGCAGGATAGTTAAAAATAGTAGGTAGCACCCATAAATAATAATAGGTGACTATCAATAATAATATATAATACTAATATATAGTAATTACTCCTCATACCTTGCAATTATCAGAATTAGGAAGGGGGTGATAACGGTAAAGTAGACCATAAAAGGTCTTTAATTTGTTGGTAAAGCCAGCGAAGTGTAGCCCGTAATTTTATCGCTTGGGCTACGCAGAGCTATTAGTAAAAGCGACCGTAAGGGTCTGGTTTATGTGTACATAATGAAAGGAGGAGTTGAATGAAGCACGCTAAAAGAAGGGTGTTCACGAAGCCTATCATAGTAGTGGAGTTGGTTGTAATATTGCTGCTCGCTGGAATCGGTGTTGCTTATGCATTCCCACAAAATACCATAACGCCTGACACAACGCCATGGGCAGGAACAGCGTCAATTACCGAATCGGGTGATTTGACGGTGACTGACTATAGCTTCACCTACAACGCAGAGCTAACACAGGTAAACGGTGTAATAGTAGAAGTGACTAATAGCGACACGGGGAATCACACGGCGGACATCGATGTAGCCATTCTCGATAGTGGCGATGTTTTCAAGTCGGGCGAGACTTTAACCGACGAGAACTGTACGGTAGGCGCCAGTGACCATACTGTAACTCTAACCACACCTGTAGCCCTGGCAGACGTAGATAAGCTGAACATAATCATAACCGATAAGGGCTGAGAGTAACACCGTAAGGTAATCGGGAGCTGCGGGGCAAAGTTGGTGGGGTGCTGATTTGTGGAGCACCGTCAGTCCTAGGCTTATTATGCTAGGCCGGTCAAAAATGTAAGCGGTACAATTCGTTGGACAGGGCGGAGGTTTCGGGGTGAAAGGGTCCCAAAAAATTGGCATGGCAATAACCCCTTTGATTGTCCTTTCAGTAATGACAATAGGGTATGGCTTCCTCATGGGAGGCATGCTTAAAGGGGGAGATTATATATGGGCGGCGATTCTTGCTGGGGCTGCTGTCCTCGGCGCTGGCATCATAATATTCGCTTCTGGAAAGCCCGAGGTGCATCGGATCAGAACCAAAATCGCTAATGCGGAGCCTGTCATGGTAAATGATTACCGCCTCGTTTATGCCTCCGAGAAAGGCAAAGCGGGAGCTAAGTCGGTAAAGGCCACCAATAAAGTGAGCGGTGTCATAGTAAAGGTTACAAATCATAATGCCTACCCTCACCGAGTAGCTGTAGATGTCGATATAAATGATAAACCCGTCTACCGTGTCGTTCGGAAGGTGGCTATCAACCACGGTGCCACTACTTATGTTGCTATGCGCCTGCCGAGGAAATTTACGCTTGAGGATATAGAGTTACTAAGTATAAGGTTGAGGCAGACTTCGTAATCGAGCCGACGCTAATGAAAAAGCTTCTCATGAAGAAATTCGCTCTTCTTCTTTTTTTTGCGCTGCTACTGGCCCTTATGTGCAGCGGGATTGCTTATGCCTTCGCTACCAACGAATTGCCTCCAGCGGAGATATCGTTCTACCATTACACCGTGACGCCGAATCCTTAGACGATTGGTCTAGACAAACCGCTCATAGAGAAAACCGAAAACTCTGACTCCACTTCAACTAACTACCATGTTTCGATTATCCTTGACACTGCCACTTTCGAGTGCCAATACTAATGCACAATAATCAGTACCATTTTCACCCTTGCTTTTGCGCCTCAGCCTTCCCATCTCATTTCACTTAACTATTGTATGCCCTTTACAACTCTTTTCTCCATACGGTATGCTAGATTGGCTAAAGGAGGATTTGCTTGTATAGGGCGCCAAGGGGCACATCGGATATCCTACCTGGAGAACAGGGCTACTTCAGATATATCGAGGAGAGGGCAGCTTCACTCTGCCATATCTATGGATATGAGCGTATCGACACTCCTGTTTTCGAAGATGCTCGTCTTTTTGTTCGCACCATCGGTCCAGGCACGGATATTGTGGAGAAGGAGACCTATACCTTTGATGACCGCAGCGGTCAGGCAATGACCCTGCGCCCTGAGGGCACCGCTCCCATCTGCCGCGCCTATATCGAGCATGGCATGCATAATTTACCCCAGCCGGTGAGGCTGTACTACTTCGCCTCCATTTTCAGATATGAGCGACCTCAAAAAGGTAGATACCGACAGCATCAGCAGTTCGGCGTTGAAGCCATCGGTGATGGCGACCCTGCGCTGGATGCCGAGGTGATCGATGTGGCGTGGCGGTTCTTCGATTCTCTGGGCTTAGGCAAGCTAACTCTTCAGTTAAATAGTATCGGTTGCAAATTGTGCCGCCCCGCTTATCTGGAGGAGCTTAAGAGGCATTACTCAGCTCATATAGACCAACTGTGTTCCGATTGCAAAGCAAGGCTTCGAAAAAATCCGCTGCGCCTGATGGACTGCAAAAAGCCCTCTTGCCAGGATATTGCTCAATCGGCTCCGAAAAGCGTCGAGCATCTGTGCTCCCAATGTAAAGAGCATTTTGAGAGTGTTGTGAAGTATCTTCTGATGCTGGGAATACCTTTCGAAAAGAACCATCGTCTGGTGCGGGGGCTCGACTACTATACAAAGACGGTCTTCGAAATCCAGCCTCAAGGAGAGGAAGGGGCACAAAGCGCCGTGGGCGGCGGCGGGCGATATGACGACCTCATCGAGGAGTTGGGCGGCAAACCAACTCCGGCCATTGGATTTGCTGTAGGTATAGAGCGCATTGTGCTCAATATGAAGCAGCAGAACATCATACCGCCTGTTCCCTCAGGTCATAAGGTATTTGTTGCCTATTTAGGGGGCGAGGCGAAGGCTGAGGCTGTCAAGCTTACATCAAAGCTTCGCCGTGGAGGTATTGCTGTAGTATCCAACCTTGGCGATAGAAGCCTGAAGGCACAGCTCAGGCAGGCTAATACTCTGGGGGCAAGCTATGCCCTCATCTTCGGTGAAGAGGAGGTCAGGAGTGGCACCGTGGTACTGCGGAACATGGAGAAAGGTGAACAGCGGAAGGTGCCTGCAAATGAATTGCTCGGCCTGCTGAGGAATCCCGATGCCAATTTTCCAAAATAGCCAGCTTGTGGTATAATTACATAGTCCCCTATCGGGGTCTTTTTATTGCTAAGGACGAAGTATGTTGGAGAGACTGGAGGGTGTGGAAAAACGCTATAAGGAGTTGAACCAACTCATGGCTCAGCCTGAAGTTGCTGCTGACCATGAGCGCCTTCAGACCTTGGCCAAGGAGCAGGCGGGCATTAGCGACTTGGTTGCTAAATATCGTGAGTACAAGGACACAGTTCGAACCCTTGGGGAGACGCGCGCCATGCTGCATGATGGCCTGGACGATGAGATGGCTGCGCTGGCAAAAGAGGAGTTGGAAAGCTTGGAGGCACGCTTGGAGAGTCTTACCCTGGAGTTGGAGGCTGCCCTTGTGCCCCAGGATGCCTATGGTGACAAGGATGTCATTGTGGAGATTCGCGCTGGCGCCGGAGGGGATGAGGCTGGCTTGTTTGCCGCTGACCTGTTTCGCATGTACACCCGCTATGCAGAGTCCAAAGGGTGGCAGGTGTATGTAATCGACAGTAACCAGAGCGGTATTGGTGGATTTAAGGAGATCATCTTCGAGGTCAAGGGTAAGGGCGCTTTTAACAGGCTCAAATATGAGCGTGGAGTACATCGGGTGCAGCGAGTGCCTTTCACCGAGTCTAGCGGCCGCATCCATACCTCCACTGTTACCGTTGCCGTCCTTCCGGAGGCCGAGGAGGTGGAAGTAGGCATCAACCCTGATGACCTTAAGATAGACATCTTCCGCAGTGGTGGGCATGGCGGGCAGAGTGTGAACAAGGTAGCCACTGCAGTGCGCATTACCCACCTGCCCACGGGGATTGTCTCTACATGTCAGGATGAGCGCTCCCAGTTGAGAAACAAGAATAGAGCGATGGCGGTGCTTCGAGCCCGCATTCTTGATCAGGAGCAAAGAAAGCATTTTGAAGAGATAGCGAAGGAACGCCGCTCACAGGTGGGTACTGGGGAGCGCTCGGAGAAGATACGCACCTATAACTTTCCACAGAGTCGTGTTTCCGATCATAGGATTGGACTCAACCTCCATAATCTGGAACGTATTCTTGAAGGTGAGTTGGACCCCCTCATTGACGCCCTCGCAACGAGCGAACAGACCAAGCGGTTGGAGGAACAGTTGGTTTGACCATAGGTGAGGCGCTACATAAAACGTCAAAGACCCTGACCGCTCATTCGTTCGAAGAAGCTTCTCTTGAAGCAGAGATACTTCTGATGCATGTACTGGGCATCGACCGTGCCAAGCTTTATGCAGTGCTCAGGGAGGAGCTTTCGAATGGTGATGCTGAGGTCTTGTCGCAACTTGTCAATCGTCGCCTCAATAATGAGCCAGTAGCTTATATCGTAGGGCACCGCGAGTTCTTTGGCTATGATTTTCATGTTGCCCCAGGAGTGCTCATTCCCCGGCCGGAAAGCGAGTTGCTGGTGGAGGAGACCCTCGATTTTGTGAGAGGCCATTTCCCAGAAGAGGACCCTATCATTGCAGACATCGGTACCGGGAGTGGTGCCATTGCAATTTCGCTGGCTCTGCTTCTGCCGAAAGCCAAGATATATGCCACAGATGTCTCCGCTAGTGCCTTGGACATAGCTAGGGTTAATTGTGAGAGACATAGGGTGCAAGACAGAGTTCATCTTCTAGAAGGCGATCTGCTTGCTCCGCTCCTCGATCCAGTGGATATCATCATTGCCAATCTCCCTTACATTGGAGATGCAGAGTTGGACAAGCTGAGCGATGAAATAAGGATGTTCGAGCCATTGGAGGCTCTTGCTGGTGGTGGAGATGGATTGAACAAGGTGCGCCAGCTTCTAGTTGAATCTGGTGAGAAACTCCGCCCTGAGGGCTTGATCCTTTTGGAGATTGGATATGTTCAGGGAGGGATTGCAGCCTCGCTAAGATTGCTTTTACCTGCGGCGGTGAGCGTTGAGTTGGTAAAGGACCTGGGTGGTATAGAAAGGCTGCTGAAAATTCAGAACCTGGTTCTGCTGTTGTTGTCCAGCGAAAAAGTCACCCTAATTGTTCAGCGAATATGTCACCTCCTATCGATATGGACTTTAAGCGGTCTACGCCATGGGTGATTCGGCCCAGGTTTAGAGCGTTGAGGAGCCTTC